>Ga0075522_10003649_pt1 | contig 11181 bp, 5 predicted proteins | sample NGEPerA_FD_74796 | JGI IMG/M metagenome (GOLD analysis project Ga0075522, IMG submission 74796) | Arctic peat soil microbial communities from the Barrow Environmental Observatory site, Barrow, Alaska, USA - NGEE PermafrostL2-A | ecosystem: Environmental > Terrestrial > Soil > Wetlands > Peat ... | reverse complement strand
CCCAAAGCTGCTCTGGAATCCGTTCAAATCGGCGCCATCCGGAATCTTGGCCATGAGGATGCCGCCGATCTGCACGACAAGCCCTGGACCACAGGATTTTTCAAAATTCCGGTCCGAGGACCCGTGTATGTCGGCGTGACTAGTCTGGACGGAGACGGCCAGGCGGATCTGGTCAACCACGGCGGCGTGGATAAAGCGGTGCTTGCCTACAGCGCCGATCATTATCCGAAATGGCGGAGAGAATTGCAGTTGCCCGAGATGCCGTACGGTGCCTTCGGTGAAAATCTTACGATTTCCGGCCTGAACGAAGAATTAGTTTGTATCGGCGATACGTTTCGCATTGGCCCTGTGAAGCTGCAGGTGAGCCAGCCGCGGCAGCCCTGCTGGAAACTTGCGCGGCGCTGGCGCATGCATGAATTGACAGGAATTGTCGTTCGCAACGGACGCACGGGCTGGTATTTTCGCGTGGAGGAAGAAGGCGAAGTCGAAGCCGGAATGCCCGTCACCCTGATCGACCGCCCTAATCCCGAGTGGACGGTTGCCCGCGCGAACCAGATTCTCCACCACATGAAAATGGATTTGGCTGCGACGCTGGAATTATCGCATGTCCCGGAGCTGGCCGAATCGTGGGTGGAAGAATTACAAGATCGCGCCGGGAGATTGCGCGCGCTCAGCCCTCAATAAATAAAAAATTCCGCAATTAAAAAGCCCCTGACCTCAAAATTCCCGCCGATGAAGATTTCTACCAAACATAATTTCTAGAATTGAAGCCTCGTCGATTTCCGCGCCGACGGCGCGGATGGTAACCAGCCCGGGGCACCGCCCCGGGTAGCGAGCCTCGCGAATGTAGGCCGCCCTGAAGGGGCGGAAGGAGGCGCGTATCTTCGGGTAGGGCTTTTGCGCCCCTTCAGGGCGCACGATGTGGCTTAGGGGGCAAGTAGCCCAGGGCGTTGCCCTGGGCTGGTCACCTGCGGCGCTTTCAGCGCCGAAACTCGCGTCGCCCTCGCAATGCCGCCGATACCCAAATGAGATGCTGGTGCCATTGCACGGAATGCTCGCGAGCCAATTTCGGAGCTATCTCTGAATATTTTGAAAACGAATTTGAATCGAGAGAAACTTTCGTTCGAGGCGGGAATTAAAACCGGGGCGAAAACTCACGGAAAAGCTTCGATTCCGGCAAACCGTAACGGCAGCATCCGTCGGGAAAAAAATCAACGCGCTACTGCCGTTACGATCGCCAGAAAGTTCTGTAGCTAATTGCCGGACATTGCGCCGGCCATTCCTGTATCGTTCTTAATCACGTCGCCACCCTTCATCACGAATTTCACGTGCTGCATTTGTGAAATATCCTGCAAAGGATCGCCGGAAACGGCGATGATGTCAGCGAACTTGCCCTTTTCAATGCTGCCCAGTTTATCCGACATACGAATAATTCCGGCGTTCACCGTGGTCGCCATGCGCAGCGTGTACAGTGGGCTTGCACCCCAGCTGACGAGCAGCGGGAATTGCTCGCCCTGTACGCCGTGTGAGCAGTTGCACTCGGTGTTATAGACGCGTCCTGGCGGCGGTGCAGAACCGCTGCCCCAGCCGAGAACTACTCCGGCTGCGAGCATCTTCTTCCAGGTAACCTGCACCAGGCGCCAACGGCTGTATGGCGCCCACCTTTTGAGATCGTCGGGTTCATCCTGGCGATGATCGAGGAAGGTAGTGGTGATGGGCAGGTGTTTCTGAACCATTTCGCGGATGTCATCGTCATCTGCCGCTGTGGCGTGTTGGATGTTGTCGACGCCCAGATCGAGCGCCATCTTCAAGCCTTCACCGCCGTACGTATGCGAGGCGACCCACATCCCGCGCCGATGTGCTTCGTCAACCAACGCGCCGAGTTCTTCTCGCGTGGGGAGCGGCTGGTTGAACATCTTGCCGTCCTTATCGAAATAGAACGGGCCGGTGGTGTGAATCTTCACGTGCTCTGCGCCGTACTTTGCAAGTGTGCGCACGGCATTGCGAAATTGGTCCGGTCCGCTGACTTCGATGTCCGGCTCCATGGGTGAATTCATCAGTGGAAAAGGTTCGCTTCCGGGCATTGTTATATTGATAATCGGACCGGCGGTAATAATCCGAGGGCCCTTTACGAGTCCACTCTGTATGGCTTTCTTCAGTTCGACGTCGGCAAATCCGCCGCCGTGCGAACCCATCGCCACGAGCGTTGTAAATCCTGCATTCAAGCTGGAGGTTGCGCTGAAGAGTGCAACCATCATCTGATGCTGCAGTCCGCCCTGAATGTCCGTCAGGTGGACGTGACCATCGATTAATCCAGGCAATACCGTCGATTGGCTGAGGTCGATTATTTTTGCGTCGGCCGGAATTTTTACTTTGTCGGCTGGTCCCACATCCGTGATTTTGTCGCCGGTAATAAGAATGACCTGATTGGCCAGATTCGTTCCGGACTTCGGGTCAAACATTTTTCCCGCGCGTACGGCCGTCACCTGACCCTGCGCGGAGGCCACCACGGCCGCCGCGAGGATCAGGAGGGCAACGCTGAACACTGATTTCATTCGTTTCATTGAGCCTCCCTTGCGATTCAAATCTCCACGCGCAAATCTGAAACCACGCAACTACTTTGCGTAAATCAACAGATGAAACGTTCCGGGTATTGCAACCGGCTGCGGATTGGGCTGCTTTTCCGTGGGCGCCGGTGCAGGGCCGAAATCCGAAGTGGTGAGGAACAGCTTGTGTGTCTTTGGATCGAGACCCATCGTTTTTGCGCCGAATTGCGTTTTAATGGTTTCGACTTCGGACAGTTTGCTCGGGGAATCTTCGTGGAAAATGTGCAGCGTGCCTTCGCGCGTTGCGGCCGCCACCATATTCGTGGCAGGGTCAAACACGTTGGCGTCGACGCGATCGCCGATCGGGAACGGCCCGGCAACCACTTTTCCTGTGTCCGCGTCCATCATGACGAGCACCTTGGGGTTGCGGCCGCCCACGAACAAGCGGCGCGTCTTGCGGTCCATCGTGATGGAAGTGGGAGCGCCCAGAGGAGCAGTGGGGAAGCGCGACTTCACGACAAGGTCCTTCGTGTCGATCGCGACGATTTCATTCGTGGATTGGAGCGTGTCATAGATCATGCCCTTGCCGTCCGAGTACGCCTGTTCGGGCGCGCCGCCGAGCGGGATGCTCTTGACCACTTCTTCCTTCACCGGGTCGATTGCGGTGGAAGTGTGCGCGTCACCGTTAAATACGAAGATCAACTTGGAGGCCTGGTCGTACAGTATCCAGTCGGCATCTTCTTCCGCCTTAATCGTCTTAGTCGGCTTCAGCGTTTTCGTGTCGAACACGATCACCGTTCCCGAATCGCCGTCGGTAATGAATCCTTTGTTCAGTTCCGGCACCAGCGCAACGCCGTGAACGCGCTTCCAGTCTCCCGTAATCGTGCCGACCTTTTCCCCGGTATCGGCATTTACGACGTGCACAGCCGTCCCCTCTGTAAAGAAAATGCGGCGCGCAGAGGGCTCGGGAATCACGTAGTCAAAATATTCTCTCGTAGCGCCGGCTCCGGGCGCCGCACCGTAGGTAACGGTTTTGGTCAGGTGGTATCCGCCAACAGGCGAACCCGCCAGTACGCAGGCGCCCGACAAAACGATGGACGACGCGAGCGCAAGCTTTACGTAACTTGAAACCTTCATCGATTTTCTCCCCTTAATTAATTTGTTAAGTAGGACAGGCTTTAGCCTGTCTTCTTTTGACTTTCGTAAATCGGGACAACGCGTACAACGCGTAAAACGCAATCGCCCAGAACAGAATCGAATGCCAAACGCATGGAAAAAAAACAAAGCGAAAAACTTAAACCAAAACCAGACAGGCTGAAGCCCGTCCTACTAAAATCGCTGAAGCGAATACTTGCAAACAAAAAACCCGGCACAATTCTACGCATGAGTTCAAGGCTGTGAGCGTATCCAGTTCCCCACTGAAATGGTGCCAAGACGTTATCAAACCTATGCGAGCATGGCAAAGAAATCTTCTATCGCATGTTCAAGTCTGTTGGTGGCAATGCGCACTATAGTTCCCACATCCTGAAAGTTCCCTGAAAGCGCACGGTTTGATTGGTACCGACGGTTCGGCGATTCGGAACGGCACATCCTGTTTCGCGCAAGCATCGGAGCAGCCCCGTATATCTGGCAGCGTGCCTTTTGCCCGGGAACGCCAATCTCCCGATTGGCGGGGAGAAAGCGCCAATCGGGAGATTGGCGTTCCCAGGCTTGTCCCGATGCAATTTATGCACACTATGTTTTGAGATTTTCAAGCCACACAAGGTCGGTGATCCTGCGATAAAGCGAGTGGACAGCAGCGGTGTGGTCTCGGTCATCTGGCGGCAGGGCACTGCACGGCCGGGCTGACGTTATGGATTTCAACACCCCAAAAAACAAATGCCCGTCCGCCGAAGCGGACGGGCATCGATGTTGATTCGGTTAGGTTCGAACTACCAGTTCGCCTTGAGGGCGAACTGGATTTCCCTCGGGAGGCCAGCCGGCAGCGAAATGTTTCCAACGCCTGCAGATGAGCCGTTTTGGTTGAAAATTCCTGCGTTGCAGTCGCCGCTGCAAGGTTGCGGCGGGACGAAGTTGGAATGGTTAAAGATGTTGAACATTTCGGCGCGGAACTGAATGTTAAACGCTTCCGAGATGCGGGTGATTGGGAACGTCTTGTGAACCGAAAAGTCCATGTTGACGAAATTTGGACCGTTCAACTGGTTGCGTCCGACATTTACCGGGGACAGGTTGGCGCAATACACGTTGCCGGCTGGCAGGAACGGTGCACTGTGATTGGCACCCGTAAGATCCTGGCATCCATAAGGCAAGGACGCCAAGGCAGACGCTGGAAGTGACGGTTCCGTGTAACAGTTGGTGTTGATGTATTGGGGAGCGGGTCCGCCGATTTTGAAATTGACGGGACTGCAGCCCTGCAACCGGACGGTAGGACCGAACTGGTCGGCGCCGCCGTTACCCAAGCCCAACGGATCACCGTTGTTGATTACAGTTGTCGGCGAACCGCTGTTCCAGCTGAAGATTCCTCCCAGTTCCCAGTCCGCCAACGCTTCTCTCATAGCACCACTCCACGCCTTCGGCGTTGGAATCGTGTAGAGTCCGTTGATGGTCAGAGTGTGGGCAACGTTAAAGTCGGACGGACCGTAGAACGCCCGCGGTAACCACCACCAAGGAGAGTTGATACCGTTGGCAAAGGTGTCGCCAGCGATTGTTTGGGAGTCATCGTCCAACGACTTCGAGAACGTGTAAGCAGCTTGGAATTGGAAGCCATGAGCAAACTTCTTATCCAAGTTAACGTTCAAGGCGTTGTAGTTCGCTGTGGTATTCCAGAAGATGTAGCGAATGGTTCCCAGAGCCGGGTTGACCTGTGCACTCGCTCCTCCCGGTGTGTTTCCCGGCGTGCAACCAGATGCAGTTACTGGCGCTCCGCATGGGAACAAGTAACCATAAGGAGTAAGGACAGCCGGCGCTGCGCTTCCTGGTGCTCCCGACATATTGCCGTCATCGCCCCTCATGAGCAAGTGAACGCTGTGGGTGCCCACGTAGCCGACCGTCAGTGACATATCGGAGGTCAATTGGCGCTGGAGCGTGAGATTCCATTCCTCGACGTAGCTGCGGTGAGGTGATCCTTCGATGGTGGACTCCGCCAGTTTGCTGCTGGTGGAATTTACAAGTTGGTCTCCGCCACCGCCGGGAGTGAACACGCCCGGATTATTCTGGAAGTTTCCGATGCCGCCGACGCTCTTGAAAATGAGGAAAGGACCGGCCTGATTTTGCTGCAATAGGAAGTATCCGGCAAACGGATCGACGTCATAAATTCCGAAGCTGCCGCGAACCGAACTCTTTCCGTCCTTGAATGGATCCCAAGCGAAGCCGACGCGCGGTTCAAAGTTGCGAAGGGTCGGATTGTTGTAGTACGGGCCAACGCTGCCGCAGGAAGAACCGGCCTGTGCTGGAATTGGGGCTGTGAACTGCGTTCCGCATGTCGGCGAAGTAGCGGTAATTGTCGCTAGATTGGTGATTCGGCCCTGAGCGTCCTTCAAGACAGTCGTCGGTTCATACCGGATACCCATATTGATAGTCAGATTCGATTTGAATTTCCAGTCGTCCTGGACGTACGCGCCGAACGTGGTCTGCCGGAATTCCCTGGGATTATCGACGAGGTTAACGAGGCTGGCTTCCCAGGACTTCGGAGTCCCCAAGAGAAAGCCGACGTAGTCTGGAAATTGATAACGTCCGCCGGGTTCCTGGAATGTGTGCTCGTTGTAGTCCATTCTTTCGATGCTGCCACCGAATTTAATGGTGTGTGCGCCTTTGGTCCAGAACGCGTCATCGCCGTACTGGTAGGAATTCCACGTGTGGAGGTAGTGCGAACCTGCGTTAATTCCACCGAAGAAGTCTGTGATTCCACCGTGGACAGAGAGGCGGGGAGCGTACTGCCCAGTAAGAGCACCTAATGCAGTATTGCCCGCCAGCGGATTGATGGCTGTAGGTGTAAATTGGTTGACAACGTTATCGCGGTTGAAGCCGACGCGCGCAGCATTCACGAAGCTGGAGCTGAACGTGTGGTTTTCTTCAATAGCGATCGTTGTTCTGCTGGTCTTCGATTGGGTGAGAACGTCGTTGTACGTGTCGGGCTGCGTGTAAACCGCTTCGTCCTTCAAGAACGTTCCGAAAATGCTGTCGTTATTCCCGATCTTGTAATCAGCGCGAGCCGTGCCGAAGTCTTCGGGAACGCGTTGGACACCAGCATTAACGAAGGTCGCGGTATCCGGATTGCTCGCCTTGACTAGTGAGCTGCTCGGGAAGAGTCCGAGCAGTTGCTTGGAGTAATTGTCCACGCAAACGTTCGAGTTAGCCGCGAGCCACGTTCCGGGGTTTCCGGAGCCAGGAGTGAGAGGCGAGAAGGTTGAGCACGCGCTTCCTGGCGTATGCACGACCGCTCCTACCGCAGGAAGATTATATTCCGTGATAAACGCTGGGTTGGTAATCTCTCCGAGACTAGCGGCGTTTGAGAACACGGTGCTGGTCGTCGGGATGCCCTTCGCTTGCCGCAGTCCCTCGTAATCAGCAAAGATAAACAATTTATCTTTGATAATCGGCGCGCCTGCCGAAGCTCCGAACTGGTTGCGTCGGAAAGGGGGAATTGATTGGCCAGCTGATCGCGTAAAATAATCGTTCGCGTCAAAAGCGCTGTTTCTAACGAACTCATACACAGAGCCGTGGAACTGGTTGGTGCCCGAGCGGCTGATGGCGTTAATAACGCCGCCCGTTGCGCGTCCGTACTCGGCCGGGAATCCGCCGGTCAAAACCGAAAATTCCTGGACCGCGTCCACGCCCAACACAACGCCGATCACGTTTCCAGGCGCTGCCATCGCGTAGTCATTCACGCTGATTCCATCGATTCGATAATTATTAAAAGTAGATCGCTGACCAGAAATTGTGAGTTCTCCGCCGAATCCACGGTTACCGCGGGCTGAGCTCGAATAGCTCATCTGGGTTTCAATCGTTTTTACGCCCGGCTGAAGGACCGCAAGTGAAGTCCAATCGCGTCCGTTTAAGGGCAGTTCACGGACCGTCTCGGATTCAACCTGTCCTGTAAGTGCGGAAGAAGTCAGATCGATTTGTGGGGCGGCTTCAGTCACTTGGACTGTGGTGTTCGTTTCGCCGACCTTCATGGAAAAATTGAGCTGTTGCTGTTGGCCGACGGATAGCTTGAGATCCGATTGCACCGCTGAGGAGAAACCAGCGGCGCTCACCTTCACTTCATATGACCCGGGCGCCAGGTTCGGAATTGTGTACAGACCTGCCGAATCCGTGGTTACCTCTTTTGTAGCACCTGTGGCGGCATCTTTTGCCGCAACTTGAGCTCCGACGACAACGCCGCCAGAAGGATCGGTAACGGTTCCGGTAAGTGTTGCTCCGGTAACCTGCGCGTGTGCTACGACGCCACCGATCAAACTGAATACCAGCGTTAGAAATATCGCAAAACTGGTGGTAAGCTTAGTGCACCTTCCCACACCCATTTAGTGCCTCCTTGATGGACCACAAGGGACCACCGTTAGTAGCCTGGAATTGACATTCGATTTGAAAATGTTTGTTAACCACCCCAAACTTGAGGACAATTTAAGTGCCCGGAAGACGGGAAGTCAAGGATTTTCTTGTAATTTTCGGCGGTGTATTCTTGGCATGGAACAGGGGTAAATGCCTGACAGGAAAAAGCTTTGAGGAAATTCTGAAATTTAACCGGATATTGACATCATGCCTTCTTCAAATGGTTTGATTCTTTTTCAGTTTTTGAATTTCGCCCGCGCTATAGCCCAATTTGTTGAGCCATGCTTCGGTATGCTCGGACAACGCGGGCGCTGGGCCTTGCGGTGAAGCCTGGTCATCTGAAAAAAGAAATCCGCCGCGTGTTATTTTTTGTATTGTTCGTGAATCTTCGCCGTTAAACTCTGAAACGAAATTCCGCCCGACCAAATGCGCGTGCCCCAATATTTCGGGAACGCTTAACACGCGGCCCGCGGGCACACCTACACCGATCAGCGCATTTTCCCATTCCGCCGCGCTGCGTTTCAAAAGTTCCGGCGCAATTTCCTGGTTGATGGACGAACGATTACCTCTGCGCGTTTCACGATCTTGAAATCGCGGATCCGTTTTCAGATCCGGCCTGCCGATCATGTCGCAAAGTCTTTCATACTGCGCGTTTTCGTTTGCCGCGATGTTGAGCAGTCCTTCCGCAGTGCGAAACGTTCCTGACGGCGCCGCCGTGAAGTTTTCGTTTCCCATGGGAATTGGCTGTACGCCAGCGTTGAGGTAGTTCGAAACGACCCAGCCCATGGAGGCGAGCGTGGACTCGAGCATGGAAACGTCAATGCTGCGTCCGTGCCCGGTGGTCATGGAATCGACGAGTGCCGCGCAGATGGCCATCGCAGCCGTGATGCCGCCCATTGTGTCGCAAATAGGGTAGCCAACCCGTAGGGGAGCCGTTTGCGCGTCTCCCGTGACGTTCATCACCCCGGAGATACCCTGGATCACCTGGTCGTAGGCCGGGCGCAGGGCCATCGGCCCGTCCTGCCCAAAGCCGGAGATCGCACAGTACACGAGGCGGGGATTTATTTTGGACAGCACGGGGTAATCGAGGCCCAAGCGCGACATCACGCCCGGGCGGAAGTTCTCAATCACGGCATGCGATACGGCGGCCAGCTTCTTGAATATCTCTTTTCCTTCGTTCGACTTAAGGTCAAGAGTTACCGACTGCTTGCCGGCATTCACGGACACAAATGACGCGCCCATTAGCCGTCCGTTGGTTTCAGGGTCCGCACCCAGCTGTCGCGCAAGGTCGCCTTTTCCGGGATGCTCAATTTTGATGACCTCCGCACCGAGCAGAACCAGCTGAAAGCTGCAAAACGGTCCGGCAAGCACATTGGTTACGTCCAGCACACGAATGCCGTGAAGTGGGAGCGCCATCGTTTGACCTGCCTCTTTCGGAAACTCTGTGCGACTATGCCGATACTGCCGGGACTCCTCCGCACGCGCCTGCGCGACGCGCCCGGAGGAGATGGCCCTGATAAGACCGCGACGAGAAGCGGCACGCGAATTCAGCCGCGTCCAGTAACTTTTCCATATCGATCCCCGTGTCATAGCCCATGCCTTCCAGGAAGTCGACCAGATCCTCGGTCGCAAGGTTGCCGCTCGCTCCGGGGCAGTAGGGGCATCCGCCGAGGCCCGCGGTGCAGGAGTCGTATTCGCGCACGCCGGATTCGAGCCCTGCCAGCGTATTGGCAAGGCCTCGGCCGTAGGTGTCATGAAAATGGAGGATGATTTCATCCGGTTTCATGCTCAATTCGCTCAGCACCCGGCCCACCGTTTCTTTTACGTGGTCGGGAAACGCCATGCCGTCGGTGTCGCAAATGGCGATGCGCCAGGGAGCAATGTTGCGCGCGGCGCGTACGGCATTGACCATCGCCTCGCTGGAAATTTTTCCTTCAAAGGGGCAGTGAAACGACGTCGAAAAGCCGACGCGCAAGACGGCGCCATCGCGCTCGGCCAGGCGAGTCGTTTGCTCCAGCAACTGTAGAGATTCTGCCATGCTGCGATTCAGATTTTTTCGATTGAACGTTTCGCTCGCGGCGATCACGAATTCCATGTGGCGAATGCCCGCGGCGATCGCGCGCTCGTAACCTTTTATGTTGGGAATGAGCGCGGAAAATGTGATGCCTCTGTATTTTGCGAGTCCGGCGCAGACCTCTTCCGCGTCCGCCATTTGCGGCACCCATTTCGGATGAACGAAGCTGGTGGCTTGAATATCGGTGACGCCCGCGTATATTAATTTATCGATGAGCGCAAGCTTGTCGCGCGAAGAAACGGGCTTTGGCTCGTTCTGCAATCCGTCGCGAGCCGTTACATCGACCACTTTTACCTTTTCGCGCATGGTTGCATAGCCTCCGGACGATTCATTGCGCATTCAGTGCGGTTGAAGGTTATTGTACGGCGAACAATCGCGCCGGCAAACACCATTGTTGACCATTTTCCCGCCATCCCTTAACCTGTATTGCTGCCTGCCAACGCGATTTGTAGGCGGACATCTCAATGCGAGTATGAGATTGAATCTCCGGATCAGGACCGCGTGTGCTCCAAGAAAAATTATTCCTAATCTAACCAAGACTGGACATAGAAAACGACATGCCTGGAATTATTAAAGAACGATTGTTTACGCCTGGACCGACGCCGTTGCTGCTCGAAGCGCAGATGCGCGCGCTGACCATGACCCTGCATCACCGCACGGATGCGTTTCGTGCCCTGATGATGGAAACGCTGGAAGGCCTGAAATATTATTTCAATACCAAGAATGACGTCATTGTGTTTTCCAGTTCCGGGACGGGCGCCATGGAAGGCGCGATTTCCAACCTGCTTTCGCCCGGCGAACGCGTGCTGATCGGAACCGCGGGAAAATTTGGCGAGCGCTGGGTTGAGTTGGCAAAAGCGTACGGCATCGAATCGGTTATCGTTGAAGCGCCGTATGGGCATCCGGTTCCGGTCGACCAGATGACGAAACACTTGCAGTCCAGCGGACCCTTTCGCGCCGTGCTGATTCAGGCGACGGAGAGCTCGACCGGCGTGCGCAACGACGTGGAGA
>Ga0075522_10003648_pt1 | contig 11188 bp, 8 predicted proteins | sample NGEPerA_FD_74796 | JGI IMG/M metagenome (GOLD analysis project Ga0075522, IMG submission 74796) | Arctic peat soil microbial communities from the Barrow Environmental Observatory site, Barrow, Alaska, USA - NGEE PermafrostL2-A | ecosystem: Environmental > Terrestrial > Soil > Wetlands > Peat ... | reverse complement strand
CTGGGAACTTCAAAGGAACCATTGCTGGCCCTTGGAATATCGGCCGTCTGGGGCATCTATGGAGCCATTTACTTCATGCGATCCTCCAAAGCCAAGGGCAAGGCGATCCTGCTTGAATCGAAGTAGCAGAATCAACTTCACCGTAACCTAACCCCAACCGCTGGGTGGAATCTCTCCTCGATCACTTCACTGCTAAGAGGAGCAGAGAACCACCCAGTGGTCATTTTGAAGTAAATGATTCACAATCCTTAGTAAGCCATCTTCCCCGCGGAGACGGGGTTGAGATTCGAGGCGGCGGCGCCCATGTTGGATGTACAGTTCGGCCAGGCAAGCGATTTCGGAAAGGTTCGCACCAACAATGAAGACGCGATGGGATCCTTTATCCCGGCTTCGCGTCATCAGGCACGATCCCATGGCTATCTGTTCGCGGTTGCAGACGGCGTAGGCGGCATGGACCTGGGCGAGGTCGCATCAGCTACGGCCATATCGGTGATCACCGAGGAGTTTGCCAAGGCCCAGGCGGGCACAATGCTCATCAGCCTGCTGCCGCGCCTGATTCAACATGCCAATGCAGCAGTGCACGATTGCGGACTGGCCGCCGAATATCGCGGCAAGAAAATGGCAACCACGCTGGTGGTTTGCGCGCTCCGGTACGATCAGGCCATTGTCTCGCATATAGGCGATTCGCGCTGTTACTTGGTCCGCGGTGGAAAGGCCCGGCAAGTAACGCAGGACCATACGCTGGTGAACGAGCAGCGAAAGATGGGCCTGATCTCCATCGACGAAATCGCTGATTCTGATTCGCGCCATGTTCTCATTCGCTCCCTGGGACCAGAGATGTTCGTCTCTCCCGACACCACAGCTCTGACGCTGCAGCCCGGCGATGTGCTGGTTCTCAGCACCGACGGACTGCACGACGAAATGAAAGAAACAATGATCGCGGAGATTGTTTCGCAGAAGAAGAACATGGAGGAGGTTGCCCGCGAGTTGGTGACACGCGCTGTAGAGATCGATGGTGGCGACAATACCACCGCACAGGTGATTCGGGTGCGTTCCGTCGAGCAGGTTGGCATGTATCGCGGACGCCCTTACAGGCTCCCCTCCTGATCCTTTCACGAGAAACCAAAAGACTTATGGAATCCTTACTTGGTTTCGGTCGATTTCTCGGTAAAGTAGAAGAAGACGCAGCGACGGAGCATGCCCAACGATGGGTTTATACGACATACTGGAAGCCGGTTCGCAGATTGATTCGTACCGGATTGAAACCCCCGTAGCCCGCAGCGGCATGGCCTCCATCTACCGAGCCATCGACGTGCGCGACAACCGCACCGTCGCGCTCAAAATCCCTCATCCGGACATGGAAGCCGATCCGATTCTCTCCGACCGCTTTAAGCGCGAGGCCGGAATCGGTGAAAAACTCAACCATCCAAACGTAATGCGTGTCTTTGGCGGAGAAAGGCGCTCGCGCGTTTACATGGTGATGGAATGGTGCCAGGGCCGCCTCCTGCGCCAGATCATGGATGAAGGCCGGCTTTCACATGACCGCGCCATCCGCATTGCGATAGGAGTTCTGGAAGCGCTGGATTACATACATGCAAATGGCGTGGTTCACCGCGACCTGAAGCCGGAAAACATCATGGTGGATGAGGAAGATCATATCAAGCTGATCGACTTCGGGATCGCCAGCGATTCCGCCGCGCGCCGGCTGACCTACGCCAACTTCACCGCGACTTTGGGCACACCCAATTACATCTCTCCTGAGCAAGTCAAAGGCAAGCGTGGCGATGGCCGATCAGACATTTATTCAATGGGCGTGATTCTCTACGAGATGCTCTCAGGCAGGCTGCCCTTCTCAGGTCCCTCGCCCATGGCGGCAATGAATGACCGCCTCCTGAACCATCCAATGCCGCCTTCGGTCGCCGACCCTTCCATCTCCCCGCAACTACAGGAAGTACTGTATCGGGCCCTGGAGCGGGATCCTAGAAACCGCTATGCAACTGCACATGAGTTTGTGCACGATTTACAACACCTTGACCAAGTTGGCGTAGAGGATCGGGATGAGCTGCGCAACTGGCAGCGGCGAAAATCCCACCTTTCGCGGAGAATTCTCTATTACGGTGCTTTGGCAATGATTCCGGTGGTGATTCTACTGCTGATGGTGCTGATTTCGCGCCATCACTGAGCTCTTCTACGACGCCCTGCAGGATTCCAGGAATCTTCACGGGTTCTTTATGGGTGACGCTCTACGATCTCCTTTGAACAGCCCCATGTTTTCACGCCAAAAGGAGAACCATGACCAAGTACAAACTCGAATACATCTGGCTTGACGGCAAGCAACCAATTCCTGAGCTGCGCGGCAAGACCCAACTAAAATCATTTGAGAAGCCGCCAACCCTTGCCGATCTGCCCCTTTGGGGTTTTGACGGCAGTTCAACCATGCAGGCCGAGGGGCACAAGTCTGACTGCATTCTGAAGCCAGCAGCTTTGTACCCCGACGCCAGCCGCAAGGACGCGTATATCGTTCTGAGCGAAGTCATGCATCCCGATGGCACCCCGCACTCCACCAACGCTCGCTCCACCATCGAGGACGATCCCGACCTCTGGGTAGGTTTTGAGCAAGAATACTTCCTTTATAAAGATGGCCGCCCGCTCGGTTTCCCGAAGGAAGGCTATCCCGGTCCTCAGGGCCCTTACTACTGCGGCGTTGGTTATAAATACATGGGTAGCATTGCCCGCCAGATTGTGGAGGAACACCTCGATCTCTGTCTGGCTGCCGGCATCAACCATGAAGGCATTAATGCCGAAGTCGCCAAGGGGCAATGGGAATTCCAGATTTTCGCCAAAGGCTCCAAGAAGGCCGCTGACGACGTATGGATCGCCCGCTATTTGATGGCCCGTCTCTGCGAGAAGTATGAAGTGGACTTTGTGTTGTATTGCAAGCCGATCAAGGGCGACTGGAACGGATCGGGCATGCATACGAACTTCTCGACGAAGTTCATCCGCGAAGTTGGTGGCAAGGCGTATCTCGAAGCGCTCATGGCGGCATTCGAGAAGAATATCGCCGAACACATTGCCGTATATGGCCCTGATAACCATCTGCGCTTGACAGGCCTCCACGAAACCCAGGCCATCGACAAGTTCAGCTACGGTCTCTCCGACCGCGGTGCTTCCGTCCGGCTGCCTGTCAACTTCGTCAAGCACGGCTACAAGGGTTACCTTGAAGACCGCCGCCCGAACTCCGAAGCCGATCCTTATCAGATCGTCTCCCAGCTTCTCAAGACCATTAATTCCGTTCCCGTGGCTGTTTAATCAACCCACAGACCCTGCGTTACACAGAAATCCCGGTTGCCTGAATAGGCAACCGGGATTTTCGTCGCACAGAATTCGATTCGCTTCAGGCAGCCTCAATCTCCTCGGCAAGCGCCTCGGCAGCCGCAACACAGGCAGCGCGGTCCACGTCGAGGTGCGTGACTATTCGAATGGTATCCGGCCCCACGGCGCTCATGAGAATATTGCGTTTCCTCAAACGCGCGACCAACTCCGCCGCGCTTGTCTTACCCGTAAGCCGGAAGATGACGATGTTGGTTTCCACGGGATCCGTATCGATGGACGCGCCTTCAGTAACCGCAAGCGACTCCGCGAGAACCCGAGCGTTAGCGTGATCTTCTTGAAGCCGTCCCGGTCCATGCTCGAGCGCAATAAGGCCTGCTGCCGCCAACACACCAACCTGTCTCATTCCGCCGCCCAGGGCCTTGCGGAAGAGGCGTGCCCGTTCCATCAATTCTGCTGAACCCACCAACATCGATCCCACCGGCGCTCCCAGTCCCTTCGACAGGCAGAACATCACCGTATCGAATCCAAGCGTCAGCGTTTTTACGTCCACACCTAATGCCGTGGCGGCGTTGAAAATGCGGGCTCCATCAAGATGCACTGGGAGCTTGCGCTCTTTGGCCCCAGCCCAGATATCCTTCAAAACACCGAGTGGTATGCAACTTCCACCAGCCAGATTGGCTGTATTTTCGATCTCTATAAGCCCCGTGGCCGCGCGAAATGCTCCACGCGCGTAGATTGCCGGCTCAATATGTTTCCAGGTGAGGATGCCCCGATCAGCAGGTACCGCGCGCACCAGGCAACCGGAGAAGACTGCCGTTGTGGCCATCTCCCAGTCCAAAATGTGAGCGCGTGATTCTGCAATCACCTCTTGCCCAGGCTGTGTGAGCAGCCGAATAGCAATCTGGTTGCCCATGGTGCCCGTGGGCACAAATAACGCCGCCTCGCGGCCAAAGGCCTCTGCTGCACGGCGCTCGAGCAGGTTGACGGTAGGGTCTTCCCCATAAACATCGTCGCCCACCTCGGCTGCAGCCATTGCCGCCCGCATCTCCTGCGATGGGCGCGTTACTGTATCGGAACGCAGATCGATAATTGCCGCCAAGGTCCTACCCTTTCTTGTCTTTGGATTGTTCGCAGCTAACGGAGCTTTACATTTATTCGAACCCTTGAGGCACCGGGCTGATCCCTGATCCCTGCCTTTAAGGTATCTGGGCCATCGGCAACTCAATCACCGGTGTTCGCTTGCCGTCTTTCGACGCGTAGGCCCACAGGCCATGAAAATTCTGCCGGATGCCAGGCTGCGCCTTCAGAAGTGCACTGAAAACTGCAATCGCTTCTGTGCGCAGGGCGGCTGGATCGGTAACGCCCGTTGACTCGTAAACGACAGCGAGATCAGACTGGTGCAACGTCGGATCAAACTGCACGGAGTCGATCTTCCACGTACGATCACCGCCCGGAAGCGAATACGGAAATGCTTCCTGTGGCGAACCCTGGATCTGGGCTTGCTCCTGCTGGAGTTTCTCCAGGTTCGGAGAGGAGATAAAGTCAACCGGCAGCAGCAGGTATCGGGCGGCGTCGTAGGAGTACCAGGCGCTCCACGGATCGACTTTTGCGAGCCCCCGGGCACGTGCCCAGTACCAAACGCCGTCATGCCCGTCGAAGATCCCCTGGTGGACCGAGAGGCCTGCGAGCCTCCAGCCGGAGTCAGGGCCGTCCCAAGCGAGGATGAGCCCGATCTGCCCACCCAGTGGAGCACCCGCCGCATCAGCTAAAACGATCGTGTAGCGTCCAGGCGGCAGCGCATGCATCATGATGGTCACGGTCAGAGAGCCGTTGGCACTCGAGCAGAAGAATTGGGAATCGGCGGGTGCGGTCATGTTAGCCGCATCCAGCAGATACAGATTTCGCAGTTGAACCTGCCCACCCTTTACCAATGGCGCGGCTTGCTCAATGGCTCCGCGAATCCCGCTCCACTCAGCGGCCTCAGCGGGCTGCAAACCGGCCTGAAGTGTGGCAAAATCCTGCTGTACGACCGCTTCAGACAACCGGCCGCCAATTGCGGATAGAGTAGATCGATCCTGAGGCGACAGCTCGGCCTGCGCGGTGCAAGTGGCCGCCAGGCTCGCAACCGGCGCTGACATTACGACCGCAAAAGCCCAAACCTTCCAGCAGAGACGCATTTCCCGGTATATCCTCCCTGCCCAGCGAAACATCATTTCGAGCGTCCGTGGGCCACTGCTAGTCTAGTACAGTGGAGCGGTAAGGAATTACAGCGGCGAGGTGCTGAGCAGATGGCTGAACGCCGCTGCCGGATGGGGGAGCCGATTTCAATGCGCAGAACCATCCCGGAAAAGCCCCAAGTTGGGAACGAATCGAAGGCGAGGAAGACACTTCCCGTCCGAACATCAGTTCTTGTTGCGTCGATTTTGGCTGCCGGGACACTGTTCGCAGCCGCGCAACCCACAACTCAAGCGCCCACTGCGTCTACCATCACACACAAGGCGTCTCATCCGCACAAGCGTCCATCCGCCGCCCATCCGCCTGCGCCATCTGTCCAGGCCGCGCCCACGCCGGCGGCACCTCCTGCACCGGTGCTTCCAAAGTGGCCCGCCAACGACCACCCGGTCGAGGCCACCATAGTATGGGACAGTAAGGGCCTGCGCATTGAAGCCTCAAACTCGAGCCTCGGGCAGATCTTGAAGGACGTTGCAACGGTAACCGGCTCTAAAGTGGAGGGCCTGGGCTCCGATCAGCGCATTTTTGGCTCCTTCGGCCCCGGCAAAGCACGCGACGTGCTGTCACAGCTCCTTGATGGCTCCGGCTACAACGTGCTGATGATCGGAGACCAGGGCCAGGGAACTCCGCGAGAGGTCGTCTTGAGCGCCCAGCGCAAAGGAGATGCTCCGCAGGTCTCTAACGATCAGACCGCCTCAAATGGCGAGAATACCGACAATGACGAGCAGCCGGTACCACAACCTCAACCGCAGCCTCCGCCTCAGCCGGTGCCCCCAAACATCCGCAACGGCTTTGAGCCTGGTGCTCCGCCGCGCACCCCACAGCAGATCATGCAGGAAATGCAGCAGCGCCAGCAGCAAATCGAGCAGATGCAACAGCAGGCCAACCCACCACAATGAAGCCGTGATTGGTGAGCAATGGTCAGCGCTCATCTCTGAGCGATGCAACTGCAAACTGTGAATCAGGAACTGTGGGCGGTTTTACAGTCCGCGGGCTGCTTCCGGCTGGGTCTCAACCGGCGCTGGGCGCCGCTGCGGCCGGAGAATCGCGAAAACCACCCTGAGAATCCCATATGCCGCCAGGATTCCAAACGCCATTGAGCCGATCGACGCACAGATCAACATCGCTAAATTCAATAAATCCGTCATCGTTCCCGCCCTGAATGACCCTGTAAGGTACGCTACGCATATCCGACCGCCCGGGAACCTCCCGGACCGGCTAGAAAGGATTGATGCGATTCTCTCAGAAATTGCGGTCGCGTTGACCCTTAATTCTATTGACCAATAGAATACTCCCAGGGGTAAGTAATGCGGTGATTTACCGCACTCCACCCTCGAAAGTGCCCACCGATCCCTGACAGACTCACCATGCCTATTACTCACATCTCGGTGCGCGGCGCGCGCCAGCACAATCTGCGCGACATTAACGTGCGCATTCCGCGCAATACGCTAACGGTGGTCACGGGCCTTTCCGGCTCGGGAAAGAGCTCCCTTGCCTTCGACACCATCTACGCCGAAGGCCAACGCCGCTACGTGGAGACGCTTTCGGCCTACGCGCGGCAGTTTCTCGACCAGATAGAGCGGCCGGATGTCGACTCGATTGAGGGGCTGAGTCCGGCCATCTCCATCGAGCAGAAGACCACAAGCCGCAGCCCGCGTTCTACCGTAGGCACAATCACCGAGATCTACGACTACCTGCGCCTGCTTTATGCCTCGATCGGCACTCCTCACTGCCCCAACTGCGGTCGACCGATTGCCCGCCAGACCGCCGAGCAGATTGTGCAGCGCATTTTTGAGCTTGGACGCGGCGAGCGCGTCACCGTGATGGCGCCCATCGTGCGCGGCCGTAAGGGTGAGTTTAAGGATTTGCTCGATCAGCTTGATCAGCAAGGCTTTCGCGCCCGCGTGGACGGCGAGTTACGCGACCTCTCAGAACCACTGCTCCTGGACCGGCGCAAGAACCACACGGTTGAAGCGATGATCGACCGGATCCTGCTCAAGCCCTCCGGGGCCGATGCACCGCAACCACCAGCGGGAAAACCCTCGGTGGAAAAGCGACTTGACCAGGCCGTATCCAAGGCTCTGCAACTTGCCAACGGTCTGGTAGTGGTTGCCATCGCCGGCGGAGAGGAGCAGTTGTTTTCGTCATCGATGGCCTGCCCCGACTGCGGCCTCGATGTGCCCAAACTGGAGCCGCGCAGCTTCAGCTTCAACTCCACCTTCGGCGCATGCCCGGAGTGTCACGGTCTGGGCTCGCTCTACGACCTCGATCCCGCCAAGGTCATTACCGACTGGTCAAAGCCGCTGCTCGATGGCGGCCTGGGCCCCGGTTCGTCCTCGCAATATCTTCTGAAACTCATCCATTTGGCCGCCGAGCGCTACAAAATCGACCTCAAACTTCCATTCGAAGACCTGCCGGTGAAGCACCAGCACGTGTTGGTATACGGACCACCCAAGAATGAGGCCCCGCGCACCGGTTTTCACGGCATTCTGACCTACTTGCGCGACAGCATCGACGAAGCCCGCAGTGACGGCTACCGCGAATACATGATGAATTACATGTCCGCCACCCCCTGCCCGGTTTGCCGCGGCAAAAGACTGCGGCCGGAGTCTCTGGCGGTGAAAATTGGCGGCCTTTCCATTGCGGATTTCACTGCCCTGCCCCTGAATCGCGCTCTCTCCGCGGCCATCAACCTGGGCTTTACGGCACGCGAGGCATTGGTGGCGGAGCGGATTCGCCGCGAAGTCGTGGAGCGCCTTGAGTTCCTCTGCGCTGTCGGGCTCAACTACTTGTCGCTGGATCGCAACGCAACAACACTTTCAGGCGGCGAGGGGCAACGGATCCGCCTAGCGACGCAAATTGGCTCGCGGCTGCGCGGCGTTCTCTATGTGCTCGACGAGCCATCCATCGGCCTGCACCAGCGAGACAATAACCGCCTGATCCAGGCCCTCGAAAGGTTGCGCGACCTCGGTAATACCGTGCTGGTGGTGGAACACGACGAAGAAACCATTCGTCACGCCGACTACGTGCTCGACTTGGGCCCTGGCGCGGGCCGCCTGGGAGGCTATGTGGTGGCCGAAGGCACGCCCGCTCAGATCATGGCTGCTCCTGAATCGCTCACCGGGCGCTATCTCTCCGGTGCCGCCACCATGCTGCATCGCGCCAAGCCCCGGCCACTCACTGGCAAATGGCTCGTCGTCACCGGCGCCCGCGAACATAACCTGCAGGACGTGACCATTCGCATTCCGCTCGGCGTCATGACCGTGGTCACCGGCGTCAGCGGCAGCGGCAAGAGCACGCTCATCAACGACATACTGTATCGCTCGCTGGCCAAGTCGATCTATGGCTCGCGCGAGGAGCCAGGCGCGCACGACACATTGAGCGGCGCCGAGCAGGTTGATAAAGTGGTCCGCATCGACCAGTCGCCCATCGGACGTACGCCACGCTCCAACCCCGCAACGTACACGCAGGTCTTCTCGCCTATCCGCGACCTGTTTGCAATGCTGCCGGAGTCACGCGAACGAGGCTACAAGGCTGGACGGTTCAGTTTCAACGTGATGGGAGGCAGGTGCGAAGCCTGCCAAGGCGATGGGCAGCGACGCATCGAAATGAATTTTATGCCCGATGTCTACGTGCAATGCGAAGTATGCAACGGGCGCCGCTATAACCAGGAGACGCTGGCCGTAAAGTTTCACGGCCATTCGATTGCCGACATTCTCGATCTCACCATTGAAGACGCGCTGCCGCTGCTCACGGACGTGCCACAGGTGCGCCAGAAGCTGCAGACACTGGTTGATGTGGGTCTGGGCTATATTCACCTCGGCCAAAGCGCAACGACGCTTTCCGGCGGCGAGGCACAGCGCATGAAGCTGGCGCGCGAGCTCTCCAAGCGGCAAACAGGGCGCACGCTTTATCTACTGGATGAGCCCACCACCGGCCTCCACTTCGACGATGTGCGGAAGCTGCTCGAGGTACTGCACCGACTGGCCGACCTTGGCAACTCAGTCATCATCATCGAGCACAATCTGGACGTAATCCGCAACGCCGACTGGGTTCTTGATCTTGGTCCCGAGGGTGGCGAAGACGGCGGCCGGGTGGTGGGCGAAGGCCGGCCGGCTAAGATTGCCGCAACACCTGGCTCGTACACCGGACAGTTCCTCATGCGGTATTACAGTTCAAGCGACGGCCGGTTGGTGAAGGCCCAGTTCGACGAAGATGTACTATCGGTAGCAACGGGCAGCGAAACCGGTGAAGGCATGCCTCCATTGCAACTGGCCGAATCGGGTTTACCCGCCGCAAAAGCCTCAAAGACGAAGCGTTCGGGTCAACAGAAAGCCTCCAAAGGAGCAACACCCTGGAAGAAGAAAACGGGCCGCCCATAAACAGCTTGCCCAAGGGCGATCTCGATCACGAGCCCGGCCTCGAACCGCATCACCCGGAAGACCCCGGTGAGCGCGCTGAGACGCATGTCTCCAGTGCTGCGCCCTCTGGGGAGTGGAAGCCGGACACAGGTGCGCTGCTGGCGCCGCCTGCGGTGTTTGAGAGTCCCTCATTCGATCAGTCAAATCCTGAACCGCAAAACAGCTCGCCCGTTGGCGAACGGCCCATATTCCAGTCGTATTACCAGCCGGAGATCCGGCCGCCGGCACGCGTTCCACATCTAGGCCACTTGGCTATTCTTGGGGTATTCGCCTTCTTTGGGCTCCTTTGCGCCAGCGTCCTGATCAGGTCGGCCCTCTACTTTCATCTTTTCGGCGTTACGACCCTTCAAAAGGCAATTACCGACATCCATTACACGCTCGGCAGCGAGGCGATTCTCTACCTGTTCACGTTTGGCGCTTGCGTGCTATTCTTCCCGCTCATCTGGCATAAAGGCTTCTTTGCGGGACTGCAGTGGAACGGCGCAATCGCGCTGCGGCTGCGCAAACAACTTTTCGTTACGGCAGCGATCTGCTTTGTGCTTGCCTTGGTCGACAGTTTCCTGCTTCCCGGCCCCACCGATGCTCCCATCGACAAGATCTTTCGCGCTCCTGGAGCGGCTTGGCTTCTGTTCGCGTTCGGAGTCACATTGGCCCCATTTTTTGAAGAGATGATCTTTCGGGGTTTTCTACTTCCTGCCCTATGCACTGCCTGCGACTGGATAAACGAAAAGACCACAGGCGCGGCAGTGCGCCCGCTCGACGAGAACGGCCAGCCACAATGGTCCCTCAACGCCATGGCCATCGCTTCTGTTCTCACCAGCCTTCCTTTCGCAGGCATGCACGCTGCCCAGACCGGATATTCCCTGGGCCCGTTTCTTCTTCTGGTTGGTGTAAGCCTTGTACTTTGCTGGGCGCGGCTCAGCACACGCTCGCTGGCTGCCAGCGTAATGGTGCACGCGTCTTACAACTTCCTGCTCTTTTCCATCATGATGCTTGGCACCGGCGGCTTCCGGCACTTGGAGAGAATGTAAAACAACAGTGGTCAGTGAACAGTGGTCAGTTTGAAGCTTTCTGTGAAATGCTGACCACTGTTCACTGACCACAGTTCCTTTACAATCAACTTCGATGACCACGCCAACTCACGCCCAGCAATTGCTCTCTCTCCTCGCCCGCATCAGCTTCCGTCTCGGGGAGTTCAAGCT
>Ga0075522_10003646_pt1 | contig 11189 bp, 21 predicted proteins | sample NGEPerA_FD_74796 | JGI IMG/M metagenome (GOLD analysis project Ga0075522, IMG submission 74796) | Arctic peat soil microbial communities from the Barrow Environmental Observatory site, Barrow, Alaska, USA - NGEE PermafrostL2-A | ecosystem: Environmental > Terrestrial > Soil > Wetlands > Peat ... | reverse complement strand
GATGCCTGGGGATAACGTAAGCGCGGAAATCAGCTTGATCACACCGGTAGCCCTGGAAAAGGGACTGCGGTTTGCTATCCGCGAAGGCGGCCATACAGTCGGCGCCGGAGCGGTCACGGAGATCATCGAGTAATTTATGCCAGCCGGAGAAAAAATTCGCATTCGCTTGAAAGCGTACGATCACCGAATTCTCGACCAATCGACGCGCGAGATTGTTGAGACCGCAAAGCGCACAGGTGCCAACGTAGCCGGACCGATTCCGCTGCCCACCACGATTAACCGGTGGACAGTGCTTCGTTCCCCGCACGTGGACAAGAAGTCGCGCGAGCAGTTTGAAATGCGCACACACAAGCGCCTGATCGATATTCTCGAGCCCACGCCGGACACGGTGGACGCTCTCATGAAGCTCGATCTGCCGCCGGGAGTGGACGTAGAGATCAAAGCCTTCGGCCGCGAACACGGCGGCAAGTAAGAACCGACGCAGGAAGTAAACAGTCAGGGAAGCACGGAAAAGCAACGGCAGGGAAACGAAAGAAGAGGCAGGGGAACTTCGATGGCTGTCAACGGAATACTCGGAATCAAGCTGGGCATGGCGCAAGTCTTCACCGACGATGGCCAGGCAGTCGGCTGCACGGTGCTGCAGGCAGGCCCGTGTGTGGTCGTGCAGCGGCGCACCAAAGAAAAGGATGGTTACGATGCGGCGCAACTGGGCCTTGTCGAATTCATCAAGCCGCAGCGCGTGAACAAGCCCATGACCGGACATTTTAAAAAGGCCGAAGTGGCCTCCATGCGCCATCTGCGCGAATTGCGCCTGGAAGATTCGGCGGATGACACGAAGATGGGCGACCGCATCCTGGTCGACCGCTTCGCTCCCGGCGAACTCGTGGACGTAACCGGCATCAGCAAGGGCAAGGGCTTTGCCGGCGGCGTGAAGCGCTGGCACTACCGCGGAGGCGACGCAACGCACGGATCGATGCACCACCGCGCGCCGGGCGGCATCGGCGGCAGTTCGTTTCCGTCACGCGTCTGGCCCGGGCAGCATTTTCCGGGACACATGGGCCACGCCAGGGTCACCACCAAGAATCTTAAGGTCATTAAAGTGGATGCGGACGAGAATCTGCTGCTCGTGTTCGGCTCCGTGCCGGGCCCTGTGGGAACGTACTGCATGATTCGCAAAGTGCGCAAGGACAAGTAACTGGTTTTTGGAGTTTTGAGCAGGCGATTGGAAAGCAAGTTGGCAGAGAACGATTAAGGACGCGACGACGATGGCTGTAGTGGACATCAAGAATCTCGAAGGCAAGAACGTAGGGCAGGTCGATCTTCCCGATGATGTGTATAAGGCGAAGGTGAACCCGGACCTGCTGCACGAAACGGTGCGCTGGTATCAGGCTGCGCAGCGCGCGGGAACCCATAAGACCAAGGGCCGCGGCGAAGTTTCGGGCTCCGGAAAAAAGCTCTGGAAGCAGAAGGGCACGGGCCGGGCGCGCGTTGGCTCGATCCGCAGCTCGATCTGGCGCAAGGGCGGCACGGTTCACGGACCGGTGCCCCGCAGCTACGCCTACAAATTGCCCAGGAAAATGGTGCTCGGCGCACTGCGCTCGGCGCTTTCCGCGAAGCTGGCGGAAGAGAAGCTGACGGTGGTCGATACCTGGCAGCTCGATACGCACAAGACGAAACCGTTCCGCGAAGCTTTGGGCCGACTCGACGGAAAGAAAACCATGCTGCTCGTGGAAGTGACGGAGAACCACAACCTCGAACGCGCCAGCCGCAACCTGGAAGGCGTGAAGCTGGTGGCGCCGCACGCCCTGCAGCCGTATGACCTGCTTCGGCATGACCGGTTGTATCTCTCGAAGGATGCGGCGGTACGCCTCGGCGAAACGCTGGGCTTTGGGCCGCGCACAGTGGCTCCGGCAGTGGATGTGGCCACGATTGAAGCGGCCAAGCCCGCGGCCGCGCCGAAGGCCGCGAAGTCCGCAGCCAAGGAAAAGAAAGCACCGGCAAAGAAGTCAGCCGCAAAAGAAAAGGGCAAGAAGTAAGCCCGGCAAATCATCGCAGCGAGATCGCAGAGAGAAGCGAAGGACGAGCTTATGAAGATCAGCGCATTTCAGGTAATCCGGCGGCCGATCATCACCGAAAAGGGCATGGGCGTAAAAGAGACCCAGCACACGGTGGTGTTCGAGGTGGCGAAGGAAGCCACGAAGACGCAAATCCGCGAAGCCGTGCAAAAGATTTTCAAGGTCAAGGTTGCCGGAGTTCGCACGGCAATCAACCACGGCAAGTTTCGCCGCCGCGGTCGCGCCGAAGGTTTCCGGCGTGACTGGAAGAAGGCCTATGTGAAGCTGGCGGCCGGCGAAAAAATGATCGAGTACGCGGACAATCTGTAAAACAGCACGGAGCATTTGGCGGCGGGCGCTTCGTGTCCCGCAGGCTGGGGCCTTTCGAGCGCGTCCCGGGTTAGCCATCGGGAAAGAAGCAAGCGAGAAGGAAGAGAGTTAACGGCATGGCACTGAAAACTTTTAATCCGTACACAGCATCGCGACGTTTCCTGACCATGCTCGATAAGAGCGAGATCACGAAACAGACTCCCGAGAAGGCGCTGGTCGAACCCAAAAAGCGCACGGGCGGACGCAACTCGCATGGCGAGATCACCATCTGGCATCGTGGCGGCGGGCACAAGAAGCAGTACCGCTCCATCGATTTCCGCCGAGAAAAGAAGGGCATTCCGGCGAAGGTGGCGGCGATTGAGTACGACCCGAACCGCTCGGCGCGCCTCGCGCTCTTGCACTACGCGGACGGCGAAAAGCGCTACATCCTGCATCCCGTGGGACTTGAAGTGGGGATGACGGTGTCGACCGGCGAAGGCGCAGACATTCTTCCGGGAAACGCGATGGCCATTCGCGCGATTCCTCCCGGAACGCAAATGCATAACCTCGAGATGCAGCCTGGCAAAGGCGCGCAGCTCGTGCGTGCGGCCGGCGGTTCGGCGCAACTTTTGAGCAAGGAAGGCGACGTAGCGCTAGTGAAACTGCCTTCCGGTGAAGTACGGAAATTCTCGCTCGATTGCATGGCGACCGTTGGACAGCTGGGCAATCTGGATCATGAGAATGTGACCTACGGCAAAGCTGGCCGCACGCGGTGGCATGGACGCCGCCCGACAGTGCGCGGCGTGGCGATGAACCCGGTGGATCACCCGCACGGCGGAGGAGAAGGCCGCGTGAAGGGCAATCACCCGCAAACCCCGTGGGGCTTTTCGACTCTGGGCGCGAAGACGCGGCACAACAAGCGCACGGATCGCCAGATTGTGCAGCGCAGGAAGCCCTAAGCGTTGTGGTTTGGTAATTTTGATCGTTTGTTTTGGATTGGTTCTGGAACAGCAGTAAAAATACTCAGCCTGGCGCGGCGGGTATTTGAGGGAAGTCGAGAACAGGATGATGAGCGCATCACGAACGAAGGGTTCACGACCAGCAGCACGGCGGGTGGCTCGCACCCGCAGTAAGCCAGCGCGGCCGGCACGACCTGCAGCAAAGCCGGTAAAGCCGGCGGGGCGGGTGATTGCGCCGCCGGTACAGGTTCTGTATCGCCTGTGCAAGGCGGGATGGGCCGTCACGGTGGAAAAGACGCCCAACGCGCAAGGCACGCGGTTTGTATGCCCGTTCTGTCCGGTATCGCACAGAGTTCCGGGGCCGGTACGAGGGTTCCGCAAGCTGCGACGCGCGCAATGGATCAAGTGCCGCCGGGTGGAAGAGTAAGCAGCCTGGCAAGCAGTCAGCCGCCAGATCAAAGTGGCGAATTTTCGCCACCGCAGAAGAATCAGAGTGAGTGCGTAGGGAGAAACAATGGGACGTTCGCTGAAAAAAGGCCCGTTCGTCGATGGCCACCTGCAAGTGAAGGTGTCCGGGATGAACGCGCGCAATGAAAAGAAAGTCATCAAGACGTGGTCGCGCCGGTCAACAATTTTGCCGGACATGATTGGCCACACGATCGCCGTGCACAACGGGCGAAAATTTATTCCGGTGTATGTGACGGAACAAATGGTCGGACACAAGCTCGGGGAATTCGCCCCGACCAGAACCTTTAAGGGACATGCCGTGAAGGCAGCGCTCGAACGCGCGGCCGGAGTTGCGGCGCCAGCTGCACCGGCTGGAGGCGGCGCCCCGGCGTCGAAGGGATAAAGTATGGCTAACGAGATTACACACGCACCGGCAATCGAAGCAGTGGCCATGGCCAAGCACGTACGCATGTCGCCGCAAAAGATTCGTCTGGTGATCGACATGATTCGCGGCCAGAAGGCCGAAGCCGCATTGCAGACGCTGCGCTTCACCATGAAGCGCGCCTCGCGCGACGTGGAAAAGGTTTTGCGCAGCGCGATCGCCAACGCGGAACGCAAGGCGGAAGATGCGGGTGCCTCGCTCGATCTCGACCACCTGTTCGTATCGAATTGCTATGTGAACGAAGGTTCGCGCTGGAAGAGATTGCGCCCCGCGCCGATGGGCCGCGCTTTCCGGTACCAGCGCAGGACGGCGCACATCGTGGTGGGCGTAGCCGAGCATCATGTCGCCGCGAAAGAGCGCATGGCTGCCGCAGCGGCGGAAGAGCAATCGCACAAGGGCGTTTCGGGAGCCGTTAAAAAGGCTCGCAAGGCGCTGGCCGGGCAGAAGAAGCCGGCACAAAAGTCGTCGAAGAAGAAGTAGCGGAGGAAAACCTTGGGACAGAAGACACATCCGTACGGGTTCCGGCTGGGCTACAACAAGCCCTGGAAGTCACGGTGGTATGCGGACCGCGATTATGCCGACCTGCTGCATGAAGACGTGAACCTGCGCAAGACGCTGAAGGACCGGCTGAAGTCGGCTGGCATCAGCTCGATCGATATCGAGCGTGCCGCGAACAAGCTGGTGGTTCGCGTGTCCACGGCGCGTCCCGGAATCATCATCGGGCGCAAGGGCGCGGAAATCGACAAGCTGAAGGGCGAGATTCAGAAGCGCACGAAGCGCGAAGTGCACATCGACATCGTCGAAGTGCATCGTCCGGAACTGGACGCGACGCTCGTCGCCGAATCGATCGCGCTGCAACTGGAAAAGCGCGTCGCTTTCAGGCGCGCGATGCGTAAAGCGGTTGACTCCGCTCTGCGTTTTGGCTGCAAGGGCATCAAGATTCGCGTGGCCGGCCGGTTGAACGGTGCGGAAATCGCGCGCAAGGAATGGTACCTGCAGGGGCGCCTGCCGCTGCAAACGTTGCGCGCGGACATCGACTATGGCACGGCCGAAGCGCACACCACCTACGGGGTGATTGGCGTGAAGTGCTGGATCTATCAGGGCGAAAACGTTCCGCAGCGCGGAATCAAGAAGCCCGAAGCGCAGCAGGCGGTAGCAGTTTAGTTATAGACGAAGAAGTAATTAATGAAATTTAGAAAACAAGGCAATTTGCCAAAGGTTTGAGGGAATACCGAAATGTTAATGCCAAAGAAAGTGAAGTACCGGAAACAACAGCGCGGAAGGCGCCGCGGCAAGGCCTGGCGCGGCAGCGATCTTTCGTTCGGAGAATACGGGCTGAAGGCGCTCGAGCCGGCGTGGATAACCGATCGCCAGATTGAAGCTTCGCGTGTGGCGATTGCGCGGTTCATCAAGCGTGGCGGAAAGATCTGGATTCGCATTTTTCCGGATAAGCCGTTCACGAAGAAGCCCGCGGAAACCCGCATGGGTAAGGGCAAGGGCGCGCCGGAGAAGTGGGTGGCCGTCGTGAAGCCTGGCCGCATCATGTTCGAGATGGCCGGGGTCGATCTGGCGACGGCGCAGGAAGCGATGACGCTCGCGGCGCACAAGCTGCCGATTCGCACCAAGTTTGTAAGCCGGGCAGGAGCACTCTGATGCCAAGCAAAGTAGAAAAAATGCGGGATCAAAATACCGCCGAGCTGAATCAGCACGAACAGGAACTGGCCGAGCAGGTTTTCCGGCTGCGTTTCCAGCTGTCCACGGGCCAGGCGGAAGCGGTGACCAGGCTTCGCTTGGCGCGCAAGGATCTGGCGCGGATTAAAACCCTTTTGCGCGAGCGCGAATTGAGGAAAGCATAATGGCGACAGAAACCCAGAAGCCGGTCGACACGCGCCACGAACGCCAGGAAGTGACGGGCATCGTGACCAGCGCGAAAATGGAAAAGACGATTATCGTGAAGGTGACGCGTCTTGTGCAGCACAAGCTGTATCACCGCGTGATCCGCGTATCCAAGAAATTTTACGCGCACGATGAAGAACGCAAGGCGCGCCAGGGCGATACCGTGCGGCTCGTGGAAACACGTCCGCTGTCCAAGCTGAAGCGCTGGCGCCTCGCGGAAGTCGTAACGCGCAGCAACCGGGTCATTTAATAACGCGATAGCGTAACGTGAGTAATGTGCTCGAGAAAGTTAAAGGACAACTGCCATGATTCAGATGCGAAGCTGGCTAACGGTGGCCGATAATTCCGGCGCGCGCCAGATCACTTGTATTTTGCCGCTGGGCGGCGACGCGGGAAGCCGCGCGGGACTGGGCGATGTGATCACCGCCGCGGTGAAGGAAGCGGCGCCCGACAGCGCTGTGAAAAAAGGTTCCGTGGTGAAGGCCGTTGTCGTGCGCACACGCAAGGAACATCGCCGCAAGGATGGCACGTACATCCGCTTCGACGACAACGCGGCCGTTTTGATCAACGACGCGAACGAGCCGGTGGGAACGCGCGTGTTCGGGCCGGTCGCCCGCGAATTGCGCGAAAAGAATTTTGCGAAGATTGTTTCGCTTGCGCCGGAGGTTTGGTAATGCCTTTACGTAAACCAGTGGAACTCGCGCCGAGCGCGGCAGGAATCAAGCGCGGCGATAACGTCCGCGTGATCACCGGGCGCGATCGCGGTAAAACAGGACGCGTGCTCGGAGTGAATCCGGCCAAGCGCACGATTACCGTGGAACATGCCGGCATGATCAAGCGGCACACGCGCCCCAACCCGCAAAAGAATGTGAAGGGCGGGATTGTCGAAAAAGAAGGCACGCTGCCCATCTCGAACGTGCAGCTGCTTTGCCCCGCCTGCAACAAGGGCACGCGCATCGGGCACAAAGTATTGCCGGATGGAACCAAGGAACGCGTGTGCCGCCGCTGCGGAAATACGCTCGAAAAGTAAGTCCTCTCCGAGGCTTTTGAAAAAAGCCATGACCGGAGAAGGCATTTAAGGGAACGGACGAAGAGACGAATCATGATGAGCCGAATGCAGGAGCAGTACCGCAAAGAAGTGATCCCGGCGCTGATGAAGCGCTTTGACCGCAAGAATCCGATGTCCGTGCCGAAGGTCGCGAAAGTCACGATCAATATCGGACTGGGCGAAGCCAGCCAGAACGTGAAGCTGCTGGATGTGGCGGTGATCGAGCTGGGACAGATTGCCGGGCAAAAGCCGGTGGTTACGCGCGCGAAGAAATCGATTGCGAACTTTAAGATCCGCAAAGGCATGCCGATTGGCTGCTGCGTAACGCTGCGCGGCGACCGCATGTACGAATTTCTCGACCGCCTGTGCAACGTGGTTCTGCCGCGCGTGCGCGATTTTCGCGGACTGCCGCCAAACGCGTTTGACGGGCGCGGGAATTACACGCTGGGTTTGCGCGACCAGCTGGTGTTTCCGGAAATCGATTACACCCGCGTGGACAAGATCAAAGGGCTGAATATCACCCTGACCACGACGGCCAAGAATGACGAAGAAGGCCGCGAACTTTTGAAGCTGCTGGGCGTGCCACTGCGCGCGCAAGGCGATACGAGTACCCGTTAGTAGGAAGCGTTAGAAAGAAGCTTGAGGAGAAACGATGGCGCGAGATTCACAGTTTGCCACGATGCGCAGAAAGCCGAAGTTCAAGGTTCGCGTTCGCAACCGTTGCCGGTTGTGCGGGCGTCCTCGAGGGTATCTGCGTAAGTTTCAAATGTGCCGCATTTGTTTTCGCGGACACGCCCTGCGCGGGGAGATTCCCGGCGTAGTGAAAGCCAGCTGGTAGGAGCGGCGAAAAGACAACCATGCAAACCGATCCCATTTCCGATTTACTGACGCGAATCCGCAACGCGGCGAAAGCCCGCCATGCGCGCGTGGATATTCCCACCTCGAAGTTGAAGGTAGAAGTGGCCCGCATTCTGAAGGAAGAGGGCTACATCTCGACCTACAAGCTGATCGAGGAAAACAAGACGCGCAAAACCCTGCGCCTCTTTTTAAAATACACGCCGGACAAGCGCAGCGTGATCACCGACCTGAAGCGCATCTCCAAGCCGGGCAGCCGCCGCTATCTGGGCTCCGTCGGCATCCGCCCCGTGGTGGGCGGGATGGGCATCAGCATTATGACGACGCCCAAGGGCGTGATGACCGGGCGCGCGGCGCGCAAGCAGCATATTGGCGGCGAAATACTGTGTGAAGTCTGGTAAACATTTATTTTTGAAATGCGGTTTTTGAATTTTGGTTGGGAGCGATGGAACAATGTCACGAATTGGACGAAAACCGATACCCTTGCCCGCGGGCGTAAAGATTAATCTGACGCCGGGCATGATCGACGTGCAGGGACCCAAGGGCAAGCTGAACGTGCGCATTCCGAGGGGCATCACGCTGGAACAGAAGGGCGCGGAGTTGCACGCCATTCGCCAGAGCGATGAACAGGCGGCATTGCACGGACTTGCGCGCGCCCTCGTGGCCAACGCGGTGACCGGAGTAACCACCGGCTTCAAAAAGGAAATGGATATCGTCGGAGTCGGGTATCGCGCCGAACTGAAGGGCAAGCAGGTCAACTTCGCGCTCGGCTATTCGCATCCGGTGGAGTTCCACATCCCCGAAGGCATTCAGGTGACGATCGAGAAGCAGACGCACTTGACGGTGACGGGAGCCGATCGCGGCCAAGTCGGCCAGGTGTGCGCGGACATTCGCAGCCTGCGTCCGCCCGATCCGTACAAGCAGAAGGGCATCCGTATTACCGGCGAGCGCTTGAAGAAGAAGGCCGGAAAAGCGGGCGCGGCAACCAAGACGGGCGCATAAACCCGCGGCAAATTTTTTAGAGCAGCTTTGGTTTGAAATAAGGAGAACATCGTGGCAACAGTACGAGTCCATAGACTTTCTCGCGATGAGCATCGCCGCCGGATTCACCTGCGCGTGCGCACACGCGTTGTAGGCACTCCGGAGCGCCCGCGACTGTGCGTGTACCGCTCGAACGGCCATATCTATGCGCAGGTCATCGAAGATGTCAGCGGAAAGACGCTGGTGTCGGCGAGCTCCATCGACAAGGAAACGCGCAAGGACATGAAGGGCGGCAGCAACGTGGCGGCGGCCAAAATGATCGGCAAGAAGATTGCCGAACGCGCCAAGGCAGCCGGTATCGAAGCAGTTGTGTTTGACCGCGGCGGATACATGTATCACGGCCGTGTAGAAGCCCTGGCCGCAGCGGCCCGGGAAGCGGGGTTGAAATTCTAGTCTATGTCCAAACACATTCTTAGAGAAACACTGGCGGTCCGGCGCAATCTGGACGTGAATCCGAATAGCCTGAAAGATCAGGTTGTGGCGATTCAGCGCGTGACCAAGGTCGTCAAGGGCGGAAAGAATTTGAGTTTCTCCGCGCTTGTCGTGGTCGGCGACCAGAACGGGCATGCGGGATTCGGCATGGGCAAGGCGCGCGAAGTGCCCATGGCTATCCGCAAGGCCATCGAGCAGGCCAAGAAAAATTTGATTCACCTGAATTTGAAGGGCACTTCGATTCCGCACCAGGTGCTGGGCCTGTATGGCTCGGGCCAGGTGATGCTGAAGCCTGCACCCGAAGGAACGGGAATTATTGCGGGAGGCCCGGTGCGTGCGGTCATGGAGGTTGCGGGAATTTCCAACGTGTTGACGAAGTCCATCGGCACATCGAACCCGCACAATGTCATCAAGGCCACGTTCGACGCGCTGCTACGTTTGAAAGACATTGCCAAGGTCGCCGAACAGCGATCGAAAACGGTGGAAGAACTGCGCTAGAAGCGCCGGGACGGTAAGGAATCATGGCTAACAAAACATCGGGAATGCTGAAGATCAAGTGGGTGCGAAGTTTCATCGCCTGTCCGCAAGACATGCGGCAAACCATTCGCGGCCTGGGATTTCGCCGCATGAATCAGACGGTGGAGCGGGAAGATACGCCCGCCACGCGCGGAATGATCCTGAAGGTACGTCACCTGGTGGTCGTGGAAGAGTAGGCTCGGGCAGGGTATAATCGCACGCAATTGTGAGTCGGGTTTAAGTCAGGCGCAGGACGCCGGAATCGAAGATCGAGGACAACATGGCTGTGAATCTTTCTAATCTGAAGCCGCCGCGCGGCTCGCGTCACCGCAAAGTGCGCGTGGGTCGCGGAATCGGCTCCAAGCTCGGCAAGACTGCGGGCAAGGGAAACAAGGGACAGAAATCGCGCAAGGGCTATTCGCGCCGTGCTGGGTTTGAAGGCGGACAGATGCCGCTGCGCCGCCGTATTCCGAAGCGCGGATTTCACAATCCGTGCCGCGTGGAATACGCGGTTGTGAATGTGGAAGGCTTGAACATTTTTGAAGCGGGAACCGTGGTCACCCCGGAATTGCTCAACGCTTCCGGGCTCATCCGCCAGGTTCAGTTTGACATTAAGGTGCTCGGCGACGGCGAACTGAAGAGTGCGCTGACCGTGCAGGCACATAAGTTCAGCAAGTCGGCCGAGGAGAAGATTACCCAGGCCGGAGGCAAGGTCGAGATTTTGTCATGAACCAGTTTTTTGAAGCGTTTGCCAACATGTTCCGGATTCCGGACCTGCGCCGCCGGCTGATGTTCACGCTCGGCCTGCTGGGTGTGTACCGGTTCGGCGCGTTTTTGCCGACACCCGGAATTAATACGGACGTTTTGGCGCAATTCTTCGCGCAGAATCAAGGCTCTGTACTCGGAGTGATTGACCTGTTCAGCGGCGGAAATTTCCGTCGGCTGACGATTTTTGCGTTGGGCATCATGCCCTACATTACGGCCTCGATCATCCTGCAGTTGATGCAGGTGGTATGGCCGTACCTGGAGCGCCTGCAAAAAGAGGGCGAACTCGGGCGACGCAAGATTACGCAATATACGCGTTACCTGACGATTCTTTTGAGCATCGTGCAATCGTTCTCCATCGCAGAAACGCTGATGCACACGGGCGGCCCGAACAATCAGCCTCTCGTGTACAACCCGGGCATCAG
>Ga0075522_10003640_pt1 | contig 11196 bp, 8 predicted proteins | sample NGEPerA_FD_74796 | JGI IMG/M metagenome (GOLD analysis project Ga0075522, IMG submission 74796) | Arctic peat soil microbial communities from the Barrow Environmental Observatory site, Barrow, Alaska, USA - NGEE PermafrostL2-A | ecosystem: Environmental > Terrestrial > Soil > Wetlands > Peat ... | reverse complement strand
GTGCAGCGTGGTGACCACCTTGGGCGCGGCATGTGGCGCCTCGGCGGCCAGCAGCGCGCGCGCCAAATAGGCGCTGGCGGCGTGGGGCAGCGCGTAGTGCGCGTGGATCAGATCCAACGGGCGCTGCCGCGAGACCTCGACGATCTTGGAGGTCAGCGCGAACGGATAGAGCGTGTGCGTGAGCGGCGGGTAGGCGATCGGCACCACCGGGTGGAAGGTGAGGTTGGGCCGGGTGGGATCGAGGCGGCCGGGAACTTCGTCGCTGAAGACGTGGACGGCGTGGCCGCGCGCGGCCAGCGAGGTGGCGATCTCGGCCGCGATCACGCCGCTGCCGCCGAAGGTCGAGAAGCAGAGCACGCCGACATTCAATGGCGCGCCGCTCACAGGGCGATCTCCTCGAGCGCGCCCGAGAACGGCCCACTGGCGGCCAGGCGATCGAGCACCGCGCGCTTGAGCGCCGCCGGGCCGTGCCGGCCGGCCAGCGACGGCCAGGCGTAGAAGCGCTCTTGCGGGACGCCGTCGGGCAGCAACGCGGCCTCCAGCCGTCGCAGACGCGCCAGCGCCACCCCGTTGCGCTCGGCGAGCTGGCGCGCATAGCGGCCGGTCAGGCGGTCGAGCGCGCGGGTCACGATGGCGCGGGTGCGCGCGGCTGCGCGGGCCAGGTTCTTGTCGGCGGGGAGCGCGCTGGCGATGGCCTCGGCGATCTCCGCCACTTGGGGGGCGATCTGGGCGCGCACCCGTTCGGCCAGCGCGACCGGATCGGGGGTGCCGGGCGGCCGCGCGCCGGCCAGCCGCGACAAGAGCTGGTCGCGCGGGCGCCCGAGGTCGTCGGTGGTCAGGGACAGCTCGGACAGCCGGCGGCGGGTCTGCGCGTCGAGACAGCGGAAACGGGCCCGCGGGACGATGAGCGGCGGCGCCATCCCGAAATGCTCGTAGAGGGGACCGAGCTGCGCGAAGTAGCTCACCTCGGCCGGACCGCCCACGTAGGCCGCAACGGGCAACAACGTGTCCTGCAAGATCGGACGCAACAGCGCCGAGGTCGAAAACCGCAGCGGCTCGCACGACAGGGCCTCTTCGAGGGCGGCGCGCGGAATGGTCTCGCCGGAGCCCGACAGCGTCCAATCGTCTGCCGCGGTCGACTTTTCAGTGCCCGGTCGCGCCAGCCGGAAACGGGGCCCGGTTGGGCCGCCACGGTGGAAGAAGTTCAGCGCGCAGCCGGGGCGGGGGGGGATCTGCTCGTCGAAGCCGGCGGCCGCCAGCTCGGCGCCGCGCGCTTGCAGCCGCCGCTCGATCGCCTCGGCGCCCTCGATCGCTGCGCGGTGGATCGGCGCGGCCCGCCTTGCGATGGGCTCGACGCGCGGATCGAAGATCAGCAGGCCCTCTTCGGCAAACAGCGCGCCGAGCAGCCCGGCGAACGCGCCGGCCAGCGAACGGCCGGTGGTGTAGTGCGCGCGCAGGAGGGCCAACGTCTCGGTGGCGGCGGGGGAGGGGCGCAGCGTCTCGGACAGCGTGTCGAGCAACGCTTCGACCTCGGGGCCGAGACGGCGCTGGGCGACGGAGACGCGGGCTTCGTCGACCGCTTCGTCGCCCGCCCCGTCGCCCAGCGCCAATTTCAGCGGCGCGCCGTCGGCCCCCGCCACCTGGCAGCTGGCGATCTCGGCGAAGTCGTGGTCCTCGGTCTGCAGCCAGAAGAGCGGGACGGTCCGGACGCCCGCTTCGGCTTCGAGCGCACGCGCCACCGCGATCGCCGAGGCGGCTTTATAGAAAGAGTAGAGCGGACCGAGGAACAGCCCGACCTGCTGGCCGGTGGCGACCACCGCGGTCTGCCCGCGGGCCAGCGCCTCCAGATTGGCGGCGCGCGCCGCCGAAGCTGGCAGCCCGGCCTGCTGTGACCGCAGCACGCCGAGTGCGGCGGGATCGATCCGCCGCTCGGCCGCCGCGCGCGTGCGGGCGATTCGCGGCGGGCGCGCGCGAAAGTCGAGCGGTATGAACGTGCGCGCGGCCGCTTCCCCCGCGAGATAGGAACTGGAGAATGGGCGACCCACCGGACGCATCAACTATACTCCGACGCCACCGCCCGATGCCCCCACGCCTCGCCGTGCTCACCCTCAGCGTTCTCACCGCCGTCTCCACCAGCGCCGCGGCCGCCGGCCCGCCCGCGCAACCGAACGCGGCCGAGATCGCGCTCGGCCTGCGCAAGCTGGGCGTGGTCGGTAGCGTCCTTTACGTCGCGGCCCACCCCGACGACGAAAACACCGCGCTGCTGGCGTATCTCTCGCGCGGCGCGCTGGTCCGCACCGGCTACCTCTCGGTCACCCGCGGCGATGGCGGTCAAAATCTGATCGGCTCCGAGCAGGGGCCCGAGCTGGGGCTCATCCGCACGCAGGAGCTGCTGGCCGCGCGGCGCATCGACGGCGCCGAGCAGTTCTTCACCCGCGCGCGCGACTTCGGATTCTCCAAGAGCCCCGAGGAGACGCTGCGGATCTGGGGCAAGAATGCGGTGCTGACCGACATGGTGACGGTGATCCGGCGGTTTCGCCCGGATGTCATCGTGACCCGTTTTTCGCCGGGGCCGGCCGACACCCACGGCCACCACACGGCCTCGGCGATCTTGGCGGTCGAGGCCTTTCGCGCCGCCGCCGATCCGCACTTTCATCCCGAAGAGCTGACCGGGGGCCTGACGCCCTGGCAGGCCCGGCGCCTCCTGTGGAATCGGTCGGCGTTCTTTCTCAAACCGGGCGAGGATCTGTCGGGGCAGGGGCAGCTCGACGTCGGCGGCTACAACGCTCTCCTCGGGGCGTCGTACGGCGAGCTGGCGGCCGACAGCCGCAGCATGCACAAGAGCCAAGGCTTCGGCGTGGCCCGCTCGCGCGCGCCGACGCTGGAGTACTTCAAGCCGCTGGCCGAGGCCGGGCCGGCGCCCCCCAAGGGCGCCGCGGACGCCGGCCTCCTGGGCGGCATCGATCTGTCGTGGAGTCGAATTCCGGGCGCGGCGCGGATTCGCCCGCTGGTCGCTCGGCTGGCGGCGAAGTTCGATCCCTCGGTGCCGTCGGCGTCGATCGCGGGGCTGTTGGCGCTCGATACGGCCCTGGATTCCGTCAGGGATGCCGGGTGGCGGGCGATCAAGAAGCGCGAGGTGCGGGATCTGATCGTGGCCTGCGCCGGCATCTTCGCCGAGGCCACCGCGCCCGACTTCCGCGCGGCGCCCGGGACGGAGCTCGCCATTACCGCGACCGCCGTCGATCGCTCGCCGGTGCCGGTGCGGTTGGAGGAGCTGCGGTTTCCCTTCACGGGCGGCGAGCGCGTCGGGCAGGCGCTGGCGGTGCCGAAGGCGGGCGGCGCGGCGGCCGCGCTGGAGACCAAGCGCACCGTGCGGCTGCCGGTCGATCTGGCCGCCTCGACCCCTTACTGGTTGGAGACGCCGCCCGAGGCGGGCCTGTACCGGGTGGCCGATCCGGCGCTCATCGGAGCGCCCGAAGCTCCCTCCCGGCTGGAGGTCGACTTCACGTTCTCGATCGCCGGTCGGAAGCTCACCGTCACGCGGCCGGTCGTCTACAAGTGGACCGATCCGGTGGTGGGCGAGCGCACCCGACCGGTCGAGGTGACGCCCCTGGTTTCGGTGGCGCCCGATACCGGCGTGATGCTGTTCGCGGGCGGCGCGGCCAAGACACTCGGCGTGCGGCTCTCGGCCGGGGCGCCGTCGGTGACGGGCACGCTTCGCTTCGAGGCGCCGCCGGGGTGGTCGGTCGAGCCGCCCAGCGCTCCGTTCTCGCTCGCCGCTAAAGGCGCCGAGTCGACGTTCACGTTCCAGGTCCGCCCGACCGGGAAGAGCGCGGCGCCCGGAACACTGCGGGTGGTCGCCGACGTCGATGGCCGGCATCTGTCGCGCCAGGTGATCCGGATCGAGCATGCGCACATCCCGATCCAGACGCTGCTGGTCGACGCGGACGTTCGTCTGGTGCCGGTCGATCTGGTACTGGGTGGAAAGCGCGTCGGCTATTTCCCGGGGCCGGGCGACCAGGTGCCGGCCGCTCTGCGCGGGGTCGGCTACGACGTCACGCTGCTGGGCGATGCGGCGCTCGACGCGGGCGCCGGTGGCCTCGGGCGCTTCGACGCCATCGTGATCGGCGTGCGCGCCTTCAACACCAGCGCGCGGCTGCGCGCGGCGCATGCCACGTTGATGGCTTACGTCGCAGGGGGCGGTGTGCTCATCTGCCAATACAACACCAACAACCGGCTGGCGCCGCTGACCATTCCGATCGGCCCATGGCCCTTCGACATCAGCAGCAAGCGGGTCACCGACGAGACCGCGGAGGTCACCTTCGTGTCGCCCAAGCACCCGGCGCTCACCACGCCCAATGTGCTCGGCCCGCGCGACTTCGAAGGCTGGGTCCAGGAGCGGGGGCTCTACTTCCCGGACAAGTGGGATCCCAAGTACGAGACGCCGCTGTCGATGCACGATCCCGGCGAAGCCGCGCTCGCGGGCGGTCTGCTATGGGCGCGCGTCGGCAAAGGGGTCTTCGCTTACACCGGGCTGTCGTTCTTCCGGCAACTACCGGCCGGGGTGCCGGGGGCGTTTCGGCTGTTCGCCAACCTGCTGGCCGGCGGCTCGACGCAAAATGGGCGATGAAGGCGATGGGGCCGAAGATGCCGCCGAAGATGCCGCGGCGCCGGAACGCCCGCGTGCCGAGATGGTCGACGCGCCGCCGTTCTTGAGCTGGCGCGCGATCTACCTCATCGTGCTCGGCGCGCTGGCGATCGAGGCGGCGCTGGGCATCGCGTTGACCGTGCTCTACCGATGAGCGCGCTCGACTGGGTGGTCCTCTTCGGGACGCTCGGGGTGATCGTCGTCTACGGCCTCTGGAAGACGCGCGGCCCGTCGGACATGGCGGGTTACCTGCACGGCGGCTACCGGGATCGGTGGCTCACCATCGGTTTGTCCGTGATGGCGACGCAGGCCTCGGCCATCACGTTTCTCTCGATGCCCGGGCAAGCCTACGAGGACGGCATGCGCTTCGTGCAATTCTACTTCGGGCTGCCGATCGCGATGGTGGTGCTGTCGGTGGCGTTCGTGCCGCGGTTTTACCGGCTGCGCGTGCTGACCGCCTACGAATATTTGGAAGGCCGCTTCGATCTCAAGACCCGCCAGCTGGCGGCGTTCCTGTTCCTGCTCCAGCGCGGCCTCTCGGCCGGGATCACGATCTATGCGCCCGCGATCGTGCTGTCGAAGGTCCTCGGCTGGTCGTTGAACCTCACCTGCCTGGCCATCGGCGCGTTGGTCATTTTGTATACGGTGGCGGGCGGCACACGGGCGGTCGGCCAGACGCAGAAGCATCAGATGGTGGTGATGCTGGGTGGGATGGTGGTCGCCTTCGTGGTGATCGTGCGCCGGCTGCCGCCGGATTTGTCGTTCGGTCACGCGCTCACCATCGCGGGGACCTTCGGCAAGATGAACGTAGTCGATCCCTCGCTCAACCTGGGCAACCGCTACACGCTCTGGTCCGGCCTGGCCGGCGGTTGTTTCTTGGCGATGGCCTACTTCGGGACCGATCAGTCGCAGGTGCAGCGGTACCTCTCGGCGCGCTCGATCACCGAGAGCCGCCTGGGCCTGCTGTTCAACGGGCTCCTCAAGGTCCCGATGCAATTCCTCATCTTGATGGTCGGCGTGATGGTGTTCGTCTTCTATCAATTCAACCCGCCGCCGCTGTTCTTCAACGAGACCGAGCTGGCGCGCCTGGAACGGACGCCCCACGCCGCCGAGCTGCACCATCTGGAGTCCGAGCACCGCCTGGCCTTCGCCGCGCAGCGGGGCGCGGTCGAGGACTTGTCGGGCGCCCTGCGTGGCGACGATCCGACCGCCGTCGCCGCGGCCAAGACGCGCCTGCGGGCGGCGGCCGCGCGCAGCGAAGATCTGCGCCGGAAAACCCGCGCGCTCATCACCGGATCGCTGCCGCGCCCCGAGCCCAACGACGCCGACTACGTCTTCTTGACCTTCGTGATGGCCAACCTGCCGCGCGGTCTCATCGGCCTGCTGCTGGCGGTGATCCTCTGCGCGGCGATGTCGTCGACCGCCAGCGAGCTGACCGCGCTGGGCGGCTGCACGGTGGTCGATTTCTACCGGCGCAGCCTGCGCCCCCACGAATCCGACGCCCATTATCTGCGGGTGGCCAAGATCTGCACCGGCGGTTGGGGCGTGCTGGCGGTGATCTTCGCGGCCTCGGCGGCGCTGCTCGACAACTTGATCCAGGCGGTCAACCTGCTGGGCTCGCTCTTCTATGGAACCATCTTGGGAATCTTCTTGGTGGCCTTCTTTCTACGCCGGGTTCGGGCCACGCCGGTCTTCGTCGCGGCGCTGCTGTCCGAGGCTCTGGTGGTGACGACCTGGCGCGCGACCGGCATCGGCTTCCTCTGGTTCAACCTGATCGGCTGCGCGGCGGTGGTCGTCTTGTCATTGGCTCTCGATGCGGCACACTTGGGCGCCATTTCACCTCGGTCCGGAGACGCCACATGAAGATCCGCTCGCTCGCCCTCATCCTCGCCCTCGTCCCGTTGGCCCCGCTCGCCCCCTGCGCCGATCGCGCCCAGGCCGCCGCCCCGAAGAACACCTTCCAGACCGACTTCGTGAGCCAGCTCGACGCCACCGAGAAGAAGATCGTTTCGCTCGAGGGGGCCGTGCCGCAGGACAAGCTCACCTGGCGTCCCGCGCCGGGCGTGCGCTCGATCGCCGAGGTGTATCTCCACGTGGCCTTTGGCAACTATGGCATCGTCAAGGCCGTCACCGGCAAGGAGCCGCCCGCCGACGTGGCGTTCGACGGCAACCGCACCAAATGGGACGCCAGGACCACCGACAAGGCCGAGATCAAAAAGATCCTCGAGAAATCCTTCGACTACGTTCGCAGCTCCGCCAAGGGGCTCTCCGACGCCGACCTCGACAAGAAGGTGAAGTTCTTCGGCAACGAGATGACGGTTCGCCAGGGGTTGCTCGTGGTCCTCAACCACGAGCACGAGCACCTGGGGCAGTCGATCGCTTACGCGCGCATGAACAAGGTGGTTCCCCCCTGGAGCAAGTAACCGGGCGTTACCGCAGCGTGAGCTTGCCGCGCAGCTCGATTTGCCGCGACGATGAGCCGACCAGCACCTCGAAACTGCCGGGCTCGGCGCGCCACCGCTTGGACTTGACGTCGAAGAACGACAACGCGCGGCGATCGAGGGGGATGTGCACCCGTTTGGTCTCGCCCGGCGCGAGCGCGACCTTGGCGAAGCCCTTCAGCTCCTTGGGTGGCCGCGGCACCGGCGCGTGGTGATCGGCCACGTATACCTGCGCGACCTCGCTCCCGGCGCGCTGGCCGAGGTTGGTGAGATCGAACGACACGGTCACCGGGCCGTCGGCGGGCATGGCCTCGGGCGCGACGGTCAGCGCGCCGTACTTGAAGCGGGTGTAAGAGAGCCCGTGGCCGAACGGGAACAGCGGCTGGCGGCCGGTCTGATCGAAGTGCCGATAGCCCAGGAACACCCCCTCGCTGTAGATGACCTTGCCGTCGGCCTGGGGGGCGTAGCTGTCGCGGACGGCGCTGTCGGCGAAGCGGCGTTCGAACGTCACCGGTAGCTTCCCCGACGGCGCAACGTCGCCCAGCAGCACCTCCGCCAGCGCCGGCGCGCCCTCTTGGCCCGGGTACCAATTCTCGAGGATGGCCGGAACCCGATCGACGAAGCTGGTCATGTCGACGCCGCCGCCCGAGGTGATCGCCACGACGGTCCGCGGGTTGGCGGCGCGCACGGCGGCGATCAGGTCGTCTTGACCGGCGGGGAGCTGGAAGGTTCGGTCGTAGCCTTCGCTCTCGGTCATCGGATCGAACCCGGCCACCACAATGGCGACGTCGGCGTGCGCGGCCAGGGCCTTGGCAGCCGGATCGACGAATTGATCGGCGCGCCGCACCCCCAACCCGACGCGGGCGTGGTGGTCGCCGTGTAGGTATTCGAAGCGCACGGCGTAGGCGTGGCCGGCGTGAAGCGGCAAGGTGGCCAGGTTGATCGGCTGCGGGCCACGCGCGCGATCGAGCACCAGCCGACCGTCGACATAGAGCCGGTATTCGTCGAGGCCGTAGCTGAAGGCGGCGAAGCGGTAGTCGCCCGAGGTGGGCGGAATGAAAAATCCGCTCCAGCGGGCGGCCGAGGCCGGGCGCTGGCCGGTGGGCCAGAAGCTGGGTTTGTCCCAGGCGAAGTCGACGTGTGGATCGATGCGCGTGAGCGCCGGCGTCCCAGCCAGGCTCCGCTGGTTGAAGTATTCGCCGGTGAGACCTGGCTTGCCGCCGGCCGCCGCGGTCACGAAGTCGGTCGAGTCGAAGATCTCGGCCAGCGTCGGGACGCCGTGGTTGACCGAGACCGTCGCCGTTCCGCGCAGGCGGTTCGCCAGCGCCTCGACGAAGCCCACCGCCGAGAATGGCCGGACCTGCGCGCTGCCGCCACCCACCGGCACGGCCGGGTAGGCGTTGGGCCCGATCACGGCGATTGACTTCACCCGGCGGGCGTCGAGCGGTAGCAGGTTCCCCTGGTTCTTGAGCAGCACGATGCTGGCGCGCGCGGTCTCGAGGGCCAGCTCGCGTCCGGCTTCGCTGAAGAGCGGCGAGGCCGGATCGGTGGCCGGGCGATCGAGCCAGCCGAGCTCGACGGCCACCCGCAGGATGCGCCGAACCTTGTCGTCGATGGTCGCGACCTGGACCTGGCCGTTTTTGAGGGCCGGCAACAGCGTCTCGCGGTTCATGAACTTGGCAGACGGCATCTCGATGTCGAGGCCCGCGTTGGCCGCCGCGACGCCGTCGTAGGTGGCGTCCCAATCGGAGATCACGATGCCGCCGAAGCCCCATTCCTTCTTGAGCAGCCCGTCGACCAAGGCGGCGTTCTCGGTCATGTGAACGCCGTCCACCAAGTTGTACGAGGTCATGAGCGCGCCCACGTGGGCCTCTTTGACGGCGGCCTCGAAGGCGGGCAGGTAGATCTCGCGCAGCGTGCGCTCGTCGATCTCCGAGCTGGTGTGGTGGCGATCGATCTCCGAGTTGTTGCCGATGAAGTGTTTGATCGTCGCGCTCACCCCCTGCGCCTGCATCCCTTCGATGTAGGAGACCGCCATCCGCGCGGCCAGGAACGGATCCTCGCCGAAGTACTCGAAGTTCCGGCCGCACATCGGCGCGCGGTAGATGTTCACGCCGGGCGCCAACATGATGTGCACGCCGCGGGCCCGGGCGTCGCGGCCGATCGCGGCGCCCACGCGGTTCGCGAGATCGCGATCCCAGGAGGCCGCCAGCGCGATGCCCGCCGCGTAGGTGGTCGAGGGACCCACGTTGCGGACGCCGAACGGGCCATCGGCCATCCGGAACGCCGGCAGGCCGAGACGGGGAACGGCGCGCACGTAGAACGAATCGACGCCGCCCAGATAGTCGATCTTTTCGTCCAGCGTCATGCGCGCCAGTATCGATTCCACCCGCGCTTCGGTGCGCTGGTCGACCTGGGCGGCGGTCGGGGCCGACGCCATCGCGGTGACTCTTCCGGCCGGCGTGTCGCCCTGGGCGGCTTGCGCGGGCGGCGGCCGGAGCAGCGCCAGACACAGCAGCGAGGCGGCCAGCGTGCCGGCGCAAAGAACCTTCAGGGTAGAGGTCGTCATGGCAGACGTAGCGATCCCGCGCCCCCGGCCGAAGGTCAAGCCCGCCGGTACCGACGTCGGTGTCCGTGTCGATCTCGGCGTCGGCCATCGGCCATCGCTTTACCCAGGCCCCACCCGTGGCATGGTCGTCCCATGGATCGCGCGGAAGAGCTCATCGATCGACTCGGGATGGCGCCGCACCCGGAGCGGGGCTTTTACGTCGAGAGCTACCGCGCCCCGCTGGCGCTGGCGGGGCTGCCGCACGGTGGCCCGCGCGCCGCCAGCACCGCGATCTACTTCCTGATCACCCAGACGGCGCCCTCGACGTACCTTCATCGGTTGCGGTCCGACGAGCTCTTTCATCTATATGAAGGCGGACCCATGGAGGTCTTGATGCTCGCGCCGGACGGCGCCGGCGAGGTGCGCCGCCTCGGCCTCGACGTGGCCGCCGGCGAGCGGCCGCAACTGGTGATTCCGGCAGGTACCTGGTTCGGCGTCGAGCTGGCCGCCGGCGTCCCCCACTGTCTCTTCGGCTGCACCGTCGCGCCGGGGTTCGACTTCGCCGACTTCGAGCTGGCCGCGGGCCCCGAGCTGGCGGCGCGCTATCCCGAGCACGCCGCCCGCATCGGGCGTATGACCCGCTGACCCACCACCCGCGCTGGCGGTTAACCGACGTCGTCGGGAACGCCGGGCGGTTTGGCCTGCCGTTCCATGGTGTCGGCCAGACAGGTCGGGCAGTACCCGCCCTGCGTGTCGAGGTGCCCGCAGATGCGACAGACGAAGCGCGGCGGATCGCCGGCCTGCGCCCGCCGCGGAAGCTCGCGTTCGTTTTTCAGCTCTTCTTGGCGACGTTGCGCCTCGACCGGATCCACCAGCTTGCGCAGGCTCTCGACGATCGACATACGCCGAGGTTAACACACGGTCGCGCGGCGGGCGGCCGCCGCGGGCCGCGGCCTCAGGGCGCGCGGAAGAGCTTGCCCGCCAAGTGGCGGGTAAAGGTCGGTACCTTCAACGTCAGGTCGCCGCCGGCGGCCGCGACGTCGGTCGTCGCCAACATCCGGCCGCTCAGGTCGTCCCGCCATTCCACGCGATAACCCCCGCTCGGGACGTCGCGCAGCTTCACCAGCGTCCCGTCGATCGGCTGGCCATAGCCCGCGGCGGCGCCCACCACCCACAGGACGCGGTAGTCGCCTTGCCCCAGTGCCCAGACCGCCGTTCCGGCCGGTTCGGCGGTCGCGCTGGGATCCGGATCGAGCGGCCGCTTGGGATCGAGGCCGCCCAGAAAATCCGTCAGCACCCGAAAATGGTGCCCGCGTGCCGGCGTCATCGGCTCGTCGGAGTCGCGGTGAAACGGCGGCGCCGAGTGGGAAAGCGCGCCGGCGCCCGTGAAGGTCGCCGCCCAGATGCCGGTATGGGTGTGATCGTACAGCGCCGGATCCTCGCCGCCGTAAGCGAACTCGCCGCAGAAGATCGGTTTGCCGAACGCCCAGGTCTCGCGCACGCGGCGGGCCATTTCGTCGGCGAGCGCGCGCGGCGCGTAGGTCGCGGCGCCGTACAGA
>Ga0075522_10003638_pt1 | contig 11199 bp, 6 predicted proteins | sample NGEPerA_FD_74796 | JGI IMG/M metagenome (GOLD analysis project Ga0075522, IMG submission 74796) | Arctic peat soil microbial communities from the Barrow Environmental Observatory site, Barrow, Alaska, USA - NGEE PermafrostL2-A | ecosystem: Environmental > Terrestrial > Soil > Wetlands > Peat ... | reverse complement strand
ACGATCTCGTCGAGCACGTCCGACTGCAGGTCCCGCTGACCGGCGATTCGACGAACCAGGCAATCCACCCGTTCAATATGCGCGGCCCCGCTGAACAGCGCACGGGCCGCTGATGACGGTTTGGCGAGACCCTCCGCGGCCTTCGCATACTTGTCGAATGGCACCAAATCCTCCTGGTCGGCCCCAAGTTCCCGGCAAAGCTCGGAAACCCACTGATAGACCGCCTTCGATGTATTGGTGTTTCCATGAACCGCGTCGCGGATCGGGATCGCCCCGTCCGGCGTGATGCAACGGTAATTGCCCGCGATCAACATCGGCCATTTGGCCAGAGGCACGAAAATCGAATCGTGCACCTTCAGTTTCACCGGAATTTCGATCGGGCCGTCACCAGCATCGAAGCGGGCCGCGTCGATACCGACTTCCAATTCCCGCAGCAGTGCAGTCGGTGCATCCTGATAGAAGCGCGCTGCCTTGAAGTTGGTCGGTAAACCCACTTGCAGGACATTCTTGCCTTGATCCGGCGGACGGAATGCTTGCGGATCCGGTGAAGCCAGGGTCACCAGTCGGGGCTCAAAGCCGCTCCAAACTGACGGATCGGTATAACAACCCTCAAGGGAATCGGTCGCCAGCCCGGGAATTCTCCGAAGATAGGATAGCGGCGGCATGTTCATGATCGCCAGACACGGAACGCGCGCCTTCGCGATGCGTCCCATCAATTCGGCAACGCCTTTGGTGCCGTACTGGCTCTCTTGCATGCCCAATACGACCAAATCAAAACGCTCCGGCTGGACGTCATTGGGAGCGCTTGCGGAGAGTGTCCCGGGCAATTTTTTGGAAGGGACGTCGAGCAACGCGTCGCGGCCGCGAACGGGAAAACGAACGATCGTGCCTTCGCGATTGATCAGCTCGACGGTGTCTGGGGTGCAAACGAGCGTCACGGCATGACCTGCCATCAGCAATTTCGTGCCGAATAGCGAGCCGTAAGAAGCACCGAGGATCAGTATTTTGTGCTGCACGCTTCCCGCTCCGTTCAGATCGCGCCTTGGCCGCGCGCGCTATTGACCTCATCATCGCTCATGCCGAGGACGGCGCGAAGGATTTCCTCCGTGTGCTCGCCGAGCAAAGGCGAACGGCGCACATCGGCCGGAGAATCGGAAAGCTTGATCGGGTTGCCGACCGTCAGATACTGGCCCCGTTCCGGATGATCGACTTCGACGACCGTGCCGGTGTTGCGAAGGGCTGGCTCTTCCGCGAGCTCTTTCATGGAAAGGATTGGCCCGCACGGCACGTTCAAGGGATTGAGAATGTCCATGATCTCAAACTTGGTCTTGGTCTTTGTCCATTTTTCGATTTCTTCGAAAATATGCTTCAACCGCGGAAGGCGGGCTTGGGGCGTGTTGTAGTCCGGATCCTCAAGCCAATCCGAATGGCCGATCACCTTTGCCAGGGCAGGAAAAGCCTGCAACTGGGTGATGACGTAGATATACGCATCCGGATCGCTCTCCCATCCTTTGCAGCGCACGACCCAGCCTGGATGCCCACCGCCGGAGGCATTTCCGGCGCGGGGGACGGCGGCACCGAATTTTCCGTTCGGGTACTGGGGATATTCCTTCAAGGGGCCGTGTGCGAGCCGCTGCTGGTCGCGCAGCTTCACGCGGCACAAATTCAGCACGGCGTCCTGCATGGCGCACGTCACCCGTTGACCGCGGCCGCTTTTTTCGCGGTGAAAAAGAGCGGCAAGAATGCCGGCAACCAGGTGAATCCCGGTGCCGGAATCGCCGATCTGCGCTCCCGTAACCATTGGAAATCCGTCGATTTCGCCCGTGGTCGAAGCTGCACCGCCGGTGCATTGCGCCACATTTTCATAGACCTTGCAGTCCTCAAAGGGACCGTCACCGAAGCCCTTGATGGACGCGTAAATCATCCGCGGATTGATTTCCTGGATGCGTTTCCACGGAAACCCCATGCGGTCAATCGCGCCGGGTGCGAAATTTTCCACCATGACATCGCATTTCTCGATCAGTTTCGTGAATATCTTCATGCCGGCTTCGGTCTTCGGGTTGAGGGTCAGGCTGCGCTTGCTGCCGTTCAGCATCGTGAAATACAGGCTGTCGACGCCAGGGATGTCTCGCAACTGGCCGCGCGTCGGGTCGCCTTCACCGGGTTTTTCCACTTTGATCACGTCGGCGCCAAAATATGCCAGAATCTGCGTCGCCGTCGGCCCGGACTGGACATGCGTCATGTCCAAGATCCGGACGCCTTCTAAAGCCTTTCCCATGATTGCCCTCTCGCGGAACTGAATGATTGATAGCACGCCCGGCAGGCCGTTGAATTGGTACTCATCGCATTCCTGCCAAACGCCTTGGCCTGCAGGATCGGCTGCCTCCCGGAAAATTTCTACGATGCCGGGGCGGCGGAGACCTCGGCACGGCGCCGGGCTTGGGCGGCCCGCATCGGCTTCAATGCCACGATCGCCAGCACTCCCGCGACCACATTGGCGGCGGCCCCCACCCAGAAAACGGTGCTCCAGTCGCCCTTGGCCGCGATATAAGCAGTCAAAGGCACCACCAGAGAGGCCGTGCCCTTGGCGGTGTACAGCAGGCCCGCATTGGTGGTGGCAAATTTCGGCCCATAGGCATCGGTGCAGGTGGCGGGAAACAGGCTATAGATCTCGCCCCAGGTGAGATAGATCGCGGCGGCGCAGATCACGAACAAGACCGGATCGTGGCCATATCGCGCCAGACTCCAGATCGATAATCCATTCAGCAAGAAGGCGACGAACATGGTTTCCTCCCGGCCGATCTTGTCGGAGATCCAGCCGAAGAGAGGCCGGCCCAGTCCATTGAGAACATTGTCGATCACCGCAGCCACGACCAGCACCGGTCCGGCAATGCCGATCAGATTGATTGGAATCTTGGCGACGCCGTAATCCGCGGCGATGGAGGCGAACTGCGCTGTGACAATCAATCCACCGGAGGCAACCGTGACGAACATCAGATAGAGCAACCAGAACAGGGGTGTCTGCAGCACCTCGCCCGGAGTATAGTTGCGCTTCGCCTGTGGATTGTGGACCACCACCATCGGCTTCAACTCCGCAGATGGGGCGCGCAGGAACTGGGAGGCGATCACGACGACAAGGCCCTGAACCAGCCCGAACCACAGGAAAGCCGGCTGATAGCCGTAATGACTGATCACATAAATGATCGGCACCACGGTGATGGCGGAGCCGGCGCCGAAGCCCGCGGCGGTGAAGCCGGCGGCCATGCCGCGGCGGCCGACAAACCATTTCAACGCATTGCCGACGCAAGTGCCGTAAACCGCGCCCGCGCCGATGCCGCCGAGAACTGCGCCCGCATACAGCATGGGGATAGAGCTCGCGATCGAGTTCAAAGACCAGGCCAGCGCCACCAGGATGCCGCCCAGAGTCACGACGATGCGGGGACCGAACTTGTCCACGAACCAGCCTTCCACCGGCACCAGCCAGGTTTCCGCCAGGACGAAGAAACTGAAGGCGCCACCGATCGCGGCTCTGCTCCAGCCTTGCGCCTTGGACATCGGATCAACGAAGAAATTCCAGCCATATTGCAGATTGGCGATCATCACCATGCAGAGGACGCCGATGATAAGCTGGGTATAGCGGCCCTGGTGCTCGCTGTCCGCTTGGGAAGCCATGCTGCTCATTGTCACCTCGGAAATGGCGCTGGGATCTTTGTTGCCGACATCACTATATTTTCTTTCCAGCCATGACCATGAAAATACGATTGAGGGATGGGCTCGTGTCAAGCGCTTATCGGGCCGACGATCATCAGCGGCATTGGAAGCGCAAATAGCGACCGGCCGTCGCGCTATCCGCTTGCTCTTGCTGAAGTTCGCGCAGCCACTTTGGGCCGCCTGATCTTGACCGACCCGACGCCTATGGAATTTTGCATGATGTCGCCGCTCTCCCAATAAGGAGACGGCCCATAGAGATTCTTCATGAAGGCGACCAACGCTCTCACATTGACATGCGCAAGCGCGGAGCGCGGCCAGACTGCGTATATCCCGACATTCGACGCTCCGCGCCATTCCGACAAGACTCGGACCAGCTTGCCCTCGCGTATTTCCCGGGTGATGTCCCAGGTGGATCGCAAAGCTATTCCAAGGCCGGCAACCGCTGCTTCACGCACGACATCGCTGCAATTCGTCACAATGCGGGATTTGATCTCCAGGACTTCCGACCTGTTCGTCCCTTCCAGGCGCCAAGGTGATTGATGGCTGGCGGCCAGCAAACGGTGCCTTTCCAGATCTTCCAGTTTCGCGGGGCTTCCGAACGCCGCGATATAGCTGGGCGCCGCACAGAGAATTCGGTGGTTTTGCGCCAACAATTCCGCGCCGAAACTGGCATCCGGTGGCGTCGTTATGCGAATGGCCACATCGACTTTCTGGTCCATCAGATCGGCAAAAGTGTCATCCAAAAGAAGTTCGACAAGGACGTTCGGATATTCCTTCAGGAATTTTCCAAGATGCGGCGCAATATGCAGTCGGCCGAAGGAGGTGGGGGCCGCGATCCGCAAACCGCCCGAAGGCTTCTCGGCCAGACCGGCGACGCGCGCTTCCGCCGAAGCGATCTGCGCCATGATGCCGACGACATCCTTGTAAAAAAATTGCCCGACTTCCGTCGTCGCCATTTTACGCGTGGTGCGATGAATCAGCGGGGTTCCCAGCCGCGCTTCCAGCCGCGCCAAACGCTTTGAAACCATGCTCGGCGAAAGATGCAATTCGCGTCCCGCCGCCGACAGGCTGCCCGTGGCGACGATGCGCCGGAAGAGATCGTAGTCGGAGATCATTTGTTCCCCCGAAGAAAAGATCCTTTGAATACTTAGCACGTAGTCACATACGGCCACCAGCCCTAAGGTCAATGCGGGGAAACGAAAGGGGCTCGCATGCACAAATCATACGGAAAAAAATTGCACCGCTCTTTGCTGACCGGCACTTCGCTGGTCGCGTTGACTTTCTGTGCAGAGCCGGTGGCGGCACAAACCGCGCCGGCATCCGACACACAATCCGGCCAGATCGAGCAGGTTATCGTCAGCGCCTCGCGCATCGATATCGCGGGTTATCAGCAACCGACACCGGTGACTGTGGTGGGCACCGAGCAGCTGGAACGCGACGCCCAGCAGAATTTGGGTGATGCGATCCGAGATTTGCCCGCAAGCGGTTCAGCTCCTGGTCCCAATAACACCGTGACTGCGCGCAATATATCGGCTGGGCAAGCAGGCGTTGACGAAGTCAATTTGCGCAACCTCGGAATCCTGCGCACCCTCGTTCTTGTTGACGGTCAGCGCGTTGTGGCGTCCAACGTCACCGGCGGCGTCGATCTTTCCACAATACCCAGCAGCCTGGTTCAGCGGATTGATGTTGTTACGGGGGGCGCATCCGCCGCCTGGGGATCGGATGCGGTTGCCGGTGTCGTCAACTTGGTGCTCAACAAGAATTTTGAAGGGCTCAAGGGGAACGTTGAAGGCGGCATGTCATATTTGGGAGACCGTCAGAGCTATAAGGCGGAAGCGGCCTACGGTATGAGCTTTGCCGGCGACCGGGGCCATCTGCTTCTGGGCGGCGAATATCAAGATTCACCCCAATTCGTCTTCCCCGGTTCTCGCAGTTGGTACAATGACACTCAGCTTGTGAACAATCCGGCTCACGTTGCCGGCAATGGCCAGCCACAAAACATCCACGCCAACAACGTCGGTTATGCGCAGGCGACCCAAGGCGGCGTCATCGTGGGCGGGCCGCTGAATAACATCCAATTTGTCGGCGCGAACGGCACGCCTGCCCCCTTCAATCCGGGGAATGTTTCCGGTCTCTACTCCAACGGAGGTCAGGGCGATACGACGACCGCATACACCAATGCATTGGCGGCTCCGTTCAGCAACGCCACGCTATTCGCTTATGGCAGCTATAAATTGACGTCGGATGTGCAGCTTTCGCTTCAGGCGAATTATGGCAAGGCCACTGTTTTGAACAGTGCGACTCCGGCGCGAAAGTTCGGCAATGTCACGATCACCAATGACAATGCCTTCCTGCCCGCTTCGATCGTGGCGGCAATGGCCGCGAATCACGTCACGTCATTCAAGCTGGGCACGATCAACAACAACAATCTCAATATCAATGATTTTTCCGCTGATGATTTTTTGAATACGGTCAGCGTGCCCGTCAACCGCATCGATCGCCAATTATTCCGAGCCGTAGCCAGCTTGGACGGCACCATTTTCGGCAATTGGTCATGGAACGCATACTATCAGCACGGCGAGGCGCGTGTTCACAGCGAGGTGCTGCACAATCTGATCACGGCGAATTTCACCAACGCAGTCGATGCCGTGAACGTCACAGCCGCCAATGTCGGCTCATCCGGACTGCCGATCGGGACCATCGCCTGCCGCTCGACCCTGACCAACCCGAAAAATGGTTGCCAGCCATTGGATCTTTTCGGCGTCGGCGTCGCATCTCAAGGGGCCGTCAAATACGTGGCGGACGGCAATGATTTCGAGCTTGCCGTCCTGAACGAGGACGTAGCCTCCGCTTCAATGCAGGGTGAACTTCCTTGGTCGATGCCGGCTGGCCCAGTGGCGGTCGCGTTCGGTGGTGAATACCGGAAGGAAGCGGGTGTCGTTACCGCTGCCGCCTTGGCGCAAGCACAAGGCTACACGGTCGGCAATTTCGCGCCGTTCAAGGGTGAGTACAATGTGGAGGAAGGATTCGTGGAGGTTGATGCCCCCCTCTTGAGGGACAATTTCGTTCAGTCCGTCGATTTCAACGGGGCGGGTCGCATAACCTCCTATTCCACGAGCGGTCTTGTCGAGACCTGGAAATTGGGGCTCGTCAGCCAAATCAATGATGATTTCCGTTTACGCACGACGTGGTCATTCGATATTCGCGCCCCAAATCTTTCCGAGCTTTTTGCAGCCGGCACCGCGACCGCCAATCAGGCGATCGACCCACATACCCTTCAGCCGGTTAACATCTTCAGTGTGACCGAAGGCAATGCGAATCTGAAGCCGGAGCAATCCACCACAATTTCAGCCGGTATGGTGATTACACCGCACTGGATCGATGGTCTTAGCGTCTCGGTAGATTGGTACTCGATCGACATTAAAAACGCGATCTACTCAACCGGTTCCTCGACCGAACTGACGCAGTGTAACGCCGGCGTCGCTTATTACTGCTCGCAGCTTGTTTTCGGCGGCGCCAATGGCGCGCTGTCACGAATCATCGTGAGTCCTCTTAATGCCGCCTCGCAGACAACTTCCGGCATCGATTTCCAGTCGGATTATAAAATGGAGCTCTTCAGCGGCACGCTCAATCTGCACATGGTCGGAAATTACACCGACGAAGAGACGCAAACCGCGTTGGGTGTGGTGACGGATTATGCAGGTAGCCTCGGTTCTGATTCTCTTGTCTCTGGTTTCCCCAAATTCAGGACGACGCTTTCTTCCACCTACTCGCAAGGCCCATGGCAGGGCACCGTCCAAGGCCGCTTCATCGGCACGGCGAAGCTCAACAACGCCTGGGGACCGTTGAATGTGGATGACAATTCGGTGCCGGCGGTCGCTTATCTCGATCTGCGTGGCGCTTATAAATGGACTGACAACATCCAAATCTACGCGGCCGTTGACAACGTGTTTGACACGCCCCCGCCGTCGATCCCGTCCACGCAGACCGCAAGCTCCTTTCTGTACCCTGCGATCCGTGATGACATCTACGATTCGCTGGGCCGCATGTATCGCGCGGGCGTCCGGTTCAACTTCTAAGACCGGGAGACTCTCTCTCCGAGAAGGGCTAAATTTCTTTATCAAGTAATAGGGATGATCAAATGAGTTGGCGGTGCACTGCGTTATCCTTTCCCCTCTTTGTCACCATAGCTTTCTCTGCAAATTTCGCTTTTTCTCAAGTGCCACCTGCACAGATTTGCACGAGAGGTTCGGTCGCGCCTGCCTGCCAAGCCGTTAGAGGCGACCGGTCAGAGGGCTGGCTCCAGCAGACGCGATCGGAGGTGATGGCGCGCAATGGCATTGTGAGCACCGTTCAGCCCCTCGCGGCACAAGCTGGCCTGAAAATCCTTCAACAAGGCGGCAACGCCGTCGACGCAGCAGTTGCTGCAGCGGCGGCGCTTAGTGTGACCTACCCCGCAAATACCGGCCCGGGGGGTGACCTCTTTGCGCTGATTTATGTCGCTAAGGAAAAGAAGGTCTACCAGCTTAATGCCAGTGGAATCGCGCCGAGCGGTCTGACGATCGCGCGCATGAATTCGCTCGGCTATAAATTTAATCCCGCCAACTTCGGACCCGGTTCTGGCATGCCTTCCGGGGGGATTTTGACAGTCACCGTGCCGGGCTCGGTTTGGGGCTGGCAAGAGGTCCTTACACGGTTCGGCACAAAAACCTTCAAAGACGTGTTGCAACCGGCGATCGATTACGCGGAGCAGGGATTTCCGGTGACAGAGGAAATTCAGAGCGGTTGGCGCATGAGGAATGCCTTGCCGCTCTCTGGCTGCTGCACGCAGCCGGATCCCGACTTCGCGAAGACTTTTTACGTAAATGGCGCGCGACCCGAGGTCGGCACGATCTTCAAAAATCCCGATATGGCGAAGACCTTAAGGCTGCTCCAGCAGCAGGGCAGGGACGTCTTTTACAAAGGCGAAATAGCTCGCGCCATTGTTGCGAAATCGAATGCGCTCGGCGGCACGATGACGCTTGATGACCTCGCAAATTATAAAGGCGAGTGGGTCACTCCGCCGTCGACCACCTATCACAACGATTATACCGTTTTTGGAACGAGGGCGCCTTCGCAAGCCTGGGGAATTGTTGAGGCTATGAACGTTTTGGAACAATGCGTGCCCAGTTGGTATCCTGGCCAGACGCTTGCCACCTTAGGGCCTGCGAATCCTTTGTATTGGCATGCATTGATCGAGGCGAAGAAAGCGGTCTACGCCGATGTGTATGCACACAACGCCGATCCAAACGCCGTCCCGGTACCGGAGTCGCTCACCACGAAAGAGCACGCCGCGTCTCTTTGCAGCAAAGTCGACCCTCGACGCGCGTCCAATACCGGGCCGGTCTATTCAGGCCCGACGAATGGCGGTGACACGATTTATCTCGCGACTGCTGATCGCTGGGGCAACATGGTTTCATGGATCAACAGCAACTTCGCTGGCTGGGGCTCTGGCATCGTGATCCCGGGCTACGGCTTCGTTCTTCACAATCGGGGCGGCCTTTTCTCACTTGACCCCAAGAGCCCCAATGCCCTCGCGCCTCAAAAGAGACCTTACAACACGCTTTCCGCCGTGCTTGTGATGCGGGACGGTAAGCCCTTCCTTGTCACCGGCCAGCACGGCGCGGATCAGCAAGGCCAGGGAAATATGCAGGTGTTGGTGAACATTCTTGATCTTGGGGCGAACATGCAGGCCGCCGGCGACTTCGCCCGGTTCAGCCATAATCAGATTACCAATCAATTGCAGATGGAATCGCAGCTTTTCAACCTTGTGGGTCCTCAACTGATCGGCATGGGGCATAAAGTGTCCCCGTCCAACGGTTCTCCCATGGGGGGATATGAAGGTATCATGTATCTGCCCGACCCGGCTGCTTCTGCTGGATGTGCCCCGACCGACACTCGTTGCACGCTTCCGATCTCAGGCATCTATCGGGCCGGCTCAAACTTCAGAGAAGATGGTGAGGCGGTCGGCTACTAGCGCTGGCTTCGCCATTTGAATGAGCGCACAAATTCTAAAGCTATGACGTGCATTGGCCGGTCAGCCGCCTTTTCTTGGGGTTCAATACCTTCTACAGTGTTGGGCCTTGAGCGAGTTGCTGCAGCCTGGGGCGAACGGCATCAAAATCCTTAGGGTACCCGTCGGGTCATGAGCCGACTCATTGTCGTCGTCGCAGGAGCGGCCGCAGCTCCCCACACTTTTGCCAGCCACATGCCGATAGGACTAGGTGAATAATGAACCGCATCAGCTTGGACCAGGCCAACCGCATCATTCAGGGCGCTTTCGCCAAGGGCATCAGCCTCAAGCTCAAGCCGCTCAGCGCGGCGGTGCTCGATCCCGGCGGCCACCTGATCGCCTTCCAGCGCCAGGACAATGCCTCAACCCTGCGGTTCGGCATCGCCTCGGGGAAAGCCGCCGGTGCGCTGGCGTTGGGCGTGGCGTCGCGCAAGATCGGCGAGATGGCGGCCGAGCGTCCGGCCTTTGTCGCCTCACTGGGCGCGATCGCACCCCATGGCGTGATCCCGGCGGCGGGCGGCGTTATCGTGGTCGATGGTGCGGGCCAGATTCTGGGCGCGGTGGGCGTGACCGGGGACACATCCGACAATGACGAGGTCTGTGCGCTGGCCGGCATCGAAGCAGCCGGGCTGAAAGCACAGGGCTGAAGCCATGGAAAAATATCTCGACCGGGCAGAGCTCTCCGTCGCCGAGCCTTTGGCGCGCTTCATTGAAGACCAGGCGCTCACCGGCACCGGCATCGCCGCCGACGCTTTCTGGAAAGGCGCGGCGAAGATTTTCGCCACCCTCGCGCCGGTGAACAAAGCGCTGCTTCAAAAGCGCGATGCGCTGCAGGCTGAGATCGATGCCTGGCACAAGGCCCAGCGCGGCAAGCCTATCGATCCGAAAGCGTATCAGGATTTTCTCAAACGAATTGGTTATCTGGTCCCCGAGCCCGCGCCGTTCCAGATCGCGGTGGACAAGGTGGACGACGAACTGGCGCGGGTCGCCGGTCCCCAGCTGGTAGTGCCCATCCTCAATGCGCGGTTTCTGCTCAATGCCGCCAATGCGCGTTGGGGCAGTCTTTACGACGCGCTTTACGGCACCGACGCGATCGAAGGCGCACCGTCCCGTGGCGGCTATGACCCGGTCCGTGGCGGCAAAGTGATCGCATGGGCCAAATCGTTCCTGGATCGCGCCGTGCCTCTGGCGTCGAGCCATCACGCCGATGTCGAACGCTATCAAATCAAAGACGGGAAATTGTCGCCACAGTTGGCTGATCCCTTGTTGCTGGCCGGCTATCGCGGCAGCGCGGAGGCGCCCAGCGCGATCCTGCTCTCCCATCACGGTCTGCATATCGAGATCCAGATCGACCGCAACCATCCTATCGGCAAAAGCGACAAAGCCGGCGTGGCCGACATCCTGATGGAAGCCGCCGTCACCACCATCGCCGATCT
>Ga0075522_10003636_pt1 | contig 11199 bp, 9 predicted proteins | sample NGEPerA_FD_74796 | JGI IMG/M metagenome (GOLD analysis project Ga0075522, IMG submission 74796) | Arctic peat soil microbial communities from the Barrow Environmental Observatory site, Barrow, Alaska, USA - NGEE PermafrostL2-A | ecosystem: Environmental > Terrestrial > Soil > Wetlands > Peat ... | reverse complement strand
ACGTTTTCAATCGGCGAGGTCGCCGGTACGCTCCCCGCGGCGGCACCCAGCATCGGCGACATCGTCAATCCCGTGGTCAACAGCACACCCGCGATCCCCCGGACAACTCGTACATTCACTAGTAACCAGCCTCTCGACGTACGTCCACTCTCGCACGGACCCGTGTCATTCGCGCATCGTGCGAACGAGCGTTACCGGTCCAGCAACAACCCGGAAACCGGAGGATCGTTTCTCGTATTGCATGCTCGTATCCGTTGAGTGCCGTACGATGCTGCGCCCCGCTTGAGCGACCCGGGCACGACGACCAGATGTGAGATAACGTCTGCCCAGTTTTACCTTGAGTAGTGCGTCGAAAAGCGAGGGCGAAATGTCAACGACTAATCCCATTGAAGTTCGCGACATGCGTATCATTCACGAGACCTTTCGTCGAGCGTACGAAGAGGCGGCACAACTTATTCGCGCCAACCCCACGCCGTCGCCGGGACGGGTCACGTTCCTGGCCGATCACATTGATTTCGGCCTGTCCATGCTGCACCACCATCTCGAGGGTGAAGACGAGATTCTTTACCCGTTGTTGGTCGAACGAGCTCCCGATCACGCGGCGCGAACGGAACTAATCGACCAAGAACACCAAGCAGTCAAGGGCACTATCGACACCGCGCAAATGGCGTGTTCGAAGTGGCGCACCGCGCCGACGGTCGAATCGGGCGAAGCACTCGCGACGTCGCTCGACGAACTGAACTCAGCCCTTGTGCCACACCTCGACAACGAGGAACGAGAGATCGTACCCTTGGCCGCGGTAATGGTCACCCAAAAGGAATGGGACAGTCTGGCTAAACACAGTATTGCTTCGATACCGGGCAACAAGAAGCTCATCGCCTTCGGAATGATCTTGGAACCTCTCAACGCGACCGATCGCGTGTACATGCTTGCCAACCTGCCGCCACCAGTCAAGATCCTGTATCGGTTGGTGGGGAAACGCGCGTGGAACAAGTACGCCACGACCCTCCGAGTGGGAAAGTAAGCCGTTCACGGGAAGTCCTCGTAACTCGCACTGTCCGTGTGACGAGAAGTTGAGCACGGTCCGCATTCGGTCGCATCGCCCAGAGAGTCTTTCGACTCCGCTATCAGTGAGACCCCGCATACGCGACAACTCGCCACCGGTCTGTTGTTAGTGAAGTAATTACTACATCGCGAGCCACAGTGGCGGAGGGCACCTCGACGGATCCGACCTCGTTGATGCACGGAGTCACCAGGAGGGTCTCGTTGCCCACTGATATGTACATTTTTGCTGTTCCGAGACACGCGTAATACAGCGTCACTACCACTCCGGATGGAATCTGCCCCGTGCCCTGGAAGATTGCCGTACCTAAAGCACTGAACACTTCGCGGTCTCCCTTCGGACCGTGAATGGGTATCAACGTCGGTGATGGGGCAGATCCACTGAGTGCGGTCGTCGTTGTCGCTGTTGCAATCGTGGTCGTCGCACGAGGGATATTTGATCCACGCACGACGAACACGATCACTGCAGTTACCACGCAGATGGCCGCAATGATGCTCAGGTTTATCGATTGTCGCTGGTGCATCATTTTGCTCCTAGTTCGACGTTATTCGGTCAGAGTTAGTGCCCGTTGGCCCTCCGAGACTGACGGAATCCGAGTTGGTGAAGATGCAAAATGCGTGGAAGAATCTGACAATGCAAGATCGTTCGCTCAATCGTTCGCAGGCAATTGTCGTGGTCATAGGTCTTGGCGTGGCTTTCTACATCCTTGGTAGTTGGTTGACAACCCTGGGCTCTCATCCTCCAACGGGATGGGTTGGCTACGCACCTCTCAGAACTGGGGACGAATTCGGAGGGTTTCAACCATGGCTGCGTCTCATAATCTGGCTTCTGCTGATTGCTGTTTGGGTTCGCGCATCGACTGCACTTCTCAACAACAGGTCCCTGGATCGGCATCACGATGGTGACTCTTGATTGGTTGTGGGACTTCGTTCTGAGACTCGGTTAACGGTTTCCGGTCAAACTGGTAGCAAATTTTCGGCCGCAGCGGTAAGGCGCTTGATTTTCGAAATCAATTGCTCCTTGGCTCTCTAATCCGCAAATCAGGGGTCACCACTACGAGTTGGGCGCTGACACAATGCGAGCACCATCGCATCCTTCCGTCGGAGCGTGCTGGCTTTGCCGAAGTGCCAATCATGATCCGGACGGGCACGCGGGCACGCCAGCTGTCGGTTCTGACTACTGGCCGAGGATTGATCCTCTGTACACGGACGCCATAGTGGCGCACTCGTCAGTTGACATGGGAGGGCCAAAGTGCGCAATCTCCGACTGGCGTATCAAAGCTTGGAATTACGAGAAATGCCGAAGTCCGGCACACTCTTACACGTTGGCGTTGGGACGTTGGACTCTGTCGAGTTGCCCATCTACTGGCTTACTTTGTAGATGGAGGCTCTCAATGAATGGAGTGTTGACCATGGCCCAATCAACCTTTGCAGGGATGACGAAAATCGAGCGCGTCGGAGATTCATCCACGCCCATCCATTCTGAACCGAAGTTGATTTTTCGTTTTACACTGACCGTGCGCCTACTGCACTGGTGGATCGTCGCAACTTTCGCCACAGCCTTGCTCACTGGTCTCGCCATGGGATCAGAGATGGAAAATACCAGTTTGTTTCACTTACACGTGGCGGCGGTGATCGCAATGGGGGGCGGCTTCTTGGCCGCTCTCATCCTTGGCAACACATTGGCGGTTCTTCGGTTCGTGCGAGACGCCTTCATTCCGGATCGAAGTGACTTTCAGTTCGTTGCTCGGATTGTCGCGCATCCATTTCACCGCACGGGCGTCAGGTGGGGAAAGTTCAATCTTGGGCAAAAAGGACTTGCTTGGATGATGCTCGCATCGCTCGCGACAATTATCGTCACGGGTGTCAACTCTTGGCATGCTGATGGAGACGCTTCGGGACCGCATCTGACTGCCGTGATTGTCGCGTTGATCCTCTTGAGCATTCACGTCTTTATGGCCGTGGTCAACCCAATTACACGACCGGCGATGCCTGGAATGGTTTTCGGGCGAGTAAAGAGATCGTGGGCGGTCCATCACCATGCAAAATGGGTCGAAGAGGAAGATGGACGATCCGCTCGGTCTGCGATTCAATCCCAAGAGTGACCGCTGGAATTTAATCGAAGCGAGGCGCTGGACGATTCGGCCAATCCTTCGGGTTGACAGCGATGCAGTAACACCGTGGACCGACGTGAACCCTCGCGCACCAACTTCAATCATGACCCAACTGTTCCGCACGAACTGTCTTGAAGCGGCATGGGGTATCTCTTGCCGGTTCTGACGTCGACGTTCCCGACGAACTCGATGAACCCGCTACGGAGCCGTTTCTCCATTCGCTGGCACGACCTCATCGGCTTTCCGTCTGCTCAATAATCGCGAGGATCTGGTCGCCGTATCGATCAACCTTCGCAGGACCAATCCCGCTGATCGCTAGTAGTCCAGCAACCGTGCCGGGACGCACATCGGAGAGTTCCTCAAGCGTCCGATCGGTGAAGACCACATACGCCGGAACCTTGTCCGCCCTCGCTTGCTCCAGTCGCCACGCCTTCAAGATGTTGTAGAGATCGGCGTTGACTCCCGAGATCGGTCCAGGGGCACGACGGGCCTTTGTTGAGGACTGAAGGCTGAGTGATCGGGGCTGGCCGTTGACCTGCACTCTCGATCCGAAGGGCACGATAATCCGGGCTCCGCCGACGGACACCACGGCACCGCTCACATCCGCGGCGCGCACCTCGCAGTCATAGCCACCCCACGTGAAGCGCAGTCCGACTTCGACCGCAACCGGGTCATTCGCGACGGGACTTTGGCTCGAAACTGATTCGGCTTCCTCGTCCCTGATCGAACGAGGAAGGTCGGCCGGAGCAGTCAACTCGTTCAAGAAGATTGACGGCGATTCGGCGTCGGCGGTGATGACCAGCGACGTAGTGCAGCGGGTGATGGCGACGTGGAAGACACGGCGCTCCTCCTCGATGTCAGTGCTGAGCCGATGAGGGAAGACCGTGGAACTGGCGTCGTAGACAATGACGTGGGGCCATTCGAGGCCCTTGACCTTGTGAACGGTCGCAAGCACCACGCCGTTCTCATCCGGCGGCGTGTGAAGCAACTTCCAGAGCCAGTCGTCAAAAGTCTTGGGCTCAGCGTGCAGGCGCCCCAGGGCGATCAGGCTTCGAAGGCCGTCAGAGTTCGAGGCGCTGTTGCGGCCTTGGTGCGACGCGTCCAGCGTCGCCAGAGCTCGATCGAGGCCAATCTCTGTTCGGATGAACTCGATCAATTCCGGCGTCGTGGCGCGTTCGGCGAACGTGGTGAGGCGTTCAAGATCGTGGACGAACTCGGTGATCTTCTTCGAGGTGGAATCGTCCAGCCGCCCGGCGAGACGCGTGAGGCCTTCGACGGTGGCCTGTTCACCCATCCACTCGCGCGCCCTCGGCGAGATGCCTCGGCCCGGCCGGCGTACGGCCAACATGATGTCGGCGCCATCCAGCCGCTCGGGTCGCATCGCGAGACGCAACCACGCGAGCGCCGACTCCACGCCCGAGCTCTTGAGAAAATCACCTCCGTCGCGCAGGTTGACGGGTACGCCGACCTCCAGGAGCGCAACCTGCACGGGGACGAGGAGCGCGTTCACTCGCGAGAGCACCGCGATCTCCGAGGGCGTCGTGCCGGCGTCGAGGAGCACTCGCACGTGGTTGGTCACGTGCTGGAGCTGATCATCGACCTTGGCAACTGCGAAGGAATCCGCCGAGCGCACATTGTTCGGGCCGGGCCGGATCTCCTTGGGCACTCGCACAAAGTTGTGCGACAGCAGGTTGAAGGCGGCCGTAATCACCGGCGCCGGGCAGCGGTAGTTGATCTCCAGTGCGTGATGAACGGCTTCGGGAACGTGGTCCTCGAAGCGCACGAGCCACTCGGGCGTCGCGCCCGAAAAACCGTAGATGGTTTGGTCATCATCCCCGACTCCGAAGATCGACAGCGACGGTCCCGCCACAAGCCGCAGGAGCAGCATGTGGGCGGGTGTGAGGTCCTGGTACTCGTCGACGAGCAATACCTCGGCGCGCTGCTCGGCGGCGAAACGTACCCGGGGATCGCGCAGTAGTACTTCGATCGCCAAATAGATCTGTTCGTCGAAGTCGACCCGATTGTGCTCCGCGAGATATTGGCGGTAGTGGGGGAAGAACGCCGCGAAGCCCTCGAGGTCGCCACGATACGCGTCTTCTACCGACTGCGGCGAGCGCAGACCGAGCCTGACTTCGGTGAGTGCGTCGATCCACGCCGCGGCCGGATCGGTATTGGTCTTGCGCGGGTACTTGACGTATTCGGATTCGGAGAGAATGACGCGAACGTCGCGTTCATTGATCGTCTGCAACCTGGTCCCGCGGCTCACGAACCCGTTGGTCCCGTTAAGTACCGACAGCGCCAACGCGTTCAACGTCTGGATCTGCAGGCGCGGATGATCGGGCGTGCGCTCGCGCATCTCCTGCTGGGCCCGCTTGTTGAAAGCCACCAGGAGCAGCGAGTCGACCGGCACGCCGCAGTTCAGCACGTGTCGAGCTCGCTCGGTGAGCACCCTGGTCTTGCCCGACCCCGCTGGCGCGATGATGCGCGCCCGCGTAGAAGGATCAGCGACCGCGAGTAGCTGGTCGGGCGCCAGCGCGGCCGAGGGAGAAGTCGCCACGACCGGCGTGAGCAGGCCGCTGGCGAGTGCGACGCGGGGCACCCCCGCGACTCCCCCGAGCCTTGAGTCTCCGACTTCCCATAGTTGCAGAGGACCGCCATCACACCAGGCGAAAGTGCCATCGGGGAGAACCACATCGGCGCCACGCCCGGTCGACGGACTCGCACCAATCTTCATGGCCAGCGCTGAGAGCGGCCACGTCGGGTGCGACACGTCGCGCGCATCCACCGCGTTGTAGCAAGCCAGACGCCACGTCGCTTCCGCGACCAGATCCGTACTGGGCGCAACGTCCCAGACTTCGCGTTGGTCAGTTCCCCCCCACGGCTCCTCCATGGTTGGATCGATCTCGTAGACGACCGGAGAACGGGTGAGGAAGGCGCGACGCACGACGCGAAGTGTCGTTGGGCTATCGATCGAGACGTCATTTAGCAAGACCCGTTCACAGTGTGCCCAAGGGGTTGGCGCATCAACCCCGGGCGCGAGCAGGACGGAGCGACCAAGCGCCACCGGTCCGGCGAGTTCCGTCCAGGAAATCCCCGGACCACTAGGTTGACCTTCCACATCGATCCCGTCAGTTGGGCGACATCCCGGGCTCATCAGTTCCGGCAGTCCGCGTGATCGCACCAAACCAGTTTGGCGATAGTGGTTTGTAGGGAGGAATTAGCAAACCACTACTTTACGAATCACTCGCAAACAGTGTCCCGAGCAATGGTACGCGCTAGGGATTTAGGCTCACGGGGCGACGAGCGGCCACGGACGTTCTCGCTCGACGATACGAGCGAGGTCTAACAACAGCTGTTCTTCGTGGTGGCGCCCGATGACCTGCAGTCCTACGGGCAGACCATCAACGAGACCGGCGGGAATGGACACGGCCGGGTTGCCCGTGAGGTTGGCCGGAATGGTGAGCGCTCCATTGTTGCCAATGGCTTTGGAGAAGCCATACTCCGCGACCATGTCGACGATGCCCACTTTGGTGGCCATGGGACCGGCCGCCGCGAATGCCACGTCGGGATTGGTTGCGGCAAAGATGAAGTCAGTCTCTTCGAAGATGTCTGCCATCTGCTCATTGACCTCGATACGGAACATCTCGGCCGCACCAGCGCTTTGCAGGTTGAGCCTGGACGTGGCCATTCTCATGCTTATTTGAATCTCCGGCGTGAGGTCGTCGTGGCAGGCGGGATACTTGTCGCCCAGAGCACCGGCCAGACCGATCAAGTTCGAGAGTGACCACTCGAGGCCCCCGTTAGGCAGGTGGATCGCGAGATCGACTCGAACGAGTTGGGCCTTGGTAATCAGAAACTCAGCCAGTTCGATCAGCACGGCACTCTGCACGGGCTCAACGACCGCGGACCCCAAATCAATGGAGATCACTGCTCGCTTGCCCGCGAGGTCAAAGGAGTCGAGATTTTCTTCCCAGCGGCTCACGCGAGGAAGGCTCAAGGTGTCGCGCGAATCAAAGCCGTTGCACGAATCGAACCAGCGCGCAGTATCACGCACCGAACGCGAAACGCAGCCGACGGTCACGGTGAGCGGGGGCTGTTGGGCGTGGGGACCCCGCGGAATCCGTCCAAACGTGGACTTCAGTCCTAAGAGACCGGTGAAGCCCGCGGGAATTCGAATCGAGCCGCCGCCGTCACCTCCTGAAGCAATGGGGATGAGTCCGCCGGCGACGGCGGCCGCTGAACCGCCCGAGGATCCGCCGGGCGTTCGTTCCAGGTTCCAAGGATTGCGGGTGGTTCCGTGGAGCTTGGTACTGGTACAGTTAATCCCGCCAAACTCCGACGCGGTAGTTTGCGCGGCGAGAACGGCGCCCGCGGCTCGCAGTCGAGTGATCTGGGTGCTGTCGTAGTTCGCGACTCGATCGCGAAACACCAACGAGGCTTCGGTGGAGGGCCAGCCGGCGACCGACTCCAGTTCTTTTATTGCCATCGGTACGCCGCCGAAAGGCAGTGAGATATCTGCTCCAGCGGCGCTCGCTCGTGCGGCGTCGGCGTCGACGTGCGAGAAGGCGTTGAGGTCGGACTTTTCAATCGCGCCCAGTGATGCGTCGAGCGCTTCGAGGGGACTTAAGTCGCCAGCACGAAAGGCGTCAACGAGGGAACACGAGTCGCCCAGCCACGGTTCACTCTCCATGGAACTAGACACTATCGACGGAGCAGCTCGAACTTAATAGTTGAGAGCGACGTTTGCTTAGATCGATTCAGAGAGTTGCGACACTTCGCAATGGCGGGCGCTGCAGTGTGGGCCGTGCAGGACTTGAGCCTGCGACCCCTTGCGTGTCATCAACACTCGAGCTCCGAAGCATTACGGAGATGAACGTTAGCCAAGTTGCCAGATTGCAACTTGATCAATCGGGTATCGCCGACTTCCCACTCTTGCCGTTTCAACCAATTCCCGGTTTCGCAATTGGTGTTCCCATCGTGGAAATGCATAGACGACAGCCACTGGCCGGCGGTCTGATCTCCATGACTGAATAACCCGGTCAATGACCGCCGCCACCGTCTCTTCACCAAACGGGTTGTACATAAAAAGCACGAATTGACCGGCTGGTGGCTCGTAGTTCGCCGCATCGCCCTCGATGATCTCGATGCTCAAGTCAGGTGACGACTGCTTCCGACGCGAGTACGACTCGGCATTTTCTTGAGCACGAGCCGCCAGTCCCGGATCATATTCCACTCCGACCAATCGCCGCCAGCCCAACTCCGCGGCGACAACTAAGGCACGACCCTTTCCGCATCCCAAGTCGACAAATGTCGAAGCCCGCGGATCGATTTCAACCTTGCGTAACGCCTCGTTCATCAATCGTCGATCGATGGGCCTGTAGTGGTATCCATCACCATAGAGAGCGTTTGCAATCACCTTCTGCGAGGGCCAATCGTCACCTCGCGTTCGAGTTTGCGTACGGAACTCAAACACAATCTCTCCCGGAAGGTGCAACAGACTGACGCCCAAGGCCTTAACGGTTCGCAGTGCAGCGGCGAGAACCCACCAAAGTCCGTCGGATCGCAAGTGTGCTCTTGCCGTGGATGCCCAATCCTTGATCGTCATCCACCGCGCCGCCATGTAAGCGAGGATATCCCGGTTGGCCGAACGCCGAATCGGCGGTCTGCATTCGTTGCAATCTTCAAAAGTGACCCGGTACGCATACGTTAAGTCATGGAGGTAGATGAGGAGTTCTGTTAGAAGCCAATAACGGCCCTTTTAGGTAATGTGCACAATGGCAGAACAGCTTGATCGAGTCGTGCAACGGGCTGAAAGGCGATTGCATAGAGATCGACTGAACGGAAGAGAACGGTTTCGTTTTCACTGTTCCGCCCGAGTACTCCACAGCGATAATGAAGAACGACGCGAGCAGGATGTCTCAACCCCACGGTGTCCACTTTTTGGGGTCCGCTTCAGTCTTTCGGCGCTGAGCTCCGAAGCAAAGGATGAGAGATGTCGCTACTAAGCCAAGAACGAACTCGACGAACTCAGCGCGTTGCGCGAGACCGTCGTTCGGCCACCTGAATGGAACGTAGGGGATGTCACCTAAACCAATCCGGCTCAAGGTCCATCGTGCCGGAGGTTCCAATACCAAAGCGAGGGCCACCGGTAGCGCGTACGCCCAGTATTGAAAGGTGCGCCAACGGTAGCCGAGCAAGCCGAACACCGGACCAGCAACTACTGCGAACGCGAACCATTGCCCTTGACTCGAGAGCGTGTGACCGAGCAAACCGAAACTCAGTTGGCTCCACGTGCCGTGAAGGTGTGGTGGCGCCGGTCCGATATGCGTGCCTTCCATTGGACTGACAATCATCAACACGAACGCAAGAAGGGACAGGCAAGTCGTACACAGACCCATAACGACGGCCTTGCGTTGATTCAACATCAAGAAGCCGGCGATGAATGGCACCACCAGCCAAAGCGCCGACAAGCCGATACTCACTTGCGTCCAGAACAAGTTGTAACGACCACCTATCCACTGATCAAACGCACCAAAGAGGAATGCCGCGGTCAGTGCGACGAGAACTACTAGTGACTGCCGCCTCGCTGCTGGGTTCAATGGCATCTATTTGAACTCGCGGCGTTTCGAGTGCCCGTACACGCCACAAGTCTAAATGACCAGGCATATTCATTTCTGTGTTTCAGATTCCCAAGCTGAGAACGCGAGTTCGATTCTCGTCGGCCGAACCATTTGCGCTAGTTCCCAAAAAATGGACAAGGTGGCGATGACTCCATTTCTTGGACTTCGTATATGCGAGTGAGGCCTGGTTTGGTTGTGTTGAGGGTTGGAAACCCATATTTAGCATAATTTTGCACGAGATTAGGGCCGTTTTGCGTATTCTGAGCAGGCAAGATAACTTCTTATAAACCAAATCGAAGCGGGAGCTATGCGACGAATTCCGCATCTGATAACTGTCGGTGTGACTGCCATCTCCTTGTTGGCTCTCGGACTCACTTTCACAATCTCGAACGCGAACGCGGCGGGGACGTTGCCGGCAACCGTCAACGAGGTCGTGGCTGCCACTGCTTCTCTCAGCGCTGTCGGCTGTCCGACGAGCCTTGCAACTGCATTTCCCTCTGCGACGGTTTTTACGAGTCTCGAAACTGCGGTCGCGGCCGCAACAAATGGGCAGACCATTTATGTGTGTGCGGGAAGCTACAACATGGTGGCTTACCCGAATGGACAGGTGGACATCCCATCGGGCCTGGGCGTCACTATCGACGGCTACAACTGGAACTCACCTCCTTCAGGATCTGACACGTCGAGTTCGGTTGACTCAACGACGCAATCAGAGTTTCAAGGTGGCGCGGGAATTCTGGTCCAGTCTTCGGCAGGGGTGACGATCAGCGGTTTAACGCTTTTCGAAAATAACGCCGTCGCCTCGAATATGACGCAATGCGGCGGGATTGCATGCGGGACCTCCATCGACGTGCAGAGTTTGGTCACCGGTCCTGGCGACCAGGGTGAGTCCAACGTCACCATCAGCAACAACCTGATCGTTAACACGGGTGGTGGAAGTTCGGCCGAAGTCGGGGACCTTCATTTCGGCCTCGGCGGTTTCATCGAAGACGAGTCCTACGAAACCGAGGCTGACGTCACCGCTCTTGACAGCGGCGACGTGGTCAGGGACAACGTGTTCGTACAAGACCAGCATTTCGAAAATAACGGCCTCGAGATGACCGACACTTACGACGCTCTTGTCACGGGCAATACCGTTACCTACCCTCTCAATAACGGCACCGGCGCGGATGACGGTGAGTTCAGCGCGATATCTTTCCCCGGTTATGACCAGGGAACCGCAATTACGAACAACACCTTGAACGGTGGCGGGATGTTCAGCGACTCGGGCTCCTCGCCGGACACTTCGAACCCGAAGTCCGGCATCAAGGTCGAGGATGTGTATGGCGATGGCTGCAGCGATCAAGTTATCACGGGCAATACCATCTCTGGGTTCGTCTATGACATCGACGTGATGTCGACCG
>Ga0075522_10003635_pt1 | contig 11202 bp, 10 predicted proteins | sample NGEPerA_FD_74796 | JGI IMG/M metagenome (GOLD analysis project Ga0075522, IMG submission 74796) | Arctic peat soil microbial communities from the Barrow Environmental Observatory site, Barrow, Alaska, USA - NGEE PermafrostL2-A | ecosystem: Environmental > Terrestrial > Soil > Wetlands > Peat ... | reverse complement strand
TGTCCGGAACGCGATCGCTCGCCGAGGCGCGCGAAGTACTCACGCAACGCATACAGGCGCTCGCACGCAGCCAAGCGGTGCTCGTGACAGAGGGCTTCGTTGGCCTGCCCGTAGCCAAGGTCATCCGTCTGGAGTTCGAAGCCTTCTCAGGCCGGGTCAAAGCTGGCGGCCCCGATGTGATGCTGACCCCCAGGTTAGCGCAGACCTTCGCCCTCGTCGTGCATGAGCTCGCTACCAATGCCGCCAAGCACGGTGCGTTGTCCGGGCCAGGAGGCCACATCGCGATCCTTTGGTCGATCGAGGGTGTGGGCACCGAGGCCAGGTTCAAGTTTCAATGGCAGGAACTCGGCGGACCGCCAGTCTCCCCTCCAACCCGCCAAGGCTTCGGTCGTATATTGCTCGAAAAGGCTGTTGCCTCGGACTTTAATGCCCAACCAAAGATCAGGTTTGCGCCGGAAGGATTGATCTATGAGATCGATGCGCCGCTGTCGGTCGTCGGGGCTGGTCTCACCGGGCCGCCGGCGCCGTTCGCCCTCGAGGTGATTGAATGAGCCTCACCGCTTCCGCAGTTGGCACGTTTGCGACGTACCGTGATGGCAATTGCACGTCGGGTTACGATGCCGCGATCATCCGCTCGACACTGCCGAAGGTCCGGGCTAACCCGGACCGGACATGTCTATGGTGATATCGCAGTTTTTCACCCTCTGACCCGCCCTCGCAACACCCCACCTCACAATGCCTTGGTACCTCGGCTATTGCTCGACAGATTGACGGCCGGTAGCCCCGCTGAGAGAAAACTTCGTTGCCCGCAGATAAGTGCGTCGGGTATTATATAGATATCTCAATTACATACGAGTTCGCAATTTTATTCTGAATGGCGCGCCATTGCCCGCCCGCCGTCGATTCATTGCATAATTTGAGTTTGTTGTTGTCCCTGCGGTGGGACAAGATCGCCGCTTCACGCCGTCCGATGACTTCCGGAGAACTCCATGGTCGCTCAACCCAATTCACTCGCCGCTCGCGATGTCGCGTCCGTCATTCATCCCTACACCAACCTCGAGCAGCACAAGGCGGTCGGGCCGACCGTGATCGCGAAGGGCGAGGGGGTCTATGTCTACGACGATAGCGGCAAGAAATATCTGGAGGGCATGGCCGGCCTCTGGAGCACCTCGCTCGGCTTTTCCGAGAAGCGGCTGGTGGAGGCGGCGGTTCGCCAGATGGAGCAGCTTCCGACCTATCACACCTTCAACGGCCGGTCGAACGAGGCGATGATCGAATTGGCGGCGGCGCTCCTGAAGATCGCCCCGAAGGGGCTCGGCAAGGTGCTGTTTGCGAATTCCGGCTCGGAAGCCAACGACCAGGCGGCCAAGATCGTCTGGTTCTACAACAACGCGATCGGCCGTCCGCGCAAGAAGAAGATCATCAGCCGCGTGCGCGCCTATCACGGCATCACGGTGTTTTCCGGAAGCCTGACGGGGCTGGCGCCCAACCATAATGATTTCGATCTGCCTGTCGGAGGCGTGCTGCGGACCGACTGTCCGAGCCACTATCTCTATGGCCTGGCGAACGAGAGCGAGCCGGCCTTCGTCGACCGGCTGGTCGGCAATCTCGAAGCGATGATCATCCGCGAAGGACCCGACACCATCGCGGCCTTCATCGCGGAGCCGGTGAATGGCGCGGGCGGCGTGATCGTGCCGCCGCGCGACTACTTTCCCCGCATGCAGGAGGTGCTGCGCCGCTACGACATCCTGTTCATCGCCGACGAGGTGATCACAGGCTTCGGCCGCACCGGCAACATGTTCGGCTGCGAGACGTTTGGCATCGAGCCCGATATCATGACGGTAGCCAAGGCGCTGTCATCCGCTTATCTGCCGATCTCGGCGACGGTCATCAGCGAAAAGATTGCCGAGGCCATCACGAAGCATTCCGGCAAGCTCGGAAACTTCGCGCACGGCTTTACCTATGCCGGTCACCCGGTCTCCGCGGCGGTCGGGCTGGAAACTCTGAAGATATACGAGGAGCGGGATATCCTCGCCCATGTCCGGCAGGTCGGCCCCTATCTGCAAGGCAGGCTGCAAGCGCTGGCCGCCCATCCCCTGGTCGGCGAAGCGCGCGGCGTCGGACTGATCGGTGCGGTTCAGATCGTCGCCGACAAGGCGAGCCGCGCGGCGTTGCCGCCCGCCGCCGGCATCGGTCCGCTGATCCAGCAGAGCGCCATGGATCGCGGCGTTCTCCTTCGCGCCGCACCCGATGCGGTTTACGTGTGCCCGCCGCTGATCATCACCAAAGCGGAGTGTGATGTGTTGATCGACGCTCTCAAGGGCGCGCTCGACGATGGCTATGCGGAAGCTGTCCGCAAAGGGCTGGTGGGAGGCGAGGTGAAGAAGGCGGGGTGAATGGCCTAAAGGTAGAAAACGCTTTGCGGAAGAACGGCGATAGCTTTCTGCGAGAGCCCAACCCGTCTTACGAATCCGAGGTCAGGCTCGATCGGGCAGATCAAGATAGGCCAGACGATCCATGACGCCGTCCGCGAGTCCTAATTTGTAGACGGTTTCAGCGAAGCGCCTGTCCTCGGCTATTTGCCTCAGCTTGCTGTTGCCCAGGCGCCGGGGCAGCAGCATGCAAATTGGCTCGAGCATTTCGACCTCAAACGGAACGTTGACGCCGGCGGTCATCGAGAACGGCCCAGGGGTAATCAGCCTGGTAGCGATCAATTCTCCGTCTTCCATCGAACTCTCGAGCCCGATGTCGAGCAGCCATACTTTGGAGTTACGAAGAATATCGGTGGCGATCAGGCCGACCGCGTCGTGACGTTCTTCGATCAGGAGTATCGCAAACTGCGCCCCACACATCGCGTCCAGCATCAGCCGCTCGCTGGACCGCGGTTCAAACCTGGCCGATTTGGCGTAGCGGTCGATCGCCCGCGAGCGATCTGCCGGCGCCGTGTAAATGGCAAGGTCGTAGACGTAGTAAATCTCGTCCCTGTTATCGAGAATCAGGGTCTTTCCCTGTGCCAATCCGAGCCGGCGCGCGTGCTTCAGCAGTGCGTCGCCGGAAATGGACCTGAGAACTTCCTCATGAAGTCTCTTGGAAATTTCCCGAAGGTGAAGATACTCGGCAAGGAGATCGTCGCGCGTTGAACGCCTGTCGCCGGCCCAGGCCGGGGTCGGCTGCCGTTGGACGAGAGGAAGGGCCATAGAAGTTCTCCGAATGGGACCGACAGCTCCTCGCGATCATTAGCGTTGTGCATTGATTCGCGGAACGGCAATCTCCCGATTCAATCGGCCTGAGCGGCTATTCGGCACGGAGTTATTCACATCCAAGAAAGCGGGGCTCTCGGACGTTTTACCGGAATCCGCCGGTCTACTTTAGTCCAGACGCTGGAACATTTGCTCCCAATCGGTATTCCACACGTAGCGAGAGGAACGTCGCGTTGACGATTTTCCTCGTTCACCAAGTCTTTGTTGCCAATTGTTGCCGCGAGATGGGCATGAACGGTCGACTTGCAGCCTTGGAGATGAGGACAGCCAGGGAATTGCACGCTCACGCGGCCGGACCGCGAGGATTTATGTCATGACATCGATCGCATCGGGCAGCCCACCAACCGCCGTTCGGCGCATCCCCAGGCTGCGCTGGGGCATCGGCGTCTTGCTGGGCGCGGGCGTACTCATCAATTATTTCGACCGGATCAATCTCTCCGTGGCCGCGCCGCAATTGAAGCATGATTTCGGCCTGACCGACGGCGAACTGGGCTGGCTCTTCAGCGGCTTCTTCTGGTCCTACGCGCTGCTGCAAATTCCGACCGGCATGATCCTCGATCGCTTCGGCGTCACCAGCGTCAACCGCGTCAGCACGTTTTTCTGGTCGCTGATTTCCGCGATGACGGCTTTCGCCAGCGGATTCGGCAGTATCCTTGGCGCGCGCGTTCTGCTCGGCGTCGCTGAAGCGCCCGGCTTCCCCGCGAACTCGAAGGCAACCGGCTACTGGTTTCCCCGCAAGGAACGTGCGTTTGCGACATCGATTTTCGATGCCGCGGCAAAATTCTCCAACGTGATCGGTGTGCCGCTGGTGGCCCTCGCCGTGGTGCATTTCGGCTGGCGTTGGGGATTTGGTATCACGGGTGCACTGAGTTTCCTGTACTTCTTCGCCTTCCTGTTCATCTACCGCGATCCCAGTAAACATCCGGGACTAACCGCGGAAGAGCGCGAATACATTCATGCGGGCGGGGCCGCGCCGGAAGGGCCGGCCGAGGGCGGCGAAGTCGCGATGCTCGGCTATCTCCTGCGCAATCGGAAGGTTTGGGGTCTGACGATCGGATTCGCAGCCTATGGATACTCATTCTATTTGTTTCTGACGTGGCTGCCGAACTATCTCGTCGAGACGATGCACATGAGCATCCTGAAGTCCGCCGGTTTCTCCGCGATTCCCTGGGCATGCGCCACGGTCGCCGATCTCGTCGTCGGTGGCTGGTTGATCGACCACTTGATCGCGCGCGGCTACGATGAAACGCCGGTGCGCAAGACGGTCCTGATATGCGGCATGCTGCTGGGCCTTGCCGTTTTCGGCGCTACCCTCACCACCAGCCCCATATGGGCGGTGGTCTGGATCTCGATCGCGTTGAGCGGCCTGTCGGCGGCCGCACCGGTCGGCTGGTCGATCCCGTCTCTGATTGCACCTCGTGGCGGGACCGGTACGATCGGCGGCATCATGAACTTCCTGAACAATCTGATGGGCGCCGTTGCCCCGGTAACGACAGGCTATATCGCCGGAGCCACGCATTCCTTTACGGGAGCATTCATGACCGCGGGTGTTGTTCTGATCGTTGGCGTCCTTGCCTACATCTTCCTCCTCGGCAGGCTGGATCCCATCCCGGATCCGGCGGGTTAGAGGGACGGTCGATAAAAGGGGATCATCCTTGGATGAGGCGCTCGGCGAACAAACGCTCGACACCTGATCCCGATGCACGGTCGTTTTCGTCCTGGAACAAGCCGTTGCCGGCGCGCGCCCTGCGGAACAGAAGCAGCATGTCGCCAAAGATCAGCGCGGCAGCGACGGTCGAACAGAGATACCGATGCCTTGGCCGAAGGAGAGCGGAATTACCGCTCTCCGATTCGTCTAGTTCTTGTCGGGATTCGCCGGTGCGGGGGCAACAGAGCTGGTGTCTGAATGAACCTGACCCGTCGTTTGCGTGGATTTTGACATTTCCATCGCACTCACGCCGCTCGGACCAATGGTCATGATCATGGGATCGCCATCTCGGGTTTTGGCCTGTATCAGGAACGCATCTTCCAGAACCTTGACGTCGGAGAATCCGGCCTTTTGCAGGTCTTGTGTGACCTTCTCGATCGTCGGGGCGGGTTTGTGATCTGAACTTTGCTGTTTGGCGGTGTCTTGCGAAGGTGGGTTGGTGCTGGTCGCCGACTGGGCGAAGGCAGCTCCCGAAGCAGCTAGTGCGAACGCAAGCGTAGACGCGAACAAGGTGTTGCGCATGGTGGTCTCCGTGCTTTGAAAGTTCGTCTTCAAGACGAACTCAAGTTAAAGAAAGCACACGACCCAACGTTCCATCACAAGCTGCGTCACTTCGATAATTCGGATTGCGATTTCGCGCCTTGTCGTTTTTCTCGGCACTGAGTGGTCGCGTATTGCTCAATTCCCGTGGTGGCGCAAACAAATCCCGGCACCGGAAGGAAAATCCGACGCAGGTGTCGAGCAAGTCGGGACTTTAGTTCGATAGCCGTGCGATTACGCCGATACCGGTTATAGCCGAGGGCGACGCTGCCATCGTTCGGGTTCAGGCGGTCGCGCGGGAAAGCGCCGAAGGTGGCGGCCACACCGGCCTTGTTAAGCGGTACGGCTCGCACACCGGCGCTTCGCTCGGGGAGGGCCATTTTCGAGCGCAAATCTGATGCTCGCGCGAAGCTCGATTACGCCATCTGCGGGGCCGCCGGACCGTAGCCTTCGACCCTGTCCAGGCTCCCCAGCAATCGCGGCCTTGACGGGCGATGGACGGCGATTGTTCCGCGCGCGCCCTTGAGCGCTCCCGGCGCCAGTTCGCACGCGAGCAGACGTTCGCGCTCGAACGGGCCCGGCATGTACAGGGCGCCGGTCCGCTCCGACGAAAAGCCGAAGCGGCGGTAATAGTCGGCGTCGCCGACCAGAATGACGGCGCTGTAGCGAAGGCTTGCGGCCTTGCGTAAGGCGTGGCGCATCAGGTGGCCGCCGACGCCGTGGTTTTGTGCGTCGGCTGCGACGGCGAGCGGACCGAGCAGCAGGCAGGGGCGGTCATATCCTGCCGTGATCGACCAAAGCCGGATGGTGCCGATGAGCCGGTTGCCGTCCAGTGCCACAAATGTCAGCCCGCCGGCAGGCACGCGGCCCTCGCGCAGCCGTTCCGAACTCTTGGCGAAACGATCGTCTCCGAAGGCGGCATCGAGCAGTTGTTCGCGGGCGGTAACGTCGGAACCCCGCTCGCGGCGAATCCGGACCGGCTCCTGCTGCGCGGCCCGCGATAAAACCTTCGGCGTGCGGAACAGCAGCGACATCACGCCACCCGCGCCAAATAGATGAAGACTTCATCGAGGTCTTCGCATTTGAACCGTTCGACGAGTTCCTTCGGGCGGCCCATCGCGACGACGCGACCTTTGCTCATGATCACGACGAAGTCGCACAGCGCTTCGACCTCCGGCATGTTGTGCGAGGACAACAGGATGGTGGCGCCACGGCGCTGCTGAAAGGCGCGCAGGCGGCTGCGAACCCATTCGGCGCGATCGGGATCGAGCGACGCCGTCGGCTCGTCGAGCAGCAGGACTTCCGGGTCGTTGATCAGCGCCTTCGCCACCGAGACGCGGGTTTTCTGGCCGGCCGAGAGTCTCCCGGTCGCCCGGTCGAGGATATCACCGAGTTCGAAATCCTCGGTCAGTTCCTCGATACGCGCCTTGACGTTGGATACGCCGTAGAGCCGTCCGAACACCATGAGATTTTCGCGTACCGTAAGCCGCGCCGGCAGCGCAACGTAAGGGCTCTCGAAATTCATCCGGCTCAGGACCTTGTGGCGTTCCTGCGCCATATCGCAGCCAAGGACCTTGGCACTGCCAACCGTCGGAATCACCAGCCCCATGATCATGGCGATGGTGGTGGTCTTGCCGGCGCCGTTGCCGCCGAGCAGGCCGACGGTCCAACCCTTGGGGACGATGAAGTTCACCTCGTCCACGGCCCAGTGCGAACCGTATTTCTTGCACAGGTCTTCCACCGCGATCGCCGGCTCGGCCTCGACCTCGGTCGGCGTATCGGTCACTGGGAGCGACGCTGGCATCGGCTTGGCCTTCCGGTCGGAGGGGAATTTTTCGATGTTGCTCATGGCGCTTTCCTTTACTCTCCCATGGTGAGCAGGCCGCCTCGATGGCGTGCGCTGCTCAAGAGGAGGATGAATGTCGTGAAGCCGAGGCCGAGATAGACGGCGTTGAGCGCCAGGCACTCGACCATCAGGTCGGCGCGGAACACGCCATCGAGCAGCATCGCCCGCATGCCTTCGAACACATAGGTCGGGGTCAGCGACCAGGCGACTGGTTGCAGCCAAGCCGGCAGCGCCCACACGGGATAATAGACGCAGCACAAGGGCAGCAGCAGGATCATGACCGAATAGGCAAGGCTCTCCGCGCCTAACCCCTGGCGGATCACCATCCCGGATACGACAAGTCCGATCGCCCAGCTCGTCAGCACGAGATTGACGAGGAACGCGAACAGGCCAAAACCCAGCGCGTAGATGTTGAAGCCGAACAGCAGCCACGTCAGGATGGTGACGGGGATGGTGCCGATCAGCAGCCGGATCAGGCTCATCAGCATCAACGAGGCGGCAAGCTCCGCCGGTTTCAGCGGACTCATCATCAGGTTCGCGAGATTGCGCGACCAGATCTCCTCGAGGAACGTGAAGCTGAAGCCGAGCTGGCCGCGAAAAAGCACGTCCCACAGCAGCACGGCGCCGAGCAACATGCCGGCAGTGCTCGTCATGGACGATTTGCTGTCATACAGATAGGTGTAGAGAAATCCCCACACCAGCATCTGCATGGCCGGCCAGTAGATCAGCTCCAGCAGCCGCAGCCATGACGAGCGCAGCAGGTAATAATAGCGCGCCGTCATGGCCGCCATTCGGTTCAATGAGTCCCTCACGGTAGTCTCCCTTTCAGCTTCCCGGAATCTCGCGGCGGATCGGCCGGCGCTTGCCGGTCTTCGGCGGGAACGCGTCGAGCACGCGGGCCTTCACCCGCACCGGATGCTCGAGGCAGATCGCGAGCAGGTCCTCCAGATGCGCGATCGAGGATTTCAGCCGCGAGGGCGGCGTGTCCGTGCCGAGCATGACGCGCGCCTCCACGAGGTCGAGCCCCTGTTGCACGATCTCGAATTGCGCGAGGTGCAGGTTGCAGTCGAACATCCACCGATAGGTGGCGTCGAGGATGCTGCCGGCGGGGACCTTGCGGCCGTCGCGGTTGAGAAAGGCGTCGTTGAGCCGGCCGTCGATGCTGGCGATCTGCGACCAGTTGATGTCGCAGGGTTCCGGGTTCGCCGGCTGGGTGATGTAGTCGCCCTGGACGTAGCGAATGAACGGCATCGCCTCGTTGAGCAGGTTGGTGATGACGGCGATGCCGGACTGGCCCGGAATCTGCGGTTCCATCGTGACGGGATCGAGCACGTCGAGATGCACGGTGTCTTCGCAGACGTGATAGTGGCCGCACGGCAATTCGAGCGCGATACGGGTCGCCTCCTCGGAGCTGTATTCGTCGAGCACGGGCACGCCGAGCTGCTTCGACCATTCCTGCCGCGCGGTGCGCGAGGAATATTCCGAATGCGTCACGGCCAGGTTCAACGACGAGCGGAACTCGTCGACATGCGGCATCAGCGCGTCGAGGCTCGAGGGGTAGAGCGAGAGGATTTTCGGGCCGAGATAACGCAGGTGCTGCGCGACGCGGGAGGGCGGGATCAGGTTCGAGATGAACGCCGTCGGATATTTGCCGCCGATCGAATCGAACCACCATGGCACCGTATAGACGTGGGCGAGCAGATCCTGTTCGCGGTAGTTGGACCCGCTCTGCATCGCGAACTGGCGAATGCCCTGGATGGTGTCGGTGAGAATGGCGTCGTAATTCACGCGGATCAGCAGCGTCTGGCCGGAAGAGCCGGACGAGCGCGTCGGAAACAGATCCTCGTTCCTGAACTTCGCGTTGACGCATTGATTCGGGAAAGCTGCGACGAGTTCCGGTTTGGTAATGACCGGAATCTTCTGGATATCGTCATAGTCGCGCAGATGCTGTGGCTTGAACCCGGCCGCATCGTATTTGGCGCGATAGACCGGAATGTCCCGGTAGGCGAGTTCGACCAGTTCCTTGATGCGGGCAAACTGCTGCGCGCGAATTTCGGAAACCGGCAAATAGGGATGCCGCATGCACTCGCCGAGATAATTTTCGGTTGCCGCGACAAGCTCGGAAGTCCCCTCACGGCTCGGTTGAAAGTCGGGGCGCGTGTGCTCGGCTTCCCAGAACTGTAGCGTGTCCACTGCCGGCGGATCATTCACCAGCGTGGCGGCGGCCTGGTCGCGCTCGGGCAATACGGCGAGATCGCCGTTCGAGGATTCGTTTGCGGGATGCATTGCGGATTCCATGTTCGTCTCCTTGGGTTTGATGTTTGCTCAAGCCCCGTCTCAAGGAGCCGTCACTAGTCCCGTGGTGTCGCTCTTAGGAATTCGCGTTCATTGCAGATGTGATTCACCTCACATGGCTTTGCGCACGACGGAACGGTCGCCGCAGCGTGCGTCGTCGCGTCAGGATTGGATCGTGAGCGTCGTTGCCGGCAGCGAAGCTGCTTCGTGCCTATTTATCGGTACTTCTCCACGCGCGCCGCCACGCGCAGGAGCGCCGGTTCCGCCCGATCGCGTCGCTCAACTCGCATCCAGCGAGTGTTGCCACGCCTCCGGAACAAGCGCATAGGCCTCGCCTCGCCGCGCCAGATGCGCAAACGCGGGGAAATGCAAATGCATGCCGGCGACCAGGACGCCGTCGCTGGCGACGCGATCGAACATGCGCTTGCGTGAGGCCGCGGCCGCCGCGAGATCGGTGTCGAACGCCATGCCGGCTTCGGGAAACGCGGTCTGCACTTCCGGCACATGCACCGTGTCACCCCAGATCATCAACTGATCCTTGCCGGAGGCGACGAGAAACGCGGTATGGCCCGGCGTATGGCCAAGGCTGGGCACGGCGGTGACGCCGGGAAACACCTCGCCTTGCCTGAACAGCCGCGTCCTGTTCCTGTAGGGCGCGACCTGTTCGCGTCCGGCCTGAAAATAGAGTTTTTTCGCCCGTTCGTCGGCCTTCGCCATCTCGCCGTCGTCGAACCAGTAGGCTGGTTCGTTCTCGTGCATCACCAGTTCCGCGTTGGGAAAGAAGAGCTGACCGTTTGACATGTCGGTGAGGCCCGCGGAGTGATCGGGATGCATGTGGGTCAAAAGCACCGTGTCGATCGATTTCGGGTCGATGCCGGCGCCCGCGAGGCTGCGCTGCACTAAGCCGGCGGTCGGGAGCAGGTAGTTGCCGGAGCCGGTGTCGATGATCGCGAGTCGCCCGTTCGAATGGATCAGGAACGCGTTGACGCTGGTTCGGCGCGCGGGGCGGAAGGCGTCGCGAAACAGTTGATGCGCCTTTTCGAGATCGACATTGCGCATCACGTCGAGGCTGCCGTCGAGATAACCGTCGCTGATCGCCGTAACGACGATGTCGCCGATCTTGCGATGATAGACGCCGGGAATCTGCTGGCTGGGTCGTGCGGTCATGGGAGGAACCTTGGTGCAGGGAGGGCAGGGTTGGTCGATCAGGCGTTGATCGTTCGCAGGAACTCGTCAATGCAATCGGCGATCAGGTCGGGCGTCTGCACCGACATATAGTGTCCGGTCTGAACCTCGATGTAACGCGCGCCGGGGATGTCGTTGGCCGTAACCTTGGCGAGCGCGGGCGGGCGGACGCGGTCGAGACTGCCGCCGATCACGAGCACGGGGCAGCGCAACCGGCTCAATTCCGCCTGCATGTCGAGGCCGGCCAGCATTCGCCAGATCGTCGCATAGCTTGCGGGATCGTTGCCGAGCCAGCGCGCACGGTAGCGCTCGAAGCGCCGGAGATCGCCGCGAAGCTCCGGGGCATAGCCGTTATGCATGGAATCGGT
>Ga0075522_10003634_pt1 | contig 11204 bp, 15 predicted proteins | sample NGEPerA_FD_74796 | JGI IMG/M metagenome (GOLD analysis project Ga0075522, IMG submission 74796) | Arctic peat soil microbial communities from the Barrow Environmental Observatory site, Barrow, Alaska, USA - NGEE PermafrostL2-A | ecosystem: Environmental > Terrestrial > Soil > Wetlands > Peat ... | reverse complement strand
GTCGTCGCCAACAACGTCGCCAACGTCAACACCGCCGGCTTCAAGGCCGACAACACGCTGTTCGAACAATATCTGATGCCGGGCGCGCATGAAGACAACTTCAAGCGCGGCGACCGTGGCATCAGCTTTGTCCAGGACCGCGGCACCTTCCACGATTTTTCGCAAGGCGCCACCGACCAGACCAAGAACCCGCTCGATGTCGCCATCGCCGGCGACGGCTTCCTGGTGGTGCAGACCGCCGGCGGCGAGCGCTACACCCGCGACGGCGGCCTGCAGATGAACGGCCAGGGCCAGCTCGTGACCGCGGCGGGCGATCCGGTGCTCGGCACCTCGGGGCCGATCGTGTTCCAGCCGACCGATCATGACATCAACATCGCCGCCGACGGCACCATCACCGTGCAGGAAGGCACCAGCCGGACCGATTCGCAGCGCGGCAAGCTGCGGCTGGTGAGCTTTCCCGAAGCGCAGAAGCTCCTGAAAGAGGGCGCCAACCTCTATGCCGCCGGCGAAGGCGCCGCCCAGCCCGACCTCAAATCCGCGGTTCATCAGGGTTTCATCGAGAAGTCCAACGTCAGCGGCGTGGCCGAGATGAGCCGCATGATCGAGGTGACGCGCGCCTACACGCAAATGGCGACGTTGCTGCAGCAGGAGAGCGACCTGCACAAGGCCGCGATCGAGAAGCTTTCCGAAGTTCCGTCATAACGCCCATTCAGGAGACTTAACATGCAGGCTCTTCAGACCGCGGCGACCGGAATGGCGGCCCAGGAACTTAGCGTCCAGGTCATCTCCAACAACATCGCGAACTTGCAGACCACCGGCTACAAGAAACAGACCGCCTCGTTCCAGGATCTGATCTACGCGCATATCCGCCGGGTCGGCGCCCAGTCTTCGGACCAGGGCACCATCCTGCCGGTCGGTATCGATATCGGCGGCGGCGTCAAGACGGTGGGCACGCCGCGCTCGATGACGCAAGGCACGCTGTCGCAGACCGGCAACGATCTCGACCTCGCCATCACCGGCGAGGGATTCTTCAAGATCCTGATGCCGGACGGCACCTATCAATATACCCGTGACGGCACCATGCAGCAGGATGCCACCGGCCGCGTCGTCAACGCGCAGGGCAACCCGCTGCAGCCGACCATCACGATCCCGCAGAACGCCTCGGGCCTCACGGTCAACGCGCAAGGCCAGGTGTCGGTGACGCTGCCGGGGACCACGACCTCGTCGATCATCGGCCAGATCGGCCTCACCCGCTTCATCAACAAGGCCGGGCTGCAGCCGGTCGGCAACAACCTGTTCACCGACACGCCGTCATCGGGCGCGCCGCAGGACGGTCTGGCCAGCGCCGAAGGCTACGGCGCCATCACCCAGGGCAGCCTCGAGCAATCCAACGTCGACGTGGTGTCGGAGATGTCCAACCTGATCGCCGCGCAGCGCGCCTACGAAATGAACGCCAAGGTAATCAGCGCCGCCGACCAGATGCTGCAAACCACCTCCGCGCTGTTCCGCTAAGGAAGCCGATCATGACCCTTCGCCCGCTTCTGCTTGCCGCCGCCCTGCTCGCGCTTACCAGCGCGACGGCTTTGGCCCAGAGCAACGACGACGCCATCGTCGCGCCGGTGCTGCGCGCCAGCGTCACCGTCTCGAACGACGTGGTACGGATCGGGGACGTCATCGACAACGCCGGCAGCGCGGCGCAGATCGCGATCTATCGCGCGCCCGATCTCGGCACCACCGGATCGCTTCCGACCGAGAAGGTGATCGCGGCGTTGCAGGCGCATCAGGTGATCGGCGTCGACACCAGGGACATCAAGGCGATCTCGGTGACCCGGCTGTCGCGGCCGCTGCCGGCCAAGGACATCGAACTGCAGGTCGCCCGCGCGCTGGAGCACCGCAACGGCCTCGGCGACGCCGCCAACCTTTCCCTGACCTTCGACCGCGACGTGCAGGATATGCAGCTCGAAGCCACCAAAACCGGCGCCATGCAGCCGGTCTCGGCCCGGTTCGACCCGCGCAGCGGCCGCTTCGACGTCAGCTTCGAAATCGCCGACGAGACCAGCGCGACCCCGACCAAACTGCGCTTCACCGGCACCGCGATTGAAACCGTGGAAGCCGCGGTGCTGTCGCGCAGCGTCGAACGCAACGAGGTGCTGAAAGCTTCCGACGTGGTGACCGAGCGCCGCCCGAAGGCCGAAGTCGGCGGCGACGCCGCGGTTCGCCGTCTCGCGGTCGGCATGCAGATGCGAAAACCGCTTCACGCCGGCCAGGCGCTCAAGGTCTCCGATCTCGTCAAGCCGGACCTGGTGGCGCGCGACGACAACGTCACCCTGATCTACGAATCCACCGGCCTGTATCTCACCATTCGCGGCAAGGCGATGGACAGCGGCACCGAAGGCGACGTGGTCAGTGTGCTCAATCTGCAATCCAAGCGCACCGTGTCGGGCGTCGTGATCGGCCGCGGCCAGGTCTCGATCTCGGTCGCCACGCCCCGTCTCGCTCCTGCCTCCGACGAAACTTCCACGATCGGATCGACTGCGCCCGCAGCACCCGTTGCGGTCGCCTCCGGCAACAATTCGTCAGTGTCCCCCAAAGCCGAGTAATGTTCATGTATTCGTCACGTATCAACCGTATCGCGCTCACCGGCACCTTGCTTACCATCGTCAGCGTCGCGGGCGGTTGCTCGTCGATCGACCGGCTGTCGCAGATCGGCGAGCAGCCGAAGCTGTCGGCGATCGAAAACCCGACCGCGCAGCCCGGCTACAAGCCGGTGCAGATGCCGATGCCGAAACCCGAAGCGGTGTCCTACAACGCCAATTCGCTGTGGCGCAACGGCTCGCGCTCGTTCTTCAAGGACCAGCGCGCCCACCAGATCGGCGACCTCCTGACCGTCACGGTCAACATCACCGATCAGGCCAATTTCGCCAACGAGACCCAGCGCAGCCGTCTCGCGACGGAAGACTCCGGCATCACCGCCTTCCTCGGCAGCAATTTGCTGACCGGCAAGACCGCGCTGCCCGGACGGCTGTTGACCGCGGACGGCACTTCGTCCAGCGACGGCAAGGGATCGATCCAGCGCCAGGAAAGCCTCACCACCAACATCGCCGCCGTCGTCACCCAGCTGCTGCCCAACGGCAACATGGTGGTCGAAGGCAAGCAGGAGGTCCGGGTCAATTTCGAAATCCGCGAGTTGATCGTCGCCGGCATCGTGCGCCCGGAAGACATCCAGAGCGACAACACCATCGACTCCAGCAAGATCGCGCAGGCCCGCATCGCCTATGGCGGCCACGGCCAGATCAGCGACGTGCAGCAGCAGCGCTATGGCCAGCAGGTGATGGACGTGCTGCTGCCGTTCTAACGGCATGATCCCGAAAAGTGGGAACCGGTTTTCGGAAAGAGATCATGCCCGGATAAAGATTCACGAGCTCCCACATCTCGCCTGCGAACCTAGGCGCGACGAGATGTACCAAGCGGCCTCCGTTAGCTCCCCTAACGGAGGCCGTGCTTGTTTTCCCGCTGCAGCTTTGTGTCAGTTTGGCATCGCGAACATGCGGAACTATTGTCACAGAAGTGACGCCGCTTGTTCCCGGCCGGACGGCGAAGCCCCCCTCGCCGGAATTTGTGATGGGGCGTGATCGTGCAATTCGCCCCCGCGCTCTTAGATGAGGGGCGGTCAGGCAATGTCAGAACTGCAAATGCATCCGCACAACGCAACTATCCCGGTGATTGTCGCCCTGATCGTCGCGGTCGTGGGCCAGGCGATCATCCTCTTCGGCGATTTCGGCCCTGGCAATCGCCCGCAGGGCGGCGGGATGATCACAGCCGCAGCCGTGACGCGGGCCGGCGCCATAGAGATACCGGCCGGACCGTGAAACGGACAAGCCGACGCGCCAAACAACAGGATCTCATGGTCACCGCTTCGCCCGCGCTGCGCCATGCTGCCGCCCGGCAGCTAGTCAAAGGCGCTGGAGGAGCAAAATAGCTCAGTCGGTGTAGCACCAAAGCCGATCGCAGGTTCTGGTCTCGCTGGCCGGAGGTTTTACATTGCCGTAGCCCTCGCGCGCTTGCGGGACCAGAGTGGCGGGCCCATTCAACCGATCAAAGCCCCGGCGATAATCGGATCGCTCATGACCTCGACCATGGCGCGGATGATGCTCCGAAGCGGCCGCCACCTGCGTCGCCGATCCCGCCATCAGCACCGCGCCGAAAATGATAAAAGCTGTTCGCATCCTGGTCTCCGCTGGTCGATGCTCGGCCGAGACAACCGCGCCTCGCGCTGGCCACCCTGTATGCTCGACATAATGTCGGAAACTTGCCCCGCCAGAGATGCAGAGGCGTTTGCGACTCATGCCTTGGTATAGGTTCGCCCTTGCGTTCCTGCCGATCGTGAAACGCGCTAACCGGCGCACGAAAGATCGTTGTGAGCAACCCCAGCGGGGCAAGTGATGGGTTTCGCTGATAGCTCTACCCATCCTACCGACCCGTTGTAATTCCGGGGTCCAATCCGCAAAAAAACAGCCCGCTTCTTAAAAAACCGCCGCGCCTCATCGAAACGAATGAGGCGGCGCAGTGCGGCCGACGCTACTTTGACAACATTGCAGACGTCGGAGACCAAACATTAGGAGACGTTATGGACGAAATACTCAAGTTTTTTCCCGCCGCAATGTCCAGGCTTCCAGCCGCCGATCCATTTCTGAGCGTGGCGATTTTTTCCGGAACTGGAATGATGGCATCCTTGCTGGTGCTTATGTTCGATCCAGACCTGTTCAGCGCGTGGGTCTATCTGTGACCATTTGACAGGCGCGGACGACCATTTGCCGGGTCGTCCGGGCTGAAATCGCGAGACTTTTCAACACACGGACGTGTGGCTTGCTTTGCTGATCCGACGTTGGGATCCGCGACGTCCAGCCATGCGGGCGATCGCTGCTTTGATACAGCCGCGACCCATCGGCGAAAATAGTTTTCCGAATTGTGGAGCAACTCACATTCATCCGTTACGTACGAGGATATTTACAGATCGCAGCTTCCGTTTTTTCGAATTTGAACGATGGAGCTTTGCCTTGAGCCATGACGGAAAATTTCCCGATTATGCCGAGGTGTGGACCGAGGCAAACCGGTCGCGTGCGCAGGTTCTGAGGCGGTACTTTTCGGCCGCGGCTGCGTTCTTCCAACGCTGGATACAGAGACAGAAAAACGCGGCGGACCGGGCGAGCCCGGGATCGTTATCCCGGCGCAACGATGTCGGGATCGCAGAACGGGCTGTCCGCACAGCCGGCAAGTAACAACGGCCAGGATTTTTTACCAGGAGCAGCCCGACGGTCCGCGTCGGGGGACGATCTCTATTGTTTCGACGGCAATGAGGAGTTGACCGATGGCAATGGTAATCACGAGCCACGTTGCGTGGCTTGCCGCGACGCTCGCAGCGGCGGGTGCCTGCACCGGCGTGCTGGCCGGCCTGTTCGGCGTCGGCGGCGGCACCGTGGTCGTGCCGGTTCTCTACGCGGTATTCGGGCTCTACGGCGTGCCGGATGAAATCCGGATGCCGCTATGCATCGGAACGTCGCTCGCCGTCATCGTGCCGACCTCAATCTCCTCGTTTCTGGGGCATTACCGGCGCGGCGCGGTCGATATCGGCGTGTTGCGGATCTGGGTCGGACCGATCATTGCAGGCGTTGTGATCGGCGTCGTCGCCGCCACTTTTGCCAAGCCGATTCTCTTCAAGGCCGTCTTCATCGCGGTGAGCCTGTTTCTCGCGGCCCGATTGCTGGCCGGAAAGGACCGATGGAAGCTCGGAGACAAACTTCCGTGCACGTCAGGCATGGCGGGCTACGGCCTCATCATCGGCTCGTCAGCTTCCCTGATGGGCATCGGCGGCGGGCTGGTCGCCAATGTGGTTCTCAGCCTCTACAAAAGTCCGATCCATATGGCGATCGCCACCGCGTCGGGCGTCGGATTGATCGTCTCGATTCCGGGCGCGCTCGGCTACGTCGTGAGCGGCTGGCACCATCCGGGCCTGCCGCCTTTGTCGCTTGGCTATGTGTCGCTGATCGGGGTCGCGCTGCTGACACCCTTGAGTCTCGTGACGGTCCCGTACGGGGTCAATCTCGCGCATCAATTGAAGAAGCGTCAGATGGAGCTCGCCCTGGCGGCCTATCTGATCTTCATCAGTCTGCGTTTCATCGTATCGCTGTAGCGACGCGAGCGCCGGCGTTGCAGCTCATCGATCGTCTCGTTGAATTGCGATTCCGCTGAGCAACGCCACCACTTCCGCCTGCCGGCTGCAGCCGGTCTTTTCAAGCACCCCGCGCAGTTGGGTGCGAACGGTGTTTTGCGAGACGCCGCCACGGGAGGCGATGGTCTCGACGGTTTCTCCCGTGGTCAGGCTGCGGGCGACGCGCGCTTCCGCCGGCGTCAGGTCGAACAGCGACTGCACCAGTTCGATCGGCGGCGCCTGCGGAAGCGTGACCGGCGTCATCACCAGCACGCCGGCGCAGCGCGCAAAAATATCGCGGCTCACGCCGCGGATGGGGACGATATGGACGACCATGGCGGCGCTGCCGGGGTCGCCGCGACTGGCGAAGGAAAGCGCCGGCGTGGCGCCCTTCACGTCGAGCGCCGCGACGGCCTGCTGGAACAGCGTGTTGGCGCTGGAATCCTTCAGCGCGACGCGATCTTGCGCCTGCCACCTGATTTGACCGGTCAGCGCCTCGATCAGGCCATTGGCAGCGACAACCCGCCCCTGATAGTCGAAAACCAGGGCCGGCAAGCCGAGCAGCGCCAGCGTCTCGCTGGCGACGCGCGCGCGTTCCAGCTGCAGCCGGGCCGACATCAGTGCGCTGCGCGCAAGATGGGGCCGCAACGCATCGAGTTGCTCGATGATGGACGTCTCTACCGGTCCGCGGGCACGAAACCGCTCCACGGTGAGAAACAGCGTCTCACCGGTCGGCAGCGGCATCGCTGTCCCTGTGCCCCAACCCAGGCCGTTGGGAAACAGCAGCTCTTGATAGAATGGATCGGCGGCCATCTCCTCTTCCGTTTCATAAAGCTCGCGCTCCAGCATAAAGCCGGGATGCTGGGCGCGAGCAAGACGGCCGGCCCGAGTCGATCGCGTCCACAAATCGCCGCTGGCAAACAGCTCTATCCCCGCACGAAAAATCGGTGACGCCGTCGAACTCAGGATCTTGGTCGGAGAAGCCACAAAAAACGTGCCCCCCGCTGCATCCGAAATTCGCGCAAGCCGGTCGAGCACGTCAGGCCAAAGCTCAGGCGCGAATGAGCATTCGTAGATTTGGTCGACCAGTTCCTGATCCATGAAGTGCTTGACCCTTCGTGCCGCGTCTCAATTAAACGAAGCCGCTGTCTTCCAATATTCTCTGCTCGCGATCGATATATTCCTTGGTCGTCAGCGGATTGAGCGTGATGGAACATTCCGGCTTGATGCCGGCAAGAAACGGCTCCTCGGTATTGCCGCCGTTGAGATGCTCAAGACCCCAGCGAAAGGCGCTGTGCGCGATTACATTCGCTGCCTGGAGCGCGACGACTTCGAAGGCCGGACCGAACTGAACGGCTGCCGCGCGTTGCCGATCGAGATGCCCTGGCGGGAGGCCAATCATCTTCTTCACCCGCAGGATCTGCCACTCGGTCAGTTCGTTCATCAATTTCTCATGCTCGGTATCCTTGTCGCAATGGATGACAAAACCCTCGTCAGCCGGATGGTGGCTGATGCGCGTGAGGAGCGAAGTGAGGGTATGATCCAGGGCGAGATACTGACCGTCGGGATAATGATATGTCTCTTGTCCGGGACGCCACTCCTGAAATGCCGCGCCGCCGACAATGGTTGCCACCGCAAGCGGCTTGAATAGCTTGAATATCCGGCAAATATTCCGCCGAAGGGCGACGTGGTCGGCCTCGTTCAACCTGGCAAACCGCCCCTTTCGCGACCAGTATTCGGCCACATGGAAGCGGCGAAGACCGTAGGTATCGAGCATCTTCTGCCAGGCTGGAATAAACACAGCCCATTGTTCGTCCTGAGCCAGCACGCCAGCCACAGCAATAACGTCGTTGGCGTCGTTTGAACTGCGGTCCAGATAGGCTCTCAGCATGCGTGCTCTCGGATAGCGTGGGTCAAATTTCCGCCCGCGCGCCGAGCCGATCGTCGGTGCGGCCTCCAGATCGGCACGCTAGACCTGAACCTTGGCATGTAGTGTGAGAAATATCTCATTTGGCCCAATGGCCGCTGCTGGTCTCTTTGAAGCGCAATTCCGTTAAGTAACGCCACGTCCGCTTGCCGGCTTGCAGCCGGTCTTTTCGGGTACCCCGCGCAATTGCGGGCAAACGCTTGCGAAGCACCTCCGCGGCAGGCGAAGCTTCGCCCCACACCATAGGCTGTTCGCGGCAGGGCCGCATAGTGGATTGGATGACCAGGCCCCCGGGTTTCGCCGGCGATCTTCCGAACGCCTCGCATTTGTCCCGACGGAAAACCGACTTGCACCCTCCCGGACGGCGCCCTAACGGCGCCGGGCCACGGCTACGCCCAGCAGAAACGCGACCAGCAGCGAACCAAGCGGCGCTTCGCGGGCGATGTTGCTCAGAATGCTCAGCGGCATCCCCGGCTTGCGGCCGGTCTCGATGGCGTCACTCACCCGGTGCGCCGCGCCCTTGACCGCGTCAGTGACGTCGGCGATCGCGGACTTCTGCTCAGGAACCGGATCCAGGCCGTCATAGACAAAAGGGGGCGTCGGGGTGTCATCGCTCACGGCTTAAATCTCCTGACCAATTGCAGCCAATCGATCGGACAGGAATTGGTTCCGGACCATGCGTCAAACAGAAAGACGAATCCCCGATAATCAACCCCGCGTGACGGCTTCCGACACGGTCGCGCGCTTCAAGCGCTTTATGGAGGAGCGGCGCGACGAATTGGCTGCGCTGAGACGCAGCGGGAACGGCTGATGGCGATCCGCGACCATCTAAGCGTCAACATCGAAATCCGCGCCGAGGACCTGATGGACGCGCCGGAATTTGCCGGACGCGGCGGTATCGTGCGGGCGCGGGGGCTGTTCGGCGCCCGGCTGCCGGCGTTGCTGGACGAATTGACGGATACGCTGGTGGCGTGATATATATCTTTGGTATCTATCAAATGAGGAGGTCAGATGCGTGAAATCAGGCCGATGCCATGGAATCTGATCGACCGGCTTGGCGACACGCCCTTTATGCCGGAGGGGCGCGATCAGCCTGCCATGCCCGCCGGGAAAGTGATCTCTCGGCCGATTGACGAGCAGCAGCGTTTCGACGCCGCGGCGTGGCGCGCGGCGCTCGGGGCATATCAGGATATTCCATTCATGGAAGACGGTCGGGATCAAGGCACCATTGCCAACGACGAAAATCCAGGAGGAGGCGGATCATGAGTTCAACCGCCAAGCTGTTCATGCATGGCCGCAGCCAGGCCGTGCGCCTGCCCAAGGAGTTCCGCTTCGTGGGCACCGAAGTGCGAGTCAGCAAGGTCGGCGACAAGGTGATCCTCGAGCCGTTGAAAAAACAGCCTTTTGATATCGAGGCGTGGTTCGCGCGTCTCGATGAACTTGGCGGGCGCGATTTCCTGCCCGACGGCATCCCCGACGATCCTCCGGTCGAACCTGATCCACGAATCTTCTTCGACGAATGATCTGCCTCGACACCAACATTGCGATTTACGTCATCAACCGGCGCATGCCCTCGGTGCGATTCCGATTGGCGGAACAGTTGCGACTGGGAACGGAGATCGGTTTTTCTGCCGTCGCTTTGTTTGAACTACGCTATGGCCACGCGCGCAGCGACAGGCGAGCAGAATCCGATCGTCTGCTGGCTGAGTTTCTCGCGCCGGGAATCGCAATCCTGCCATTCGACGCGGAAGACGCCGCGCACGCCGGTGACATCCGCGCCTATTTGGAGAGCGAGGGCACGCCGATCGGCCCCTATGACTGTCTGATCGCGGCCCAGGCACGTCGCCGCAGTGCCACCCTGGTGACGGCGAACGTTCGCGAGTTTGAGCGTGTGCCGGGGCTGTTGGTGACGGGTTGGGTGGCATGATCAATTCACCTCGGCGCAGCAAGAGCGCCGCGAGCCGGGGTTGACTCTATCTTTGCATGGGGTCGTTTTCGATGTTTTTGTTTTCGTCCTGCCGCGCACCGCCGCAGCGACGCCATGCCGAGGCCGGGACACGAGATTGTTTAGCGCCCTGTCCGGCCCCAATCGCAAAAATATTCTGATTTGCCGAATATTCTGATTTACAGAAATGCAAATCAGCGCTATATCCACGACCATCCCGTCCCACTCAGAGGGGCGTTGCGCGAACGTCAACAGCGCGGGGCGGGTGGCGGTGGCCGTGGAGGGTGCTTTTTGACGAAGGCGCCTGAGGCGGACGGCAAAAACGTGTGGTCCCGATGCACCCGATGCTGGCTTCAAGCCGGGGGAGAGATCAACCGGCGACGGTGGAACAAGCGACCGCCGAGGCGAGCACGCCATAAGCCGTAAAACCATTGCGCGGGGAATGCCGGGTGATTTCCGGTGTAACCGCTGTGAATACTCGTGTGCATATTTACTACCCACACTGCGCACACGAGGCTGCGGATGCACTGGGCATCCGGCATTCCCCGCGCCCTTTGATTCCAGGAAGGGCGACAAACTCATCAACAACTCGGGCGAATCGCGCCGCGAGGCCGCGAAGCCATGTCAAGCAAAAAGCTCATTCAAAAATCTGTTCAAGATGCCGTGTACATCCGCGACGCCATCTTCAAAACCGGTTGTTCGAAAATTGAATCGGCGCCGATACATCGATCATCCCGGCTATAGCGCGGGAATCTTCGATACGGTATGCATCCGCACATGGTCGTGACCGGCGCGCCCGCGCCGTCTTGAACCGGCCGCACGATACTCGAAAATTAACCTTCTGCAGTTGATACCGATCCCGGCTGCGCTTTTGACGCCGGGTTCGGTAGCAAAGGCATCTTTCGTCACTAACTGGTGCACTGGATGAACGTTTACAGACAAGAAGAAGAGCGGGCAGACCTGATTCCCATGGCCATTGCCGCGATGGTGGCCGCGGCCGGAATCGTTGCCCTGGTATGGCTGGATTTCGATCCCGAAAGCGATATGCGTCGCGACGACGGCATGACCACGGCGTCCGCGGTATCGCGCGCCGGCGCGACCGCGACCCCGTCCGAGCGGCCCCC
>Ga0075522_10003633_pt1 | contig 11205 bp, 9 predicted proteins | sample NGEPerA_FD_74796 | JGI IMG/M metagenome (GOLD analysis project Ga0075522, IMG submission 74796) | Arctic peat soil microbial communities from the Barrow Environmental Observatory site, Barrow, Alaska, USA - NGEE PermafrostL2-A | ecosystem: Environmental > Terrestrial > Soil > Wetlands > Peat ... | reverse complement strand
CTCGAGGAACTGTTGCCAGCTCTTCGGCCGCATCTCGGGTGGAGGCACCGCGCCGGTCATCGAGTCCTCGACCTCTTCCGTGAACCAACGATCGACGCCCTTCGCGAGGCGGTCGAGAAGCTCGTTTGAGAAGCCGAGCGCCTTGCCGACCTGCCGGATCGCCATCCGCGGCTGAAAGGTGACGACGTTGCAGACCATCCCCGTCCGCTCCCAACCGTACTTGTCGTAGATGTACTGGATCACCTGCTCGCGGTGCGCTGTCGAGAAATCGATATCGATGTCCGGCATGCTTGTCATCTCCTCGTGCAAGAAGCGCTCGAAGAGGAGGTTGTGCTCGATGGGATCCACGCGGGTGATGCCAAGCACGTAGGCGACGATCGAATCCGCGGCCGAGCCGCGGCCCTGGCCGGGCACGCCATGCTCGCGCGCAAAGCGCATGAGATCCCAGTTGATGAGGAAGAACTCGGCCAGCCCTGTCTTCTCGATCACCTCGAGCTCGCGTTGGAGCCGGCGCGTGACCTCGATAGTGATGGGCCGGTAGCGCTCGCGGACACCCTCGAAGCAGAGCTTGTAAAGGAACGAGAAAGGTGTCTCGCCCAAAGGGACCGGGTAGCCGGGAAAGCGAACCTTGCGGAAGTCGAGCTCGAGGTCGCACTGCTGCGCGATGTCCCAGGGTGTGGCGAGCGCTTCCTCGTGACCCTTGAAAAGCGGGCGCAGCTCCTCGCCGCTCTTCAGGCAGTGCTCCGCGTTGGGGAAGAGGTGCTGCCGCGCCTCATCAAGAGTGGCGCGGTGGCGGATCGCGACCATCACATCGTGCAGCCGCCGGCGCTCGCGCACGTGGTAGTGGACCTGGTTGGTGGCCACGAGCGGCGCCCCGCAGCGCCCTGCCATCGCCGCCCTTCCCTCGAGCACCCATTGGTCTTCGGAGCGGAGGTGGTGGTGCAGCTCGGTGAAGACGCTGTCTTTGCCCAGCGCCTCCTGCAGCCCGCGAAGGCGGGTCTCGTCGTCCGTGGCGCTGAGATAGAAGAGGTCGCCTCGGTGGCCGGCGACCGTGGCGAGCGTCGTCCGCGCCTCACCCTTGGGTTGATCGGCGTGGGCAAGGCTCAGCAGCCGGCACATGTTGGAGTAGCCGCGCAGATTGCGGGCGATCATCACGATGTCCTGGCCGTCGACCTCGAGGGTGGTGCCGATGAGCGGCTTCACACCAACCTTGCGACAGGCCTGGAGAAATCTCACCGCGCCGTAGACGCCACCGCGGTCGGTGATCGCGAGCGCGGGCATGCCCAGGTCGGCGGCCCGGAAGGCCAGCTCGGCGGGATGGGAGCCACCGTCGAGGAAAGAGAAGTTGGAGTGGCAGTGCAGCTCGACGTAAGGGTTCATGTGGCTATATGGCGTAGCCAGGCGATAAATCTCGGGGATTGCCATCCCCACGGTGGTCGCATTACGGTTGTGAACGGCCCCGAAGGGAACGTGCGAGGGATCTGGCACCAGCCGCAAGGCAGGAGTCGGAGCCAGCGAAGCGAACCAGCGGGGTCATTTCTTTTTCCAGGCCGTGAGCTATCACGCAGCAGCTTTGACGCCAGGGCCGCGCGCGAGCTGTCGATATAGATCCAACTGCGGAGGGATCGCCAGCATCTGACCGTCGTCGGTCTTGACCAGCTGCCAGCCTCCCTCGTGCACCATCCAGTGATGGCGGTAGCAGAGAAGAACAAGGTTTTGCAGGTCACCACCGCCGCCCTTGATCCAATGCACGAGATGATGGCCTGACGCCCACGAGGCCGGCCGGTCACATCCCGGCCATCGACAGCCTTTGTCGCGGACGGCAGTCCATCTTCAACGGCTCGGCCCAGCTCTTCGGATCGTCAATCGTCAGCATCTCGGACAGCCACGGCACCTGGTTTGGCACCGACCACGGTATTTATCTGTACACGGGCACTGCGCTTATCAAGGTGTCTAACCAGCCTGGATATCCGGCTAACGGCTGCTTCTGACTCAGTCATAGACCCGCTCCACGAACCACTCGCCTCTGTTGAGGTCGTGGTACAGCTCGCACAGGAGGTTGCTGTTCAGCAGCACCTTCCAGTATTCGCGAATGACGGACTGGTTCCACCATTCTGTTTCGACCTTCCAGCGCACGATCGGGTCGACTGAGCCGCTGAACACGCCGGTGATGAAGGAGGGCGTGCCGTCGGCGCTCAGCGTCACCTCGACGGCAGCCGGAGGCGACAGCAGGCGTGTCATGCGAATCGCTGCGTGGGGAGTGGGGAGGAGGTGAGCGTCGGTCTTGGCTGGTGCACGACCTCGTCGCCGTAGCGTTCCTGCAGGCGCTCGAGGGCGGCCATCACCTCGTCGCTGTTGCCATCGCCGCCCGCCCATAACCTCAGCTGCCGGCGACCGGTGCCCTCGAGGATGGGGAGCTCGACCCACAGCTCCATGATCGGAGCGCGTGGCTGCCACTCCTTGATCCATGCGCCGATGAGCCCGAAGAGCTCGACCGTGCTGCTCAATGGATGGCGCACCAGGGAGTCGCGTTCCTCAGCGGGCTGAGGCGATTCGAAAACCAGCCGCACCCTTACGTGCTTGGCGGCGGCGCCACGCAGGCCGAGCTCATCAGCGAGGTCGCTGCATAGAGCGCGCGCGACGAAGAGCAAAGCCTCGCGGTCCTCGACCGGTGGCTCGAACTGGCGATGCGCGCTGGTGAACTGCGGTGGGCGCCATCCGGTGAGCTGGTCCGGCTCGAGGCCGCGCGCGAGGAGCACAGCATGTCTCCCGGCGCGCCCGAGCTGGCTCTCCAGCTCGCGCTGGCCGAGGGCCGCCACCGCGCCAAGAGTGCGCAGACCGAGAAGGTCAAGGCGTTCGAGCTGCTCCTCATCGAGCGGGAGCTCGTGCGATGAGAGAGGGGCGAGGAACGCGCGTGCATCCTCGATGCGGATGAGACGGCCCGGCCGCGCGCGAGCCGCGGCGAGGCGGGCGGTGAAAGGCCCTGGCGCGAGACCGAGCCGTGGCTCGCGGCCGATTGCGGCGCGGAGCCTGTGGCGCGTCTCGCGGATCGATTCAGCAGTCTTCGGCACTCCACTCACGTCCAACCACGCGAGGCCTTCCACTCGAACCTCGACAACGGGGGCGAGGTCGTAGAGCGCGGATGCGATCACCTCACGCAGGTGTGCGGCGGCGACGGGGTCGGGTGAGATGAAGGTCGCTTGGGGGCAGAGGTGCTCGGCCTGGCGCAGCGGCATCCCTGGCAGCACGCCAAATGGCAAGGCCTCTTCGGAGGCGGCGACGACATGCTCGTCCTGATTCCAATCGCCGACGACGACCGGCCCTCCATAGAGGTCCTTACGTTGTGCGAGCTCGAGGTGGTCGATCAGACCGCAGCAGACGCGCATTCCAGCTCCGCCGCTTGAGGCGGTGCTTCGAAGATCGGATGCTCGAGGAAGAGCTGCGCGCCAAGTGGGTAGCGGATCTCCAGCTCGGTTTCTCCAATCGGAGGAGCCACACGGTTCTTGAGGCAGTGCGCAACCGCGCGCAGCCCCACCAGCTGGCCGCGCTCCCGGACCCAGCCTCTCCGCGAAAAGCCAACGCTCAGGCTGGAGGCATGGGCGAATGCCCGCCCTGGCGTGTCGACCACGGCGACGAGCACAGTCCCCGAGCGATTTGCCCCAGCCTCGAGCGGTCCGAGCCAGGCCTCTGGAACCTCGCCCATTAAAAGGATGAAGCCGGCGCCGGCCTTGGCCAGCGCGGCCGCCGCCTCGCCTGCCGGCTCAGAGCGCAGCCGCACCACTGTCAGCGACCTCAGGTTGGGATCGAACGGAAGCAGCGCCCATGGATCGAATGAGAGGTGGGAGTCCCTCCTATCACCGCAGTCGATGACTATGGCGTGGGCGAACTCGTGGGTGGCACCGGCGAGCATCGCCAGGGCGAGCGTGAGCTTGCCGCAGGTTCCGTTTCCCGTCAGGAGCGTGAGCCGGCCACGAGGCAGGCCTCCGATCCCGGTCAAGCGATCGAGTGGGGTGCAGCTCGGCCACGGCTGCGGGGCCGGCAGCTCCGCCGCCCTCGTCAGCGCCTGGCTGCCGAAGCGGACCCGGATCGCGCTGATGGCATGGTCAAGCTGTGTTTCCTGCATCTTTTTTAGCCTCCGGGTGAAGACGCAGGAGAAGAGGAGGTACGCGAAGACTATCGAACAGATGTTCGTAAGTCAAGCCGGCACCTGGAACATCCATATATAGATGAGCCGGGGCTCGCGGAACCCCGGCTCACGACGACTACTTCTTCTTGGCGGCCTTCTTGACTTTCTTCACTGCCTTCTTCACTGCTTTCTTGACGGCTTTCTTCTTCGCAGCCATTCCACTTCACCTCCTTCTTTTTTGATGGAGCACAAGACTCACGTTTAAAGAGGAGAGCCGGGGCTCCACAGAACCCCGGCTCGCACTAACTACTGGACGAAAAAGAAGTTGTTACTACTTCTTCTTCGTTGACTTCTTGGCAGCCTTCTTGGCAGCCGGCTTCTTCGCAGCCTTCTTCTTAGCAGCCATCATTCATTACCTCCTTCGCGAATTTTGTCGACCCGAGAATCCCGTCGCGGTGATCCATCGGGGTTCGCCGCAGAGCCTCAACGACGAGGACTCTGTGACCTTGGCGGTTTTACGAAATGGGTCGCGCACAGCCGTCTCTGTGGTGACAACCAAGTGTCGCAACGCCATACAAGTTGTTTTGATACCGGAATGTCACGCGTACGTCAAGGGGTTGATAAGATTTTTTTTCGTGAGGTGTCCGGTGAAATGTTTCGAGTGCGGGACTTTCACGATGTACATGGACCTTTCTAAAGACCATCAACACATCGTTTGCGAGCGCTGCGAAATTATCTGGTGTGCCATGTGCATAAGTCGCGTCGAGGTCAAGATTTCGCGCGAATGGTTGGATCAACAGCGAAAGGCGGCACTCAATTGATGAGGGTCGTCCTCGGTCACGGCGCATCAGGCAACGCAGCATCGATGAAGCCATACGTCGTCGGTTTCAACCGTCGCGGAATCGATGCCATCGCTGTCGATCTGCCGCGCGGCGGCGCGGAGCGCGCTGTTCCCGTCTTCATAAAGACGTCGGGCCGCGGGCACGACGTGATCGGCGGCGGCCAATCGTTCGGTGGCAGGGTCGCAAGCATGGCGGCGGTCGAGGCGGACTTCGGCGGCCTGGTCCTTTTCTCGTATCCACTGCATCGCCCGGGGTTTACCGACCAGCGCCGCACCGAGCATCTGCCGTCCATCCGCTGCCCGACGCTTTTTTTGAGCGGTGACCGTGATCCGTTCGCGCGGATCGACCTGCTGAAGGAATCCGTGAAGCTCGTTCCCAACTCGAGGCTAGAAATCTTCAAAGGGCAGGGCCACGGCCTGCTCGCGGTCCTCGACCAGGCGCTGGACGTCGCGGCCGAGTTCATCGCGAGCATCAAATGACCGCCAGCCAGCACATGGTCCAGGCCAACGGTCTCCGCTTCCGGGCGATGGTCGACGGCCCAGTGGACGGAGAGATGTTCATCCTCCTGCATGGATTCCCCGAAGGAGCGGAGTCGTGGTCGGCGCAGCTCGACGCGCTTGCCAAGGCGGGATATCTCGCCGTCGCACCCGACCTTCGGGGTTACGGCCTCACCGAAGCGCCGCCGGATCTTGCCAGCTACACCATCGATCACCTCGCCGATGACGTGCGTTTCATCATCATGGCCTTCGGACGCTCTGCCGCCCACGTCGCAGGTCATGACTGGGGCGGGTTGGTGGCATGGTTCGTCGCCGGCCGTTATCCCGAGATGACAAAGACCCTCACCGTGCTGTCGGTCCCACACCCGGCTGCGCTCGCGGCCGCGAGCCGCGACGATGCAGATCAGCAGGAGCGCTCGCGCTACGTCGGCCTCTTTCTTCAGCCTGGCAAGGCTGAGCACGTGCTCGCGGACGAAAACTTCCGCAGGCTCAGGCACATGTTCGCGATCGGTCCCAACCCAGACGCCGTGCCGCACACCATCGTCGATCACTTCACCCGCTCGCTCAGCCGGCCGGGCCGTCTCACCGCCGCGCTGAACTACTACCGCGCCAACCTCGCCACCGATGGCGGCGCGTGGGCGGCCCTCTCCGACATCGGCCCGATCACGATGCCGACCGTCCTCTTATGGGGCGACCAGGACCCCGCCCTCGGAAGAGGTGCCGCGGAAGCGACGGGACAGCATGTAGACGGCGACTACCGGCTCGATGTGCTGGAGGGCGCAGGTCACTGGTTGCAGTTCGAGCGCCCGGGCGAGGTGAGCCTCGCCCTGACCGCAGCCGCCAGACAGTAAGCTGTCAGCGATGCTCCAGCGCGAAGATCCGGAGCGGCGTTCCAGCCTGCGCCGTCTCGATGACATCTTGGAGACCCTCGAACAGCTCAACCTCCACGAGAAAACCGAGCTGACCGACTACGCGGCCGAGCGGCTCGTGCTGCTTGGCATCAAGAGCCCTCACAGCATCCCGATCCCCCAGCTGATCGAGCGCGTATGGGCCATGCAGCAGCCATACCTCACCACCATCGTCGTGGAGCGAAGGCGTCGACGCCGCCGCAAGATCGATCCGCAATTCTCGGGCGGTGCCGGGCTTGCCTGAGGTCCGGCGATCCTGATCGCCCTCGGCCTGCTGCGGCTCGAAGGTCGCCCTAGCTGAACCCTGCCGACTGGCTCGCTCTGTTTCTGCGGATAAGCGCAGACGTTCGCGAAATCGTGCTGCCCCTCGCGGGCACTGACGCCGGCCGCGTCCAGCTTGATGTTGGCGCGGGTGGCGACACGACCATGGAGCTGGACCGCGCGGCCGAGGCTGCCGTCTTCGGCAGGCTGGAGGCGGCAGCCGACGACGGCGAGCGCTTCTCCGTCCTTTCCGAGGAGGTTGGGCGGCGGAGCTTCGGGGCCGACTTTCCGCTGGTGCTGGTCGACCCGGTCGATGGCAGCCTCAACGCCAAGCAGGGCCTGCCCTTCTTCGGCATCATGCTCGCCCTCCTCGACGGGCCGACCGTGGCAGAAACCGCCGTCGGCTGTGTCGTCAACCTCGTCAGCGGGGAGCCGTGGACGGCCATCCGCGGGCAGGGGGCATGGCGGTCAGGCCGGCCGGTGGTCGTGCAGCCTCCGCAGGAAAGCGGCGGCATTCAGCTGCTCGGGCTCGAGAGCAATCCGCGCTCGCTCGAGGTAGCTCGGCCCCTGGTGGAGCGGTCGGGCAAGGTCCGCATCCTGGGCTCGATGGCGCTGTCGATCGCGCACACGGCGGCCGGCGGGTTCGATGCCTTCTGCGCGCCCGTCCCGATGCGAGTGTTCGACATGGCAGCGAGCCTGCTTATGCTTGCGGAAACGGGTGGGATGGCGACCGACCTCGAGGGTAAGTCGCTCGGTGCGCTTGCCGGCACCCTTGAGACGCGGACGACATTGCTCTGCGCGCCCAGCAGCGAGCAACACGCCGCGGCGATCGCCTCCCTGCGAGCGGCCCGATGATCTTCGCGCCCGAGCGAACAGTCTTCGTCGTGCTCAGCTTCGAAGGCCCGGATGAGTACAGCCAGGCCGGTGGCCTTGGTGTTCGCGTGAAAGGCCTGTCGCGAGCGCTGGCGCAGCTCGGGTACGAGACACATCTGTATTTCTGCGGCGACCCGGACCTTCCCGGCGAGGAAACCCACGAAGCAGGGCGCCTCCACTATCACCGATGGTGCCAGTGGATCTCGGCTCGGAATCGTGGAGGCGTTTACGACGGCGAGGACGAGAAGATTCGCGACTGGAACTCGAGCCTGCCCCTGAGTCTTGTCAACCACGTCATCGCCCCCGCCATCGCGGCGGGCAACAACGTCGTCCTGTTGGGGGAGGAATGGCACACGGCGTCGTCGATGAACCTCATCTCCGACTCCCTGTACTACCGCGGGCTGCGCGATCGCGTCGTCATGCTGTGGAACGCCAACAACACCTTTGGATTTCACCGCATCAACTGGGGCGCCCTCGCCTTCGCCACGACCATGACGACGGTAAGCCGCTACATGAAGTTCAAGATGTGGGAGTCGGGCCAGAACCCGATAGTCATCCCCAACGGGATTCCACGCGCCTCTATTCACGATGCAGATCCGGAAGCCGTTGCGGAGCTGCGCGCGGCAGCGGCAGCCGATCACTTCTGTTTCAAGATCGGCCGTTTCGACCCCGACAAGCGATGGCTCATGGCGGTTTCTGCGGCCGGCTATTTGAAGCGCCACGGGCGCCGCGTTCGATTCGTGATTCGAGGCGGGCGTGAACGGCATGGCGGCGAGGTTCTCGCCCACGCAGAGAACCAGGGCTTGACCCTCATCAACGTGAGCGCCCCCAGCGAGCCGTCGGACCTCGCAGCCATTCTCCGCGAGCATCCCGAATCCGACGTGATCAACCTGACGAGCTTTGTGAGCGAGGCGATGCTCGGGGTCGTGTACTCGGCTTGTGATGCGGTGCTCGCCAACTCCGGACATGAGCCGTTCGGGCTCGTGGGGCTGGAGGTGATGGCAGCAGGTGGCCTCGCGGTGACCGGGTCAACAGGCGAGGACTACGCCCAGGCCTACCGAAACGCGTTGGTCCTGGAGACCGACGACCCGATCGAGTTGGTGACGGAGCTCAACCTGCTCAAGGAACGCCCGCAGCTTGCGGCTTCCATTCGAAGGCGGGGGAGAGTCACGGCGCGCCAGTACACCTGGGAGAAGGTCATCGACCAGCTGCTCTTGCGCGTGGAGTTCGCCGCCGCACAGCAGGCGGTGAGGTTGCCGACTGCCGAGCCTGCAGCCACCAAGGCGCGGCGGCGGCCGGCTCGCAAAGCACCCGCCTACGATGGCTGAGAACCTCGTCGTGTACACCGTCGTCCATCAGCCGCGCCGGCTGAAGCTGCCGGCGCAGGTCATCCCGCCGAGGACCTCGCCCGAGGCGATGCCCGACTTCGTGTTCGACGAGGCGATGGACAGGCGCTACTTCGAGAAGGTGGCGAAGTTCGCCTATACCCCGGCCAGCGCCATGTTCCGCGACCTGACCAGACGCGGCTGGAAGATGTCGATCGGCTTCAGCAACTCCTTCCTGGTCCAGGCGGAGACGTGGGCGCCGAAGGTGCTCGACTCATTCAAACGGCTCTGCTCCAGCCCGAACGTGGAGGTCGTGTGCGTGGAGCCCTATCACTCGTGGCTGTTCTACGTCGACATCGTCGCCTTCAAGGAGGCGATGATCCACGCGCGCGAGAGGCTCGAGGGCCTGTTTCAAAAATCGGTCACGGTCACCGACACGACCGAGATGTTCATGTCGAACGATGTCTACTTCGCCCTTCAGCAATGCGGCTTCACCGGCGCCTTCATGGAGGGACGCTCGTGGCAGCTGGGTTGGCGGGAGCCCACGCATGTCTATCGGTACCCGCTGCAGCGCATGGCCCTTTTGTGCCGGCATCACGACCTTTCGGATGACATCGGCTATCGCTTCTCCAACCGGAGCTGGAGCGAGTTCCCGCTCACGGCGGAGCGCTACGCCGGGTGGCTTCGCGAGACGTGGGGCGATGTGGTGACGCTCGGCTGGGACTTCGAAACGTTTGGCGAGCACCATCGCGCCAACTCGGGCATCTTCACATTCGTTCCTGCCCTGGCCGCGGAGCTGAAGAAGCGCAAGGTCAGGATGATGCTGCCCTCGGAGGCGATCTCCGAGCTCGGCGGCGGCGGTCTCGAGGTGCCGATCAACGAGTACGGGACCACGTGGGCAGGTGAGGGCGGCATGGAGTTCTTCCTCGGCAACTCGGCACAGCAGGGCATCTTTCGCCTCATGCACCACGCCTACTCGAAGGCACGGCTCACCGGAGACCCTCGGCTCGTCGAGATTGCGAAGTGGCTTCTGCAATCCGACAACCTGCACCTCATCCAGTGGTTCAGCCGCTGGGGCCCGGAGGCCGAGGTGAGCGCGTATTTCACACCGGACGAGTGGTGGGAGCTGGGCGCGCTGGGCATCCTGCGTGAGCAGCAGCGGGTGTATGTGAACTTCATTCGAGCACTTGATGAGTGGGCCGGCTGACGGCCGTATCGCCGCGCTGGGATGATTAGCCAGTGAAGCCGCTACATGTCGCTTTCATCTGGCACATGCATCAGCCCTATTACAAGGACGACCTCACCAGCACCTACCTGCTGCCGTGGGTGCGGCTGCGCTCCGCCAAGGACTACTACAAGATGCCGGCGCTGCTCGACGCCTATCCGAAGGTCCGCACCACCTTCAACCTCGTCCCTTCGCTGCTCGCGCAGATCGAGGACTACGGCAAAGAGGATTCGATCGACCTCTTCTTGAACCTCAGCCGGCGCGATGCGGAGGACCTGTCGGGCGAAGAGCGGGAGTTCGTGCTCCGGTGGATGCGCGAATCGCCACGCGCGCTGCGTGTTCAGCAGTCGCCACGGTATCTGGAGCTCGCCTCACGCCCCGTCGATGCGCAGTTCACCACCGCGGACATGCGCGACCTGCAGGTCTGGTTCAACCTCGCCTGGTGTGACCCGGCGTGGGCAGAGTCGGACCCGCGCCTCGCGGAGCTCAAGCGCAAAGACCACGACTTCGCCGAGAGCGACAAGGCTCCCTTGTTCGAAGCGCAGATGGAGATCATGAAGCTGATCATCCCGAAGTATCGGGAGCTCGCCGACCGTAGCCAGGCCGAGCTGACCTTCTCGCCCTACTACCACCCGATCCTCCCGCTTCTCTGTCACGTCGACTCGGCGCGCACGGCGAACCCACAGCTTCAGCTCCCGGAGCGCCACTTCTCGCATCGCGAGGATGCCGAGCGGCAGATCGAGCTCGGCCAGGGGCTGTTCGAGCGGCTGGTGGGTCGCAAGCCGACCGGGATGTGGCCGTCGGAGATGGCGGTTGGGGAGAGCGTGGTCGGACTGGCCGTGAAGGCTGGGATCAACTGGATGATCAGCGATGCCGAGGTGCTGGGCCGGTCGCTGGACGGTCCGCTCACGGCCGAGCGGCTGTACCAGCCCCATCGCGTCGATCGCGAAGGACGATCGCTGGGAATGGTGTTTCGGGATTCGCAGCTGTCCAACGTGATCGGTTTCGACTACCAGCGCATGTCTTCAATCGACGCCGCACGAGACCTCATCGGTCGCCTGGGGCGAATACGCGAGCAGCAGGAGGATCGCGACTTCCTGGCGGTGATCGCCCTTGACGGCGAGAACGCCTGGGAGTTCTATCCGCGC
>Ga0075522_10003630_pt1 | contig 11206 bp, 10 predicted proteins | sample NGEPerA_FD_74796 | JGI IMG/M metagenome (GOLD analysis project Ga0075522, IMG submission 74796) | Arctic peat soil microbial communities from the Barrow Environmental Observatory site, Barrow, Alaska, USA - NGEE PermafrostL2-A | ecosystem: Environmental > Terrestrial > Soil > Wetlands > Peat ... | reverse complement strand
TAATACCACCGGCGATATTCCTTTCTTTTACCTTTAAAATGTAAAGCGAGGTTGCAGTTTATGCAAGAATAAGGCATCAACGGTTGTGCCATATTGGGAATCACTCATTTGCAGTGATTTAGAGTACAGTCCATCCTCACCAGACTGTACGATAATGAACAGTATCGTGTTCGATATCGAACGGTAATTTTTACCATTATTCCTTTCACACAAAAAATCAAAGAAAGCCAAGCCGCAAAGCGAAACCTTCTATGCCTTTATTTCCTCTCCCGCCTTTGCATGACTTTCTTTAAACTATCATTTTCCTTTTGCCATCCTACAAAAATTTCGTTCCTTTATTTTAGCATGATTGCTAAACCACCATCCAACAAAAAAAAGCATATATGAGAAAGTTCCTGTTATTACTTGTTACACTGTGTACCTGTTATTCTTTATTTGCAGATGTAAATCTGCCCAATTTCTTTGGCGATAATATGATATTGCAGCGGGATAAACCCATACCCGTTTGGGGCTGGGCCAGTCCTAATGAAAAGATAACCGTTCTGTTCGACCATCAAACCAAAACAACGAAAGCCGATAATGCCGGTAAGTGGATGATTAAGCTGGACAATGAAAATGCAGGTGGCCCATACATCCTTACCATTAAAGGAAAGAACACCATTACATTCAACAATGTACTGGTCGGCGAAGTGTGGATATGCTCCGGGCAGTCGAACATGGAAATGCCCATTGAAGGCTGGGGTAAAGTGATGAATTATGAAAAGGAAATTGCCGCCGCCAATTATCCTATGATCCGGCACATTAAGATACCCAACACCGCTAGCTCTACTCCACAGGATAATATTCCCCCGGCTGACTGGAAGGTTTGCAGCCCGGAAACCGCCGGAGACTTTACTGCAGCAGGATACTTCTTTGCAAGAGAATTATACAACAAACTAAAGATTCCCATTGGCCTCATCAATACATCATGGGGCGGCACCATGGTAGAAACATGGATAAGCCAGCAGGCCTTTGAAAAAAGTGATGAGTTTAAAGACATGATCGCCGGCATGCCGGTATTGAATCTCGATTCTATGGCAAAAATTAAAAAAGAGGCCGCTATGAAACGTATTGAAGCCCTGCAGGGTTCTATGGAGCATGTTGATGCCTCGACATGGAATGAATCTGAAACTAACGATAATGACTGGCCGCTTATGCAATTGCCCAATTTGTGGGAAACACAGCAATTAGGTGATCTGGACGGCTTTGTTTGGTTCCGGAAAACGGTTACCATTCCAGCAGAGGACGCAGGCAAAGCGGCGACACTGGAACTGGCCATGATAGATGATAATGATGTAACCTGGGTGAACGGAATAAAAGCAGGAAGCACAAACGGTTACAACATAAAAAGAAATTATGCCATTGCCGCAGGGGTCTTAAAGGAAGGAAAAAATGTAATTGCCGTGCGTGTGGAAGATACCGGCGGCGGCGGCGGTGTTTATGGCGACAGCGCCGATATAAAATTAACCATCGGTAATCACGTTATGCCGTTATATGGCGAATGGCATTTTAAAGTGGAGAAAATAGCTGGAGGATCCGCTTCCATAGGGCCCAACAGTTATCCCACTTTATTGTACAACGCCATGTTGAACCCGCTAATTCCTTATGCCTTCAGGGGCGTAATCTGGTACCAAGGAGAAGCCAATGCAGGCCGGGCATATCAATACCGTAAGGCATTTCCTTTAATGATAAATGACTGGCGCAAACGCTGGAACGATGGGGATTTTCCTTTTTATTTTGTGCAGCTCGCTTCCTTCAATGCGGCCAACGGTAATAGTAATAACGGCAGCACATGGGCTGAGCTAAGGGAAGCCCAAACCAAAACCCTGTCATTACCCAATACCGGCATGTCGGTGATCACCGACATTGGCGATTCATCCAATATTCATCCAAAAGACAAACAGGATGTGGGAAAACGCCTCGCTGCCATTGCATTGCATAATGTATATGGAGGAAAAAATGTGTATAGCGGTCCCGTGTATGCTGGCATGAAAACAGAAGGTAACAAAGCGATCATCAGTTTTACCGATATTGGCAGCGGCCTTGCTGTTCATGATAAGTATGGATATATCAAAGGATTTGAAATTGCAGGCGCCAATAAAATATTCCATTATGCCAAAGCATACATCAGCGGCAACACGGTGGTAGTATACAATGATAGCATGGATGCACCTGTTGCGGTGCGCTATGGATGGGCCGATTACAACGGCAATGATAATTTATTTAATGCGGAGGGCTTTCCTTCGGGACCGTTCAGGACGGATGATTGGAAAGGGATTACAGAAGGGGTGAAGTATATGGTGGGGGAATAAGGGTGCAACAGCTAAATCATTTCTTTATGATCACATGATCTTCAAAACAATAAAAAAATCACAATCAATGCCAACTCATAAAAAAATGCTTGCTTTGCTGTAACTTATATTTCAGAATGGGAAATGCACAACTTACAATCGGCTTATTCGGCATCGGGCTTGATGCTTACTGGCCGCAGTTTGAGGGATTAAAAGAAAGGCTCGAAGGTTATTTAAAAGTAGTTGAGCAAAAACTTTCAGCAATGCATTCATCAGTAATTAATGCAGGGCTCGTTGATACTGTCGATAAAGCTTTTGAAACAGGCAGCATGTTTAAACAGCAGGATGTTGATATCATCTTTTTATATGTTACCACGTATGCATTGTCTTCAACCGTTTTACCAGTGGTACAAAAAGCTAAGGTACCCGTTATCATTTTAAATCTTTCTCCCGAAGCTTCTATAGACTATGACGCATTTAATACCATTACAGATCGAACAAAGATGACCGGTGAATGGCTGGCATTTTGTTCTCCCTGCCCTATGCCTGAAATTGCGAATGTTTTTCAACGGACAGGAATTTCATTTCACCAGGTAACGGGCATGCTACATAATGATGATGAATGCTGGAACGAAATACAGGAATGGATTGAAGCGGCAAGAGTTGCACACATCATGCAGTATAACCGTCTCGGTTGTATGGGGCATTATTACAGTGGTATGCTCGATATATATACTGACCTTACACAACAATATGCGTGCTTTGGCGGACATATTGAATTATTGGAAGTAGAAGAATTAGCATCGTTGCGCAAAGAAGTGACCAACGAAGAAATGAAAGAAAGGCTCCATTTATTCCATGAGACATTTGATGTCCAGCAGGATTGTCCGCAGGCAGATTTGGAAAAAGCCGCTGTTACTTCTGTTGCATTAGACCGGCTGGTGGAGCAATACAAACTGGGTTCAATGGCTTATTATTATAAAGGCACCGGTAACCATGAAAATGAAGAAGCCATCAGCTCTATTATCTTAGGCAATTCATTGCTTACTGCACGAGGCATTCCTGTTGCAGGTGAATATGAAATAAAAAATGTACAGGCCATGAAGATCATAGATAGCTTTGGCGCCGGCGGTTCCTTTACTGAATATTATGCGATGGACTTTAAAGATGATGTAGTGTTGATGGGACATGACGGGCCGGGACATATTGCCATCGCTGAAGGCAAAACAAAAGTGAGACCTTTACAGGTATATCATGGCAAAGTGGGCAAAGGTGTATCGGTAGAGATGTCCGTAAAGAACGGGCCTGTTACTTTACTAAGCGTTGTTGAACAAAAAAATAAAGGATTGATGTTATTGGTTGCTGAAGCCGAATCTGTGCCGGGACCTATATTGCAGATAGGCAATACCAACAGCCGTTATAAATTCTCAATTGGCGCCAGGAAGTTTGTGAACGATTGGAACAGCCATGGTCCGGCACATCATTGTGCAGTGGGCACAGGACATATAAGTTCCAAAATAGAAAAGCTCGGCAAGCTGCTGAACATGGATGTAATAAAAGTTTGTTAGAACAATTAAACTATTGATACATGAAAAAGAAATTCATTGCTACATTTTTTCTATCCTTAAGCGCAAGCAGTTTTTTATTTATAGCAAACCTGTATGCTCAGGATAGTGTAACGGTTGACTGGAATAAAACAGTATCCATTTCCAAAACAACACCCACACTGCAGTTAGTTGAAAATCCAATGGTACGGCCCTCCTCGCCTATTCATGAAAATACTTTTAAAGCATTAAAAAATTTGGGCGCCGATTATGTCCGCTACGTTCCATGGTTTCCCTATCCAAAGATGGCCGTTGCCGAATTAAAGCCGCCAACAAAAACGGAAACATACTGGGACTTCACTTACCTAGATAGTACTATGGAAGCGCTGATGAATGCCACCAGCGGACATACCGTAGTAATCAATTTCAGTACCACACCCTCATGGATGTGGATGACGGATGCTCCCGTGCAATACCCTGATGATGCCTACCAGGTGTCGTGGAATTATAACCAGGGAACCGTTTTGAGAGATACCACTTTGAAAGAAGTGGCAGGTTACTATGCAAGATTATTTAGCTGGTACGCCAAAGGCGGATTTACCGACGAGTTGGGTAAGTTTCATAAATCAAACCATTTTTATAAAATACCTTATTGGGAAGTATTGAACGAGCCGGATTTTGAGCATAGCATTTCGCCGCAACTGTATACCAGGATGTATGATGCTATTGTTGGCGCAATAAAAAAGATTTCACCTTCAACAAAGTTCATCGGCCTGTCGCTCGCATTTAATGACCGGCCCGAACATTTTGAATATTTCCTCAACCACAAAAATCATCAGCCCGGTATTCCGTTAGACGGCATCTCATATCATTATTATGGAACCCGTTCTTACAATAACGAACCATTGGAAGAATACCAATATGCTTTTTTTGATAAAGCAGATGCGTTCCTTGAGAAGGTTCATTTTATAGAAAGTATCCGGAAAAGACTTTCGCCTAAAACCATTACCACTATTAATGAAATCGGAACGATCATTGGCTCGGCAACCGGTGAAGATATTCCTGCCGCTTACTGGAATTTATCGGGCGCCATGTATGCTTATGTATTTCTTGAATTAACAAAAATGGGAATTGATGTGGCTGGAGAATCTCAGTTGGTGGGCTATCCAACGCAATACCCCGATGTGAGTATGATGGACTGGATGACAGGAAAACCCAACTCAAGATACTGGATACTGAAACTGATAAAAGATAATTTCGGACCCGGTGATAAACTGGTTGCCACTTCTCCCCACGGTGATTTTTATTGCCAGGCTTTTAGCACCGCGAAAGGGAAAAAGATACTCTTCATTAATCCCCGCAATAAAGAAGAGAAGATCATCTTACCGGCTGATGTAAAAGATGCTACCGTGCAGTATATTGATGAGCGTACCGGTGAAGACCCAATTGCCCGGGAGCAATTAACCGAAATATCCCTAACGCTGCAACCTTATGAAGTTGCCGTGGTGGAATTGAAGTAGTAAATGGGCTGTGGGCTGTAATGCATGCATCAGCAATAGTATGGGCTACAAGCCCGGGGAATGTTCCCCAGAGAATTTCCGAAATAGATAAAGCTTATACCCTACAATCCTATTCAGTAGATTTGTTTATACTATTATTATTCTAAAACTAAATCAACATGATAAAATCGTTGCGATCAATTTGCTCCAACGCTTCCGCTTTCCTTTTATTAATAGCGTTTCCGCTTTCTTCCCTTGCCCAAACCACCAACCATAGTTTTTCAATTTCCTTCGTCGAAAGAGCCAGCCTTACGCCCATTACCGGGCGTATGTTCGTCGCTATCAGCAGGCAGGCGCAGCCGGAGCCACGATACGAAGCAGGTTCTTATTTTAAAAGCATACCTTTTTGGGCCAAAGATGTTGACCAGATGGCACCCGGAAAAGAGGTTGTTATCGATACTAACATACTTGGCTATCCCATCGCCAACCTGCGTGACCTGCCCGCGGGAGATTATTATGTGCAGGCAGTGTTGAATGTGTACACCCAATATAACCGTGCCGATAGCCATACTATATGGGCGCACCAGGATCAATGGGAAGGCCAGCATTTCAATACCTCACCGGGCAACCTTATCAGCCCTGTGCAGAAGATCCATTACGATCCGTCGCAGGACCAGTCCTTTTCCATTAAGCTGGATAGTGTGCTGCCTGCTATCAACCTTCCTGCAGATACCAAACAGGTAAAACATATTAGGGTCAGGAGTAAAATACTGTCTGATTTCTGGGGACATGATATGTACCTCGGGGCAACTATCCTGTTGCCAAGAGGATATGACGATCATATCGGTGTTAACTATCCTGTAGTATATGAGCAGGATCATTTCAGCCTGGGAGCCCCGGAAGGTTTTACCACCGAAAACAGGCCGATACTACCTGCGTTCAAAACCATCATGGACAATTATAATCTTGAAGGAGGTTATGCATTCCAGCAGCAGTATAATTCAGATCATTTTCCGAGGATGATCATCGTTACCTTCCAGCATCCCACACCTTATTATGATGATTCCTACGCGGTAAACTCCGCGAACAACGGGCCTTACGGAGATGCCATCATGAAGGAGTTGATCCCCTACCTGGAAAGCCACTACCGCATTATTAAGCAACCCTATGCCCGGGTGCTCACGGGTGGTTCTACAGGCGGATGGGAATCCATGGCATTGCAACTCTATCATCCTGATTTTTTTGGTGGAACCTGGACGCTCTATCCCGATCCGCTCGACTTCAGGCACTTCCAGTTAATGGATCTTACAAAAGATACCAATGCATTTTACGCCAACAACTTTACCATGCCTTTTAATGCCAACAGCGACTGGCAGCAATCACAACGCTATATGATGCGTGACAATGAGGGCCAGCCCATACGGACCACGCAGAGCGCAAGCTGGCTCGAAGCGGTATTAGGCACTCACGGGCGTTCGGGGGAACAGTTTGATATTTTTGATGCCGTATTTGGCCCCGTTGGCGACGATGGTTACCCTGTTCCCTTATGGGATAACCTAACAGGCAAAATAGACAGCAACGCCGTGAACTATGCCCGCGAACATGGATACGACCTGCGCTATTACCTCGCCACAAACTGGGCCACGCTGGGGCCCAAACTTATTGACAAACTGCATGTGTACGTAGGCGATGCCGATAACTTTTACCTGAACCTTGCTGTATATCAGTTCCAGGATTTTCTGAAGCATACCGAAAACCCACATTACGAAGGCACGTTCGAATACGGCCGCCCCATGATGGGCCACGGCTGGCAGCCCGTACCCACCAGCAAACTGCTGCAAATGATGGCGCAACATATTACCGAACATGCTCCTAAAGGCACCAATACTAATGCGTGGAAATATGGACTAATAAATTAACAGATTATGGGCTTAGATCAAAAGCACATGAATAAATTACGGTACCGGATATACGCTGAAAGTTCGACACAAGGCTAAGCACAATTGCTTCACCGGGCTTTCCGATTCTATCCGGCAGTCCGTGGGTGATAGGAAGTGTATCAGCTTTAGGAAGAAAGTAACGGGCGGTCTAAGGTCGGAGGAACTGAGCCAGAATTGAGAATGAGACTTAGCTTTAACCCCGCCTCCTTTATCCTCTCAAAAAAATTTCTAATCTCAATTGATCCACAATAAAAATTTATAATGGCAGAAGAACCCAAAGTACAATATCACACTCCTTCTTACGCCAACATTGAGTTACAAACTACCAGCCGCTCCAACCCAGATTTTCTGATCTACATTCCGTTGCCGTGATGGGATATGATGCGCTATCTTGTATGTAATTATTCACGTTGATAGCAGCCAAATAAATCAACCACTTGCTAAATGAATTGGTGGACAATGAATACAATTTAACTGTATCATATAAGATTCCAAAAGGCAAACTATCTCTTTGAATAGCCCCGATGGGGAGATTAGAGCTGTCCAATTGTTGAATTGAAACGATATGATATACTGAAGTATTTCCAAAACTCACATATAAGGTGGAATAATTATGAGTTTCGCAATCGGCAGTTATTGGAGGTGAGTTACTTAAGCTATCATTTTTGTGGCAACCAAAAAGAATGGCAAACCCAATTAGTCCAGCAAAAAGAATCCATTTCATATTTTAGAGCATTTTTTAAAAGGTGCCATATGATATTTAGAGTAACCTGTACGAAAAATATATTATATTTCAGCCTCGTCGTTTTTCCTGCTCCAATCTTAATAAAACCTGCAGCCTGTAACGGCCCCATGTTGCAAGGTCCCAATCAATCATTGCACAATTATTTTACGCATGCGGTAACCGTCTGCAACATAAATATTGCCATCTTTATCAATGGCAAGTCCCTCGGGAGAGAGGAATTGAGCAGTCTGCCAGGGCCCGTCCGTTTCATGAAAGCTTTGTCCCACAATACCCGAGGCTGAATTTATTCCATTTCCATTATCAGCGATTTTAAATAAGCAAGATGACATCCAAACTTTTGATACAGTACCCTTCGGCTTGTAAAATACTGAAGTGCAAGAAATGCAGCATAGAAAGTAAACCTTATCAAAGGGGATAAAGAATGCCATTTGTCCAACATGCGGATATGTTGTATATAGGGCAGTACCTCCATTAATATAATAAAGTAAATTGCTACTATTCTTATACCAATAGTTTGCCATCTCACTCTTGTTTCAAGTATATCAATTTGCTCTTCAAGATTAGGCTTAACCATTTTGTCCATCCCTTCCATTTTCCTTACCAGCCGGTAATTAAACCAGGAGTATACAATTACACCTGCGCAAAAAGCAATATAACTCCAGAACATAATATTGGTAAATACCTTTTGTACATCATCCAGGTTTGTAGCAAATATTAATAAAGGCAAAATGGCCATTAACCGCATTTGCTTGTTAAATGCTTTTTTTAACGCAGCAACAGGCCCATAACTTTTGTGTTGTATCAGTTCCATAATATCAGTGTTTTTTATTTTTCTAATGGTATCATTTTGTTTCCATTTTTGTTTTAAATCATCAAGTTCCATAGTCACATGTTTTTTGTAAGTTGACGTAATTTTTCTTTTAGCCGGTTCATTTTTACACGAAGGTTCCCCTGGCTTATTCCAAGTATTTCTTCCATTTCTTCGTAAGGCCTGTCTTCCATATAAAGCATTACAATTGCCTTTTCCACCTGGCCCAATTGTTCAATAGCCGTGTACAATTGTTGCAACCGATCTTCTTCTCCGGCATCATAATTATCGTCAATTATGTTGGCAGCCAATATTGCAGGCTGGTCCGCCTTAATAATACTCTTTTGCTTTCGCAAGCCGGTAATTGCAGTATTCAAGGCTACCCTGTACACCCATGTACTAAATTTCGCCTGTCCATTAAATTTTGGATATGCTTTCCAGAGTTGTATTACTATGTCCTGGAAAAGGTCTTCCCTGTCAGCATCCGTGTATGCATATATGCTACATACTTTATAGATCAACAGTTCATTTTCCCTGATATCTTTTTCAAAGTACTTTTCTACTTCCTGCTTTTGCAACCGTTTATCTTTTATATGTTAGTCGCAAGATGGGGATTTTTGTTACATTATTTTATAAAAATATTTTTATAGCAGTTACCCTCATCCGGCAGGGAATTACAGGTATTTATTTACATGAAGATTGACACAGGTAAGCTTAAAATAGTTTTTGTTTTTGTCATAGAAATCAAAGGTGGTCACTCCGAAGGGAGATATCTGTCGTATAATGGCATTATCGATGTCTGCTGCATAGACATTTCCATGTGAATCAGCAATCAATCCCTCCACTCTTCCAAATTGAGCGTTATTAGCAAGACCGTTGGCAAATCCAAGTCATACACCAGCAAAATTAGTCAGGATTCCACCGGGTGTGATTTTCCAGATATAGCCTTTGTCCCCCAGTAGCAGATTTCCCTGTGGATCAATGCATAGAGCCCATGGAAAGGCAAAGGTGGAATGGTTTTGGCTTGGGTTTGTCAGCCCAACAAACCCGCTCGTCGTAAGTGTAGTTACTATTCCATCAGTTGAGATTCTACGGACTGCAAAGTTACCGTTATCAGCAGCGTAAACATTCTCCGCATTATCTACCGCAAGACCAGCGGGCCCATTAAAACTAGCACTGTCTGCTGGTCCATCTTTTCGTGCGGCGTTGCCGTTTCCCGCAAGGGTAGAAACGTTTCCCGACGGCGTAATTTTGCGGATCCGCTGGTTGTAATAATCGGAAACATAAAGATTACCCGAAGCATCAATTGCAATGCCAGTGAGTTGCTCAAATTCGGCGACGCTGGCTGGCCCGTCATTAAATCCGTAATGGCCGTTGCTGGCAAAAGTAGTTACTACTTCGGCTGCGTTGATATTGCGAACCCTTGAGTTATCAGAGAATTCCGTGGTGTAAGGCTCCCATCTGAGTTCACGACCACGCCGTTCAGAAAAAAAAAGGTCGCGGCCAGCCCCGTTCCGTCAATACTACCACTGTCTAGCGATCCGGCGATTGTAGTGACATAACTGGTATAATTGAAATAAAATAATGAGCCCTTAAGGGTTGTGGCTCCGTCTGAAATCGTAAAATACCCGCTTCCAGCTCCTTTTGGAATAGTAATGATGATGTTCGACCCCTGTACTTTGACAACCGGGCATGGCACGCCATTTAATTTTATCGTATCCTTTGCGGCGGAAAAATTATCCGCAAAAATAGTGATAGTTGAATTGTATGATGCCGAGTCCTGACTTATCCCGATAAACTTAAGGGCTCCAGCATTCGATTCCTTTTTACAGGATACCGAACAAGTAAAGATCATCACCAGGAGAAAGAAATATCCAGTATTTTTCATCTCCCAGGAAACTATTTTCTTTTGAGTAGTTAAAAGACCCTTTTGCGGTTTCATTTTATAAATGTATCAATTTGTATTAACTCCCGGAAGAAAGATATTATTGCCCAAAAGGGTTTCCCTCTACCAAAATTTCAATATGAAACGCACTTCAGCCTTCAGCTCTTCAACCACCGGCCAAACATCATAATGTTTCTAACCTTGTCTCATTGAAATTAACTCATTTGAATATAGTTTAGTGGAATGAAGAAAAAGTATTTTGAAAAGACTTGCAAATATTCAATGCCTCTTTCCCTTGGTTTGTGTCTACCCCTGCAATCCTTAGTCTGTCCAAATATAAAAATACTGCTGTCCTGAGTTTGCAACTATTGCTGTCCGGTAAAAATCACCATTATTATATTCTTAATGATGAATGCTGCATTCTATGGCTTTTTTTTATCGTATTTTTCTTTTAG
>Ga0075522_10003627_pt1 | contig 11211 bp, 9 predicted proteins | sample NGEPerA_FD_74796 | JGI IMG/M metagenome (GOLD analysis project Ga0075522, IMG submission 74796) | Arctic peat soil microbial communities from the Barrow Environmental Observatory site, Barrow, Alaska, USA - NGEE PermafrostL2-A | ecosystem: Environmental > Terrestrial > Soil > Wetlands > Peat ... | reverse complement strand
CGGTGGCGCAGGAAGGTTCGGTCCGCGAACGGAAGTGACCCCGCTTCAGGCGGCGCGATTAGCGGCTCGCTCGATCAGCACCGTCTGCGACGCCTGCCAGCGCATGATCCAGCGTATCATCCATGGAATTGGAATGATGAAGGCGCAGGCCAGCGCGGTAACGACGATGCGCCAGAGATATTCCAGCCCGGTGCCCTTGAACACGACCTGGCGGCGCGTGCCTTCGATGTGACGGCAAACCCAACGCATCTCGGCGGCATATACCCAGGCCCATCCGATGATGGTGATGCCGGCCAGGACGGCCAGGATATTCCAGCCGAGATAGCCCCAGATCGAACCGGAGAAACCGAGGCCGAGCGGTTGCCCGTTCGAGGCGATATTGGCAAAGAACCATTTGATGGCGAGCCAATACAGCGCGAACTGCACGAGAATCATCAGGATATTGAGGGACTGGATTCCGATCAGCGCGACGCCGATGTTGAGAACGATCGCGCCAAGGTACCACCATAGAATGGTGAGCGGTTGTCCGGTGAAGGTGAGCGCAGGCCGCCCTGGGACATGCGTGCAGGAAACGATCCACCTGCAATACATCACGATGACCCACGGCAGCGGGATCACCAGTACGGCGCCGATGAAGAACACCACCGAGCGCCAGACGAAATCCCAGATTCCGAAATCGATCGAGAGCGCGCCACCACTGGACGCACCGGGCATTGCCGGAGAACCCGATTGCGGGATTGTCGGCGGGGATTGCGCGCCGGAAAACAGGCCGGGGATTTCGCCGGCCTTCTGCCAGCCGGCCATGCCGTCGGACCAGACCAGGGTGTCGGCGCGAACCGTTCCCCGGGCAATCAGGTCGCGAAACTGGGCGTCCGGAAAGGGACCCTGTTGCTGACCTGCGGACGCATAAAACCAGGATCGGTCGGCCATTTCATTCTCCCGAAGCGGCGGCGCTGGCGCGGGTTGCAGGGCCGCTGGTAAAGGAAATCAAATTTCGTGTGAAAAAACCCCAGCTCCGTCTCCAGCCTAACGAAAGGCAGCGAGGCGCGGCAATCGTTTTTCGTTTCCAGTTGCAAACTTTTTGTGCCAACTGCGCAAAAAGATGCCAGACTTGACCGGACATCAATCGGACCGCGCCCACCGGAATCGACAAAAACGAAGGCCTGACCATGAAACTCGTCGTTGCCATTATCAAACCGTTCAAGCTGGACGAGGTACGCCAGGCACTGACCGCGATCGGCGTGCACGGCATGACGGTCACCGAGGTCAAGGGTTACGGGCGCCAGAAGGGCCATACCGAAATCTATCGCGGCGCCGAATATGTCGTGAACTTCCTGCCCAAGCTCAGAATCGAGATCGCGGTCGCTTCCGAGATCGCCGACAGGGCGGTCGAAGTCATCACTTCGAGCGCGCGGACCGGCCAGATCGGTGACGGCAAGATCTTCGTCACACCGATCGATCACGCGCTGCGGATTCGCACCGGCGAGACCGATACCGACGCGCTTTGAATTCCTGCGCTCAAATCGTTGCGCTTCCGTCGCACCCGGCAACGGCGCCGGTCGACCCAAGAAACTGCTGGGGAAACATCATGGGGGCACCTTCATTTCGCGCGGCGCGGCTGGCTGCGCCGATCGCTATCGCCGCGATCGCCATGCTCGCGACGCCGGCCTTTGCCGAAACTTCCGAGATCAACGGCGCCGACACTGCCTGGATGATCGTCGCCACCGCGCTGGTGCTGATGATGACCATCCCGGGGTTGGCGCTGTTCTATTCCGGCATGGTGCGCAAGAAGAACGTGCTGGCGACGATGGCGCAGAGCCTCGCCGCGGTCGCCACCATTTCGATCCTCTGGGTGGCGTTCGGCTATTCGCTGGTGTTCGTCGGCGACGGTCCGTGGCTCGGCACGCTCGACCGCTGGTTTCTCGCCGGCATGACCATGGACAGCATCAATCCGGCGGCGAAGACGATCCCCGAAAGCCTGTTCATGATCTACCAGATGACGTTTGCGATCATCACGGTGGCGCTGGTGGCCGGCTCGGTCGCAGACCGGATGCGGTTCTCCGCCTATCTCTCGTTCTCGATTCTCTGGTTCATGTTCGTCTACATCCCGCTGGCCCATTGGGTCTGGGGCGGCGGCTTCCTCGGCACCGCGGGCGTGCTCGATTTCGCCGGCGGCCTCGTCGTGCACCTTTCCGCCGGCGCCGGCGGTCTTGTCGCCGCCAGGGTGATGGGCAAGCGGCTCGGTTACGGCGTCGAGAATTTATCGCCGTTCGACCTGTCGCTCGCGGTGATGGGCACCGGGCTATTGTGGGTCGGCTGGTTCGGCTTTAACGGCGGATCGGCGCTGGCGGCGAATTCACGGGCGGTAATGGCGATCATCGTGACACATCTGGCGGCCTGCGCCGGTGCGCTGACCTGGGGCGCGATCGAATGGTCGACGCAACGCAAGCCCTCGGTGCTCGGCATGATTTCCGGCGCCGTCGCGGGCCTTGGGACGATCACGCCGGCGAGCGGATTCGTCGCACCATGGGAGGGCGTCGTGATCGGCGTGATCGCGGGGACGGTGTGCTACCTGGCTTGTACCTCGTTGAAGCGCCGTTTCGGTTACGACGATTCACTCGACGTGTTCGGCGTTCACGGCATCGGCGGAATGACCGGGATCATGCTGACCGGGGTGTTCGCGACCGCCTCGATCGGCGGGACCTCGGGGCTGATCGAAGGCAATCCCCACCTGCTTTTGATCCAGCTCGGCGGCGTGGCGGTGACCCTGACATGGTCGGCCGTGATCACCTATGTGCTGCTGAAACTGGTCAGCGTCTTCATGCCGCTGCGGGTCTCCCGGGAGCACGAGCTGGAGGGTCTCGATATCTCGCAGCATGGCGAGGCCTTGCAGTAGAACTACCTATTCAAATACCGGTTTCCACCCTCCCGATCGGCGAAATCCTTTCGGGAGTTGGCCTTGCCTGCGTTTTGAGCGGGCGTGATTAGATTTTGGGCGCGGCCGAATCGCGCAGGTCGGACCTAGCCCCGCAAAGCACAAAAATGCCCGCGTTCATAGTCCGTTAGGCGTTGCGCCCGATCTGGCACGGCATTTGATTCTATCGCTCCGGCTGTGGCCGCGTAGTGATTTTCTCCGCGTGGTGAACCCAGTCGAGAACGCCCGACCGCCGCTCGATCGGGCCCAAGCGGGGATAGGACCCATGAAAATTGTTATGGCGATCATCAAGCCATTCAAACTTGAAGAAGTCCGGGACGCCCTGACCGCCATCGGCGTTCACGGACTGACGGTGACCGAAGTCAAGGGATACGGCCGGCAGAAGGGCCACACGGAAATCTATCGCGGCGCCGAATATGCCGTGAGCTTCCTGCCCAAGATCAAGATCGAGGTCGCGATCGCCTCCGATCAGGTCGACAAGACCATCGATGCCATCACGTCGGCTGCGAAAACCGGACAGATCGGCGATGGCAAGATCTTCGTCATCAGCCTCGACCATGCGGTTCGCATCCGCACGGGCGAGGCTGACGCCGCCGCCCTCTGATCACGCGCTCACCCATTTTACCAATCAGGAGTCAAACAGATGACGTTCAAACGTCCAACCAGCGCGGGATGGGCAGTCCTCGCAATCGGAGCGCTTTGCGCCGCAGGCTTTGTCGATGCAGCGCTGGCCCAGACCGCGGCGCCTGCCGCGGCCCCGGCGGCGGGCGCGGCCCCTGCGGCCGCAGCCGCCATCCCCAACAAGGGCGATACCGCCTGGATGCTCGTATCCAGCGCGCTCGTCCTGATGATGTCGATCCCCGGCCTCGCCTTGTTTTACGGCGGTCTCGTTCGTACCAAGAACATGGCCTCGATCCTGACCCAGGTGTTCGCGATCGTGTCGATGGTCGGCGTGGTGTGGACGCTGTACGGCTACTCCGAGGCTTTCACTGACGGCGGCAGCCTGACGCCCTGGGTCGGCGGGCTCAGCAAGGCGTTCATGCACGGCATCGACGCCAATTCGACGGCGGCCACCTTCTCCAATGGCGTTGTGATTCCGGAACTTGCCTACTTCGTGTTCCAGATGACCTTCGCGATGATCACCCCCGCCCTGATCGTCGGCGCATTTGCCGAACGCATCAAATTCTCCGCTGTGATGCTGTTCATCCTGCTGTGGGTCACCTTCGTCTACTTCCCGATCGCGCATTGGGTCTGGTACGTCGCGGCTCCCGATGACGTGGCAGCTGCCGCCAAGGCACTTGCCGCCGCAACCGATGCCGCGGCCAAGACGGCGGCCCAAGCCAAACTCGATGAAGTCACAGGCGCGGTCGGCTGGCTCGCCGGCGCAGGCGCGCTCGACTTTGCCGGCGGCACGGTCGTGCACATCAATGCCGGTATCGCAGGGCTTGTCGGCGCGTTGATCATCGGCAAGCGCGTCGGCTACGGCAAGGACCTGATGGCCCCGCACTCGCTGACCATGACCATGATCGGCGCCTCGTTGCTGTGGGTGGGCTGGTTCGGCTTCAACGCCGGATCGAACCTCGAAGCCAACGGCACGACGGCGCTGGCCTTCGTCAACACCATGGTGGCCACCGCGGGCGCATCGCTGTCCTGGTTGCTCTGCGAATGGACCTTCAAGGGCAAGCCCTCGCTGCTCGGCATCTGCTCCGGCGCGGTCGCAGGCCTCGTGGCGGTCACTCCCGCCTCGGGCTTTGCGGGCCCGATCGGCGCGCTGGTACTTGGCCTCGTGGTCTCGCCGGTCTGCCTGTTCTTCGTCAGCGCGGTGAAGAACTCGTTCGGCTATGACGACGCCCTCGACGTCTTCGGCGTCCACTGCATCGGCGGCATCATCGGTGCGCTCGGCACCGGCATCCTGGTCAATCCCGCCCTCGGTGGCGTCGGCATCACCGACTACACCAACATCACCGGCAACAATGCCGGCACCTACGATTTCGTCACCCAGATGATCGCGCAAGGCAAGGCGGTCGGAGCAACCTTGCTCTGGTCCGGCATTGTTTCGGCGATCCTCTACAAGTTCGTCGATGTGATCGTCGGTCTGCGTCCCTCCGTCGAAGCGGAACGCGAAGGACTCGACATCACCGACCACGGCGAACGCGCCTACAACTACTGAGTTCTCCCGGGCCGCGATCCCCTGAGGGGATCGCGGCCAGAACTACGGTTCGGGCACATACCCGGCAATGCCCCGACCGTTGAGGGGGCTCCAGCGCAAGTTGGAGCCCCTTTCTTTTTGCCCGCAGGACCGACGACATTCCGGGGGAATCCCCGCGGAATCCCGATCCGAGAACCGATGGTTAATCGCGTCTTAACCTCGCCTTATCTATGGTGGTCTGATCCGTTTCCGGCCGGTCGCGTCTTGTGACCGGCTGCTCCAACCGTGCTGGCGCTTTAACGTATGGCCATGACCGCTTCATCCCGTGCGCCGCAGGGCGCCGGCGCCCCGGAAAGCGAGCGCTCGCCATTCGCCCGGCTGGCCGAACTATTGGCTCCGTATCAGCCTGGTAAGCCCTTGATTGCGCTCTCGTTAGGCGAGCCGCAGCACCCCGTGCCCGACTTCGTCGGCCCGGTCCTTGCCAAGTACATCGCTGATTTCGGCCGCTATCCCATCGCCAAGGGCATCGAGCCGTTCCGCAAAGCGGCTGCGAACTGGCTTGGCACCCGTTTCCAGTTGCCGCGCCCGATCAATCCCGAGACCGAACTTCTGGTGCTGAACGGCAGCCGCGAGGGGCTGTTCTTCGCGGCGCTGACGGCCATGCGCTATGTCGGCGAGCGCAAGGGCCGGCCCGCGATCCTGATGCCCAATCCGTTTTATCCGGCCTATGGTGCCGGCGCCCGCGCCGCGGGCTGCGAACAGATCTATTTGCCGACCACGCTTGCCAACGGTTTCCTGCCGGACCTCGACGCGCTCGATGACGCCACGCTCGCCAGGACGGTCGCGATCTACATTGCTTCGCCCGCCAATCCGCAAGGCGCGGTGGCGAGCCCGGAATATTTTGGCCGCTTGAAGAGGCTCGCCGACCGTTTCGGTTTCATCATCCTCGCCGACGAATGCTATTCGGAGATCTACACAAGACAAGCGCCCGGCAGCATGCTGGAATGCGCCGGGCCTGATTTCTCCAACGTGGCCGTGTTCCAGTCGCTCTCGAAGCGCTCGAACCTGCCGGGCATGCGCGTCGGCTTTGCCGCCGGTGATGCAAAATTCCTCGCGATGTTTCACGAGTTGCGCAATGTCGCCGCGCCCCAGGTGCCGGTGCCGCTGCAGCAAGTCGCGATCGCCGCCTATGGCGACGAGGCCCATGTCGAGGAGAACCGCCGGCTCTATCGCGTGAAATTCGATCTGGCCGACCAGATCCTCGGAAACCGGTACGGCTATCGCAGGCCCGCCGGCGGCTTCTGCGTCTGGCTCGACGTGTCGGAGCGAGGCGGCGACGAGGCGGCGACGCTGAAACTCTACAGGGACGCCGGCGTGCGCGTGATTCCCGGCAGCTATCTGGCGCGCCAACAACCCGAAGGCTCGAATCCCGGCGCCGGTTACATCCGGCTGGCGCTGGTTCAGGACAGTGAAACAACGGCCGAGGCGTTGCACCGGCTGGTCGAAACTCTGGATTAGTCGCGAGAGCCCATGAGCATGTCGGCGATCGAACGCGTCATCCCTCTGGTCGGCCAACTGCCGCCCTCGATTCGCGACGCGCTCGCGCGGCGCTTTCGCGAACTTGCAGGCCTCGGCCTGATCGCATTGGCCGGCGTCGCGGCAGCCGCGCTGATGACATGGTCGGCGCAGGATCCGAGCCTTAGCCACGCCACATCGCGCGCGATCCGCAACCTCCTCGGCTATCCCGGCGCCATCGCCGCCGACCTGCTGATGCAGATTCTCGGGCTAGGCGCGATCATGCTGATCCTTCCGATCGCGGTGTGGGGCTGGCGAATCCTGACCCACCGCACCTTCGACCGCGAAGCGTTGCGGATCGGATGCTGGATCCTCTGCACGGTGACATCGGCGGGATTTGCAAGCTGCTGGCCGCATGGCGGCGCATGGCCGTTGCCGACCGGGCTTGGCGGTGTCGTCGGCGATGCGCTGGTGCGCGCGCCTGCGATGGTGTTCGGACCGCCCGGCATCCTGTATCGGCTGGTGCTCGGCTTGATCCTGTTCGCTACCGTCGTCGCGACCTTCCTGATCGCAAGCGGGCTCGGTTCGCGCCCGCAGCAAGAGGAACCGAACGCGATCGAGGACGATGACGCGCCCTTCGTGGAAGAAGACGACGGCGGCTCGGTTTCGCTCGGCTGGATCTTTCACGCCATCATGAGCGCGAAAGCGCGCCTTGGCTGGCTGATGTCCACGGCCTACCGGTCGCTGGTTTCGAGCACGCCGCCGCGCAAGATTGCATTCGAACGCCAGGAGCCCAACCTCGGCGGCCGCGCGACGCTGGCTCCCGAGGCGGGAGAAGATTTCGACGAGGAGGAGGGCGAGGATGAGGAAATCCCCGCCGCCCGCGCGCCACGCAAGAAGGCCGCGCCCCGCGCGCCGGTGCGCAAATCAACCGACAGGTTCGAGTTGCCCGCGGTGTCGATGCTGACCGCACCGAAGGCTTCCGATCGGCAACCCCTGAGCAAGTCAGAACTGGATACCAATTCACGCGCGCTCGAAGGCGTGCTCGGCGATTTCGGCGTCCGCGGCGAGATCGTCAAGGCCAATCCCGGCCCAGTGGTGACGCTGTACGAACTGGAGCCGGCGCCCGGCATCAAATCGTCGCGCGTGATCGGGCTTGCCGACGACATCGCGCGTTCGATGAGCGCGCTGTCGGCGCGCGTCGCCGTGGTTCCCGGCCGCAACGCCATCGGCATCGAATTACCGAACGCGCATCGGGAAAAGGTTTATTTGCGCGAACTGCTCACGATGAAGGACGAATCGGTCGCAAAGCTTCCGCTCTGCCTCGGCAAGAACATCGGCGGCGAATCCATCATCATCGATCTGGCGCGCACGCCGCATATGTTGATCGCCGGCACCACCGGTTCCGGCAAATCGGTCGCCATCAACACCATGATCCTCAGCCTGGTCTATCGCCTGCGGCCGGATCAGTGCCGCCTGATCATGGTCGACCCTAAGATGCTCGAACTCTCGGTCTATGACGGGATTCCGCATTTGTTGACGCCCGTCGTGACCGATCCCAAGAAGGCCGTGGTCGCGCTGAAATGGGCCGTGCGCGAGATGGAAGAGCGCTACAAGAAGATGTCCAAGCTCGGCGTGCGCAATATCGACGGCTACAATGCGCGGCTCGTCGAAGCGAAATCCAGGGGCGAGGAGCTGTCGCGCACGGTGCACACCGGCTTCGACAAGGAAACCGGCAAGGCGATCTACGAGGAGGAGAAGCTCGACCTCGATCCCTTGCCCTATATCGTCATCATCGTCGATGAAATGGCCGACCTGATGATGGTGGCCGGCAAGGACATCGAGGGCGCGGTACAACGGCTGGCACAAATGGCGCGCGCCGCAGGCCTGCATGTGATCCTCGCCACGCAGCGGCCGTCGGTCGACGTCATCACCGGCACCATCAAGGCGAATTTCCCGACCCGCATCTCGTTCCAGGTCACCTCGAAGATCGACAGCCGCACCATCCTCGGCGAAATGGGCGCCGAGCAACTGCTGGGCCAAGGCGACATGCTCTATATGGCGGGCGGCGGCCGCATCAGCCGCGTGCACGGACCGTTCGTCTCGGACGAAGAGGTCGAGAAGGTGGTGCGCCATCTGAAGACGCAAGGCCAGCCGGAATATCTCGAAGCCGTCACCGCGGAAGAACCTGCCGACGAAGACGGCGCGGTGTTCGATACCACCGGCATGGGCGGCGATGGCGGCGGCGACCTGTTCTCGCAGGCCGTGGCGATCGTCAAGCGCGACCGCAAGGCATCCACCAGCTACATCCAGCGCCGGCTGCAGATCGGATACAACCGCGCCGCGTCGCTGATGGAGCGGATGGAACTCGAAGGCATCGTCGGACAGGCCAATCACGCCGGCAAACGCGAGATTTTGGTTGAAGAAGAGGAAGGCCGTTATTGAGCCAATATTGTCGGATCAAGACCCATCCGATTGGCGTCTCATTTTCACGGAAAAACGATACCTGCTTCCGTCGAATCCACGGTAAAATGGCCAAAAGGCTGACAGGACCACGCGTTGAATAGAAATCCCCGACTTGGAATGGCCGAACACCTCGCCGATACCGCCCTGCGCAGCGGCCTAAAGTTGCTGGTCGCAGCCTCATTCGCCGTTGTCGCGACTTCGGCTGCCGCGCAGAACGTGCCGATACCAAAGCCCGCGCCGAAGACCCGCGGCAACGTCCAGATGAGCGCGTCGACGCCGCCGAAGCCCCCGCTGACGACCGGCACGACATCGGTAACTCCGCCGGAGCCGGTGATTCCCGATCCGCGCCGGAACGTTCCCCCCAATGTTTTTTCGTCCTTCGACGCCAATCAAAAGGCCCAGGCCGCCAAGGTGAGCGCCTATCTCTCGTCGCTGCAGACGCTGGTTGGAAATTTCGTTCAGGTCGGACCCGACGGCAGCAAGACCAAGGGCGACTTCTTCATCCAGAAGCCCGGCAAGGTGCGTTTCGAATATGACGAGCCGACCACGATCGATATCGTGGCCGATGGATCGTCGGTCGTGGTGCGCGACCGCAAGCTTGCGACCCAGGATGTCTATCCGTTGTCGCAGACGCCGCTGCGCTATTTGCTGTCGGACCGCATCGATCTGATGAAGGACACCAACGTCGTCAGCGTGACCTCTGACGATCTCTTCATCAGCGTCACCATCGAGGAGAAGCAGGCGCTGATCGGCACCAGTCGCCTGATGCTGATGGTCGGCGCCAAGGACGGCCAACTCAAGCAATGGACGGTGACCGATCCGCAGGGCTATGACACCACGGTCGCGGTCTATAATCTCGACTCCACCAGGAAGCTCGATCCCAACCTGTTCAAGATCGACTATACCCGCTACCCGACGGCGGCGTCACCGGGCTGAAAATCATCCTTGATTGCAGGGCAAGGACGTGCGTCATCAGCCGCACGTTTTTCTGTCCTGCCGGATGCCATGCGCTTTTCCCTGACAACGTGGAATATCAATTCGGTGCGCCTGCGCATCGACCTCGTCGCCAAGTTCCTCAAATCCGTGCGGCCGGACGTGCTATGCCTGCAGGAAACCAAATGCATCGATAACGCCTTTCCGCTCCGGCGTTTCCGCCGCCTCGGCTATGAGCACATCGCGCTGAACGGGCAGAAGGGCTATCACGGCGTCGCCGTAGTTTCGAAGCTGCCGTTTGAGACCACCGGTATTCGCACCTTCTGCGACAAGATCGATTCCCGTCACATCTCGGTGGCGTTCGGCGAGAAGGCGCAGCTTTCAAAGCCGCTCGTCGTGCACAATTTCTACGTTCCGGCCGGCGGTGATATTCCCGATCCGACGCTCAATCCGAAATTCGAGCATAAGCTGCGGTTCCTCGACGAAATGAAGGCGTGCGAGCCGCTGCATCCGCGCGGCGACGACCGTCATATCCTGGTCGGCGACCTCAATGTCGCGCCGCATGAGAACGACGTGTGGTCGCATAAGCAATTGCTGAAAGTGGTTTCACATACGCCGATCGAGTGCGAGAAGTTGCTGGCGGCGCAGGCACATGGTGACTGGGTCGACGTCGCGCGGATGCGGATTCCGCCGTCGGAAAAGGTCTACACCTGGTGGAGCTATCGCGCCGCCGACTGGACGCTGGCCGATCGCGGCCGCAGGCTCGACCACATCTGGGTGTCGCGCGCGCTCCAACCTGGGATCACCGATTTTCGCATCACCCGCGATGCGCGCGGCTGGGAGCGTCCGTCAGACCACGTGCCGGTGACGGTGACGCTGGAGGTGTGAGATTGTGGACAAAGCAATATGCACGATCCTCATCCAGAGGAGCATCGCGCAGCGATGCGTCTCGAAGGATGGGACACGGGTTTGATGGTTCGAGACGCGCGAAGACGCGCTCCTCACCATGAGGGACAGTCAAATACTCAGCTTCGCGCCCGCCATCAGGACATCGCTGGCGATCTGGCTGGTGCGGTTGGCGAATTCATCGCGCAGTCGGCGCGCCGCGGCGGGATCGCTCTCCAGCACGCGCTGGAACAGGCTGCGCGCCACCCGGATCACCGAGGAGTTTTCCAGCGCCGTCGCAGTGGAAGGCCGCTGCATGGCCCTGATC
>Ga0075522_10003626_pt1 | contig 11212 bp, 5 predicted proteins | sample NGEPerA_FD_74796 | JGI IMG/M metagenome (GOLD analysis project Ga0075522, IMG submission 74796) | Arctic peat soil microbial communities from the Barrow Environmental Observatory site, Barrow, Alaska, USA - NGEE PermafrostL2-A | ecosystem: Environmental > Terrestrial > Soil > Wetlands > Peat ... | reverse complement strand
GGAGCACTCTTACCCGCACTGCTGGCGCTGCCACCATCCGGTAATCTTCCGCGCCACAGAGCAGTGGTTCATCTCGCTTGAAACTCCTGTGAAGCGTACGGACAGCTCCGAGACGACATTCCGCCAGCTTTCGATTGAAGAAATCGACAAGGTTGTGTGGGACCCGGCCTGGGGCAAGGAGCGAATCACGAATATGATTGCCACCCGCCCCGACTGGTGCATCAGCCGGCAGCGCATCTGGGGTGTGCCGATCGCGGTCTTCATGTGCGAAGGCTGCCAGAAACCTATCCTCGATCCCGCTCTCAACAGCAAGATCGTGGGGCTGTTCGAAAACGAGGGCGCTGAAGCCTGGCACACCACCGACATTGCTGTGCTGCTCCCCGACGGTACCGCCTGCGCTGACTGCGGGGGCAAAGAGTTCCGCAAGGAAACAGACATTCTGGATGTGTGGTTCGACTCGGGGACAAGCTGGTTCGCGGTATGCGAGTCCGACCCTGATCTTACGCCGGCTTATTCTGCCTTCCAAAACAAAAACGGTGCGGAGTGCTTGTATCTGGAGGGCGGCGACCAGCATCGCGGCTGGTTCCACTCTTCCCTGCTGACTTCAGTCGCCTTGCGCGGGCGTGCGCCTTACTCGCACGTGACTACTGCGGGATGGACGCTCGACGAGCAGGGCCGTGCGATGTCGAAATCGCTGGGCAACGGCGTCGATCCGGTGGATATCGCGAATCGGATGGGTGGAGAGATCGTCCGCCTGTGGGTTGCCTCTGTGGACTTTAGAGAAGACATGGCGGCAAGCGAAAACCTGATGCAGCGCTGCGCCGAGCTTTACCGCAAGCTGCGCAACACATTCCGCTTCCTTCTCGGCAATCTCAACGGATTTGAGCCTGCGCGCGATCGCGTTCCGGAGGCAGAGCTTCTGCCGCTGGACCGCTACATGCTGGCCCGGACGCGCGAGCTTACCGAGAAGATCGTGGCATGGTACGAGGGCTTTGAGTTCCATCGCGTGTATCAGGCGGTCAACGAATTTGCCATTGTCGATTTGAGCTCGTTTTATCTCGATGTGCTCAAGGACCGCATGTACACCTTTGCGCCGACGAGCAAAGAGCGGCGGTCAGCGCAGACAGTGCTCTGGCAGATCACTGAATCACTGGTTCGGCTGGTTGCGCCTATCCTCAGCTTCACCTCCGACGAGGTATGGGAGTACCTTCCTGCCGTCGCTGGGCGCGAAGCCAGCGTTCATCTCGCGCTCTTCCCCAAGCCGGAAGAGGTCTTCTCGGAAGATCCGTCGAAGTTGCTCGATGAGTGGAAGCAACTGTTCGCAGTACGAGATGAAGCTCTTCGCGTTCTTGAAGACGCTCGTCAGAGCAAGATCATCGGCAAGGGGCTCGAAGCGGAGCTTGAAATTACTGCATCCGGCGATCAGCTTGCGCTTCTCCGGCGCCACGCAGCGGGACTCAAAGAAGCCATAAATGTCTCCGCCGTCAAAGTGGTCGAAGGCGCGGCATTGGCGGTCAAAGTTCTTCCCGCCAGTGGCCACAAGTGCGCTCGCTGCTGGAACTTCATGCCCGAGGTTGGCGATTACGGAATCTGGCAGAATGTCTGCACGCGCTGCCAGTCGGCACTCAAAGAAATGGGCATTGCGCCGCCTCAGCCAGCGGAGGCCGCCCAGTGAGCTTTAGTGCGCCTCGTCGCCTACCTTGGCTGCTCGCACTCTCGGCGCTTATCCTGATTGCCGACCGGCTTACGAAGGTCTGGGTCGACACGCACATCCCCATGGGCGAGGCCATCCCGCTTATCCCTCGGGTCCTGCGCATCACGCATTGGACCAACGAAGGCGCGGCGTTCTCACTCTTCGCGGACTCCGCTTCTCCGCACACCGTCCGATGGGCCCTGATTTCGTTCTCGATTCTCGCCATACTCGCGATTCTCGGCGCCCTGGTCTGTTTTGGCAGCCGCATCAACATCACGACCATCGGGTTGGCGATGGTGCTTGCGGGAGCGCTGGGCAACGTGCACGATCGCATCGCGTACGGCTCCGTGATCGATTTCATTGAAGTTCACATTTACTCGTACCATTGGCCCGACTTCAACGTTGCCGACTCCGCGATTGTGGTCGGCGCGATCTTGCTGATGCTGGATTCGGTGAAGCCGAGAAAGACCCCCACCCACGTATCTCCCGACTGAGATGCTGCGGTGATTCTCCGGCGCCAACGGCGGAAAGAAATGCACCGGACGTTCACCTGTCGTTGCCAGTTATAATTCGGCGCAACCGATCCAATGGTTTCGGGAGCGCACGAAATGTCTCCACAGGATTCCGGGGCGACACCGATGATCGCAGACGCGGTGCTTGCGAATCGCATGTCGCATAAGCGCTGGGTAATCTGCGCGCTGCTTTTTCTGGCTACGGTGCTTGCCTACGTCGATCGCGGCGTCATTGCTTACCTGAAGAACACACTCGAGAGTGTGATCCCGGGCCTTAATGACGTGAAGTACGGCATGATTACGGCCGCATTCACAGCGGCTTATGCCATTGGTATGGTGGTGGCAGGCGGCCTGACCGACAAGCTCGGCACGCGCAAGGCGTTCGCTATCGCCATTTGCATGTGGAGTGTGGCGGCCATGCTGCCGGGCGCGGCGTTCTCGGTGATCACCTTTGGCGTGGCCATGTTCCTGCTGGGTCTGGGAGAGGCCGCCAACTTCCCCGCGTGCATCAAGACGGTGGCCGAGTGGTTTCCCAAGCGGGAGCGGACAACCGCTACAGGGATATTCAACTCCGGAGCAAATGTCGGGAACATTGTAGTGCCGCTGGTGGTGCCGTTCCTGGTATCCCTGGTAAGTTGGCGTGGCGCTTTTGTGGTGGCCGGATCGGGGGGCATCGTATGGATGGTCTTCTGGCTTATCTACTATCGCCGGCCGGAAGAACATTCCGGTGTCTCAAAGGCCGAACTGGAACTGATTCTCAGCGACCCTGTGGAGAAGGTTGAGCGCGTTCCCTGGAGTCACGTGCTGCCGTGCAAGGAGACCTGGGCTTTCGCGATCGGCAAGTTTCTTACCGACCCCATTTGGTGGTTCTATCTTTTCTGGATCCCAGGGTACCTGCAGTCAACCTTCCATTTGAGCCTCTCTGAAAGCCGGGCGCCGGTGATGCTGGCATACGCCATCTCAATCATCGGCAGCATTGGCGGCGGAGTGGTCTTCTCAGCATTGATTGACCACGGGAAGACCCCCAATGTGGCCCGCAAAACGACGATGCTGATCTGCGCGGTGTTGATTTTGCCGATCTTCACCACGCCGTTCGTCCATCAGCTATGGGTGGTGGTGGCGCTGTTGGGTCTGGCGACTGCGGGACACCAGGGATGGTCGGCGAATCTGTTTACTCTGCCCTCCGACATGTTTCCTAAATCGGCTGTGGCCAGCGTAACGGGCATCGGTGGCATGATGGGCGCGATTGGTGGAGTCCTGTTGCAGCTGGGCACGGGGGTGGTTGTAACCCTGACGCACAGCTATGTGACGCTGTTTGTAATTGCGTGCGCAGCTTACCCTGTAGCGTTCCTCATTATTCACGGCATCACGCCCAAGCTGGCTCCGGCGCGCATGAAGTAGCACATTGTGTGAAAATCGGATCATGGGTTTTTCCGTTTCCACGCGCACTGCGCTCAGCGCCGCAACCGTTTTCGCCGTTCTCGTCCTGGCCGCGGTCCACTCCGCGGGGGCGCAGCGCCTGCCTGCTATGGTTCTGCCCGAACATTACACGCTCTCTCTGACCCCCGACCTGAAGGCTGCAACCTTCTCGGGAGTCGAGTCCATCGATGTGACCGTCAAGGCACTCGTCAATTCCGTCACGCTGAACTCTGCGGAAATTGCGTTCCAGTCGGTGACGGTGACTGCCGCGGGCCGCCAGCAAACCGGCGCTGTTTCCCTCGACGCTGAAAAGCAACAGGCGACTTTCACGTTCCCTGCTCCGATTCCGGCCGGCAAGGCTAAGCTTTCCATCGTCTATACCGGCATTCTTAACAATGAGCTGCGCGGGTTCTATCTCTCCAAGACGGCACGGCGCAACTACGCCGTCACGCAGTTCGAATCTACCGATGCGCGCCGCGCGTTCCCTTCGTTCGACGAGCCGGCCTTCAAAGCTACCTTCGACGTTGCGCTCGTGATTGACGCTGCAGATACGGCGATCTCAAACAGTCCCATCGCTTCAGACACACCTGGCCCCGGTGCAGGAAAGCACACGCTCAAGTTCCTTACAACGCCAAAGATGTCGACATATCTCGTTGCCTTTCTGGTGGGCGACTTTCAATGCACGGCCGGTGAACAGGATGGCGTCGCGATCCGCGTCTGCGCAACTCCGGACAAGGTCGCGCTCACTGCTTACGGTGTTGACGTTGCCAAATACGTACTGCACTACTACAACTCCTACTTTGGAATTCCGTACCCGCTCAAGAAGCTCGACCTGATTGGGTTGCCCGACTTTGAAGCCGGCGCCATGGAGAACTTTGGCGCCATCACGTACCGCGAGACCGATTTGCTCATCGATCCCAAAACCGCATCAGACAGGGCCAAGGAAAACGTAGCCAGTGTGATCGCTCACGAGATGGCTCACCAATGGTTTGGCGACCTAGTGACCATGCAGTGGTGGGACAACGTGTGGCTCAACGAGGGTTTCGCCACATGGATGTCGGACAAACCCATTGCTGCGATGCACCCGGAGTGGAATGTCGACCAGAGCGCGATTGCCGGCGAGGACGGCACCCTGGACCTGGACGCACAGGTCACCACCCGCGCCATTCGCGCCAGGGCCGACACGCCCGACGAGATCAACCAGATGTTCGACGGCATTGCCTACGGCAAGGCCAGCGACGTACTGCTGATGGTCGAGAACTACGTTGGTGCCGAGACCTTTCGCAAAGGCGTACACGCCTACTTGTCGGAGCACCTTTATGGGAACGCGACCGCGGAAGATTTTTGGAATACTCAGACTGCTGTAAGTCACAAGCCGGTTGACAAGATCATGGACTCGCTCGTGGCGCAAGCAGGCGCGCCGATTCTTACATTTGGAGAGCCGGCCAATGGCCAGGTTTCAGTCGAGCAGAGGCGCTTCTTTTTGAGTCCCAGTATTCAACCCGATCCGAAACAGAAGTGGACTCTGCCGGTTTGTTTCAAAACCGAGGCAGGATCACAGGACTGCCAGCTTCTCACTCCCGACGCTGCCACGCTGAAAATCCCAGCAGGCAGCCTGTTCTTTGCCAACGCCGGCGGCAAGGGATATTACCGCAGCGCTTATACACCCGGCGTTTATGCGGCACTCGTTTCCGGCATTGAAACTGCGCTGCCCCCAACGGAACGCATCAGCCTCACTGGCGACGAATGGGCACAGGTCCGCTCGAACAAGGCAACGGTGGGCGACTATCTTGAGCTGGCTGCCGCGCTCAAGGCCGATCCCAACGCCGATGTACTCTCGAACGCCCTCGGAGGCGTCGACGCAATTATGGAGCGTGTGGCCGCCACGCCCGAGGAGAAGGCTGCACTTGCCGGTTGGATGCGCCGCACCTTCGGGCCTGAATACGCCAAGTTCGGCCCTTCATCGCCGGGGGATACGCCCAACACCCGCGCCATGCGCGCCCAACTATTCAGCGTCCTCGGATACTTCGGCAAGGACCCCGCGGTGCTGGCCCAGGCGGCCGAAATCACTGAGAAATACTTGGCCGATCCTGCCTCGGTCGATCCGACTCTCGGCCAGACAGCACTAGCGATTGCTGCACGCAACGGCGACACTGCCCTGTACGACAAACTTCAGAAGGTCTATGAGACATCAACAAATCCAGACCTTCAGGAGAGCGCGCTCCGGCTTCTCGCTGAGTTTGAGGACCCAGCACTGGTGCAGCGCTCGCTTGATTACGCGGTCTCAAGCAAGGTTCGCAATCAGGACGCAGCTATTCAATTCACCATTTCGTTGCAAATAGCTGCCAATCGCAACCAGGCCTGGGACTACATCAAAACTCATTGGGATAAGGTGCAGGCACAACTAACCACTGAAATGGGCTCCTACCTGGTCGGCGCCACCGGCGGTTTCTGCTCCGTAGATGCGCGCGATGATGTCCAGAGCTTCTTCTCGACGCACAAGGTCTCTTCGTCCGACAGGGCCCTGAAGCATGCCGTCGAGCGCATCAACGGGTGCATCGAGTTCCAGTCGCTGCAGGAACGGAACCTTAAGCAGTGGCTCGCCACGCAGCCCAATCCGTAGCCGGGTTGTTCAGTTGGCCGCTAGAATCGAAGCACGTCAGAGCGGATTGCGCTATTCTGAATGCGTTTGAACGGCCCCACAGCAGACGGAGTTTCAAATGGGCGAGTTTATTCTGAACGTCAACGGCGCTCCGCTCCACGTAAGCGCTCCACCTGAAGAGTCCCTGCTCTCGGTGCTGCGCAATCGACTCAATCTGACCGGAACCAAGTACGGCTGCGGCGAAGGACAGTGCGGAGCTTGCACTGTGTTGCTGAATGGCCTGGCCACGCGCTCGTGCATGATTCCGGCGGCCGCGGCGGTGAAAGCGAAGATCGTTACCATCGAAGGGCTGGAGGCGGACGGCAAGTTGAGTGCCGTGCAGCAGGCTTTTCTCGATGAAGGCGCGTTCCAGTGCGGCTACTGCACTTCAGGCATGATTCTGAGCGCGACCTCGTTGCTGAGCAAGACGCCGAATCCCAGCGAAGAGCAGATTGTGACGGCGATGAATGGAAATGTCTGCCGATGCGGAACCCACCCGCGAATCGTGAATGCTGTGGGGCGGGCCGCGCATTTTGCGGCCAAGGGAGGCGCACGATGATCCCTCGCGATGAGCCGAATCTTGAGTCTTTCCAGGAGGAATACTGGGGTCCGTCGGGCAGTCTCCGCGTTGATCGCCGCGACTTTCTGAAGCTGCTTGGCGGCGGGTTGCTCATTTGCCTCGGCCCGGCGGGCGCACGATCGCAGGAATCTGGACGGGCTTTCGGCGGACATGAGCTTCCGAAGGATGTAGGCGCGTGGTTGCACATTGCGGCTGACGGCCAGGTGAAGGCATTTACAGGCAAGGTTGAGGTCGGACAGAACATTCGCACTTCGCTCGCGCAGGCTGTGGCCGAGGAACTGCGGGTTCCGTTTGACTCCGTCACTATGGTCATGGGCGATACCGACCTGACGCCCTGGGACATGGGCACGTTCGGCAGCCGTTCAACGCCTACGATGGCGCCACAGTTGCGCGCTATGGCCGTGGCTGCGCGCCAGATGCTTTTGGAGATGGCTGCTGAGCGCTGGCATGTGGCTGCGGATGGCTTGAAGACAGCGGATGGGAAGGTCACCGATGCTCAGAATTCACGCTCACTGAGTTATGGCGAACTTACGCGCGGCGAGAATCTGGTCAAAGTGATCTCTGCACAAGAGAGCCTGACGCCGGCAACAGAATGGAAGGTCGCAGGGGTTCCGGTTCCGAAGGCCGAAGGCCGCGATTTCGTTACGGGGAAACACGTTTACCCCTCTGATATCGTGCGGCCCGGAATGATTTTTGGCGCTGTGCTGCGCCCGGACGGATACAACGCGAAGCTTGAGTCGCTCGACGCGAGTGCGGCGGAGAAGCTTCCGGGAGTTCAGGTGGTGCGCGATGGAGACTTCACTGGCGTTGTTGCTGCTGATGCTTTCACTGCGCAAAAAGCCGTCTCTGCGATCCAGGCGAAATGGAACGTGCCCGCGCAGCCATCAAATCGCGATTTATTTGAGTATCTGAAAAATAATCCTGAATCGGGCCGCGACAATGGGCCGGAGCATGTTGTGGGCTCTGTGGCTCAGGCTATGGATACTGCGGAGGTAAAGCTGGAAGCGCGGTATACCGTTCAGTACATCGCCCATGCTCCGCTTGAGCCGCGCGCCGCTGTGGCTGAGTGGAATGGCGACAAGGTGACTGTCTGGACGGGAACGCAGCGGCCATTTGGCGTTCGCGACGAGCTTGCGCAGGCATTTCACATTCCTGCTGCGCAGGTACGCGTGATCCAACCGGACATGGGCAGCGGCTACGGGGGAAAGCATACCGGCGAAGCGGCGATTGAGGCAGCACGGCTCGCCAAGGCAGCCGGCAAGCCCGTCAAGGTGGTGTGGACGCGCCAGGAGGAATTCAACTGGGCCTACTTCCGGCCTGCTGGAATTATTGAAATCAAAGCGGGCGTGCGGCGCGATGGAACGCTGGTGGCCTGGGAGCATCACAATTACAACTCCGGCTCCGCGGCCATCGGTACTCCTTACGAGGTGGCGAACCAGATCATCCAGTATCATCCGGTGCGGTCGCCTCTGCGCCAGGGTTCGTATCGATCGCTCGCTGCTGCGGCGAACCACTTCGCACGTGAGTCGCACATGGATTCGCTGGCGCACGCGGCGGGAATGGGTCCGCTGGAATTTCGGCTGAAGAACATAACCGATGCCAGGCTGCGCGCCGTTCTGGAGGCGGCGGCTGGCAAGTTTGCTTGGAGCAGCGCGAAATCGACAGTTGAGCGCGGATTCGGCATGGCCTGCGGAACTGATAAGGGCGGCTACGTTGCCACGTGTGTCGAGATTGAGATCGATGCCGCGACTAAAAAGTTGCGGATCCGCCGCGTTGTGCAGGCGTGGGAGTCGGGCGCGATCGTGAATCCCGACGGATTGCGCAATCAGAATGAGGGCGCAATCATGCAGGGCATCGGCGGCGCTCTCTTTGAGAGGATTCTCTTTGACAATGGTCGCATCCTGAATCCGCGCTTCTCGCAATACCGGCTTCCGCGGTTCAGTGATATGCCGCAGATCGAAATTGTGCTGCTGGACCGAAAGGATTTGCCTTCGGCTGGCGCTGGCGAATCGGGACTCGTAGGCGTGGCGCCCGCGGTGGGCAATGCAATCTTTGCGGCGAGCGGAGTCCGGCTTTGCAACATGCCATTGTTGGCGAAAAGTGGAGTGGCGGGAGAGGCCGAGCCTCCATTCAAGATTTGAACGACCTACCGCTCTCTACAAAATTCGCTGCGATCTTTACTTGAGATCTCTCCAGTTGGGACCGAAACCAAGGTCCGCTACCAGCGGCACTTTGAGATTTACGACGCCTTCCATCTCTGTGCGCACAAGCGTTTCAATCTCGGCTTTTTCGTCGAGGGGAACTTCGAATATCAATTCATCGTGGACCTGGAGGATCATGCGTGTCTTCAGCTTGCGCTCAGTCAGCTGGCGGTCTATCGAGATCATGGCCTGCTTGATGAGGTCGGCGGCTGTGCCTTGCAGCGGCGTGTTAATTGCGGTGCGCTCGGCGAATCCGCGCTGGTTGGGGTTGCGGCTTTCCATGTCGGGAATGGGCCGCATGCGGCCGAACAGCGTGCGTACGAAACCCTCCTTCCGCACCTGATCCAATGTCTTTTCAATGAATGCTTTCACGCCCACGTAACGGACGAAATAGCGCTCGATATAGGCCCTCGCTTCGGCCTGCGGAATTCCAAGTTGGGCCGCGAGCCCGAAGGCCGATATGCCGTAGACGATGCCGAAGTTGACAGCCTTGGCGCGGTTGCGGGTCTCCTTGTCCATGGTGTCAATGGGCACGCCGAAGACTTCGCTTGCAGTGAGAGCGTGGATGTCGATGTCTTCCTCGTAAGCACGGACCAGCAGCGGATCGCCGCTGAAATGTGCAAGCAGGCGCAACTCGATCTGCGAGTAATCGGCCGAGAGGAGTTGCGTGCCGGGCGAAGCAGTGAATGCCGCGCGGATTTCGCGGCCCAGCTCAGTGCGCGTGGGAATGTTCTGCAGGTTGGGGTTGACGGATGAGAGCCTGCCGGTTGCCGTGGCCGCAGCCTGGAACGTGGTGTGAACGCGCGATTGGGAATCGGCCAGGAGCGGCAGGGCGTCAATGTAGTTGGATTTGAGCTTGGACAGATGACGGTATTCAAGCACCAGCCTTGGAACTTCGTTCTGCTCCGCAAGTTGTTCAAGCACGTCCTGCGCGGTGGAGAGGGCTTTGCCTTTTCCACGGCTCGGCGGCGCTGCGAGGCCCATGTGCGTGAACAGCACTTCGCCAAGTTGCTTGGGCGAGTTGATGTTGAATCGACGGCCGGCGAGTTCGAAGATCCGCTCCCCGACGCGTTCGAGCTCCAGGCTGAACCGCTTGGAGAGTCCGTCGAGCACTCCGACGTCGATGCGGACGCCGACCTGTTCCATCCGGTAGAGCACTGGCGCGAGAGGCAGATCGATTTCTCGGTAGACGCGTTCGACTCCGGATTTTTGCGCCTCCGCAAGCAGCGCGGGGACCAACGCATGAATTGTTGCAGCGGCTGCAATCTGCGTGGAGGGCGCGGGCTGGCTGTGGCGTGCGGCTACGTCGGCGAGTGCCTGCGTGGCGTGGGTCGGATTGAGCGCATAGGAAAGCAGCATCGTGTCGTCGGCTGCGCTTCCTAATACAACTCCTTGCGCGTCAAGTAAATGCATGGCGAACTTCAAGTCATGCGTACGCTTTGGCGCTGCATCCTGTTCAAGCAGCTTACGTAATTCGGGTGTCAGCGGAAGGCGCAAAGCGACACCAGGCTCGGCGCATACACCTACTGCAAAGCTGGCGTGCTTCTCTTCTGCCTCGGCTAGATCGAGCAGCGATTGAGCCGGGGGCAACTCGTCTTCTGCCTCGGCTTCTACATTGCGAGCGGTCGCATCAAGTGCGAAAGCGAATCCGCTTTCATGGGCTGCTCGGTAGAATGCGCCGGTCTGTTCTTCGGTTGGCTCGTCGATGAGTTCGAGTGGTGCCGCGCTTTCGGCTGGAGCGAGGTCGCGGAGCATCGATGTGAACTCGAGCTCGGTGAACAGTTCGCGGCAGGCTTCGAGATCCGGCGACTGCGTTTCCATGGCGCTCAGATCTAGATCGAGCGGGACGTGGTTGTCGATGGTGACCAGCTCTTTTGACAGGAGCACAGCGTCACGATTCTGCTCCAGCGATTCGCGATAGGTTTTGCGCTTGACCTCGGCGGCGTGGTCCAGCACCGCCTCCACGCTGCCGAATTCGCGGATGAGGTCAACACTCCCCTTGTCGCCGATGCCGGGCGCGCCGGGGATGTTGTCGACTGCATCGCCGCGAAGGGCCATCACGTCTATTACTTTCTCCGGGGGCACGCCAAGAGTCTCAGTAACGCCAGCGGGGTCGAGAATCAGGTTGTCCTTTTGCGGGTTGAGGATCTTAACCTGCGGCGTGAC
>Ga0075522_10003625_pt1 | contig 11214 bp, 10 predicted proteins | sample NGEPerA_FD_74796 | JGI IMG/M metagenome (GOLD analysis project Ga0075522, IMG submission 74796) | Arctic peat soil microbial communities from the Barrow Environmental Observatory site, Barrow, Alaska, USA - NGEE PermafrostL2-A | ecosystem: Environmental > Terrestrial > Soil > Wetlands > Peat ... | reverse complement strand
ACGTCGGGCGTCTGCAGCAGCTGCGCGAATTCGTTGCGCATAGGGCCGCCCGGATAGTAAATCGCCGCGAGCTTGGTTTCGGCGACCAGCTGCCGCGCGCGATCGATATCGGTCTGCGTGAACGGCTTGCGCGAAATCAGCACGGTATCCTGCGCGCCCCAACCGTAGAGCTTCGAAGTATCGTCGCGCACCACGATCACGTGCCGCGCTGGATCCTTTTCCCCCAGCTTCGCCAGCGCGTCCATCGCCAGCGTGATCAACCGCAGCGATTCGCGCGGAGGATCGAAGCCCCAGCGCGTGAAGGACAGCACGCCATCGTCGGTCAGGTGCGTGAGGTAATCGTAGAAGGCGTCGGTGGTGTAGAGATTGTTCTCCGAAAGCGCGAACGCGCCGGCGGCGGTGGAGGCCCATGTATCCACTAAAGTCGCCTGCAACACCTGATACTTTTCGTCGCTGCGCCGAACGAAAGAGCGACCGTCTTCGACCACGACGTGAACCTCCGGGCGAAAGTACAGGTAGTGGCTTTGCGCGGCAAACTGTCCGCGCATGATGGTGTTCGCGATGATCGGGTTGATCTCCACCGCGGTGATATCGCGGCTGCCGGAGGCGAGCGAGCGCGCCACGTCATACCCGCCGCCCGCGCCAATCACCAGGGTCTTCGCTCCGGGGCGCAGGAAGTAGACGGCGCCCGGTCCGTCGTGGCTCAGCGCGCGGCGCTGGTCGGCCGTCAGGTGATCCCAATCTTTATCGGCCAGCGCGGTGGCCGCGTCGGCATCGATCACGATGCTGGTATAGCCGCGATCGGTGGTGACGCCCACGCGCGAAAAACTGTTCCAGGCCGCGAATTTTTCCGGCGGCAGCTTCTGCCCTTTCGCGATGCGGACGTCCAGCATATGATACTTGCCGTTCGCCATCATCAACACCACGAGCAGCAGGCACGCGAATACCGACGCGGCGCGCCAGCGATCGAGGCCGGCTTGCCGGAACCAGATCGCTCCGCCGATGGCGAAAAAGACGCCCGAAGCGAGAACGGTGTTCGGCCCTCCGAAGACGTTGAGGAAAGGAATCAGGATCAGGCAGCCGGTAGCGGCGCCCGCGAGATCGAAGAAGTAGGCGCGATCGACGCGCTCAATGGCCTCGGCGATGGCCGTCGAGACGATGGTCCCCGCCAGCAGAAAGGGCAGGGCACTGGCGAGGTAAACGGCAGCCAGCGCGCCATAGCCGAGCTCGGCGGGACGCGTCAGCAGGAACCATAGCGAGCCTGTGACCACCACGGCGTTCGCCAATCCACACGCGCCAAGCTTCGCGTAAATGTTCGCCGGTTTCGCGGCGATGACGTAGGAGAACACGCCGCCTGCGCCGAGTCCGAACAACGCGACGGAAATGGCAAGGAAGGCGAAGTGATAATAAAAGACCACTGAAAAAATGCGCGTGAGCGCGAGCTCCAGCATGAGCGTCGCAAGCGTGGTGAAGCCGAGGCCTAGGTAGAGCTGCGTCCATCGGACCTGCTCGGAGGTGCGGGAAGATGAGGAAGAGATGCGGGACAAAATACTAGGTTAGCAAGGCTCAGGTGGTGTGCTCGTGTGCTTCAATGGAGACGTATGCGTACCTGCTGCTCTGTCGCTGCTCTCGCAACCATGGCTGTTGCTTCTTTGGTGTCCGCGCAAGTACTTAGTCCTCCCGCTGAAACGTCGGCCACGATTGGTGGCAAGAAGATCGACATCAAATATTCGTCCCCGCGCATGAAGGGACGCAAGATTATGGGCGGGCTGGTGCCGTTCGGGCAGGTGTGGCGCACGGGGGCCGATAGCGCGACTTCCATGTCCACGGAAGCCAGTTTGCAGATCGGCGATTTGAAATTGCCCAAGGGCAATTACACGATCTACACCATGCCGCAGGCGAACGCGTGGACGCTGATTATCAGCAAGGAAGTGGGACAGTTCGGCACGGAGTATCATCAGAACCTCGATTTCGGACGCACGAAGATGAGCGTCAAGATGCTGGCGGCGCCGGTGGAGAATTTCGAGATCAAGATCGCGGGGACCGGCGGGAATAATGGCCTTCTTACGATGACGTGGGAGAAGACGCAGGCGTCGATTCCGATCAGCGTTGTGCCATAGGGCGCACGAAGAAAAGTCCCATGCGTCAGCTTGATGCTACTCAGCCTTTGGCTACTGAGGCCTGGGGCTATTAGGCAACGTATCGAACGTACAAGTATTCTCAGCTAGCCCCGCGCTGACGCACGGGGCTTTCAAATATGCCGACGGGCGACTCCTCATAAGTTTTGCGTTAGACTGCTTGCAGAGTTTGGTGAACTCGAGGAGGCTGTTATGATGAATCGCCGCCATTTCCTGATCGCCAGTGCGGGTGCTGCTGCCGTTCCCGCGTTCGGCCAATTTAACGGGCGCACCATCGCGAGCCCTCCTAAGGTCGCCGACGCGACCATTGCCGGCAAGCCGATCAAGGTCAACTACTACGCGCCGTCCATGCGCGGCCGCAAGATCATGGGCAATCTGGTTCCCTATGGCGAAGTATGGTGCACGGGCGCGAATTTCTGCACCACGATTACGTCGGAGAAGGCGGGGCTCGAGATCGGGTCGATGAAGCTCGCCGCGGGCACGTATGCGATTTGGACGCTGCCGAACGAGAAGGAATGGCTGGCGATCGTCAACAAGAACACGCACGCCTTCCACCTGGATTACGACGAGTCGGCGGACATCGGCCGCACGAAGATGGATGTGAAGTCACTGAGCGAGCCGGTGGAACAGATGATCATCGAGGTGCGTCCCGAGAGCGGCAATAAAGGTCGCTTCGCCGTGATGTGGGAGCGCACGGAAGCGTCGTTTGTGTTTACGCTGGTCTGAGCCGGGGCCGTTTCAACCTATTGCAGGCGCGCGCTGTTCGGCGCAAGTCGCATTTGATATACTCCCAACGATGCGCACAAGTTCATTCCTCAAACTCGGACTGCTGATGTTGCTCTTTGGCGCCTCGTGGATGGCCTATAGCCAGATGGGCGCGAGACCGGCCAAGTTGACCACGCAGAAAATTGCCGCCGATCTCTACATGATTCACAACGAGATTGTCCCGGGCAACACCACGGTGCTGGTGACGAACGATGGTGTGCTGCTGGTGGATGACAAGTTCCTGGTGGACCATGACAACATCATGGCCGAGCTGAAGAAGATCACGGATAAGCCCGTCAAGTACGTGATCAACACGCATCATCATCCGGACCACACGGGCGGCAATCCGGCAATGCAGAAGATGGACGTGAAGATTATCATGTCCGAGCAGGCCCGCCAGAATATGATCGATGGCAAACTGCCCGGGCAGCCGGACATCGCGATGGAGAACCGTGCGACGGTCACGCTGGGAGGCAAGGTCGCCGAGATCTATTATTTCGGACGCGCTCACACGAACGGCGACATCGTCGTGCTGTTCCCGCAGGATCGGGTGCTGGCGGCGGGCGACATCTTCACCTTCGGCGACGCGACGCCGCAGTTGATCGATTATTCGGGCGGCGGCAGCGCGAAGGAATGGACCACCACGCTCGATAACGCCATGAAGCTGGACTTCGACGGCGTGGTGCCGGGCCATGGCAACCTGGCGAAGAAATCCGACATGCTGGCGTTCCGCAACACGACACTTCGTCTGCGGAATCGCGCGCACGAATTGCAAATGCAGAAGAAGTCCCGCGACGAAATCAGCCAGGTGCTGAAGAACGAGTTCAAGTGGGGCGATCTGCAGTTCGCGCTGAGCTTGGATGGGCTGCTGGGGGAGACGCGGTAGCGCAATTTCGGTTGCTTGTACGCCAACATTTATTCTTCCGATGGATCCGAGTTCGCGTTTTCCGCGGAGAGAGTTACATTTCGCGCGAAAGCGCAGGGCTCGGCTCGATCGTCTGGCCAGCCTCGACCGGGAGCATTTGCCAGCCGTGAAAGCCGTTCGACGTTCGTTTCGACTATCGAATTCGTCACGACGCATCGCGACGTATCTAGCGTTTTTGCGTTGATTGCGGCCAAGTAGTCTGAAACGGCTGCTGCCTCAAGTTGAACTTTGCCAGACCCTGCCCAATGCCGGTCCTGCCCATTCTTCTTTACGCCCGAAACCCAAAACGATTCGCCGGTCTCCATGTCTACATAGTTGCCGCCGGCGCCTCCACGCCGTTGTCCCTTGAGCTTCATCAAGCCCCGTCCATTAAAATACAGCGTGCGTCCAGACTTAGACTCATTGACGTATCCGATCCACGCAGGTCCGTTATCGGAATGGCCACTTTTGAGCTCAATGTATCTGAGATTTTTCACGTTGATCCTATGGGGCCTATTGCTCCCCCTCCAGCTTCCTCAACCGCACCTCAATCCCCGAGCCCTTCAATCCATCCGCGAAATCCTGCGTATTCTGTCCGCGATAGTGATACGGATATGCGATCTGAGGATGAAACTCCTTCACACACGCGGCGGCGTCCGTGGCGGATTGCGTGCGGGGTGGATTCATGGCGATGAACGCTACGGTAATGTTCTTCAGCGCCTTCATCTCTGGCACGCATTCGGTGTCGCCTGAAAAATATACTCGCGTGGTGCCGAAGTTTAGGACGTAGCCGTTGCCGATGCCCTTGTGATGCCAGGGCTTCTCGGGTGTGGGTCCGAACTTCAGGTTGTACATGGCTACGGCTTCGATCTCCACGTCCATGTATGTCTTCTTTTCGCCGTTGCGAATTGTTTCCGGGACGCCGCAGCAGCCGTTGAGCGTATCGTTCACGGCTTCCGACGTCACGATGATCGTGGATGGCTTGAGCAGCGTTTTGAGCAGCACTGGGTCCATGTGATCGGCGTGCGTGTGCGAGATCAGGATCATATCGGCCTGCGGGAGGCCGGTGTAATCGGCGTTGCCCCACGGATCGACGTGGATGATCTTGCCGTTGAACTCCAGCATCACGCTGCCGTGATAGAGGGGCGTGATTTTGAGTGGTCCTTTGGAGGTTTGGATCGTGTCGGATTGCTTGTTGGGCGCAACCGCGGCGGAGGCCATATGACAGGTGACGAATCCAGCCAGCGCCAGGGAGGAAGTCAGGAGAACTTTCATAGGGAGATCATAACGCGCGACGGAGACGGCAAGGAGTGATGTTCCGTTTAATCAGGGCGATTGTGAGCTATCAGCGCTAAACCGCTCCCTGTGGTCGCGGCTCGGGTCCGATGTGGTGACATGCCGAGGCGTTCTACTTATGCCGTGCCCAAGCGGCGTGAAATGCGGACCGGAGCCGCGACCAGAGGGAGCGGTTTAGTCGTCGTGGTCGGGGACAGACCGGATGGGAGGACTCACGTACACCGCCATCGGCTCTCCCTGGCCTTCCACCACGTACCGGATGGCGGCGTGCGTGTTCTTCCGACCGTATAAATGCCGGGTGCTCCCGTGACGGGTCCAACGTTTCCGATCGGGCGTATCGATACCGCGTTGGTTGAGATACCGGCTGGCGTAGGACTTGATGTCGTTCATGACGCGTTCGGCCACCGCATCCGCCGTGACAATCATGTGCACGTGATCAGGGCGGACATGCGCGGCTACAAGATCCCACCCGCGCTGGCTGCACCGTTCAACGATCGCTGCCAGTACCGCATGCCGGCGCGGCTGGTCCAGACGGTACGAGTGCTGATCCATAAGGCTGCGTTCCGCGAAGGCGCGGCCGAAATCTGGTTCGAGCATCGGACTTCGCGGAGCATTATGATTGCGGTCGACCGACCAGGGGTTGTCCCCGTGAAGGCGTGTGCCGTAGCAGGTGAAAGTTATGAGGTATGTATCCGGGGTTTGAGGGTGGACGCCGGAGCTGGACCGCTCCCTGTGGTCGCGGCTCGGGTCCGATGTGGTGGCTCGTGAAGCCATTTGATTATTAGTGGCTTGAGTTTGAAAAACTCTCCCCCGTTGCGGCGAGAATGGGGACGCGCGGGCTGGACCGCTCCCGGTGGTCGCGGCTCGGGTCCGATGTGGTGGCACGCGCGGCCATTTGATTATTAGTGGCTCGCGTTCGAAAACTCTCCGTGCGGTTGCTTCGCTATTCGGATGACAGTGTTTAATCCGCCAGCGGATTGGGACGCATCTGGAAGTGCACCACCTTTGCCATGGTGCCTTTGCCAGTTTCGGAATGGAATGGCGTCCGCGTGCCCCAGGTGGTGTACACGCCCTTGCCTTTCCAACCTGCTTTGGAATCGTCGATGCGGCCGTCCATGCCCTTCGCGAAAAAGCCCAGAGGATAGGGAACTCGCATCACCACCCACTTGCCGTTCACCAATGCGAGCAGCGAATCGCTGCCGTTGCCGGTCAGGATGGGCGTGTTCTTGCCGAGGCCCAGCGTGTCCCATTGATCCACCCAGTCGTAGTAATGCGAATCCGCACTGCCCGACGACGTCACGCCTTTGAAGTTCGGACCGGGCGACGGATACAGTGTCCAGCCTTCGGGGCAATGCTGGCCCGTGGCCTTCGGTCCATTCAGAGGACCTTTGCACTTGCTGCGATCGAAGCTGGCGAGGTGCCCACTGGCCAGCGCCACCCACGCCACGTTGTTGCGGTCCAGGTCCATGCCGCGCGGCGAAAATCCCTGCACCTTCGCTTTGGGATTGTTCCACGGCACTTCATAATATTCAGCCAGCGCCGTCTCCGGAGGATTCGAGCCAGGATTGATGCGCACGATGCCGCCGGGGAAGCCGAGCACACTGCCCCATACCGATCCGTCGGTACCGATAGCGAGGCCGTAGAAGGCGGCATTTAAACGCGTGTCTTTCTTCGGATCGCTGGCGATCTTTTGAATCGCCATGGAATTGCCTGTGCCTTCGCCGTTCGCGAGCGTCGCAACGCTCTGCTCGACGTCTTCATAAGCATCGCGTTTGCCGTTGCCGTTCGTGTCCAGCACCAGCGCTGTCCAGCCCTGCGACTTTTGCGGATCGTGCGTCTGATCCCACATCTTCGTATTCAGCCAGCCCACTACGCCGCCGCCGCCGCCGCTTGAGGTCCACAGCGTGTTGTTCGCATCCTCGGCGAACAGCAGATGGTGCGTCGCGTAGCAGGTGTCGATCAGGTCCACCTTCTTCGTCTTGGGATCGTATACGGCAAGCTGGCGGCCGCTGCGCTCCAGTGGCGTGATTTTTGCAGACGGCAGGCTCGATCCCGCTTTGCACCATGCCGGATCATCGGCGGCGCGCAAGCGCGAGGTGAACCACAGGCGGCCGTCGTTGCCGAACATCGGATTGTGAACGGTCACATGGCTGTCCCAGATGGATTCGTCGCCCCAAATCGGAGACGGCTCCAACGGCTTGGGCTGGCCCGGCGTGTTCGCGTCGCGATAGGGAACCTTCACCCAACTGGTCTTGCCTGTCGTCGGATCGAGCACGGGCAGAGAGTCGCGGCTTTCTTCGGGCGATCCATAGATCAGGCCGTTGGCGTTCAACGTGGGGTTGCGCTTATCGGTGGAGATTTCGTCATGCAGATAAGCCTTCGGATCGGCCCAATCCCACTGCGTGATGACGACGTTGCGCTCCATGCCTTCTGGACGCGACGGCTTATCGAAGGGAAGCTCGCCTTTGGCAACGCGATCGGTCCAGTTAGCGAACTCGGCTGAAGCGCGCTCCGGTCCCAGCTGCGTGATGCCGTTCATCATCATGCCGCCCGCTTGTCCGGACTTGATGCGGCGCAGCCACATTTGCGCGGGCGAATCGAGGTTCTTAAACATCGACGGAATGGTGCGTGTGTACTCGCTGCCCAGCTGATGGCAGGTTTCGCACGTATCGGTTTTGACCATGTGAATCCACTGCGCCTGGCTTTTCACGCCGGGCGAGATGCCGTTGCCCTTAGGGCCGGTGCCCGGAAAATCCTTCGCGGGCGGAATCGTGAGCATGGCGTACCAGTAATTAGATGGATATAGCTTCGCGGCAGTCTTTGCGTCGGGCGCGATGGTCGGCTTCAGATCGACCGACTTGCCGGGAGCGGTTTGAACCTTCGGCGAATCCACCAGGCCGTAGCCGCGCGCCCACACTGTGTAGTTCGCCTTGGGGAGCTGCGGAATCAGATAGCGACCCTTGTCGTCGGTGACCACCTCTTTAATCAGCCGCGTGGGCAGGTCGGTGGTTTCGGCGATCACCCACACTCCGGCCTCGGGGCCTTTGCTGCTGGAGACCATGCCGCCGATTTCGTCGGCCTTCACGCTCGCTGAAGCGCTCTGCGCATTGCTGTTGCCCATCCACAGGGCCACGCCCATTGCCGCGACGGCTGCGACGCCAAGATATTTCCACGCTTTATCGATCATGGTGCTTGTGGTCATGGTCACGCTCCTCTTCCGTAATCGGGAAATGGTTGGAACCGTTTGCACCGGTCAGTATACACCCGCAAAATTCCGGAGGAAATCCCGGTTGTACGACGTTTTCGGATTCGCTGTAAGATAGCTACCGATGACCCTAAATCTATTTCTCTCCGGTCGCCGCTGCGCCCTCCTGCTTGTGTTCGGCATGCTGCTGGCGGCCACTCATCCGCATCCAGCTCTCGCGCAGAACACGAACGGACGCTTATATGTTGTGGCGCACGTGGACTCTACTCCCGACCACGCCACCGAAACCGCGAAATTACTGCAAGTGTACGGAGCCGACACGCGCAAGGATCCGGGCTCGGTGCGAATCGACGTGCTGGTGGAGCCGGGACGCCGGAACCATTTCACGCTTGTCGAGGTTTGGGATTCCCGAGCGGCTTTTGAAACGCATCTTGCGAACCAGCACACCAAGGCCTATCGCGAGAAGCTGCACACCTATCTCGGCAGCCCGTACGACGAGCGGCTGAATGAAGAGTTCAAGTAACCTTTCAGCACGCTGATGAGTCAGGTTATCAGGGAAATACAGCGCCGACAGGATCGTACTACCCTCCCATTGGTGTCATAACTACTGTTCGGGCCCGAGGAACTTACGATGGCTGCCACGCATCAAATTAGTATGGTTGAAACAGCATCGAAGCGTAATTTCGTGCCTGGAGATGTGGTTCGGGCCAAGCCGGAATTGTCCACCGGTGAACTGGCGCGGTGCGGCAGCGGACCCTATGAAGTCGTTGGATCGGAACGTCCCTTCGGCGGAACAGAATGGTGGTTCCTGAAGCGCCTGCCCGACGGGCCTCGCCTGAAGGAATCGGTTCATCCTTCCTGCCTGGTGCCGGAGGGTTCGTCGCTTCAGGCCCTCACGTCCATACACACCTAACGGCCGTCCTAAACCCTGTCCTCACACGCATCGGGCGTACTGGTGCTTGCCCATCGCATCGGCGGGGCGGTTTCAGGACGCTTCATGCTAACCTAGTCTTCAAAGCCTGACCTATGCCAGCGCGGGTAAGCGAGTCCTTCGTCCTGCGCACATATCCTTACCGGGAAGCGGATCTCGTCGTTAGTTTTTTCTCCCGCGACTTGGGAAAATTGCGCGGCATAGCCCGGCGGGCGCGCCGGCCGAAGAGTGCCTTCGGGTCGGGTTTGGAGCGGCTGTCGCGCGTGCATATGGCCTATTTCCAGAAGGAGACGGCCGAGTTGGTCAGCCTCTCAGGGTGCGAGCTGGTGGAATCGCAGTTCGGTTTACAGTCCGATTACGCAGTGAGCATGGCGCTGGACTATTTCACGGAGGTCACCGAGCAGATGCTGCCGCCGCACGAGCCCAACGAGCGGTTCTTTCGCCTGCTCGCCGCCGTGCTTGCGTATGTCCGCGAGGCCCATGGGGAAGCGGTCGTTGTGGAACGCGCGTCGCGCATGTGGACCGCCGTCCTATATATCAGCCTTTGGGCTGTGCGGCTCTCGGGCATCTGGCCCGACTTTCGCGTCAGCGACGAATCGGCCGCCATCGCCGGGGAGATGTTCACCACGCCGATCGGCGAGCTTGCGCCGCGTGAGTGGACAAAAGCTACCGCCTCCGACCTGCGCCGCCTGCTGATCCGCACCATGGAGCAGCACACCGAGCGCAGATTTCACACTGTTCCTCTACTGGAGGCTTTGTAGTGCCGGTACGGGAGTTCACGAGTTCGAAAATCCGGATGTGGGGCGGACGCCCTCGTCCGCGCCGGACCCCCTGGTCCGGCCTGTCGATTCAAGCAGCAGAGGCCGACGGGGCGTCGGTCGCGGTCCAGGGAGACCGCCCCACAAGGTGCTTGCCTTTTAAAATGGATACTTTTCAACAAACGATCTTCAAGCTGAAGCGCTACTGGGATGAGCGCGGCGCCATCATTCAGGAGCCATACGACGTCGAGGTAGGCGCCGGCACGATGTGTCCCGAGACGTTCCTGCGCGTGCTGGGTCCGAATCCTTATAAGGTGGCTTACGTGCAGCCCAGCCGCCGTCCGGCGGACGGGCGCTACGGCGAAAATCCGAATCGCTTGTATAAGCATCAGCAGCTGCAGGTGATCCTGAAGCCGTCGCCTGCCGACATTCTGGATCAATACCTGGGGAGCCTGGAAGCGATCGGCATCGATCTTTCGAAGCACGATATTAAGTTCGAGGAAGACAACTGGGAATCGCCGACGCTGGGTGCTTGGGGCATCGGCTGGCAGGTGATGCTCGATGGACTGGAGATCACGCAGTTCACGTATTTCCAGCAGTGCGGCGGCATCGATCTGGAACTTGTGCCCGCTGAAATTACATACGGGCTGGAGCGGCTGATCGCGTTCCTGCAGGGCGTGGAAAGCGTGTATGACATCGAGTGGACCAAGGGCGTGAAGTATGGCGATGTTCGTCTCAAGGACGAGCTGCAGTTTTCGGTTTACAACTTTGAAATGGCGAATGTGGATCGCTTGTGGCGATTACTGGGTGAGTATGAGGCCGAGTGCAAAGAGTTGCTAGCCCAATACGCCGAGTACGAGGAGAAGTCACGATTCCCCGTGCTGGCGGCCTACGACCAGGTGCTTAAGTGCTCGCACCTGTTTAATCTGCTCGACGCGCGCGGAGCGATCTCGGTGACGGAGCGTGTGGGCGTTATCAAGCGCGTGCGCGATCTGGCGGTAGGCACGGCGAAACTTTGGGCGGCGCAGCAGGCCCCGGTTCCGCAGGAGGCCGCGTGAGCCTGGACTTCCTTTTAGAGATCGGCACGGAGGAAATTCCGCACTGGATGATTCCCAGCGCCGTCGCGCAGCTTGAGAAGCTTGATTTGTTCGGCGCGGCGCCGAAAGTGGATGCGACCCCGCGGCGACTGGTGGTCCGTGCGACGTGCTTGCCGGACA
>Ga0075522_10003623_pt1 | contig 11216 bp, 10 predicted proteins | sample NGEPerA_FD_74796 | JGI IMG/M metagenome (GOLD analysis project Ga0075522, IMG submission 74796) | Arctic peat soil microbial communities from the Barrow Environmental Observatory site, Barrow, Alaska, USA - NGEE PermafrostL2-A | ecosystem: Environmental > Terrestrial > Soil > Wetlands > Peat ... | reverse complement strand
TCAATCGATTCATCGAGGAGACCAACCAAATGCCAAAGCCATTCGTTTGGACCGCAGACCCCGCTAAAATCATCGCTGCCGTCAGGCGCGGGCATCAAGTGTTAGATTCGATCCACTAGGTCGAAGGGAGAGGGGGTTAAATAAAAGGATCCCGCACCATGATCGTGTCGTCGCGATCGGGACTGGTGGAGAGCAGCGCCACCGGCGCGCCGATCAATTCTTCCACCCGGCGCACATATTTGATGGCGTTGGCGGGAAGCTGCGCCCAGCTGCGCGCGCCTTGCGTGGATTCCTGCCAGCCTTCCAGCGTTTCATAGATCGGGGTCAGGCGCGCCTGCGCCTGCGCCGCGGCGGGCAGATGATCCAACACTTTGCCGTCCAGGCTATAGCCGGTGCAAATCTTGATCTCGTCGAACCCGTCCAGCACATCCAGCTTGGTGAGAGTGATGCCATCGACGCCGCCGGTGATCACGGTCTGGCGCACCAGCACCGCGTCGAACCAGCCGCAGCGGCGCTTTCGTCCCGTCACAGTGCCGAATTCGCGGCCGCGCTCGCCCAGCTTTTCGCCGACGGCATCCTTCAATTCGGTGGGAAAGGGGCCTTCGCCCACCCGCGTGGTGTAGCTTTTGACGATGCCCAGCACGGTGCCGATCTCACGTGGACCGACGCCGGCGCCCGCCGCCGCCTGTCCCGCCACCGTGTTGGACGAGGTCACGAAGGGATAGGTCCCGTGATCGATGTCGAGCAAGACCGCCTGCGCGCCCTCGAACAACACGCGCTTGCCTGCCTTCCGTGCCGCGTGAAGCTCGCGCCAGGATGAGCCGATAAAGGGCACGATCCTGGGCGCGATCTCGCGCAACGAATTGAGCAGCGCGCCCGCATCCGCTTCCTTCTGGCCGAAGCCGCGACGCAGCACATTGTGATGAGCCAAAAGCCGTTCCAGCTTGGCGGGTAGGGCGTCGCAATCGGTAAGGTCGATGGCGCGCAGCGCCCGGCGGCCCACCTTGTCCTCATAGGCGGGACCGATGCCGCGCTTGGTGGTGCCCAATTTCTGGCTGGCGGCTTCCTCGCGCATGGCGTCCAGCTCGCGATGCAATGGCAGCACCAGCACGGCATTCTCGGCCAGCACCAGCAAGTCCGGCGTGATGGTGAGGCCGGCCTGACCGACCCGCGCGATTTCTTCCAGCAGCGACCAGGGGTCCACCACCACGCCATTGCCGATGATGGAGCGCTTGCCCTGCACCACGCCGGAAGGCAGCAGCGAGAGCTTGTAGGTCTTGTCGCCCACCACGATGGTATGGCCGGCATTGTTGCCGCCCTGGAACCGCACCACGATGTCGGCGCGGTTGGCGAGCCAATCGATGATCTTGCCTTTGCCTTCGTCGCCCCATTGAGCGCCGATCACGGTGACGTTGGCCATGGATATACCGTACCCGGATGAATTTCAGTGGCGCGCGTCGGACGCGACGGCACGGTGACCATTTATAGCATGGGATAGCGCGAGGTAAGGGGCGTTATGACGCGTGTTTTGTTGCCCCCTCCGCCTTTCGCATCGCAACCGCGTCTATACGCTGTTGCTATGGACCGGGCACCTCCCCTCGCCAGCGCGCTAACGCGCGCGCAGGGGAGGAAGGGCATGATCTAGGTTCGAGAGAGCCAAATCGGGCCGGACCGGTGTTTTCGCTTTAATAGAAAACGCCGTAGTCCACTTCGATAATCATGCCGCTGGTCTGGTCGATCAAAAGCGCGTCACCGCGGACCCGGACCCAGATTGTGCCAAAGGGCGGCGGCGGCAGGTCATAGATGGAGTAATCCGTCAGCCAATATTGGCGGTCCCAGAACAGGCCGGGCAGGGTCATGCCCCAGGTCCAGCGCCTCGCGTAATATCCCTGCGGCGGACGGTAAGCCGGCCCATGGAAGCGCCGGCTGGCATTGAAGTTTTGGTGATAGTTGCGGGCGCTGCTGAAATCGCGTGACGGACCGCGCATGGCGTTGTTGGCGCCGGGCCGTTCTTGAGGTCCGCGCATGGCATTGGCGGGCGCACTATTGTCGGGACGCGCATTGCCGCGCATTGCGTTGTCGCGCCTGGTGTTGTTGGGCGCGTTATTGGGTGCCGGGCGGGCTTGTTGCGCCCCCCGATTTTCTCCACCGCGCGGAGGTCCGCCGCGTTGAGGCTGGGCTTGCGCGGCTGGACGGGCTGCGGGTGCGCCATGCGGCGCGCCGCCCCCTTGAGGTCCATGCTGCTCGGCGTGCGGCGGGGCGGCTTGATCGTGATGCTCGCGATCCTGCGCGAGTGCGGGCGAACCCGCGATAAGGCCGATAATCGCCGCTGAGACGAGAAATTTGCGCATCAAATCCATTCCAGGAATTGCCAACGCATAACACCATAAGGCGGGGAAAGTTCCATTTACCACCCAGATGGCGCTGCTATGGTCGAAGACCGATGATCACCTTGATTCTCGCACTTGCCGACAATGGCGTGATCGGCAGAAATGGCGCGATCCCCTGGCGCATCGGCGACGATCTCAAGCGCTTCAAGCAATTGACTACAGGCAAGCCTGTGGTGATGGGGCGCAAGACTTGGGACTCGCTGCCGAAAAAGCCCTTGCCGGAGCGCACCAATATCGTGGTCACGCGCCAGCCCGGCTGGAAAGGCGAAGGGGCTATCGCGGCGTCGTCCCTGGATGATGCGCTCGCCCAGGCGGCGCGGGCCGCCGAAGTGATGGTGATCGGCGGCGCGGAAATCTATCGCGCGGCTCTGCCCCGCGCCCAGCGCATCGAATTGACGGAGGTCCATCGCCCGTTTGAAGGCGATGCGTTTTTTTCCTTCGACCGTGATGCCTGGCGCGAAGTGGCGCGCGAAGAGCACGCCACCCAGGACGGGCTTTCCTTCAGCTATGTGACGCTGACGCGGAAATGATTATTCGAAAATGATATTTGGCAGGGCGTGGGTCTCGCCCTGAAGCGCGGCCGCGACTTTTTCCGCCACCGCTAGGAAAGATAGGGCCTCCGGGCTATCGGGCCGTGTCGCCATCACCGGCTCGCCTTCATCGGAGCTTTCGCGGATCAAGGGCACCAGGGCGATCTCGCCCAGGAACGGCACGCCCATTTTCGCAGCCATCTCGCGCGCCCCGCCATGACCGAAGATATGATGCGCATGGCCGCAATCGGGGCAGACAAAGACGCTCATATTCTCGACCAGGCCCAGGATCGGGACCGCCGTTTTCTTGAACATGGCGATGCCTTTCTTGGCATCGATCAAGGCGATGTCCTGTGGGGTGGAGACGATCACCGCGCCTTTCAAGGGCGCGCGCTGGGCGATAGTGAGCTGGGCATCGCCTGTCCCTGGCGGCATGTCCAGCACCAGCACATCCAGCGGCCCCCAAAGCACATCACCCAGCATCTGGGTGAGCGCCGATTGCACCATCGGCCCGCGCCAGATCATGGCTTCGTCTTCCTTGACCAGGAAACCGATCGACATGGTCTTGATGCCGAATTTCTCGATCGGCTTGATCTTCTTGCCGTCGCTTTCGGGCTTGTGGCGGATGCCCAGAAGGCGCGGCAGCGAAGGGCCGTAAATGTCGGCGTCCAGCAACCCCACTTTCAATCCCAGCCGCGCCAGGCCCAGCGCCAGATTGACCGCGACGGTGGATTTGCCCACCCCGCCTTTGCCGCTGGCCACCGCGATGATGTTGCGCACCCCTGCGATCGCGTTTGGTTGGGGCGGTTGCTGAGGTTGCGCGGGCTGGGCGCGATGGGCGGTAAGGACCACGCTCACCGACAATATGCCCGCAAGCTTCGCCACCGCCGCCTCGCTGGCGGCCCGGAGTGGCTCGGCGGCAGAGCCCTGCGAGGGCGGCACTTCCAGCGCGAAGCCCACATGGCCGTCCCGGACCGTGAGACCGGCGACCATATTCTGCTGCACCACCGAGCGGCCCGAAACCGGGTCGATCACCTGGTCGAGCGCATGGAGAATATCGTCGCGGGTCGCGGGGGATGCCATCGCCGCTCTATAAGCCGCCCGACCTCCGAAACCAACAGGTGCCAAAACCGACATGCGCCGGAACAGATCATCCTGTCCGCGGTTTAAGGAAGCCGACGGCAAAGGGCCGCGGTGGGCGTTAAAAGCCCGTTTGGCGGGGCCGGTGCCGCGGCGCTATGCTGGAAGCTCGATTCCAGCCCGGCCATTTTCAGGACGATAGACATGCGGTTTGCGCTTGCATTTTGTGCCGCTCTTGCCTTGGCGGGCGGCCCGGCGATGGCGCGGCCGGCGCCGGATTCCTTTGCCGACCTGGCGGCCAAGCTGCTGCCCACCGTGGTCAATATCGCCACCACCCAGACCTTGAAGGCGCCGCCGCCTTCGTCCATGCCCAATGTGCCGCCCGGTTCGCCCCTGGAGGATCTGTTCAAGAATTTCCTCGGCCCCAATGCCGAGCGGCCCAAGCATGTCACGTCGCTGGGCTCGGGCTTCATCATCGATCCCGCCGGCTTCATCGTCACCAACAATCATGTCATCGAGGACAGCGACCAGATCACCGTGACCTTGAATGACGGCTCCAGCCTTCCCGCCAAGATCGTGGGCCGCGACATCAAGACCGATCTGGCGCTGCTCAAGGTGACGCCCAAAAAGCCCTTGCCCACGGCCCATTTCGGCGACAGCGACAAAGCCAGGATCGGCGACTGGGTGATGGCGATCGGCGACCCGTTCGGCCTGGGCTCGACGGTGACGGCGGGTATTGTCTCGGCGCGCAACCGCGACATCAATGCCGGCCCCTATGACGATTTCATCCAGACCGACGCGCCCATCAATCGGGGCAATTCCGGCGGGCCCCTGTTCGACATGGACGGCAATGTGATCGGCATCAATTCCGCGATCTTCTCGCCTTCGGGCGGCAGCGTGGGTATCGGCTTCTCCATTCCCTCCAACCTGGCGCGCGATGTGGTGGCGCAGCTGAAACAGTTTGGCGTGGCGCGCCGCGGCTGGATCGGCGTGCGCATCCAGCAAGTGACGGACGAGATCGCCCAGGGCATGGGCCTCCCCAACACCCAGGGCGCGCTGGTCGCCGACGTGACCGCGGGCGGACCCGCCGACAAGGCGGGACTGAAGAATGGCGATGTGGTGGTGGGCTTCGACAACAAGCCGGTCGCGGATTCGCGTGAGTTGCCCCGGATCGTCGCGGCCACGTCCATCGGCAAGACTGTCAATTTGGATGTGCTGCGCAAAGGCAAGAAGCAAAGCTACAAGATCCTGATCGCCAAGCTGGACGAAGCGCCGGCCGACAAGCCGGGCAAGAAGCTGCCGCCACCTCCGCCCAAACCCAAATCCAAAGTTTTGCAGCTGGGCCTGTCGCTGGCGCCGCTGGATGACGCCGCGCGCGCCAAATACAAGCTTTCCGGCAACGTCCAGGGCGTGGTGGTGAGCGATGTGGATCCCGAAAGCCCCGCCGCCGACAAGAATTTCCGCCCCGGTGACGTGATCGTGGAAGTGCAGAGTCAGCCAGTGAAATCGCCCGCCGACATTGAGGCGCGGGTGGATGCCGACGTCAAGGCCGGCAAGAAGGTCGAGCTGATGCTGGTAAGCCGCGGCGGCGAGATGACTTATATTGGTCTTAAGCTCGATTAATTTCGATTAGACCTGCACAATCTCGCTGTCACTATAACCCTGCAGATACAGCAGCGCTGTCAGATCATTGTGGTCGATCGAAGCACCGGCGGCAGCTGCGACCAGGGGCTTGGCATGATAGGCCACACCCAAGCCGGCGCGCTGGATCATGGCCAGATCATTGGCGCCATCGCCCACCGCTAGCGTTTCCGCAGCATCGAGTTTCAGTTTGGCGGCAGCTTCTTCCAGCGCCTGCAATTTGGCTTCGCGGCCCAGGATGGGATGACCCACTTCGCCGGTGAGCGCTTGGCCGTCGTCCAATAGCGTATTGCCGCGCTCGACATGGAAGCCCGCCGCTTCGGCCACTCGCGACGTGAAAAATCCGAATCCGCCCGACACCAGCATGGTATGGGCGCCGTTCTTGCGCATGGTGGCGATCAGGCTTTTGGCGCCGGGATTAAGCCGCACCCGTTCGGCATAGGTGCGCTCCAGCGCGCTGAGCGGCAGCCCCTTGAGCATCCCCACTCGTTCGCGTAGCGCCGCTTCGAATTCCAGTTCGCCGCGCATGGCGCGCTCGGTGATGGCCGCGATCTTGGGCTTGAGACCCGCCATGTCGGCCAATTCGTCCAGGCACTCGACGTTGATGATGGTGGAATCCATGTCGGCGATCAGAAGCTTTTTTTGGCGCTTGGCCGTGGCCACCAGATTGATGTCGAACTTCAATCCTTCGGCCAGCACTCGCGCCTCGGCTAGCGCGGGCGCAGCGTCTTGCGTCTCCAGCGGCAGGTCGAAGGCATGATCCGGCGAAAGGATATGAGCGCGGCCCAGTCTGAGGGGTGCGAACAAGTCCGGATCGGCGCCACCACCGATGACATTCAAGACAAAGGCGGACATGTTGCTCTGATGAAATGCGACGCCGTGCTTATTGCAGGCCCCACCGCGAGCGGCAAGTCCGCCGCCGCGCTGGATTTGGCGCAGCAAATCGGTGGCGCGCTGATCAATGCCGATGCCATGCAGGTCTACACGGAAGCACCCATCCTGACCGCGCAGCCCGACGCGGAAGCGCGCGCGAAAGCGCCGCATCTGCTTTACGGCCATGTCCCCGCGCGCGAACTTTATTCGGTGGGACGCTATGCCGGGGATGCGCACCGTGCGCTGACAGAGGTTCGCGCGATGGGCAAAATCCCCATCTTCGTGGGCGGCACGGGTCTTTATTTCACCGTGCTGACGCAAGGGCTGGCGGATATTCCGCCCATCCCGGCGGAGGTCCGCGCGAAAGCTCGCGCGCTCCTGGATGAGATCGGCGTGGGCGCATTGCATGCCCGGCTTTCCGCCCGCGATCCCGAGACCGCGGCGGCGCTTCGCCCCACCGACCCGCAACGCGTGGTGCGCGCCTGGGAAGTGCTGGAAGCGACCGGCCGCCCGCTGATCCAATGGCGCAAAGAACAAAGCCCGCCGCTGCTGGAAGGGCTGAAGCTTGCCCGGTTCGTGCTCGATCCGCCGCGCCCGCTGCTCCGGGACCGGATCGCCGAGCGGTTCGAGGCCATGCTGGATCACGGCGGCGAGGAAGAAGCGCTCGCTTTGGTGGGCCTCGATCCGGCTTTGCCCGCCGCCAAGCTTTTGGGCCTCCGGCAGTTGGTCGCCCATGCTCAAGGCAAGCTTTCGCGGGAGGAAGCGATCGCTGAGGTGGTCACGGCCACGCGGCAATTCGCCAAGCGCCAGCTCACCTGGTTTCGCAACCGCATGGGTGATTATGACTGGTTTGACCCAAATCAAAGCAATATTATTGCGCAATATAATGATAATCTTGCATGAAATTGCTTGACGCAAAGTGCGCTGCACCCTAACGTTCCGGCCATGACAGGTTTTGTTGTACTTATTTGGAGGCCGTCGCCCGAACGTGGCTAACCCACGTGACCGGACGATGGCGTGTGATCAAGGGGCGGAAACGCCCCTTTATCTTTTGCAGCACGCTGAGGCGACATGAATACGCATACGGAATTGGCGGACCGATCCGCCGCCCAGGAGACGGCCAAAGAGACGGCCAAGGAGACGGTCAGTTTGACGGGCGCCCAGATGGTGGTGCGTGCCCTCAAGGACCAGGGCGTCACCCATATTTTCGGCTATCCCGGCGGCGCGGTGCTTCCCATCTATGACGCGCTGTTTGCCGACAATGGCATCACCCATGTCCTGGTGCGCCATGAGCAAGGCGCCACTCACGCCGCGGAAGGCTATGCCCGCTCCACCGGCAAGCCCGGCGTGGTGCTGGTGACCTCGGGTCCTGGCGCCACCAATGCGGTCACTGGCTTGACCGACGCTTTGATGGATTCGATTCCGCTGGTGGTCCTCACCGGCCAGGTGGCCACCCATCTGATCGGCACCGACGCGTTCCAGGAAGCCGACACCGTGGGTATCACGCGGGCCTGCACCAAGCATAATTGGCTGGTGAAGGACGTGAATGAATTGTCCCGCACGCTGCACGAGGCGTTCCAGATCGCCACCCAAGGCCGTCCCGGCCCCGTGGTGGTGGACATCCCCAAGGACGTGCAATTCAAGACCGGCGAATATTTCACCCCGGACCAGATCCGCCATCGCACCTTCCGGCCCAAGACCGAGCCGGACCAGGACGTGATCGCCCGCGCGGTCGAGATGATGGCACAGGCCAAGCGCCCCATCCTCTATACCGGCGGCGGCATCATCAATGCAGGTCCGAAAGCCAGCCTGGCGTTGCGCGAGTTGGCGTCGCTCACGGGCTTTCCCGTCACGTCTACCTTGATGGGATTGGGCGCGTTTCCTGCCTCCTCGCCGCAATGGCTGGGCATGCTGGGCATGCACGGCACCTACGAAGCCAACAATGCCATGCATGATTGCGACTTGATGGTCTGCCTGGGCGCGCGGTTCGACGACCGCGTTACCGGCCGGATCGATCTTTTCTCGCCTGGCTCGAAAAAGATCCATCTCGATATCGATGCTTCGCAGATCAACAAGATCGTGCGGGTGGATTTGCCTATCGTCGCCGATGCCGGGCGGGCCATTTCCGAAATGGTCAAGCTGTGGAAGGCCAAGGGCGTTAAGGCACAGGCCATCAAGGAATGGTGGGCCACGATCGATGGCTGGCGCGCCAAGAAATCCCTCGCCTATCAGGCCTCGGACGCGCTGATCAAGCCGCAATATGCGATCGATCGGCTCTATGCGCTGACGCGGGGCAAAGACGTCTACATCACCACCGAAGTGGGCCAGCATCAGATGTGGGCGGCGCAGCGCTTCAAGTTCGAGGAGCCCAATCGCTGGATGACCTCGGGCGGTTTGGGCACGATGGGCTATGGCCTGCCCGCCGCGGTGGGAGTGCAGATGGCGCATCCCGGTTCGCTGGTGATCGACATTGCCGGCGAAGCCTCGGTGCAGATGACCATGCAGGAAATGTCCACGGCGGTGCAGTACGATCTGCCGATCAAGATCTTCATCCTCAACAATCAATATATGGGGATGGTGCGCCAATGGCAGGAATTGCTGCATGGCGGGCGCTATTCCCATTCCTATTCGGAAGCGCTGCCTGATTTCGTCAAGCTGGCGGAAGCCTTTGGCTGCCTTGGCTTGCGCGCCGACAAGCCGAAAGAACTCGACGACAAGATCCGCCAGATGATCGAAAGCCCCAAGCCGGTGCTGTTCGATTGCCGGGTGGACCCGACGGAGAATTGCTACCCCATGATCCCATCGGGCGCGGCGCATAACGACATGATCCTGTCCGCCCTCTCCGACGCCGAAGTGAGCGACGAAGGAAAGATGCTGGTGTGATGGCCAACGAACGTCACACCCTGACCGCCCTGGTGGACAATGAGGCGGGCGTGCTGGCCCGCGTGGTCGGCCTGTTCTCCGGCCGCGGCTATAACATCGAAAGCCTCACCGTGGCGGAAGTGGATCCCAAGGCAGGCACCTCGCGCATCACCATCGTTACTTCGGGCCCGCCCCAGGTAATCGAACAGATCGAGGCGCAGCTTCGCCGCGTGGTGCCGGTCCATGCCGTCACCAATTGGACCTTTGCCTCCGGCGCCATCGAGCGGGAAATGGCGCTGGTGAAAGTCTCGCGCGGCGCGCTCCCGGCGGCGAAGGCGGCGGCGGAGAAATTCGGCGCCCGCGCCCTGGACGAAGGCGGGGTGTTCGAACTGACAGACGCGCCCGCCAAAATCTCCAGCTTCATCGAAGCCATGCGGGCGCTGGGCCTCACCGATGTCTCGCGCACCGGCGTCGCCGCCATCAGCCGCGACAGCGACTAGCCGGCTTCTCTGCATGTGACATATGAGCCGGGAACAATTGCCCCCTTTTCCTGGAGCGGATAAAAGGCGGGCGCAACGGAAGGGGTTGACTATGCGGGTCTATTACGATCGGGACGCCGATCTCAATCTGATCAAGAACAAGAAGGTCGCGGTGATCGGCTTCGGCTCTCAGGGCCATGCCCATGCGCAGAATATGCGCGATTCCGGGGTCAAGGATGTGGTGATCGCGGTCCGTCCCGGCGCCTCGGCCAAGAAGGCGGAAGCGGCCGGCTTCAAAGTGATGAGCGTCGCCGACGCCGCCAAATGGGCGGATGTGATGATGATGGCGACGCCCGACGAGCTGCAGGCCGACATCTGGAAGAACGATCTCGAGAAAAACATGAAGCAGGGCGCGGCGCTGATGTTCGCCCACGGCTTCAATGTCCATTTTCGTCTGATCGAGCCGCGCAAAGATTTGGACGTGCTGATGGTGGCGCCCAAGGGCCCCGGCCACACCGTGCGCGGCGAATATCTCAAGGGCGGCGGCGTGCCCTGCCTGATCGCGGTGCATCAGGATGCTTCCGGCAATGCCCAGGATTTGGGCCTGTCTTATGCTTCTGCCATTGGCGGCGGCCGCGCCGGCATCATCGAGACCAATTTCCGCGAGGAATGCGAGACCGATCTGTTCGGCGAACAGGCGGTCCTGTGTGGCGGCCTGGTGGAACTGATCCGCGCCGGTTTCGAGACCCTTGTGGAAGCGGGCTATGCGCCCGAGATGGCCTATTTCGAATGTCTCCACGAAGTGAAGCTGATCGTGGATCTGATCTATGAAGGCGGCATCGCCAACATGAATTACTCCATCTCCAACACCGCCGAATATGGCGAGTATGTCACCGGCCCGCGCATCATCACCCCGGCCACCAAGGCCGAGATGAAGCGGGTGCTGGACGACATCCAGAGCGGCAAATTCGCTCGCGATTGGGTGTTGGAGAACAAGGCAGGCCAGACTTCGTTCAAGGCCATCCGCGCGCGGGGCGAAGGCCATCCCATCGAAGAAGTGGGCAAGCGGTTGCGCGCCATGATGCCTTGGATTGCCAAGAACAAGCTGGTGGACACCGCGAAGAATTAGACGCTTGCCTTTGGCCTAGCTTTTCTTGGCGAACGCAGTCCTGCGCGCCTGCTAGCGGAACTGAAGTGGGGAAAGAATGATCAAATTCGCTTCGCTTTTGAGCTTGGCCATTCTCTTGGCGGCACCGGCATGGGCCGACCCAGCTGCTGCTGTCCGCTTGCGCGACCAGGCGCTCACCGACCCCACTGCCTATGACGTGCTGGAATCCTTGACCACCGAGATTGGTCCGCGC
>Ga0075522_10003620_pt1 | contig 11218 bp, 11 predicted proteins | sample NGEPerA_FD_74796 | JGI IMG/M metagenome (GOLD analysis project Ga0075522, IMG submission 74796) | Arctic peat soil microbial communities from the Barrow Environmental Observatory site, Barrow, Alaska, USA - NGEE PermafrostL2-A | ecosystem: Environmental > Terrestrial > Soil > Wetlands > Peat ... | reverse complement strand
CCCCAACACCCGATAAGGGAAGGGGCACCTCTTCGCTCAAATATCCGGGCGCCGTGACATTATGGGCGAAGAGGTTGAAGCCGTAAGAGAGCGGGCGCGCACGGCGCTTGAGTTCATCGACAACAGCGATCCGCGAGCATCCGACCGCGGGCCAGGCCGGGCGCTAGGTGCGTATCCTCGCCCGATGATTGGCTGACAATTATCGGGCGCCATCGCGCAATTGATTGGTGCATAAGCGCCGCAATCACAGTTCCCTAAGACAATAACCACGCTCAGGTTAAATTTCCGACCTCGCATGTGGCGCCAAAACACCTGACAACGTTGTCGCGCAAATTCAGGCAGACAACCTGATCCAGCGGGTACGGAGCTTGCCCCTCTTGCGACGCAGATTGGACGAGCTTGCGTTTTATTGAGCAACTTACTCATCGGGAGATCTCTGTTGTAATGGGCCTGGCAGCCGGCACGGTAAAGTCACACATCCGCGCGCGTTCTGCAAAATGGGTGCGGGGGCAATTCGTATGACCTCTCGCAGAATGCGATCTCATCGGCTAAAATTAATGTCGGTGAAGGCACCCGGCTGCACAACGCCGATCCTCAGCACCAACCCATCTGACTATGGTGATACGGTTTCGGGGTGAGAGGAACCGCGACTGAATACCTCCATCCACCAGTTGCGACTACAGCGCACAGCAATCTGGGCTTGCTGGCCTGCGACACGTAAGAATTTCTTAACGGCCGTAGACAATGTCGTCGTATCATGACGACCACCGCAGAGTACGCACTTGTTGCGGCTAATCATAACGGTCGTCAGACCTGCATCGCCGCCACTGGCACACCCACTTTCATCCACGCAAATGCCGTGGTCAACGATGGGGCTCCCGCGGATGCGACCGACAGCAACTATTATCTGGCAACCTATCCGTATCTTGCACCCGCTCTACCCGGCGCTCCCAATGCGGTTAGCCAAGTCAGGGCGAACTTCCCCCTTCGACGAAACCGCAGCAGGCGACTGAGTACCATGGAGACAGATCATGAAAATCGCATTCTTGGCCATAACGCTAGCTGTTGGTCTCACTCTGGCAGCCTGCCACCGTAAGGACAGCACCGCGTCAAAGTTTACGGGCACTAGCTCATCGGGGAGTTCGGAACCTACCGGCGCAGCATCGTGGGATTTCGTTGCCTTCGTCAATCAGCAATCGGGGTCCGAACCCCCACTTAGCAGTGCACCGGCGCCGACAATGTCACCGCCAAGGAATCTAGGTTTGGGCAACGCAGCCTTATTTAAAGCCACTTCCTTCGGCACTGGCGACTCGCTGCCCCCCGGCACCTATCATGCCGCGACGGCCTGCGCTCAAGCGGTCACGACGACCTGTAATCCTGCCGCCAGCACAAATCTTAGTTCAACCCAAAAATAGGTCGCTCGGCGTAAGCCGGGCCCCTTTGGCCCCGCATTAGAGGATCTTTTTTTGAGGGCCCAGGCAAATCATTGGAGGCACGCGGTCCCCGTTTGGGAAACTCTACCGCGACGTGCGGTGCTTCGCCACCCTTTCGACACCGAATCTCCCGCTTCCCGCCGGTATTGGCTCGTGCCGAGCAAGGCGAACTCACTTGGCTGAGATCGGCACCGCAAGCCATCGTTATGGGAAGCGCTGGACTACTATTGGCTGCCGCCGTACAACCCGAATCAAGCAATGTCTGGAAGCTGACTTTCAAGCGCGTCGGGTGCCGTCATCACGACATCGCACCGCGTGACGATATCTCGCCGCCTTCATTTTGGTGGCCGCGCTTCCCCCGGATTACATTGGATCTCGGGATAGCTGATGCCATAATTAGAAATATGCAATTAGCGCAATGCCCTCGACCATCAGGGCAGCGCCGACGATGCGGCCCGCGCTCAGAGCGTGGATCCATCCCGAAGAGGCCCAATTTATCGATGATGAGGGACATCAATATATTGGCAGTAATCGTGAGCCCCGCAAATGCACCGGCTCCCACCTTGCCGACAAACATCCCGTCACGACCGCAACTGCACCAACCAGGCCCCCCAAAGGGCGCCCACCAAGGCATTTGGGTTATCGAGTCGGTCGTCGGCAATGGGTGGGGAAGACAAATCAATACGACGGCTAAGAAAGCGACGGTGGGCAAAAGGGACACCAAGCTGCCCAACCAGGGGTTGACGAGCGCCTTTTTAGAGCGTTGTTCATGGGCGGTCCCCACGCCTGACGCGCACCCGCGATAAGAATGATCGGATAAAGCCACGCGGCTGACAGATTGCCCATTTCTATCTCGGTTAGTGAATGTTGAACCAGATACACGTCGCGAGAGAAGCAATCAGCGCCGGCGGCATTACGAGGCAGCCCAACGCTAGAAATCTCCATGCGCTAACGGTTTGACCTTCTCGTCGCAGCGCAACGAGCCACAAGATCGTGGCAAGCGACCCGGTCACGGATAAATTGGGCCCGAGATCCACACCGACGAGCAGCGCGCCGGTGACGTGGGGTGACAAATGAGCGCCGCTGACAATTGAACCCGCCAGGAGTCCGACAGGCAGGTTGTTGAGGAGATTGCAAAGAAGCGCGACGACGCTGCCAGTGGCGAATGCTGTTGCACTGGGCGCTGCAGCGGCGCTTTGGGGTAAATATTGGATCGCCCACCGCAGCGCGCCAGTCCTCTCGACCGCGTCTACCAGTACAAAGAGTCCCGCCACCAGAGGCAACACACTCCAGGAGATCCCCTTGGCGATGATCCAAGGAGAGCGTCGGTTTAAGGACAGGATCGTGATCGCGGTTGCAGTGCCTGCCAGTAAAGTTGGAAGCCCCAGCTGCCAATCAAGACTGGAGGCAAGTAGGAGCACGATCGCTGTCAACACGATCCCGCCGACGGCCAGGCGACCGCCTCGAGACAGCGTGGGTACTTGTATATCGCGCGAAATCTCTCCGGCAAGCTCACGCCGCTGCGTAAATCGAAGTGCAAGAAATGTGACGCCGATGGACGCCATTGAGGCAAAGCCAAATTCGAGCAGCCACGCGCCGAGCGACGGCATGTGAGCGCCATAAACCACCAAGTTCGCGGGATTCGAGATCGGCAGCACGAAGCTTGCGGCGTTGGCGGTTATGGCGCAGATGAGGAGGTACGGCAGCGGCTTGGCCTTGGCTTGTTTCGTGGCTGTGTACACGGCCGGCGTCAGCACGACGGCGGTGGCATCGTTGGATAGGAAGATGGTGACGATCGAGCCGACTAAGTAGACCAAGGCGAATAGTCGGCTGGGCGATCCCCTTGATTGCTTCACAGCGACGGCCGCGAGCCAGTCGAATAGCCCTTCGTGCCGTGCGAGTTCGGCCAGCATCGTCATGCCGGTCAGGAAAAGGCAAACATCCATACCCTTCAGCACCGCCCTGCCGGCGTCCGGTACGGATATTAGGGAAAAGACCACCAATGCAACGGCGGCGAGAACGGCCCACAGCGCTTCGGGCAATTTCCACGGCCGGATGATCACACCTAGGATGGCGAGTGCTGAGATCGACCAGATGGCAAGGTGGGCAGGCGAGGCCAACATCAAGGGCAAAACCATTGGTTACCAATTTCTTCCGTTCTGGTTGGGCGCCAAGCGGGACCCCAACAGACACTGTTCGGGCCACGCGCTGAGCGCGTCGGCATCGCTGCCTTTGGCGGCTGTTCGGGTGGACGATATCCAGGCGTGGCTACGACGATCGAGTCGATGTCGGTACTTCCGGTTGCATCGCGAGCTTCGACTGTAAGTGTAAACTGCTCCAAAGGCGCTTTCATGCAGGTCGCCCACATGGACCCATGCCAAGGATTGGTCGTTCGTAAAGATCATCACTGCGCCCTCTTGCCATAAGCCCACTACAAAGCCCTTTGCAACGGCCATGCCACAGACAGAACATTGAAATGCCTCGATTGAGCGTCCCGAGGGTGGGGTGGGTGTCCGATAAAATGACAGTCGGTGTCTGGATTTACGACACGCAACAACCAAGCCCGGCGCTTAGCAAGGCGTTTAGCTTTTTTGGCCGGAGACACTTGCGCGGTCCTGTTCCACTTTGCCAACGCGGCGATGCTGCACTGTTAGGGAAATGCTCGCCAAAGGACAGGGCCGCACGTCCATGATGTTTATGTCCGCCTGCGTGATCACCACCCAGGTTGTCGTGACGCTACTTGCATCCTTTGTCGGCATCAAGGCACGGCAGTGGGGCCGCAAGCCATTGCTGCTAATTGCGTTTGGCGTGTAGCCTATCCGCGGAGTTCTTTACACCATGGCCCACGCGGCCCCAACACTGATTGCGATCCAGGTGCTAGACGGGATCGCCGCTGCTATTTTTGGCGTCGTATCCGTGCTTGTGATCGCCGATCTGACCCGAGGGAAGGGACGCTTTAATCTCACATTGGGCGCAATTACCACCGCCGTCGGCGTCGGTGCTGCATTGAGTCAGTCGATTGCCGGGGAAATTGTCCATCGATTTGGCTATCACGCAGGGTTCTTGTTCCTGGCCGCTGTCGCAATGGCCGCCTTAGTAGTGCTTTGCATCGCCATGCCGGAAACTCGGAATAGGCGCCTCGAGTGAGCGCACGGTCAGACATGACCTGTCCAGCCACCTGCCCTGCGGTTAGCGACTGATGTCGGAAACCACGAAGGCGGTAACCGTTCGGCAAATATACTCGTGGCCGGCTCACGGCGGCAGCCCGGATCATGCATTCATGGTAGGGATGACCTCACGCGGCAAGGGCACTACCACGATTAGTGAAAATAATCGTCGTTCGTTTCTAAAACGTGCGCCCTTCACCCACTATTTCAAACTCCGCCTGCTTTTCCGCGTCCAGCCAATCCTCTAGTTCGTGCCCTGGCGCAAATCCACGCCGTTCTGCGCACGCATACGCGATTTTTGCGATCAATTCATTTCGATCGATTGGTAAGTGCGACGTCAGCTTCTCCCGACTCACGACTGCATTTGAATCGTCACCCGAGCTGCGTTGCGTTTGCACGAAACTGGCGTCTTTTGGGGAAGTGGACATGAACTCTCACTTTCGCTCAATAAATGAGCGCCAAAGGTCCTAATCGAGTTAATCGATAACTCCGCGCGCGCTTACAGCAGGACAGCGGGCCTGGAAGAAAGGAGTCGAATCTGGCACTGATTTTCCACCCAATTAATACCAAAGTCCAGGCGCGGAACCTAAGCATTTTGAGACTCCCGAGCTGAAGCCAGAGACCATTGCCTTGCGCGATCGACCAGTACGACATCGCAGCCACGGACAGTCGGACTTGTCTGACATTCAATGCACCCAAACTGACCCGGAGAGAAATCCTCTGGTGTATTAAAACTAGCTGCTCTCACCGTGCAGGGCGGCGTGGGCAGGTGCCCTCGGCTGCGGCTTCGGCATCAAACCGCGTGGTGCCCTGGAGATGGTTCGAGTGGCCCAGCTCTTTCACAGACGTTTTGGTTTTCTGCTTCGGTTGGGTATGCTGACGACCGTGCTGCTGCTTGCCGTACTGGTATTCGTGTGGCGTGCGGGGATGGCATATCCGGCAGGAGATCACGAAGCACTTGAACAGCCAGTTCCCTTTAGCCACAAGCATCATGTCGGCGACGACGGGCTCGATTGTCGTTATTGCCACAGTTCAGTTGAAAGCTCGGCATTCGCTGGCATACCCCCCCTTTCGACTTGTATGACGTGCCATTCTCAGTTGTACACTGATCAGCCCGTGCTGGCGCCGCTGATTGCCGCATATCGCAGCGGAGTCGCATTTCAATGGCAACGACTCCATAAACTTCCGGATTTTGTCTACTTCAATCACAGCGTTCATATCGCCAAGGGCGTCGGCTGCGTGAGCTGTCATGGACAGGTGGACCAGATGCCCCTCACCGCGCGGGTCGCGCCACTGACCATGCAATGGTGCCTTGACTGCCACCGCGATCCGGAGGCACACCTGCGCCCCTTGGATCAGGTGTTCAATCTGCACTGGCAACCGCAAAACGCCGCTACATTGGGCGCACAGCTATTGCATGCCTATCACATAGACAAGCGAAGACTGACGGACTGCTCAATATGTCACCGTTGAACTTATCCACGTCATTCGATGTCGCGGCAACGCGGACTCGCTTGGCGTCCAAGAGCGGTCCTGTTTTCTGGCGCAGCCTGGAAGAACTGGCTGACAATGAGGAATTTCGGCAATGGTTGCGTGAGCAGCAACCGCATATCGCCGAAGCGCTGAGCCTGGATCGGCGGGCGTTTTTGCAACTGATGGGAGCCTCCTTGGCGCTCGCCGGCCTGAGTGCCTGCGGCCACCCGCCTCAAGATCAGATCGTCCCCTATGTGCATGCGCCGGTGGGACAGACTGATGGACTGCCACGCTTCTTCGCCACGACATTGATGCGAGACGGATACGCACGGGGCGTATTGGTTGAAAACCGCATGGGGCGCCCGACAAAGATCGAAGGCAATCCGTTGCATCCAGCCAGTCTGGGCGCGACAGATATCTTCGCTCAGGCTGCCGTGCTTCAGTTATGGGATCCGGATCGATCTCAGACGGTGATGAAACACGCGGTTACGTCGACGTGGGACGAGTTTGCGGCCGCATCCGCAGAGGCGGCCGAGCAAAACTTACGCGATGGTGGGGCGGGGATTCGGATTTTGACCGGCGCGATCACGTCCCCAACGCTGGCCGCCCAGCTCAGTGCTGTTCTTGAACGATATCCGCACGCGAACTGGCATGTACATGAGCCCCTCGGTAACGCGAGCGCACGTGCCGGAGCAGGCCTCGCTCTGGGCGCTCCCCTCGCAACGCGACTGCGACTGGATCGGGCAAAGACGATCCTTTCGCTCGATGCTGACTTTCTGAGCGATCCGGCAGCAGGCGTGCGCTACGCGCGCGATTACGCCACCACCCGATCACCGGACGGCCCCGGCGGTACGCCCAGCCGTTTGTACGTGGTCGAATCCACCCCGTCCGTGACAGGCGGGATGGCGGATCACCGCCTAGCACTGGAATCTGATCGCATTGAGCAATTCGCCGGCTTGCTCGCCATGGGACTAGGTATCGATCTGGAGGTGGCAGGCGCCGCCGACGAGCAGCAAATGCGCTGGCTAGATGCGCTGCTGGCGGAGCTGAAGGCCCACCGCGGAGCATCGTTGATTGTGGTCGGGGCCTCCCAGGCGCCATGGGTCCATGGGCTTGGGCATCTGCTGAATAACGCACTCGGCAATGTGGGAAACACCATTGAGTACACCGATCCTGTGGAACGCGAACAGGCCGGCACCATCGTTGAACTCGTAGACGCCATGCGCTCGGGCCGGGTGGCCACCTTATGGATCCTCGATTGCAATCCTTGCTACGACGCACCAGCCGATCTGCAGTTTGAAGATTCCCTCCTTCGCGTCCCGCACGTCATCCACCTGGGCCTGTATCGCGACGAGACGGGCTTGCAGGCCGAATGGCATCTGCCGATGGCCCATCAACTGGAGAGCTGGTCGGATGGTCGCGCCTACGACGGAACGGCGAGCATTGCACAGCCACTGATTGCTCCGTTGTACGATGGACGCTCGGCACTGGAAGTGTTGGCCATGATGCTTGGCGAGAAGATTCAGCAAGGCCGCATGCTCGTTCGCCAACAGTGGCAGGAACAACTACCAACTGAGGAATCCTGGAACAGCGTCCTGCAAAGCGGGGTGATCCCGAACTCGATGTTGCCGCCGCGAACGGTGTCGACCAGTACGGCCTTCCTTGCCCAGGCGAAGCAGCCTCGGCAGAATGCAGACACGCTCGAACTTCTGTTTCGTGCCGATTCCACGATCGGCGACGGCTCGTGGTCCAATAATGGGTGGCTGCAGGAGTTACCTAAGCCCCTGACCCAGCTAACCTGGGATAACGCCGCGCTAGTGAGCCCGGCCTTGGCCGCACAGTACCATCTCAGCAATGGCGATCTGCTGGAATTGCGGGCGCGCGAGCAGGTCTTGCAAGTGCCCGTTTGGATCATGCCGGGGCAGGCCGCTCGCAGCGTGACGCTGCCGCTGGGCTACGGACGCCGACATGCCGGCCACGTGGGAGACGGACGGGGATTTGACGCGTATCGCTTGCGGATGTCGAACAATCTTTGGAATGAGACCGGATTGCACATCCGCCGCACGGAGGGCCACTATGAATTCGCGAGCACACAACATCACTTCAACATGGAAGGACGGGATCTGCTGAGGGTAGGCACGCATGCGCAGTATCTTAGCGATCCTCATTTCGCAACTGCGCCAGATCATTATCCGGGGACGCCGCCGAGTCTATACACCGAATACCCACCGGGCGAATACGCCTGGGGCATGTCAATCGATCTTAACGCCTGCATCGGCTGCAAAGTATGCACCATCGCATGCCAATCGGAGAATAACATCCCGGTGGTCGGCAAGGATCAAGTGCAGCGTGGACGTGAAATGCACTGGATCCGCGTCGATCGCTATTACGAAGGCGATGCGGCCAATCCACGAGCGTACGCCCAACCGGTGCCCTGCATGATGTGCGAGCACGCTCCATGCGAAGTGGTGTGCCCGGTCGGGGCGACGGTGCACGATTCCGAAGGGCTCAACGTACAGGTCTACAATCGCTGCGTAGGTACGCGGTTCTGCTCGAACAACTGTCCCTACAAGGTACGCCGTTTCAATTTCTTGCAGTATGCGGACGACACGACCGATACGCTCAAGGCGCAACGCAATCCGGACGTGACCGTGCGTCGACGTGGTGTGATGGAGAAGTGCACCTACTGCATCCAACGCATCGAAACCGCGCACATTGAGGCCGACAAGCAGGACCGGCGCATTCGGGATGGGGAGGTATTGACGGCCTGTCAGGCTGCCTGCCCGACTCAAGCGATCCGTTTCGGGGATCTGTCCAACAAAACTTCCGATGTCGCGAAAGCCAAGGCCTCTTCGCGTAACTATGTGATGCTGGCTGAACTCAATACCCGACCGCGCACCAGTTATCTTGCGCGGCTGCGAAATCCGAATCCCGCGCTGGGAGACGACCTGGCGTGAGCGAATCGACGTACCAGTCCATTTCGGACACCATCTGTCATATCACCTTGCACCGCAAGTTCGGGCTGTACTGGCGAGCCGGGGTGGCTGCAACGGCCGCGTTGACCTTACTACTGGCCTGCGGCATCGTGTGGCTTCTCCACGAAGGTGTGGGCATCTGGGGCATCAACGTGCCGGTCGCCTGGGCCTTCGCAATCGCCAACTACGTGTGGTGGATCGCGATCGGCATGGGAGGGACGTTCATCTCCGGTGCGCTCTATCTGGCGCGAAAAGACTGGCGCAACTCGATCAACCGCTATGCCGAAGCGATGACGGTGTTCGCCGTCTCGGTGTCCGGCATCTTCCCCGTACTGCATCTGGGGCGGCCTTGGTTCTTCTACTGGTTATTCCCCTACCCTGACGTTATGAACGTCTGGCCGCAGTGGCGCAGCGCTTTGGAGTGGGATTTCTTTGCCATTCTCGCGTATCTCAGTTTCTCTATCCTTTACTGGTATGTCGGCATGGTTCCGGATCTCGCTACTTTGCGAGACCGGGCGCCCACCCTGCGCAAGGCGCGCCTGTATGGCTTCTTTGCCCTAGGCTGGCGCGGGGAGGCCGCGCAGTGGCAAAGCTTTCAAACCGTAAGCCTGTTGCTCGCGGGACTGGCAGTGCCGCTCGTGTTCTCGGTGCACAGCATGGTGGCGCTCGATTTCTCCGAAGCAGTACTGCCGGGGTGGCACTCGACGATCTTTCCACCGTTCTTCGTCGCCGGCGCGCTATTCTCAGGATTTGCGATGGTGCTGGTGCTGGGCATTCCACTGCGCCGCACACTGGGTTTACAGGCCTATATTACGCAGCGACATCTGGAGAACCTCGCCAAAATGATGCTGGCGGCGGGCTTGATGGTCGATTACAGCTATGTCTCGGAAATTTTCAACACCTACTACAGTATGGACCCCTACGACGTCGCGGTCACCACGCACCGCATGTTCGGTGTATACGCGTGGGTGTTCTGGGGGACGATTCTTTGCAACGTCCTGTCGATCCAAGCGCTGTGGTTCGCCCGCGTGCGCCGCAACCCGGCGGTGTTGTTCGGCATCGCGATTCTTGTTCTCATCGGCATGTGGCTGGAGCGTTTCATGCTCATCGTCACCAGCCTGTATCAGGACTTTGTGCCATCGAGCGGGGGTATGTTCTATCCGACATTCTGGGACATTGCCTTTCTTGCAGGGTCAATCGGCCTGTTCTTCCTTTTGTTTCTTCTGTTCGTTCGCCTCCTGCCCGTGGTCTCGATGTTCGAGTTGCGCAAGTTGGTCCCCCATGAGGTGGGTGATCCGCCGTGAGCGCGCCGCCGCTCTATGGGTTGCTCGCCGAATTCCCGGATGCGCGGCAACTCGTGATCGCGTTGCGCCGCGCGCAACACGATGCGCGCTATTCGCAGATTGAGGCTTATTCGCCCGTTGCTGTAGAGGGCTTGGGCGACGCATTGGGGACAGACCGGGGTCATATCCCGCTTTGGACCCTGCTCGGGGGGTTGCTTGGCGGCATAACTACCTACGCGTTGCAATGGTACTCGGCGGTCATCAATTATCCACTCAACATTGGTGGCCGGCCGACGAGGAGCTGGCCGGCATTCCTGCCAGCCGCCCTGGAGATGACCATCCTCGGCGCGGCGGTATTTGGCGTTATCGCAATGTTGGCCGCCGCCAAGGTTCCGCGCCTGCATCATCCGCTATTTGCCGCGCACGTCTTTGAGCGCGCCACCAGTGATCGTTTCTTCCTGGTCCTCAGAGCCGACGCGCCGGAGTTTGACGCCCACCGTGCCCGCGCCTTTCTGGAGACCCTGACGCCCCTCTCGATCACCGAGGTCGCGCGGTGACGCTGCGGGCATTCACAATAGCGGTGCTGGCACTCTTTCTGTCGGGATGCGAGCGCGGTCTGCACGAGATGTACGAGCAGCCGAAGTACAAGCCATTGACCCCGACCACGCTGTTCTCTGACGGCAATTCATCACGCCCGCAAGTACCAGATACGGTTCCCCATTCTGTAGGCGCGACAGCGGGAACGAGTAGCGGTCGAGACGGGACGCTCCATCCTTCCAGCGCGCCGGGCCCCGCAATTGGCGTCGATGCCCTGGGCCACACTCTGGCGCTGAGCGGTGTTGTGGGGGAGACCATCTATCCCAATCCATTGCCAATCAGCCCGCAAC
>Ga0075522_10003619_pt1 | contig 11220 bp, 9 predicted proteins | sample NGEPerA_FD_74796 | JGI IMG/M metagenome (GOLD analysis project Ga0075522, IMG submission 74796) | Arctic peat soil microbial communities from the Barrow Environmental Observatory site, Barrow, Alaska, USA - NGEE PermafrostL2-A | ecosystem: Environmental > Terrestrial > Soil > Wetlands > Peat ... | reverse complement strand
CCATGCGCAAAACAATTACGAGATCCAGGTTTACGGCGCCGAAACCGTTGCACCCCGCACCACCATGCTCGAACTGCACTCCAACTTCACCGCCGATGGTCAGCGCAACGTCGTCGATGGCGTGGAGCCCACCAACCACGCCGAACACGAAACCATCGAAATCACGCAGGGCATCTGGGGTGATCTTCAGTCGTGCCAAGCAAGGGTGGAAGAGTGACAGGGCTACCCATTTGCGCGTCGATGACATGAGAGTACTGTCGGCGGCCCGACGCTGGAGTCAGCCCACAAGCGCCATCGTCGTCGCAATGCATAGATGCATTTGAGGTTATCTGGCCACTAAATTGGCACACCAAATGCTTGGAGAGGAGTGCGGAGGGTGACGCAATGAAGAAAGCCTACCTGGATCGTAATGACTTTTTCCATGCGGAAGTGGCTAGTCTACAGCAGCTTCGCCCGTATCCCACGGTCGAGGGGCTCGAGAACAGTGGCAGGATCTTGGCGGTCGAGAGGGCAAATGATCCTCTACGAGTGAATCGCCCGTGTTCTTTTGCGCATCCGATGATAGATTGCCCCAAGGGAATTGGTTCGAATAGTCCTACCGGCTCAAGACGAATTTGGAGATCAAGGTGCGACGCATGTTGAAGACTGCTGCGTCGCATGATTCGATACACGCTGCGGAACGCGAGGAGGCAGATTGGTTGCGCCAAACAAGAGTGGATTCATCCGAGCGCTGCTACTGAGCGGCGTTGCATTAATGGGTGCCGGGGCCGTGACACTCTGCCCGCAGACGCTCCACTATGCGAAGCCCCCGGACGCGAAAGCCGGCCAGGTGATCTATAAGACCGGCTGCATTGCGTGCCATGGGAGCGAGGGCAACGGCGCTCTTAAGTCGATGACAGTCTTCAAGAGGCCGGATACGTTTCCGGACTTCACGGATTGCGCTGGTACGACGCCCGAGCCAAACGGCAACTGGAAGGCTGCGATTGAGCATGGCGGGCCATCGCGCGGTCTGTCGCAGATCATGCCGGCGTTCGGGGACCTGCTGACGGACGAGCAGATCGACAATGTGATGGCCTACATGCGGGGGTTCTGCAGGAATGTCCACCACGATCCGCTAGGTGAGTTAAACCTGCCGCGTGCGTTGGTTACGGAGAAGGCGTTTCCCGAAAATGAGATTGTGGTTTCGACTGCGGCGAGTGCGTCGGGAGCGCCGACATGGACTACAGACGTGATCGATGAGCGGACGATCATCGATGCCCGGACGCAGCTTGAGACCGACATTCCGGTGAACTATGCAGACCAGAATCGCAATTGGACGGAGGGGTTCGGAGACATCACGCTGGGAGTGAAGCGAGAGATATTTTCCAGCCTGCGGACGGGTTCCATCCTGAGCCTGCAAGGCGGATTTCTGCTGCCGACCGGGGATAGCAAGCGGGGGTTTGGCGCTGGAACGACGCAGTTTGAGCCATTCGCCGCGTTCGACCAGTTATTCCAGGAGAATACGTTCCTGCAGTTCGAGGCAGGCGCGGACCTTCCGTTCGACACGAGTGTGGCGCCGCGCAGCATGTTCTGGCGGTCTACAGTGGGACAAGCAATCGCCCCGGACCACATGCTGGGGCGGCTGTTTTCGCCGATGGTAGAAGTTCTGGCTACCCGGGATTTCAAGCCGGGTGCGAGCACCGATTGGGATGTGCTGCCGGAGATGCAGATCACGATCAGCCGTCGACAGCACGTTCGCACTGGTTTTGGAGTGCGCGAGCCGTTCACGAACACGGCTGGCCGAACACCGCAGGTCTTGTTCTATCTGCTTTGGGACCGCGCGGACGGGAAGCTCTGGGGAGGTTGGCGATGAGACTCCATTGGGGCGGTCCTATTGTGCTGGGGCTCGCGGTGGCTGGGTTTCTGCCATTGGTGCGTGGCCATTCGCAGACGAAGACGGAGAATGCGAAAGGGGACAGGGTGCCCCCGGGAACGGTGTTCCGGACCTCGGACCGGTGCGTGGCATGCCATAACGGACTGAAGACGCGTGAAGGCGTGGACATTTCGATCGGGCTCGACTGGAGCGCGAGCATCATGGCGAACGCTTCGCGAGACCCGTACTGGCAAGGAAGTGTGCGGAGAGAGTCGATCGATCATCCCGAGTCGAAGCAGGCGATTGAGGACGATTGCTCGATCTGCCACATGCCGGCGGTCCGTATGGCCGACCGGGATGCGGGGCGGCACACGGGGGTCCTTGCCCGTCTTCCGCTGAAGAAGTTTCCCGAAGGAGATAAGGCGGCGGAGGATGGGGTGACGTGCTCGGTTTGTCACCAGATTGAGAATGTGGGACTGGGGACGCCGGCGACTTTCGTTGGAAATGTGACCATCGCAAAGCCTGACGCAAACGGCGATCGCCCAGAGTACGGGCCGTTTGCAATTGACAAAGGGCATCAGACCTTGATGCACTCCTCGACCGCGACCTACCGGCCCACGGAAGGGCACCATATGAGCGACCCTGGGCTGTGCGGGAGTTGCCACACGCTCTATACGGACGCTCTGGGACCGCATGGGGATAAGATAGGCAGGTTTCCTGAGCAGGTGCCATTCCAGGAGTGGCAGCATAGCGAGTATTCCCAGGGGCAGACGAGGCAAACGTGCCTGCAGTGTCATATGCCTCGAGTGGATGAGGCGGTGGCGATCACAGCTCTATATGGCCAACCGCGCGAGGGGATGCACCGGCATGTGTTCGTTGGGGCGAACTTCCTGATGCAGGGAATGCTCCAGGAGCATCGGGACGAACTGGCCACGGCGGCCGGGCCGGAGGAGTTGGACGCGGCAGTGAAGCGGACAACGGAGTTCCTGCAGACCAAGTCCGCGAAGGTGACGATCCGCGGCGTGGAGAGGACAACGAACGGGCTGGCGGTGGAGGTACAGGTCGAGAACCTAACGGGGCACAAGCTGCCGACCGCTTATCCTTCACGGAGGGCGTGGCTGCATGTTGTGGTGCGAGACGGAAATGGGCGGGTGGTATTCGAATCGGGGGCGCTCAATACGGATGGATCGATTGTGGGCAACGACAACGATCAGGACCCGCTCAGGTTCGAGCCGTACTATCGGGAGATTACGAGGGCTGACCAGGTGGAGATCTACGAGCCCATTTTGAAGGACTCAGGTGGGAAGGTAACGACCGGGCTGTTGCACGCGGTGGGTTATCTGAAGGACAGCCGCTTGCTCCCAAAGGGGTTTGACAAGGCTACGGCCGAGAAGGATATTGCGGTTGTGGGCGGCGCGGCGGACGATCCAGGGTTCAACGACAAAGGGAGCCTGGTGCGGTATTTGGTGTCGACGGGGAGCGCGACGGGGCCGTTCAAGGTTGAGGCAGAGTTGTGGTATCAGCCGATCGGGTTCCGGTGGGCGCACAACCTGGAGCCGTACAAGGCAAGCGAACCGCAGCGGATGGTGAAGTATTACGAAGAGGCGTCGCAGAAGTCTGCGGTGATGCTGGCGAAAGCGGAGGCGAGCCGGTAACGACAAGCCAGTTCTGTGGGGGCAGCGCGCCGGCATGTCCCGATCGACATTTGCGCTGAGGTTCAAAGAGACGGTTGGGCTTTCGCCGCCGGGTGCCCGATCCTTCCCGCGCCCTATGCAGGAAGGGTGGGATCGCAAGATACCCGCTCCCCAGAAACGATTCGAACTCTACCCCACCAACTCCAGCGCGCGGATCGTCTCCTTGCGCACCGTGAGCCGCTCCACCAGTTCCGTGCGCACCTCGTAGCCGCGTCCAGGCGTGTCTGGAATTGCGATCTCGCCCGCAGCGGATACGAGCACTTCCGGCTCGATGATGTCCTCGGCCCAGTACCGCGCCGACGCCGACACATCGCCCGGCAGCGTAAAGTTTTCCAGCGTCGACAGCGCAACGTTGTGTGACCGCCCGATGCCCGACTCCAGCATCCCGCCGCACCACACGGGAATTCCCCGCTCCTGCGCGGCGTTGTGCACCGCGATGGCCTCAGAGAATCCCCCCACGCGTCCCAGCTTGATGTTGATGATCTTGCACGACTCCATCTCGATCGCCGCCAGCGCGTCGCGCCGGTTGCGAATCGATTCGTCCAGGCAGATCGGCGTCTCCAGCCGCTTCTGCAGCATCGAATGGTAATAAAAATCGTCGTGCCACAACGGCTGCTCGATCATCAGCAAATCGAATGCGTCAAACCCCACGAGGTGGTCCGCATCCCTCAGCTTATAGGCTGAGTTCGCGTCGCAGCTCAGCGTAATCCCCGGCCAGCGATTCCGCACTTTCTCCAGCACTTCCACATCCCAGCCTGGCTTCACCTTGAGCTTGATGCGCTGATACCCGGCCGCCAGTTCTCGCTCAATAATTGCAAGCAACTCGGGAATCGACTTCTGAATGCCGAGCGAAACACCGCAAGCAATCGTCTCCTGCACCCCGCCGATCAGGTTGGAAAGAGAAATGCCCTCCCGCTGCGCCTCCAGGTCCCAGATCGCGTTTTCAAGTGCGGCCTTGGCCATCTGGTTGCCGCGCACCTGGCGAAATATCGACGGGCAATCTCCTCCGTGTTCGGGCTGCTCCGCGGCCAGCACCGGTCCCAGTTCCTGGGTGATTACAGCCCAGGCGGTGTCGGTCGACTCCGCCGAAAAAAACGGATGCTCGCCCGCAGTGCATTCGCCCCAGCCCGTCAGCCCCTCGGAATGGATCTCGGTCAGCAGGATCCTCCGATTCCGAGTCACGCCAAAACTGGTTTCAAAGGGACGCACCAGCGGCAGGTGCAGTTCACGCAGGATAATCGCATCGATTCGCATAAATTGTTGAACCTCGGGGAAATCAGTCGAACTAAAAATCAATCCAGATCGAGCTGCGTAGCGGGACCCAGTTCAAAAACGCCATTTCCTTCCGCATCCCTGACAAAGCCAAGTACGGCCAGGCCGCTGGAAAATGCCTGTTGAAACTTGCGCCGGTTCTCCAGCTGGACGGCCAGGGCTTTTTCCTTGCCTTTCGACGACGCCTTCCACTCGTAGATTTGAGCCGGAACCTGAATGCGCTCTTCAACCACTAGCTTGGATGCCGGGCGGCCTTCAAGAATAGCCTGCACCCTGGGGGAATCCAGGCGCCACTCCGCCACCAGGCGGTCCGTGGGCAATCCGGCCTGCAGTCGAGATGAGGATACACCATAGAAATCCGCACGATAGCTGCGAACGATCGCTCCCAGCCTGTGGATATTGAGAAAAGCATTCTTGATTTCCAGCGGATCGAACGTCCATTCCATATACCGGATGCCGCGCGAAAGTGCCTCACGCCGTTGTTCCAGCTTGAGTAGCGTTCCAAGGCCGCGATTGCGGTACGCCTCCCGGACCGCCAGCATGTGGGAATGGAGATAAGCGCGCGGCGCCCCCTTGCCTGTTTTCAGGCCAGGCAAGGAAAAGACAAATCCCACCAACGACTTCGCCAGCCCCGAGCCCGGCTGGTCTGCAATCTCCGAGTCGAACGCGCCCATTACCTGTCCGCCGATCGATTGCGCGATCAGAAATGTCTTGCGGGGAATTACATCGCTCTCGTCGTAGCCCCACGTCTCAATCTGTAACTGTACGCATGCCTCCAGCTCGTCAAAGCCTTCGCAGGAGCGAATCTCGATCATTTCTGCCCCTCGTCCGCCAGTTTCCGTTTGGCCCCAGCCCAAAGCGCTTCCAACTCATCGGGGCCAAGCTCCTCGAGTGGCCTCACTGCCGCCAACTCCATCTCCCTGAACCGATCGCGAAAACGCCGATTGCAGCCGCGCAAAGCCATCTCCGCATCCACGCCGAGGTGCCGTCCCAGGTTGACAACAGTAAACAGCAAGTCGCCCAGTTCCGCCTCCACCGCAGGCTTGCGTGCCGGATCGTCCGAGGCAGCCTCCGCCTCCAGCTCTCTGGTTTCCTCTTCGAGCTTAGGCAGCAGATCGCGCCAGCTCGGCCAGTCGAACCCGGACTTCTGCGCCTTGGCTCCCAGCTTGGCGGCCTCGGCCAGTGCCGGCATGGCTCGCTGCACGCCATCCAACCGCGACACCGGAAGCTTCTCCCCGGTCCCACCCGCCTGGACGCCTTTGGCCCGATTTTCAGCTAGTTTGATTTCTTCCCAGTTTCGCAGCACAGCCGCCGAGGAGCCCTCCACCGTCGCATCCACATCCGCCTGGTTTCCGGCTGCCCGTGAGGCCTCCTCGCCAAACACATGCGGGTGCCGGCGCACCAGCTTGCGGTTCAGGTGATCCAGCACCTCGGCAATCGTAAAATGCCCTTCGTTGGCTGCCATCTCCGCATAGAACAGCACCTGCAGCAGCAGGTCGCCCAGTTCCTCGGCCAGGTGCGGAAAATCCCGGCGCTCAATGGCGTCGAAGACCTCGTACACCTCTTCCAGGGTGTATTTGCGAATCGTATCGAAGGATTGTTCGCGGTCCCACGGGCAGCCACCGGGAGCCCGCAGCCGAGCCATGATGGCCACTGACTGTTCAAAAAGCTCCGCCGCTCGAGCAGGGTTGTTTACAGTGGCCGCTGCGGAGGGTCGTGCATTTGGAGTGTCAGGCGGGAGTTCCATTCCCCTCCAGTCTACCTTGCGCAGGAGCATAGGGTTGGGACCGGGCGTCTCTGGAACCGTATACTCAACTCGCGCATGATTCGTATTCTGGGAACGACATTTGCGGGCCTTCTCGGCCTTGCCTTCGGCAGCTTTCTGAACGTGTGCCTCAGCCGGTGGCCGGAGGGCGAGAGCATCGTAAAGCCGCGTTCCCACTGCCGCCACTGCAGCCACACGCTGGCCTGGTGGGAGAACATCCCCTTGGCAAGCTGGCTCGTCCTTCGCGGCCGCTGCCGCAACTGCCGCACTTCGATCAGCTTCCGGTATCCGCTCGTGGAATTGGCGATCGGGGTTCTATGGGCTGCTGCAGTTTGGGGTTCTTCGGCCTGGATATTTGCTCTCGATCAGCCTGCCGTCGATCTGTATCGCGAAATAACCAGTTTGCTCGGGCAAATGATTCTTTACTGGCTTCTGGTAGTTCTGGCTGTGCTGGATGCCGAACACCTCTGGCTGCCCAACTTCCTCACTCTGCCGGGAGCCGCGCTCGGGTTCATCTTGTTCTTTATCAAACTCGAATTGGCCTCGAATCCCGTTCTTAGCAAATACGGCGCGGAGGGACTGCAGCAACATCTCGTCTACCGCTTTGCATTTTGGGAATTCATCGGCATTCTCGCCGCCGCCGGCCTCATCCTGCTCATCCGCTGGCTCTATGGGCTAATCCGCCACCGAGAAGGCATTGGCCTCGGCGACGCCAAGCTTATGGCCCTTCTTGCGGCCTGGCTCGGCCTCCCTGGTGCTCTGCTCGCCTTTGCCATGGGGGCCGTTCTGGGTTCCGTTGCCGCTCTTGTGCTGCTCGCAGTTCCATCTGCGCGCACGGACCCGGATAGTTGGGCCACCAGCAAGCTCCCGCTTGGAACCTTCCTCTGTATCGGTGGAATCGTCAGCAATTTGTGGGGACAGACGATCATCGACGCCTATCTGCACCTGGCCGGCTTTTAGCAGGCCGCCCTTACTGCGGCTTCTCCGCCCTCTGCCCCTCCGGCGCGGCTTTCGCGTTCTCGATCTTCGGGTCTTCCAGAGCTTTCTTCGCTTCCTTCGCGTGCTTACTGTCCGGGTCGTATTCAATCACCTTCAGGTAGTAAGCCCGCGCATCAGCAAAATTTCCAAGATGCCGCGCGCTTTCGGCCAGTCCCCAGAAGACCTCCGGCTCCTCGGGAGCAAGCACCATCGCCGACTGGAAGCGCGACAGCGCCGCCTTCCAGTTCTTGTTGTCTATGTAATATTTGCCGACACTGATGTCCTGCTGTGCGGTTTCCTTGGGCGCGTCCTCCAGGCTGCCACCCTTCTTCCCCTTCCTTTTTTCCGTCTCGTCGTCGCCCGACCCCGGCAGCAAAGTGTCCAGGTTGTTCACGCTGGAGCTCGACTCCGGCTGCTCGTTATTGGCTGGCGCCGCAGAATCGTCGGGACTTCGTACGGGGTCCAGATCGTCTCCGGGCAACGACACCCGGTCGCCCTCCGATTCGCTGAACGTTCCAACCGGCACATCCGGCGTCAGCTTTGTCGGCAGCACCGGAACCGACTCAGTGTTTTCAGGAAAGGGATTGGAACCGCCCTGTGGACTGGTCTTCTGAGGCTGTGGGTCCGCGGCTTTCTGCGCCTTATCGTCCGTCTTGTTCTGCCCAGCTCCGTTGTTGCCCTGGGTCTGCGCAATCAGCCGCGGCGCCGCCGTCAGGCAGCTCGCAATCACCAGCGCAATCCCAAATCCCCACTTCATCGCGAATCCCCTCACTCCATCTTTAGGCTATCAATGTTAGGATGCGGCCATAAGGCATTTCCAGGCCTTCCGTTCTTCCGGCGTAATACGGAACCGCGAATCAGCCCGAACCTGGAGATGCCGCAGCACAAATTGCGCCAAAGGAAAGCATCGCACACTCGCATGGGATTGATCATCCGCTCTTCCGCTATCCACGCTGCCGGCTGCTACACCACCACCGAGATTCGGAGAGGCACCTGCGTCACCGAATACACCGGCCACCGCCTCAGCAAAGCGCAAGCCGATGCAAGCTACGAGGACTCGCCCATCACCTACCTGTTTGGACTGGGTGACGGCGAGATCGTCATCGACGGGCACGCCACCGCGATGTTCATCAACCACAGTTGCGACCCCAACTGCGAAACAGAAGAAAAGGACGGCCACGTTTGGATAACGGCCATCCGCAATATCGCTCCTGCCGAAGAGATTACCTACGACTATTGCCTCTACGACGGCGGAGCAGACGAAGCTATCTGCAACTGTGGCGCTAACAAATGCCGCGGCACCATGTACTCAAGAGAAGAAATCCGCCGCCGCAAAGCCGCCGCAAAGAAAGCTGCCCTCAAAGCCCGCAATGCAGCAAGAAAGAAGCGCCGCAAGCCCGGAGCTGAACTCGCTCGGAAACGCCGCTAACAGCTCGGTGGCCCATCTGGGCGCCCTCTGGGCACCGCGCTCCTTGCGGAAAGGGTGGGATAGCACGACGCCAGATTTCAGAAATGAAAAAAATTGGCCTCACATCAGGCGCAGCGCATCCACATCCACCACCAGGTTGCGCCGCGGAACGCCCGCCGCATCCGCATGCGCCAGCATCCCGCGCAGCGCTGCGTTCAACGCCTTGCGCGACCCGGCCTTCAAAATCAAATGGAAACGGTACACGCCTTTGATGCGCGCGATCGGCGCTGTGCACGGGCCCAGCACACGCACAGCTCCGCTGTCCTGGTTTTGGACGAAGTACTTGCCAAGAAGAGACGACCACCCCGCCGCCTCTTCCAACTTCGCCGATTGCACCAGTACATTCGCCAGCACGCCAAACGGTGGATAGTGCATCCAGCGCCGGTATTTCAGCTCCCGCTCCGCAAAGCTCGCGTAGTCGTGGGTAGTCGCAGCCACAATCGCGTAGTGATCCGGATAATACGTTTGCACCACCACACGCCCTGGCAAATCGCCGCGCCCCGCACGTCCGGAGACCTGCGTCATCAGTTGAAAAACCCGCTCCGCCGCGCGAAAATCCGGCATCGACAATGCATGATCGCACCCCACCACGCCCACCAGCGTGATGCCGTGAATATCGTGCCCCTTGGCGATCATCTGCGTGCCCACGAGCAAATTGATTTCGCCTGAGTGCAGACGTGCCAGCAGCCGTTCCAGGTCGTAGCGCCCGCGCACCGTATCGCGATCCATTCGGCCGATGCGTGCGCTGGGGAAAATCTCCGCCAGCCGGGCCTCTCCCTGTTCCGATCCCGCGCCCAGGTAGTAGAGATGTTCACTGTCGCACTTCGGGCAACGCGCCGGGATGATCCGCCTGTAGCCGCAAAGGTGGCACTCCAACCGCTGCCCTGCACGCGCAATGTCGGCTTCGTCCGCCGGCGGCTTGTGATGCGTCAGTGCAATCGCGCAGTTCTGGCATTCCAGCTTTTCGCCACACGCTCTGCAGATGACAGCAAAGGAATAGCCGCGCCGATTCAGCAGAATCAGCGCCTGCTCGCCCCGTTCGAGAGCCGTGCTGGTCTGCTCAATCAGCGACCGCGAAAAAAGTTGTTCCTTGCCCGTTTCCTGAAATTCGCGCCGCATGTCGATGAGTTCCACTTCGGGCAGCGGCCTGTTCATTACCCGGTCTTTGATCTCGATGCGCGTATATTTTCCCTGCGCGGAATTCTGCCAGCTTTCAAGGGATGGCGTGGCCGAGCCCATCACCACCACCGCTCCCGCAAGCTTGGCCCGCATCACGGCCACATCGCGCGCGTTGTAACGCGGCGTCTCCTCCTGCTTGTAGCTCTGGTCGTGCTCTTCATCAACCAGAATCAGTCCCAGGTCCGGCGTCGGTGCAAAGATGGCTGACCGCGTTCCCACAACGATCCGCGCCTCGCCTCTCTTGATGCGCCGCCACTGCTCGCTGCGCTCCTCCGGTGTGAGCGCGGAGTGAAGCAGCGCCACGCGATCTCCAAACGCCGCGTCCAGCAGCCCCACCGTTTGCGGCGTGAGCCCAATCTCGGGAACCAGCAAGATCGAAGCCAGCCCTCGATCCAGTGCCCTCTGCATCGCCTCAAGGTATACGGCCGTCTTCCCCGAACCCGTCACGCCATGCAACAAGAACGGCTTGAATCCCCCCAGGGACGCCACCACGCTGGCCAGCGCATCCAGTTGCGGCGGGTTGAGCTTGAACGGCTCCGTCATCGTGGGCCGCAGCCCGCCCATGCGAAACGCCGCTGCCCGCTCATCGATCTTCACCAGTCCGCGTCGCACCAGCGTTTGCAGCGTGGACGAGGGCAGGTCCTTGGCCCGCAACTCGGCCAGCGGTAGCTCACCGCCGCAAGCTGCCAACTCCGCAAGAATGGCCTGCTGCTTCTCAGTCAGCGACGGCAGCCGCGCCTCGGGAACCAGCACCGCAAACCGCTCTGTACGCCGCGCATCGCGCTCCACGGCCATAGTCTCGCGCGCAATCCATTTCTTCCGCAGCAGGCCAGCAAGCACCGGCAGCGTAGCCGCGGTAGCCGTGCGCAGGGTCGACACCTTTACCGCTTCTCCGTCGGCCAGCCGCGTCAAAACGCGAAGCTCCAGATCCAGTTCTTCCGGCGACAATTTTCCGCGTCGTTTTGCGGGTGCCCCAGAGCCTGCCCTGAGCTTGTCGAAGGGTCTCGATTTT
>Ga0075522_10003618_pt1 | contig 11223 bp, 6 predicted proteins | sample NGEPerA_FD_74796 | JGI IMG/M metagenome (GOLD analysis project Ga0075522, IMG submission 74796) | Arctic peat soil microbial communities from the Barrow Environmental Observatory site, Barrow, Alaska, USA - NGEE PermafrostL2-A | ecosystem: Environmental > Terrestrial > Soil > Wetlands > Peat ... | reverse complement strand
ATGGCGCATCATCCGGCCAATCACTTATCCAGCCCGCTCCGAGGGCATCACGGCTCTGCTCAATGGATTGACGGCCTTGGAATGGCAGGCGCGCATCTCGGAGAGTGAGCTGAAAGACCAGCCCGACGCGCAGGAAAAATTCGGCTTTACCAAGCCGCAGTTTTCGGTGGTCCTGCAAGGCGGCGGCCCGGCCCGGCATCTGTTGATCGGCCAAACTTCGCCGTTGGGGGACCAGGTTTTTTTGTATGTCGTGGGCAACTACGATATTTATCTCGTCAGCACCAATCTGCTTCCGCTGATTCCCCAGGACAAAAATCAATGGCGCGATCTTTCGTTTCTCCATCTCGAATCGCTGCCCTACGACTCGCTGCAAGTGCGCTTCGCCGGCAAGGGCTTCGATTTGGAACGCGACCCCACCAACCAGCTTTGGTTTATGACCAAACCATTGACTGCGCGCGCCGACACTTCGCGGATCAACCAACTTCTCCAGCAATTGCAGGACTTGCGTGTCAAACAATTTATTACCGACGAACCTCAAGCGGATTTGGACTCCTTCGGGTTGTCCTCCTCGGCCCAAACACCCGGCCTCGATTTGTCCTTTTGGCGAGGGACGAATAGGACAGCGGACCTGCGGGTTGGAAGCAGCCCCACCAACCAACCGGGCCTGGCCTACGCGCGTTTGCTCAATCCCAGTAACGTGGTCGCCATCGCCAGCACCCCTTTGCGCCCATGGCAAAGTGCTTACACCAACTTTCTCGACCACCATTTACTGAGCCGTTCGCTCGAATCGATCCGCGCCATTTCCGTCCAGGGTGACGGCGCGTTTACCGTCGAGAAACAAACCAACGGCCACTGGCAAGTGCGGGGAACGGTCCCCTTTCCCACCGACGAAGTGCTGATGCGCGATTGGCTGGCCTCTTTTACCAACATCGAAGCTCAAATTGAAAAAACGGTGGCAACAGATTTCGCCGACTACGGCTTGGCCCATCCGCTGCTGCAATATACGGTCATAGCGGCTCAGAATGAGGTGATGGCCCAGATCGAATTTGGGACTAATTCGGCCGGCAAGATTTTTGAACGGCGAACCGACGAATCGTTTGTCAATGCCATTCCTGCCGGAGATTTCGACCGTCTGCCCTCCGCCGCCTGGCAGTTGCGCGACCGCCACATTTGGTCCTTCGACTCCAGCAATGTCGTTAGCCTCACCATTCATCAACTGGGGGGCACGCGCAAATACCTGCGCGATCCAGAAGGCGATTGGACTTTTGCTCCTGGGTATCACGGGCCGCCCTTTGTCAATTGGCCGGCGCTCGAGGAAGGCGTGCATCGTTTGGGTGAATTGAAAGCGATCTATTGGAGCGGCTTGGGCGAGACCAATCTGAAACAATTCGGCTTTTCCCAAGTGGATTTTAGCCTGTCTTTGGAAATCAAAAAAGGCTCTCAATTCGTCACCAACTCGATCGAATTTGGCAGCCGTTCGCCTTACCTTCATCCTTATGCCTCAGTCGTGAAGGAGGGCCAGCGGCTTATCTTCGAGTTTCCGGCGGACTTATATGAAAATTTTGTCGAGCCGGATATGACAATTCCGGCTGCCTTGCGCTATCATCCTTGAGGCATGGCTCGCTTTTTTCAACGCCGCGGAGTCCGGCTTTTGCGGATTACATTCCGTTGGCTGCGCATTGCCTTTTGGTTTGCGCTGTTTTTGGCGGTGGCTGCCGTGGCTTATCTGCACCTGATTGGCCTGCCTGATTTCCTGAAACGGCCGCTCTTGACCCACTTGCGCAGCCACGGCTTTGAGGCGCAGTTCAGCAATGTCCGGCTGGGTTGGGGCCCGTCCCTTATTATTGACAATGCGGCCTTTCGCCGCGCCCATCAACCGCTCAGTCCCCGGCTCTCGGCCGCCCAGACTGAATTGGCGGTGGATCTGCGCGCCCTAGTGCAGTCGCGGATAGAATTGAAATCCCTTCGCGTCGCGGACGCGCAATTGCAGGTGCCGGTTTCCGCAACCAATGGGGACGTTCTTTCACTCAATCAAGTCCGGCTGGGCTTGGCTTTTTCTTCCAACGATTTTCTGCGCTTGCACGATTGCGAGGCAAGTTTCCGCGGCATCGAGATTCAACTCAATGGCGAAGCCAGTCACTTCCGCGACCTGCGCAACTGGAAGTTCCCCTCAAGAGGCGGGGTTGGAAAAACCAATCAATCCTTTCAAAGTCGTTTGCGGCAAATCTCGCAGACCCTCGATAAAATTCATTTTACCGGGACACCGGTATTGGATCTCGACTTGACTGCGGACGGGCGGGACATGAACAGCCTGCGCGGCAAGCTTCAGTTCACCACGGTAGGCGCCCAAAGTCCGTGGGGCGAGGTCACCAAACTGCAAGTGATAGCCGCCTGCGCCCACGCGTTCAAACCGGGGTCAGACCCGTTCCTGCAAGTGCGGCTGACGGCGGACGCCCTCGATTCGCACTGGGCCCGCAGCCGGGCAATTTCATTGATCACCAGCCTTTCCGCAACCGCGAATTCCAATCTGGAAGGCGTCGTCCGTCTCGACGTCGCCCGGCCCACCGCAACCCTCAGCACCAACACATTTCACTCAGCCAGCGTTTCGTGCAATGGCAGCATTACTCTGGCTTCGACCAACTTTACCCCCGTTTCTGTCAACGGAAAACTCCGTGCGATCAGACCGGAAAGCCCATGGGGAACCGCCCGCGAAGTGTCATTGAGCGTGCGGGCGGCTCGCGCCCCAGATCCGCCGTCGTCCGACACCACTTGGGGGCCGTGGGCAAGATTCGGCCCATACCTTCTGAATTGGCAAACGGACGTTGCCAACGTCGTCAGTCCGAAACTTCGTTTGGATCATCTGGTCTCCTCGGGGCATTGGCGCGGCCCCAAAGTGGTGATCGAAAACTTGCAGGCAAAACTGTATGGGGGCCAATTGCAGGCTGACGGCGTCCTGGATGTCACATCGCGAGAGGCAAACTGTCACGCTTCTTCAGACTTCAATCCTCACGAGATTTCCCAATTATTGACGCCAGCAGCCCAGCATTGGATGTCCCAATATGATTGGACGACCCCTCCCAAGGTCGTCGCCGCAATGCGCCTGGTGCTGCCGCCTTGGAGCAATCGGCCGCCGGACTGGCGGACCAATCTCAAGTCCAGTCTCGAGATTGCGGGCGATTTTACGGTAGGGCCAGCCTCCTTTCGCAATGTGTGGGCCACCTCCGCCCAGTCGCATTTCACCTATACCAATCGCGTCTGGGATCTGCCCCGCCTGCACGCGGTGCGGTCCGACGGCGACGTTTACCTGGACTATACCGGGAGCGACGAAACGCATGACTTTCACTTTCTGGTCGATAGCCGGCTTGACCCCAAGGATTCCGTCCCATTGCTGCCGCCGCTCCGGCAGAAGGTCCTCGATGATCTGGCTTTTCCCACCTCGCCCAATATTCACGCGGAGGTCTGGGGTCGGTGGCATGCGTCCGAACGAATCGGATTTACCGCGACTCTGCTGGCGACAAATTTTACGGCGCGCGGCGAACGGGTCAATGGCTTAAACGCCTATGTCGAGTACACGAACAAGATTCTGCGGGTGCATGACCTTCGGGTGTCGAAGGACAAGGGACATCTGACCATACCCTTCGTCGAGGCGGACTTTGATTCCAAGAAAGTGACGATGACCAACGCCGCCAGCACGCTGGATCCCAATATTCTTCCTCGCGTTCTCGGGCCGAAAACTCCGAAATTTCTGACCGTTATTCATTTTGACATCCCTCCTTCAGTCTCGGCCTCCGGCTCTTTCTCCATGCGCGATCCACTGGCGACGGACCTGCACTTTTTCGTGCGCGGGCAGCAGTTTCATTGGAGCAATATTCTGGCTGACCGCATTGATGGCGGCGTGGATTGGCAAGCCCGCACCGTGGTTATAACCAACATTGAAGCCAATCTTTATAAGACCGGTACTTTTGTGGGCTGGATGGTTTTTGATTATGTGCCTAAACACGGCTCGGATTTTCGCACCACTTTTACCGCGACGGATATTGATCTTTCTTCGCTGGTCAAAGGCTTCACCGCCAAAACCAACCGCCTGGAAGGAATGTTGGACGGCAACCTGACTCTCGCCGGCCCGAGCACCACCAATCACCAAACCTGGCAGGGCCGCGGGCGAATTCATGTCCATGACGCCATGTTGTGGGACATCAAGATTTTCGGCCTGCTCTCTCCTGTGCTCAACGCCATTTCTCCCGGCGCGGGCAACAGCCGGGCGCGCGCCGCGACGGCCACTTTTATCATTACCAATAGCGGCGTCTCGACCGACGACTTTGAAATCCGCTCCTCGGGATTTCGGCTGGGCTATCGAGGCACGGTCGATATGAATCGAGTGATCGATGCCCGCGTCGAGGCGGATTTGCTCCGCGACACCCCTCTTTTCGGGCCGCTGTTGAGCGCGGCCTTGATCCCTTTGAGCAAACTTTTCGAGTACCGGATTTCCGGCACCTTGCACAATCCCGTCATGGAGCCTCTTTACCTGCCAAAGTTCATTATGCTTTTACTCCGGCCCTTTCACACCTTGAAATCTCTTTCCAATCCGCCCTCGTCTCTTTCCCCGACTCCGCCGCTCACCGCGCCCAAAGATGGAAAATAGCGTTTCTCATTTTACTTTTCGGCGCGGATTGCTAGCTTGCGGTCATGCGTCGTTTTGTGGTCCGATTGGTCCTGCTGAGTTTTATGTGTTCCGCCGCTGTTGCCTCAGCCGGTCAAGGAAAAATTTGCAAAGTGCTTCCCCAATTTTTGGATCAGAAAGGCCGCCAATCTCTTTCTCCCAGCTTATACGAACGCGACGCCTATCAATTTTACTTGCGCAAACACCCGCTGCAACGCGCGGGCCTGCGCCTCACCGTGCAGTGGAAAGCCAAGGATGTCGATTGGACCAAAACCAAATTGCGCGCTGAAATCCGCGGATTGTTGAACGAAACCTTGCAGACCGTCACTCTGGAAGAGCCAGCCATCAAGCACGGGCACTTCAGCACTTGGTCGGATTTTCAGATTGCGGGCGAGAAGTTTCAGAAATTCGGCGAACTAGTGGCTTGGCGGGTCACTCTTTGGGAAGGCGACCGCCAACTGGGCCGGCAGGAATCGTTTCTCTGGTCCGGCGTCGGTCCCTCAACGCAGTGAACCGGCCAGATATTCCAGGACTTTGGCGACGGCTTCTTCGGCCTTGACCAAAACCAATGGCCCACCCCGCGCTTTGAACTCAACCTCTCCCTTGGCCAGCGATTTCTCGCCCAGTCCGATTCGCAGAGGAAAGCCGACTAACTCGGAGTCTTTAAACTTGACGCCGGGACGGTCGTCGCGGTCATCCAAGATCACGTCAACGCCCTGCGCCGTCAGCTCCGCGTAAATTTTTTCGGCCAGCTTCATCACCGCGCTGTCGGGCCCCGTGGTCAGAGGCGTCAAACATACGACGTAAGGCGCAACGCTGGCCGGCCAGATGATCCCGTCCTTGTCGTTGCACTGCTCGATGATCGCTTGCAACGTGCGGGTCACGCCGATGCCATAGCAACCCATAATGGCCGGCTGCTGTTTGCCGGATTCATCCAGAAAAAGCGCCTTCAAGGCCTCGCTGTATTTGGTCCCCAATTTAAATACGTGGCCCACCTCAATGGCGCGCCGGATTTTCAGCGGCTGCCCGCAATTCGCGCAAGGTTCTCCCGCCCGCGCCAGGCGCAAATCGCTCCATTTCGTCACGTCAATATCGCGCGCCATCTCCACGTTGCGCCAATGGAAACCGTCTTCGTTGGCGCCAGTCGTCATGTCACCGCTGTCGCGCAAGGTCTCCTCCGCATACACGGGCAAATCCTTGACTCCGACCGCGCCCAGACTTCCAGGATGCGCTTTTAAGGCGGCAACTATTTCTTCCGCCTCGGCGGCGCGAAACGTGGCGGTGCCGAGCGCGCGGGTCAATTTCGCTTCGTTCAATTGCTGATCCCCGCGCAACAAAATCAAAATCAGTTTGTTTTCGGCGATGTACACCAGTGTTTTGATTTGCCGGCTGGCCGGGATGCCGTAAGGCGCCTGCGTCAAGGCTTCGATGGTCAGCGCCCCGGGGGTGGCAAATTTTTCCGGCAGAGGTCCGCCTGCGGAGGAGTGGCCGGGCGGTTGGCTATAACGGCTGGCGGCCTTTTCCATATTCGCCGCGTATGGGCAAGCCTCGCAATAAACCACCTCATTTTCTCCGGTCTCCGCCGGCACCATGAATTCATGGGAGAATTTTCCACCCATCACTCCTGTGTCTGCCTCGACCGCGATGGCCTTTAAACCGCACCGCTGAAAAATACGCGTGTAGGCGTCATACATTTTTTGGTAACTTAGCTGCGCCGCCTCATCGCTCAGATCGAAGCTGTAGGCGTCCTTCATGATGAATTCCTTGGCCCGCATCAAACCAAAGCGAGGACGAATTTCATCGCGAAACTTGGTTTGAATCTGATAAAAATTCTTTGGCAACTGGCGATAAGAACTAAGTTCCCCCGCGACCAAAGTCGTAATGACTTCTTCGTGGGTGGGGCCGAGAATCCATTCCTTTTTGGCGCGGTCGCGCACCTTGAAAAAGACGCCCTGCGCCGTCTCATAGCGTCCGCTCTGCTGCCAGATTTCCGGCGGTTGCAGCGCCGGCATCAAAACTTCCAGCGCGCCGGCGCGGTCCATTTCCTCGCGGACGATTTGTTCGACCTTTCGCAAAGCGCGCAAGCCCAGAGGCAAAAAAGTATAAAGGCCGCCGGTCAGCTTGCGAATCAAACCGGCGCGCAAGAGCAGCTTGTGAGAAAGAATCTCGGCTTCGGCCGGCGTTTCTTTGAGGGTGGGAATAAAGGCCTGAGTCCAACGCATAAAATGAATGAAAATGATTTCTCCCGGAGAAATCCGTTACTTGACTGTGTTGACCAGCGGCGTCAAACCTTGGATGCGGGCCTCGAGCCGGTCGCCCGACTTGATCGGCCCGACTCCGCTGGGCGTGCCTGTGACGATCACATCGCCCGGCAGCAACGTCATGTTGGTGGAAACAAAGCTGACCAGCTCGAAGCAATTAAAGATGAGCTGGTTGGTGTTCGAGTTTTGTCGAAGCTGGCCGTTTTGGAAGAGCTGCACCGTCAGATCGTGCGGGTCCAATTTCGTTTCCACATAAGGCCCCAAAGGAGTGAAGGTGTCGAACGACTTGGCGCGCGCCCATTGGCTTTCGGCATTTTGAATCGTGCGATCGCTGATGTCCTGCGCGGCCGTATAGCCAAAAATATAACGCGCGGCCGCGGCAGGAGTGACATTGCGGACCCGCCGGCCAATGACGATGGCCAGTTCCACCTCGTGCTCGGTGCGATGCTGGGGAAAGGGAATTTCAATCTTGCCTCCATCGGGCAGCAGCGACGTCGGCGCCTTGAACCAAAACAACGGCCCTTTGGGCAACGGCTTGTTTTGCTCGCGCGCGTGATCGGCGTAATTGAGGCCGATGGCAATCAGTTTCGACGGGACGACCGGCGTCAAAGTTTTCAAGCCCTTAAAAGAAATCGGCTTCTTATCGAAGGACGGGGAACCAAAGACATCGCCGTGCAACCGATAAAGGTCGCCGTCCACCACTTTGGCGTAAAATATTTCGTCGCCTTTTTGAAACCGGCCAATTGCTGCCATACGTCAACTAGCATTAACAAACTCAACCCCGCCGTCGCAAGGTCAATTGACATTAAATAAATCTTTCAAGGCATGCGTCCAAAATGGATAGTTACGAAAATGTCGTCGATTCACCGCACCATCTCGGTTCATTTTGAACACCGCGTCCATTTCACGCGGGGTGTCTTCAGCGCGGCAAATCTGTTGCTCCAATCTATTTTGGCCGAACCGCCGCGCGTGCCGAAAGTCCTGGTGGTGCTGGACGAATCTCTCGCGGCGGCGCAACCGCTCCTCGCCAAATCCATCGAGAACTACTTGGCCGCTTTTTCAAATCAGCTAAATATGGTCGCGCCGCCGCTGATTATCGAAGGCGGCGAACGGGTCAAGACTTCGTACTTTCACGTCTCGGAAATTCACTCGCAAATCGAGCGCCACCATATCGACCGCCACTCCTACGTCGTCGGAGTCGGCGGAGGCGCATTGCTCGACGTCGTTGGCCTGGCGGCGGCCACCGCGCATCGCGGGGTGCGGCACGTTCGCATTCCCACCACGGTCTTGAGCCAAAACGATTCCGGCGTAGGCGTCAAGAATGGGATCAACGCCTTCGGCAAAAAGAATTTTATCGGTGTTTTTGCTCCACCCTGCGCCGTCGTCAACGATTTCGATTTGCTCTCCTCCTTGCCGGATCGCGACAAGCGGGCCGGTTACGCGGAGGCGGTCAAGGTGGCGTTGATTCGCGACCGCCACTTTTTTGAGTCGTTGGAAAAGGATGCCTCCGACCTGGCGCGCCTGGAGCCTGCGGCCTTGCAACGGCTGATCGAACGATGCGCCGAGTTGCACATCGACCACATTGCCAGCCATGGAGACCCGTTTGAATTTGGGTCGGCGCGGCCGCTTGATTTTGGACATTGGGCCGCGCACAAACTCGAGCAGCTTTCCGAATACCAAATCCGGCATGGCGAAGCGGTTGCCATCGGCATCGCCCTCGATGTCATTTATTCCCGCAACATTGGTTTGCTCGACGCAGCTTCGGCCGAACGCGTCCTCGCTCTTTTGCGGCGATTGGGCTTTGTCCTTTTTGCCAATGAATTGCTGCACCTGGATGCCGACCATCAGCCGATGATTTTCAAAGGGCTGGAAGAATTTCGCGAGCATCTCGGCGGGGAATTGACTTTGACTCTGTTGAAAGCGGTCGGCCACGGCGTCGAAGTCCATGAAATAGTTCTGCCCAAAATGCTCGACGCCCTCCACGAGCTGGAGCAGCGCAACGAGCAGGAAGAGCAGAAGATCCTGCGCGTCCGGTAATTTTCTCTCTCTTTTTCCCGCGCTCCCGGCGATGCTTGACGGCAGATGAACCGAACGGCTGTCCTCAACATTGTCGGCCTGACCGGAGGACTTCTCGGTCCTGCCATGCCGAATCTCTCGCGTTTTGCGCGCGAGGGTAGAACGGCGCGGGTGCGGGCGGCTTTTCCGGCGGTCACCTGCACGGCGCAGTCCAACTATTTGACCGGCCAAACTCCAGCCCATCACGGCATCGTGGCCAACGGTTGGTACAATCGCGAACAGGCCGAAGTCCAATTCTGGAAGCAATCGAACCGCTTGGTGGAAGCTCCCAAGATTTGGGACCGGTTGCGCGCGGCGGATCCCGCCTTCACCTGCGCCCAATTGTTCTGGTGGTTCAATATGTATTCCACCGTGGACTACTCCATTACGCCGCGGCCGGCTTACCCGGCGGACGGACGGAAGGTCTTCGACATTTATACAAGCCCGGCCACTCTGCGTCCTGAAATCAAACACGATTTGGGCGAATTTCCTTTTGCCGCCTTTTGGGGGCCGGCCGCCGGTGTCAATACTCCGCAAGGAAGCGCCGACGCCGCGTCGCGGTGGATTGCGGAAGCGGCGAAATGGATCGAGCGCCGCTTTTCTCCGACGCTGAGTCTGGTTTATCTGCCGCATCTGGATTATAATTTACAGCGGCACGGCCCGAACCGCCCCACCGACCTTGCCCAAATTGATGCGATTGCGGGAGAGCTTATTACATTCTTTCAATCGCGCGGCGTTCGGCTGGTGCTGCTTTCCGAATACGGCCTGACGCCCGTCGATGCGCCGATTCACCTGAACCGGCTTTTTCGCGAAAAGGGTTGGATCGCCCTTCGCGAGGAACTGGGGTTGGAACTGTTGGACTGCGGAGCCAGCAAGGTTTTTGCGGTGGCGGATCATCAAGTTGCGCATATTTATGTCAATGACCCCTCGCTGGCGGGTGCGGTGCGCGACCTTCTCGAGGCTCAACCAGGAATCGAATCCGTCCTCGGCCAAAGGGAGAAGGCGGCGCTCGGCCTCGACCACCCGCGAGCCGGTGACTTGGTAGCGGTGGCCGCTGAACACGCCTGGTTCAGTTACTATTATTGGATGGACAATGCCCTCGCGCCGGACTTCGCCCGCTGCGTCGATATTCATCGCAAGCCGGGCTACGATCCGGTCGAACTTTTTCTCGACCCGAATATCCGGTGTGTCAAACTAAAGATTCTGGCACGGCTTCTCAAGAAACGGCTCGGGTTTCGCATGTTGATGGATGTCATCCCCCTCGACGCCACCCTGGTCAAAGGCTCTCACGGGCGGCGCGTGGCCACGCCCGCCGAGCAACCGCTGATCCTATGCGATGGAGCCACCCCGCCGCTGCCGGCGGAGATCGATTCCACCGAGGTGGCCGGCCTCATTATGCGTCAAATACAGGATTCCCTTCCGCCTCAACCGATTTTATAGGGATTTCTATACGGCCGTGTCATGAGGAGGCTCGCTTCCGGATCGTCCAAAATTTCTTCCTTTTCCACGTCCCAGCGGAGCTTTCGCCCGACCAGCATCGAGATCAATCCGAGATGCCCTGGAATGGTCGAGTGGTGGGCCGTCTCGACCGGCGTAATGGTGGGCTGGCGCGACTTGACGCTATCAATAAAGTTGCGGTAGTGATCGGTCGAACGAATGAGCTTTATTTTAGCCTGATCGTCCGGCAATTCCTTGATGTCTTTCCAATCTTCATTCGAGGCCTCGAATTTGCCGCGATCGACGTAAACCCAGCCGGTCGTGCCAATCCATTTGGTGCCGCCCTTGATCTCATCGTAGCCACCGGCGATGGTCATGTGGACGTCCTCGGGATATTGCAGCTCAATCTTGTACTTGGTGCAGGTATTCCAAACCGCATCCCACGGGGGAAATTCACCGTGGCCTTCGATTTCGGAAGGGCCGTTGCGATCAAACCCAAGGCCCCAATGGGCAATATCGACATGGTGGCCCGCCCAATCCATCAACTGCCCGCCGCCGGTATTATAATTCCAACGCCAATTCAAGTGACTGCGCGCCGGAATGTAAGGGACCATGCGCGAAGGCCCGATCCAAGTATTGTAATCCAAAACTTTCGGCGGGTTCATCGGCATCTTTTCTTTGCCGGTGCCGTCCTTGGAAAAGTCGGTGTGGCCCGAAGGCAATCCAACTTCCACCCGCGTCACTTTTCCGATCAAGCCGTTGCGCACGATTTCCGCCGCTTTATGAAAACTGCCGGAGGAACGCTGCCAT
>Ga0075522_10003615_pt1 | contig 11228 bp, 7 predicted proteins | sample NGEPerA_FD_74796 | JGI IMG/M metagenome (GOLD analysis project Ga0075522, IMG submission 74796) | Arctic peat soil microbial communities from the Barrow Environmental Observatory site, Barrow, Alaska, USA - NGEE PermafrostL2-A | ecosystem: Environmental > Terrestrial > Soil > Wetlands > Peat ... | reverse complement strand
AGCGCCGGCGTGGTGCGGGACGCGCTCAGCCGGCCGAATTTCTCAACGGCCGTGTTCCAATCCATCGGCCGGGTCGGAAAGCCAAGATAATTGGACTTCTCGATCGAGTGCTGCGCGCCGCCGGTTTCTGTGAGCACAAGCCGGACGCACATCTCGCTAGGATAGCGCCGCGTATATTCGGCGGAGGGGCGGATTCGGATCCGCTCGATCATCTCCTGCACGTCGGCTCGGACGATCCGCTCCGGCTCATATTGCTGCGGCATCAGCTCGCCGTCGAGAAGTGCCGCGGCAAGGATGTAGGGCAGGCTGTGGTCCGCCTCCTCCTTGGTGCGGACGCGATGCTTGGAGCCCTCGCTGCCGCCGCCGATCACGTCGAACGCGCGCTGGTAGATCTCGACATCGATCCACGCGATCCGCAGCGGGTCGATCACGGCCGATTTTCGCAGCTCAAGCAGGCCCTCGATGGCACTTTGCGCGCTGATCGCCGCATTGTAGGGCTTGAAGGAGATTGCGAGCGGCCTCGCAAAATCCTCCTTCCTCCAGGAGAAAGGGAATTTGCCGGTGATTGTCTCCATGAAGCCCTTGGTGCCCTCGAACACCGCGAGCGGGCCGGTGATCCCGCGCGCCGCGAGCAGGGTCGCGTGTACGGCGCCGAGCGCGGTGTTGGGGTAGGCAAGCCCCTTCCAATGCGAGATCTCGCCGGTACGCGTGACCCGGAGCGCGTGGAAGGCGGTGCCCGCGATGGCGATCGCGCTGGCCGTCTGCGCGGGATTGAGCCTCAGCGCCCGCGCGCAGCCGGCCGCGACCGCAAAGGAGCCGAGCGAGGTGTGGTCGAACCCCTTGGCAATCACTGGGGCTGCGTCGGCCAGCCGGATCAGGACCTGGTACGCGATTGCCAGCGCGAGCAGGAACTCATGCCCGCCGGCGTTCGTGCTCTCCGCCGCCGCCAGCACCGGGGCGAAGTTGTCGCTTGGGTGAAGCGCCTCGACCGCGGCGAGATAGCTGTCGTTGAAGTCGAGATAGCGCACGAGCGCGCCGTTGCAGAAGGCAGCCCGGTCCGGCGAGGTCCGTCCGCCGCCGATCAGCGTGGCCGAGCCGTCCGGCGTGAGCTCCGTCTCGAGCGCGCGGATCGTTTGCGGCACCGCCGCGCCGAGCGCGCCGATCGCGCAGCCGATCGCGTCGAGGATACAGATCTTCAGTCGGTCGCGGACCTCGGGCGGAATCCAGTCCGGCTCAGACTCGCTCACAAGGCGGCCGAGATCTTCCGCAATCATCGTCATGGCTTCCTTCCGTTCATCGTCATGGCTTCCTTCCGTTCAGTCGTGAGCGCCTCGAGCGGGCGGCCGGTGGTGGAGATTCCGAAGATAGCGATGGTCGCTGCGACGAACAGCCAGCAGACCGAGGTGAAGAGGAACACGCTCAGATAGCCCGAGGAGACGAAGATAGCGCCGATGATCAGCGGGCCGACGACGTTCGCGAGCCGCCCTACCCCATAGGTCAGACCCATTCCGGAGGAGCGTACGTCGGTCGGGAAGAGCTCGGGGGTGTAGGTGTAGAGCGCGACCGCCATCGCCTGCGAGGCCATCACCACCAGCCCGCCGAAGACGACGATCAGCGGCGGGTCGAATGTGGCGCCGTAGAGCACGCCGCAGACGGCGATCACCAGCGCGTTGACGACGATGAACCAGCGCCGCTCCACTCGGTCCACGAGATTGGCGGCGATTAGCGCGCCGAGCGGATTGCAGACCGCGATCAGGCTTGCGTATTCGAGCGTGTGGATGAGCGAGATGCCGTGCTCGACGAGGAGCGTCGGTGCCCAGGAGACAAAGCCGTTGAAGCCCCAGGTCTGGAAGATCCACACCACTACAAGCATGAAGGTGCGACCGAACTGCCGGGGGGTTAAAAGATGGCGTAGGGAGGCCGCCGGAAGGAGCTCGGCGTCCGGGGCCTCCGTCGGCGCGGGCAGGCGGCCGTGCTCGGCCTCCGCCACGACCTCCAGTCGCCGCGTCTCCGCCTCGGCGCGCTCCTGTTCACCTCTCCGCTGAAGCCACCGCGGCGATTCGGCCATCCGCGCGGCGATCGGGATGGCGAACACCCCGAGCGCGCCCCAGACGAACACGAGCCGCCAGCCCCAGTCGGCGAGCGGCACGACGAAGCGGGCGACCCAGGCGGTGGCCGGGATTCCGATCAGCCCGACCGTGACGGCGAAGCCGAGATATCGGCCGCGCTTGGCGGCCGGGAAGACCTCGCTCACGTAGGTGTTGGCGATGACGGTCATGCCGCCGAGGCCGACGCCGGTGAGGAAACGGAATATCGCCAGCGTGGCGACGTTCCAGGAAAGGGCGTTGAGCAAAGAGAACACCGCGTAGACGAGCACAGCGCCGATGAAGCCACGCTTCCGCCCGATCCGGTCGGCGAAGCGGCCGCCGCCGACCCCGCCCAGGAACATGCCGCCGAAGCTTGCCGAGGTGATCAGCGCCACGTCGCGGACGGGAATGTGCCAGACCCGGATGATCGCGGGAGCGGCAAACGCAAAGCTGTTGAGATCGCCGAGCTCGAAGAAGAAGCCGAAGGCGAGCGCGGCGAGCGCGATCCGGTGCAACGAGGTGATCGGCAGCCGGTCGAGCCGGGCGCTGATGTTGGACATTGTTCCACCTTTAGTGGCTGCTTCGGCAGCCGGAGCGGCCGGGCCGCAGGGATGAGGAGTCCGGCAAGATGTGATGAAACAGTTCATATCATTCTGGTGTATGCCGTCAATATCAGTTGCCAGACCTCCCACCGTGGTCCCTAATTTGCGTCAAACCTCTCCTGGTTCAAGACACATTGGTAAGCCGACAGTGTAAGGAACTCAACGAACGTATCCGCCTCAACCAGATCGCGTATCAGGTCTGCGGCTTTTTCATAGGCAGCAAAGCGCTCGGCATCTGCAGTGCTCATTTGGCGCTGAAGCTCTGCGGCAATCAGGCTTTCCACAAGCGCCCCATCCACGGTCCTACCGTCAGCAAGCTTCGCCTTGTGATGAACCCATTGCCAAAGCTGCGCGCGGCTGATCTCAGCCGTGGCGGCGTCTTCCATCAAATTGAAGAGAGGCACGCAACCAATTCCTCGCAACCATGCCTCCAGATAACCAAGGACAACCGCCACGTTCTGCTTGAGTCCTGCCTCCGTAATCTGGCCGGAAGGGACCTGAAGCAGATCTTCAGCCGTTGGATTGTAATCAGGCAGCTGCTTAGAAATCTGATTGGGCTGAGGCATCAGGCGATCAAAGACCTCCAGTGCCACGGGCACAAGTGCGGGATGTGCCACCCACGTTCCATCGTGTCCATCACTTGCTTCGCGCTCCTTGTCGGCGCGCACCTGCGCAATTGCTGTATCACTAGCGACCGGATCGGACTTGATGGGGATAAAAGCCGACATACCGCCCATCGCATGCGCGTTGCGCTTATGGCAAGTCTTGATGGCTAACTTCGAATAGCTGCGCATGAAGTGCGTCGTCATGGTGACCTGAGCGCGGTCGGGCAATACGGCATGCGGATCGTTGGCGAACTTCTTGATGTAGCTGAATATGTAGTCCCAACGGCCGCAGTTCAGCCCGGCAGAGTGGCTCCGTAGTTCGTACAGGATCTCATCCATCTCGAACGTAGCCAAGATCGTCTCAATCAGCACCGTCGCCTTAATGGTTCCTTGCGGTACCCCTAGCGCCTTCTGCGCCCGAACAAAAATCTCGTTCCAGAGCCGCGCTTCGAGATGGCTCTCCAGCTTCGGTAGGTAGTAATATGGCCCGCTGCCGCGCGCAGCCAGAATCTTCACATTATGGAAGAAGTACAGGCCGAAGTCGAAGATCGAACCCGACATCGGCTCGCCGTCTACCAGAACGTGCTTTTCGTCCAGATGCCAGCCGCGCGGACGGACAAACAGCACCGCTGTCTCCTCATTCAGCTTGTAGTGCTTGCCCGTAGCCGGATCGGCATGTACGATGGTGCGGCGGATCGCATCCTTCAGATTAATGTGGCCATCGATCAAGTTATTCCAGGTTGGCGTGCTGGAGTCTTCGAAATCAGCCATAAAGACCTTTGCGCCCGAATTGAGCGCGTTGATGATCATCTTGCGATCGACAGGGCCGGTAATTTCGACGCGCCGATCCACAATATCCAATGGCAGAGGTGCCACCGTCCATGCGTTTTCGCGAATGTTCCGGGTCGCTTCAAGAAATTCTGGTTTCTCGCCGGTATCGATGCGCTTTTGTCGCTCCCGACGCGCTTGGAGCAGAGTCTTGCGACGTTCATTGAACGTACGCTGCAGATCCGCAACGAATGCAATTGCTTCAGGAGTTAGGATCTCGGAATAACTTTCAGCGACAGGCGCGTGTATCTCAACGCCGGGAATATTGTATGCGGTAGACAACAAGGAGCCTCCCTAGAGCTAAGTTGTGTGCAGGTTGGATTGTTAGATGCAGAGCTAGTCTAAACAGACGACACACAATTGCCAGAACAGTTCGCACAATCAACTGGTGCTAGACGATAGGTCGCTGTTACGGCGATAGTCAAGAAAAAAACATAATGTGGTCTTCTATTCCATATTATGGAACCGATGGAATCACAATGACCGGTGCCCAAACGAGGAGAATGGGCTCGCACGTAGTATGCATCCAGCGAGGTGAAGGTCGAGAGTTGGAAAGCGGAACTCAGATCGACTGCTCCGCAACGGATCTGGAGCGTGTCATTTACTCTGCATGGGACAACACTACAAGGCCGCGCTTGGCTTCGGTGGTTGATGACCAACGCGATGTGTTCGCGGGCGGCCTTTTGTACGGGATCTCTGCCAGCAGTTCGGCATGGCCTGCACCTCTCTTCGAGAAGCACTCAAAGCAATGGAGCTTGTCGGTATGCTGGACAGCCGTGTGGGCGACGGCACGTTTGTCTGCGAGCGGTCGGCGTTTCTCTCTCGTCCACTTCTCTGGGCTTTCACCGGAACAGATCACAACGAGCTGCGGGACATCATGGAGGCGCGCACGATTATTGAAGAGAACCTCGCTGGCCTGGCTGCCGAACGCGCATCCGATCAGGACATCGCGAATATCGGAGACGCTGTCCAGGAGATGGCCGAAAGCATTGCGGCGGCACTTCGATCCTCGAGGCCGACATGCGCTTTCACCTGTTGGTCGCCAAGACGGCTCAGAATGAAGTGCTGAAGAACGCCGTTCAACTGCTACGTAACGTGATGCGGCAGTGGCTCTATTACAAGGTGCTCATCCCCAACGTGCCGCCTGCGGTTCTGGAATCGGCACAGGACCATCTATCGCGCCATCGCCGCACGGAAGCCCAGTACCGCCCGTTCGGCGATGCGGAAGCACCTGGAGGAGACCATGCAGATCGTGACGCAGTGGTCGAGCAGCATGAAGTCCGCTCCGAGAAGAAGGTGGTCAAGGCTCGCTCCGTCCCCGCCGCAGCAGGGCCCTCGCGCCCTGCTGCGAAGATGAAACGGATCAGTTCATAAGGAACTTTGTAACCGCCGGACAATAAACGAAGAATGTAACGAGCAGGCCCATCAGGCACGCAAGCGCCAGACTGTGCAGCAGGACGAAGCGAAGGATGCTCCCCTCCTTGCCATAAATGCCGGTGGCGGTGCTCGCGACGACCACGCTCTGCGGAGCGACCATCTTGCCCATCACGCCACCGCCTGAATTAGCCGCCGCCATGATGTATGGCGAGATGTTCAATTGCTGTGCCGTGAGCTTCTGAAGGCTGCCGAACAGGACGTTCGACGATGTATCGGAGCCGGTTGACGCCGTGCCCAGCCACCCGATCAACGTGCCGAAAAATGGATAGAGAATACCGGTGCGCGCGAACGCCAACCCCAGGGTCGCGTCCATCCCAGAGTAGCGCGTCACGAATCCAAGGCCCATCAGCGCGGCGATTGTGACCATCGTGAATCGGGTAGCCTTGACGGTCTCCATCAACGTTGCGCCCACCTGGCGGCCGCGAAGACCCATCGCAAAGGCGGCGAGCAGCGCAGCGAGAAAAATGCCGGTGCCGGTTGCGGAGACCCAGTTGAAGACAAACACCGCGGGCTCGGCCGCTGCCTTTGGTACAGCCGGAGGCATGCGCGACACTACGTGATCCAGCCCAGGCACATGGAGGCGCATCGTGCTCAGCCCATCCACCCAGGCTCCGTATTTCGGAGCTCCCCAAAGCGTGACGAACATGGTGAGGATGATCCACGGCAGGGCCGCGCGGAAAACCACGCTCGCGCGCCCGGCGTTGACGCCGCGCGACAGATGCGTCACATCTTCGAGCTTCGCATTGAGAATCCGCTTCGGCTTCCAGACGCGCAGGAACAGCACCAGAGCGGTGATCGTCACCACCGAAGCTACGATATCCACTAGCCATGGCCCGTGCACCCGAGCGACCGTCAACTGCGTGAAGGCGAACGTCACTCCCGCCACCAGGATGGCCGGCCAGATTTCCAGCATCGCCTTGAAGCCAGCGTATGCCCAGATCAGCCAGAACGGAACCAGGATGCAGAACGGTGTGAGCAAAACCGCGACCACCCGGGTCAACATCAGCGTGTCCAACCCGGTCACTCCATGCAACGCGATAATCGGAATCCCCAGGCCGCCGAAGGCCACGGGCGCCGTATTGGCAAGCAGGGCCAGCCCTGCCGCCTGCACTGGCTTGAAACCGAGGCCCAGCAGGACGGTGCCGCATACCGCGACGGGTGTCCCGAACCCCGCTGCACCTTCGAAGAAGGCGCCCAGACAGAACGCAATCAGGAGCAGTTGCAGTCGACTGTCCTCGCTGATGTCGGTCATGCATTGCTGCAGCAGGCCAAATCGCCCCGCCTTCACCGTCAGGTAATACATGAAGATCACCGGAAAGATGATCCAGAAAATTGGGAAGATTCCATAGCCTGCGCCATAAACCGTGGCCAGGCTGGCCATTATCACAGGCATATGGAATACGACCACCGCGATGGCGAATGCTGAAGCCAGCGCCAGCAGTGCTGCCCGGTGGGCATTCACCTTGAAACCTACGATGGTTATCAGCAGCACCAGCAATGGCAGCGCAGCCCAGGCTGTCGACAACCACCAGTGGTGGGTGGGGTCATACCCCTGCGCCCAATGCGCGGTTTTCGCCGTCGCCGAATTTTGTAGGAACAGCAATGCGGAGACGCTGGTTTCGTGAAATGTGGATGTCATCATAGATTCTTACCGTTTCATTCGTAAACAAGAATACTTCAACAAATTCAGGCAGGTTCAAGCAGTTGGATGATGTTTTGGATGGAGTGGTCAGCTTTGTGGAAGGCGGCTTCGAGTTTGCTGTTTGGGCGTAGTGCCGCAGCGGGATGATGATGAAAGAGGCTGTTGGCAAGCGGGCCGCAGAGTTGCTTGTGAAAGAGGACGAAGACCAGGGCGACCCTGGTTCCTTTCTCCGTCAGCCGATAGGCGTATCGCTTTCCGTCGCGGGCGAGCAGCCCATGCGCTTTTAGCTTGCGCAGGTCGTAGCGCAGTTGATTGAGGCCATAGCGGTCCGCGCCGATGCGGAAACTGGTCAGGATGGCCTCGTGGATCTGGCGGGTGGACCAGCCCGCGACGACCGTTCCGCCGTGCAGCATCACTTCCATCAGGCGGATGATGCGCGTGTCGTGGATCTTGATGCCGGGATACTTTGCTGCTCCAACAGTGATGGGCAGTGCCAGCCTTTGCAACAGCGGAAATTCGCCGTGCACGTTCAGCCATTGGGCCTGGAAAGCGGCGAACCGGCTGGTCACCGCGAGCAGCTTTTCGCGCACCGCGGCGAGATGATCCAGGCTCTTTTTCAGGCCGAAATCGGCCAGGTTGTTGGAGCAGGCCTCGTTGCGCAGGTAAGTGGAGAACTTCTCGTACTGCTTGATGAAAGCGTTGCGATAGTAGGCGCGAAAGATGTGATGGCCGCGATCGACCTGTTCGACGACCGTGTCCAGCTCGCCCTTCAGCTTCTCGGTGACGCGCTGTCCGAACACCTTGGCGATCTTGTTGGCCGTCATGCGCCACAGGCCGATTTCACAGCCGCGCCCCAAGCTTCTGCGGATGGGAAAGTTGCGCTTGAAGATGAAGTTGCGGCAGTATTCGATCTGGCTGACGGCATAGAAACGGCGCAGGTTCATCGCCGCCCGCGCGCGCTTGGAAAACTTCGGCCCCAGGATGAGGGTCCAGTACTCAAGCCGCTTGCGGATGACTTCGGAGGTGAAGCAGTCCGCGGCTGCTTGCAGCGCCTCCGGGTCGGAGACGGCCAGGAAGGCGTTGTCGTTCTTGCGAAAGCCGACCTTCTCGCGGCCGAGTTCCTTCTCGATAAAGTTGTGGCCGTTGAGATCGTACGTAGTCTGAAAGGGAAAGAAGGAGGCCACGCGCATCACCATCGGCCCCAGCGTCTCGTCGCGGATGTAGTAGTAGTAGTGCGTGAAGCGGCTGCGCTGGCGAGCCAGAATGCGGTAGTTGGGATCTTTGCTGGCAAAGCGGGGAACCGTGAAGCGGAAAGTCTGGCCCTGCTCCATGCTTTCAGAATGAAGTAGACGCCTTGTTACCCGGCCCGTTCTATGCACCGCAGCGCGGGACGGACATCATCCTCCTTGCGCACCTTCGGCTCAGCCCATTCGATGGGGGCGTGGTTGCGCGCAAACGCCTCCACCCATGCCTGATACTCGTTGGTCCGCCGCGACAGAACTTCCTTGCCGATCACCGGCTCGCCAACTACAGTTCTGAAAGAAATGCGCCACCTGCCCTGGCAGCGAAAGTCCGCTCAGATACCCGTTGATCACCACCCGGTCAAAAAAGTGGTATACAAAAAGAAGTAGGCTGCCAAACACCCTTGTGAATTTCTCCACCGGTCGCCCCCTCTGGTCTCGTCTTGACAACAAGATCATCGGAAGGACGACTGGTGGTGTCAAATTTCAAATATTTTTGGCTAGAATTCAGTCGACCAGCTCCCGATTTTGCAATGTGTCACATCTAGAGACTACATTGGTTTGACAATCAGAAAAGCCGCGAAGGCACTGCCGCAACGAAAAGGCTGGCATGGTAGAGTGCCAATACATGAGGATGTTTCGGGATGAGTGGATTCGGTAAAGGCGTTGAGTTCAGGGCTCCATTAACTGGTCGCTATGCGGATATCCTGACTCCCGGAGCGGTCTCGTTTCTTGTCGCGCTGCAGCGTTCGTTCAATGGCCGCCGCAAGGAGTTGCTGGCCCGACGTGTCGAGCGCCAGGCGCGGCTGGATGCGGGAGAGATGCCGGACTTTCTACCCGAAACCAGCAGCATTCGCGAGGCGGACTGGACCTGTGCACCGATCCCTGCCGATCTGGAGGACCGCCGCGTCGAGATCACCGGCCCCGTGGATCGCAAGGTGGTCATCAACGCCCTGAACTCCGGCGCGAAGGTCTTCATGGCCGATTTCGAGGATTCGACGACGCCCACCTGGAACAACGTGATGGAAGGCCAGACCAATCTGCGCGACGCGGTGCGCCGGACGATCACCTTCAGCGATCCGGTTACGAAGAAGAACTATCAACTCATCGAGAAGCCCGCAGTGCTCTTCGTCCGGGCGCACGGCTGGCACCTGGAGGAGCAGCACGTGCTCGTCGACGGCGAGCCGATGAGCGGCTCGATCTTCGATTTCGGACTGTACTTCTACCACAATGCAAAGGAGCTGCTCGCACGCGGCTCGGGGCCTTATTTCTACCTGCCCAAGATGGAGAGCCATCTGGAGGCCCACCTGTGGAACGACATCTTCGTTGCAGCGGAGGCCGAGATCGGCGCGCCCGCGGGCACGATCCGCGGCACGGTGCTGATCGAAACGATCCTGGCAACGTTCGAGATGGACGAGATCCTCTATGAACTGCGCGACCACTCTGCCGGGCTGAACTGCGGCCGCTGGGACTACATTTTCTCGTACATCAAGAAGCTCGCCGGGGACACCTCCATCATCCTGCCGGACCGCGCGCAGATCGGGATGACGACCCACTTCATGCGAAGCTATTCCCTGCTGTGCATCAAGACCTGCCACCGGCGCAACATTACCGCGATGGGCGGCATGAGCGCGCTGATCCCAATCAAGAACGATCCGGAAGCGAATGAGAAGGCGATGGCCGGGGTGCGGGCCGACAAGGAACGCGAAGCGACCGACGGCCACGACGGCACATGGGTGGCTCATCCCGGGCTGGTTCCGATTGCCATGGAGATCTTCGACAGGCTGATGCCGCAACCGAACCAGATCAGCAAGAAGCTGCCGGACTATACCGCGACCGCCGCCGACCTGCTGCAGCCTCCCATGGGCAAGATCACGGAAGCAGGATTGAAGCAGAATATCGCTGTCGGTCTCGGGTATGTCGAGGCGTGGCTGCGCGGCATCGGGTGCGTTCCGCTCTTCAATCTGATGGAGGATGCAGCGACCGCGGAGATCAGCCGCGCGCAGCTTTGGCAATGGGTGCATCACGGTGCTGTGCTCGACGATGGCCGCGCGGTGACGGCTGCGCTGTGCGATGCATATATCGAGCAGGAACTGGACAGAGCCAGGGAGAAGTTCGATGCTACCCGCTACCAAGCATATGAACAGGCGGCAGTCCTGATGCGCGCACTGATCCAGGCGCCGAAGTTCCCCGACTTTCTCACCGTGCCGGCGTATGCCGAAGTGATGGCGAAGGAGAAGTTCGAGACGGCCGCCTGAGGACACGATGGACAACTCCACGCAGACACTCGAACCCGTGATGCTTCCCGCGATCGTGCTCGCCGAGTTGGAGGCCGCGGTCGGTCGCGATGGTCTGATCGTGGAACCGAGCCAGTTGCAGACGTACGAGTGCGACGGACTGACGGCGATTCGCACGGTGCCATCGGCGGTCGTGCTTCCCCTTTCTACCGGGCACGTGCAGGCGGTGGTGCGCGTCTGCGCAAAACATGCGATTCCCTTTGTCGCACGCGGCGCGGGCACAGGTCTTTCCGGAGGAGCGATGCCTGCGCGGGGCGGCATCATCATCAGCTTTGCGCGCATGACGCAGATCTTGAACGTCGATCTTCCCAACCAGCGGATGACGGTGCAGCCGGGCGTGATCAACAATCATCTGACCGCGCGGGTGGCTCCGTTTGGCTACTTCTATGCGCCGGATCCCTCGTCGCAATCGGTCTGCACAATCGGCGGCAATGTTGCGGAGAATGCCGGTGGCGCTCACTGCCTGAAGTACGGCTTCACCACGACCCA
>Ga0075522_10003614_pt1 | contig 11230 bp, 4 predicted proteins | sample NGEPerA_FD_74796 | JGI IMG/M metagenome (GOLD analysis project Ga0075522, IMG submission 74796) | Arctic peat soil microbial communities from the Barrow Environmental Observatory site, Barrow, Alaska, USA - NGEE PermafrostL2-A | ecosystem: Environmental > Terrestrial > Soil > Wetlands > Peat ... | reverse complement strand
CGAACACGAGGATCGCGGCGGAGCTTGGCGTTTCACCTGCGACGGTGACCGCGTGGCGGGAGCGTTTTGCCGTGGAGGGCCTGAAAGGGCTGGGCGGGGTGCGCCCAGGCCGGGGGCGAAAGCCCTCGATCTCTGACGAGAGGGTTGCGGAGATAGTGCACGCGACGCTTCACGAGAAGCCTCCGGGGGAGACACACTGGAGCTGCCGCTCGATGGCCAAGAAGTATGGGGTGAGCCCAGCGACGGTTCAGCGGATCTGGTCCGCGAGGGGCCTGAAGCCCCATCGTGTGGAGACGTTCAAGCTCTCACGCGACCCGCTGTTTGAGGAGAAGCTCGTCGATGTCGTGGGGCTCTACCTGAACCCCCCGGAGAAGGCGATCGTGCTCTGCATGGACGAGAAGAGCCAGATCCAGGCCCTGGATCGCACACAGCCCTCGCTGCCGATGAAGCCCGGACGTGGAGGCACGATGACCCATGACTACAAACGCAACGGCACGACCACGCTGTTCGCCGCGCTGGACGTCCTGACCGGCAGCGTGATCGGGGAGTGCCTCCCCCGCCACCGCCACGAGGAGTTCCTGAAGTTCCTGCGGATCATCGACCGCGAGGTCCCCAAACGCCTACAGATCCACATGATCCTCGATAACTACCGCACCCACAAGCACGCAGACGTAAACGCATGGCTGGCCAAACACTCACGGTTCCACCTGCACTTCACGCCGACCTCAAGCTCGTGGCTGAACCTCGTCGAGCGGTACTTCGGCAAGCTCACCGACAAGGCAATCCGCCGCGGCGTCTTCCATAGCGTCCCCGAGCTCATCGCCGCGATCGATGACTACCTCGACGCCACCAACACCGACCCACAACCATTCACCTGGACCGCGAGCGCCGACTCAATCCTTGAAAAGGTCCGCCGCGGCCGCGTCACCCTCAACACAATCAACAACTAAAACCGAGACGCTGCACTAGCTCTACTTCCGAAGCCAGGTCCTCGAGGGACTGCTCTCCGAAATCCGGGTCCTCTCCGTCATAGACGGCCTCCTTGCGAGCCTCGTTGGGCGTACGCAAGGCTGGTGCGAAGTTCGTCGTGATGGCGCCTTGGGCGTAAAGCTGTTCGGCGGCCTCAGCCTTTCGCCAGTGATTGGGCTCGATCTCGACGCCATGCTTTTCAGCCAGCGCGGCGATCGCTGCCTCTAGCGAGACAAAGAAGCCACGTGACGGCGTCGGTGTAGTCGTGAGACGCCACGGCCGGCAAGGCGCGATCCAAGTGCTCTCGAGCGAGCTGTGACTTAGTCTTCGGTGACACGACCACATGCTACGCGCCCACGTTGATGGGATCGTCGATCCACCGGAAAGTCGGCAACCGCCGGGGTTCCTATATCCGGGCTCCTATAAGAGCCGCAGCACCCCACTCTCCATGAGCGACCTGATGTGCCGCTCGATCGAGGCCGCAAGCGCCGGGTCCTCCACGAGGATCCCGGCCTCTAGGTTGTTGTGGAGCGCACGGTATGTGAGGTTGGCTGAGCCAACGAGCGCGCGGCAACCATCGATCACCAGCACCTTGGCATGCAGCACGCCCGCCGCTTGACGCTGATCGCTGGGCCAATGCCAGCGGTGGATCCCCGCCACCTCGCCAAAGGGCGTTGAGCTCGGGCCTGAGTAGGCGCCGCTGCTGTCGTCCTCGGTCTCGAACACAACGTCGATCGCGCACCCCCGTGCCATAGCATCGTCCATTGCGCTCGCAACGTCGCTGAGGGTGTGTGCAGCGAAGCTCACTACCAGAATTCGTTGCTTGGCGCCGCTCAGGAGTTCTTTCAGGGCCGCCGCTGTGAGTCGCTGTGCGCCACTGCTGCCCGGGCCAGTCCACACCACCCGCGAGCGCGTGGCGTCGCTGCGTTCGCGCAACACGAGCGCGGTCTGCAACGCGACGGCCACACCCGCGCCTGTCAGGCCTGGGGTGTCCCGCCACGCGTCCGCGAGGCAGCTGACCGCATGTTGGCTTGCGGGCGGGGATCCCGAGACCGCCGCTGCGAGGGAGGCAGTGGGCTGGTCATGCCTCTCGCACGCATGCGCCAACGCCTGAATCTGGGTGTCACTGAGACGCTCGACGACGGCTTGGATCGCTTCCGCGGCGTTCACGGAAGCGCGAAGTACCCAATGTCGCAGGCCATCGTCGCGATCAGCGTGGAGCGGTCGAGGAAACGATTGCCTCGCTCACAGGAGGTCTCCGATGCAAACTGGCAGGCGTGACACGCGGCGGCATGCACAGAGCTGTCGCTGCGCGGGTCGTGCTCTGCGCACAGCGGATCTGAGGAGCACAAGCGAGCGCGCTCGAGCGACTGAGCGATCAAGGGTCCGAGCTGATCGGGCTCGCCCAACGCCACCAGCCCACCGAGCGTGCCCTCGCTGTCCGGCGCCGCCGTGTAAAGCAGCACGCCTGCCATCGGCTCTGGGTCGTCTCGGTCAGTCGAGTAGATACGCTCGCGGATCGAGGAGGCGGTATAGCCGCACTCGAGCGCGAGCTCACGGATCAAGGCATGCGCGAAGCTGTGGAGCAAGATGTAGCGCACTCCAGGCCACCCTTCGGCTGGGTTGAGGTTGCGGCGCTCCCGCCATGCCCTGTTGCCTTCGCTGATCCGCTTGGCGTTTTCGCTGTCGCTATAGATTTGCTCCCATACGAGCAGCTGAGGCTCGGCGAAGCGCAGGAAGATCCCCTCGCCCCTTACCTCGTTGCAGGGCAGCCATCGGGGCGCCTCGCGTGCAAGGCCGACCACACGATTGGCCTCGCCAGCGAGGTCGTCGGGAGCGTTCAGACGGGTGAAACCGCGCAGCGCGCTGACCACGCGTAGACGCTCCACCAGAACCACGTCGCTCAACTGCTTCGCAAACAACGCTGGGGCGCCGACGGCGCGCAGCCGAAAGTCGGGGGTCTCCGGCGCTGAGGCCGGTGAGCTGAGCACCTCCCACTCCGGCCTACGCAGATCCTCGGCCTGCTCGGAGATCTCCGGCGTGGAGCGACGGTCCTCGATCGCCTCGAGCACCGCGTTCTCGCCGAGCGACGCAGCCATCGCGCCCACCCGGTACAGCGATGGCACGTTCGCGAGCGCGAAGCGCAGCGCCTCGTGACCCGCCGGCAGGGATTCCAAGACGTCCCACGCTTCCTCCACGGTTTGCGCCAGCTCGCCCTCCCGGGTGGGAATCGAAAGGGCTGACATCTGCACCGGAAACCACGCGTTGCTGGCGCCAAGAATCAGCGTCTGCGGCGCCTGCTGGCAGGTCTGGTTGATCCCGAGGTGAGGGTGGCGCCCGCGGCAGTGGGGCGGCAGATATTGCTGTGCCTGCTGGCCGAAGGCAAACGACAGGCGCCGGCGCCGGCCGCAGGTCTCACACGAGAGCTGAACATCACCGGCGCGTCCACTGCTACCGACCTCGCGGAGACGCAGCGTGCTGTTGCACGGCGTTGAGCCATGGACGAACTCAACCCAGGGGAAGTCGTCGAGGTGGCCGCTCGCGCATGCGATCAGATAGCGCGCCGGGAAGGCCGAAGGCGGGCGTTTGCTTTTCGATCTTTGACAGCCAGCGTGCACGTAAGTGCTGCGCTCCGGCCGCCAACGATCTTCGCGGAATTCAAACACTCCGCTCTCGATCGGAGATAGCAGTCCGCAGACAGAGCAGCGCAGCCACCGCGGGAACGGCGTCACTGGGACCCCGATGTTCTCATTCTCTGAGCTGGCAACCGGGGGGCTGATCAACCGTTGTACCTGTCCGCCGACGGTGGCACGCACGGCAGCCAGCAGGCGCGACTCGACGATCGGGCGCCCCAACTCGGGCCACTCGTCGAGCCCGAGGACGAGCGTTGTGATCTCAGGCAACTCGACGGTCGCACCAACACCATAGGTGTGAAGCAGCTGGCTTGGACGCAGCTCCCCGATCCTGTTGCGCTGGATCATTTGGCGTTGTCCGGTCTGGCGTCAGGCGGTGCGTGTCCCGGGGTCTCCCACGCCTCCGGTGCGCCCGCCAGTTCTCTGCGCAGAACCAGCGGCACAGGCGGCTCGACGTTGCGCATAGAGTTGGGGACCGTCCAGTCGGACTGGCCTTCCATCTCAGGAGGCTTCAGCAGCGAGACATCCGTGTCACTGGCTCCACGTCGCTGATACACGAGAGTGCGCTGGCCGACATCTGCTTCCTCACGCCACTTGTGCAGCAGCACGGTAATTCGCTCGCTCAGCGTCTCGCTCGCGAGGTGCCCGACCTGCCCGGCGGCGCGCTCGCTGATGAGCTGGCGCGCTCGTTGGGCGCGCGGGTCGGCGGGATCGACCAGACGGGCGCCGCCGTTTGGGTTCCACTCAGCGCCACCAAGACGTAGGAGCGAAGCGAGCACGCCGATCAGGCCGCGGTCCAGCGCGCGTGGCGCAAACGGTGTGACCGACAGCGCCTCTACCTGCTTGTAGAGCGTGCGGTGGTAATGGCAGAAGGTCTCGTAGTGAGACAGGTCGCGCGGCCGCGCCCAGTTGTAGACGGTGATCACGAGCCCTGGACGCTCGCGCCCAACGCGGCTGGTGGCCTGGATGTACTCGCTCGTGCTGCGAGGCTGGCCGGCGACGACCATCGCTCCGAGGCGCGGCACGTCGACTCCAACGGAGATCATGTTGGTGGCAAGCAGCACGTCGATCGACGCGCGGGTGAACTGCTCTTTTGCGCGCTCCTCGGCGGTGGGCTTGGCTCTGGAGGTGCGCTGCACTCCCAGCTGGTCGAGGACCTGGGGGATCTCCGATGCCGTCTTGCGGGATGTCAGCTCCTCGATCGTCAGCCATCCGCGGTTCTCGGTGTTCGGTTTGAACAGACGACTCTGCACGTCGTCCTCGACCAGCCGTCGCATGCCCCCGAGCTCGCGCAGCGAGTTGAAGTAGCCGATCAGAGTCATGTAGGCGTCAGCGTCCTCGCCGGGCTGGCGACCGAGCACCGTCCATGCGGCACTCAGCTGCGCGACGTAGACGCGGATCAGGACCTGCTTGTAGCGGCGACCGGGGGCGCAGATGCCGGCGTAGCGCCGGCCCGGCCGTTGCTGCTCATCGGCCGGCTGGTCGCGTTGCAATGCGAAGAAGGAGTCGCGCGCGTCGAGCCCCGGAGGTGGGAAGACCTTCAGCTCGCGGTCGAACAGGCGCTTGACCTGATCTTTGGCCCGCCGGATCGTTGCCGTGGAGGCAATGATCTTCGGATGCACCACCTGAGCCTCAACCCGCCAACTCGCAAGCGCGTCGACAGCCGTCTCATACAGCCCAACGAGGCTGCCGAGTGGGCCACTGATGAGGTGGAGCTCGTCCTGGATGATCAGGTCGGGTGGCCGCAGCGGCTCGCAGGCGGTGACGCTCACCGGGCCGAGCCCGTTCTGTGCGCGATGGCTGTCGGGGTGTTGTTGTTCGCTTGGCGTGAGGTAGCCGTGGCGTTCGCAGTAGCGAGAGACCTGACCGAACAGTGCCTGGGTACGTCCCTCCCAAGGCATGCGCGCGAGCTTGTCTACTGTCGCGATGAGCAGCGAGGGAAGCAGCCTGTAGACCTCCTCGTCCACAACCACCACCGGCAATCCCTCGCCGGGGCTGCTGCGTGGCGTAAACGGGCATGCGCGGCTCTCATCCGAGCAGAACACGAGCGTGCGCGTGCGGTCTTTGTCGATGGTGATGTCTCGTCCTCCACTGAGCGCCGAGCCACACCACGGACAACGCGAAAGCTGGAGCGGGGATGAGCCGCGGCCGGAACGTCCACGTTCGCGTGCCTCTTTGACCCAGCGGGCCGCTTCCTCGGTGCTATTGGGAGTGGAGGCGCGCCCGACCCACAGCCCTACGCGCATCGGTGTTTTGCCCCAGCGGCGCTGCTCGGGCGTGCGCCCATCGCCGTAGAGGTTGCGCCGTCGTATCTCACATGCGCACAACAGGGCCGCTGCGCGCTGGAACTGCTGCAGCGTAAGCAGCCGCAGCGTGTAGCGCATGAGCGCCGCCACGCCGTCGCGCCCGTCACGTCCTGCAACTCTGCCTTGCAGGCGCCGGATCGCGATCGTGAACGCGATCAGCCCAAGATAGGCCTCGGTCTTACCCCCTCCCGTGGGGAAGAACAGGAGGTCCAGCAGAGTGGATGAGGTGCGCTCGGGGTGAAGGGGATCGGCCAGCGCGGGAAGATTCAAGAGCACGAAAGCGAGCTGAAACGGCCGCCACGATCGTCGCTCCGCGACATCGGCGCGCTCCACGGCGTCGGCCAGCTTCAGCGCCGGGTCTTTGCGACGCAGCTCGGCCGCGACGGTGTGCACACGCTGCTGCCACATCGCGTGATTGGCGAAGCGGAACGCCTCGGCCACGTCCGGCTCGCCGGCGATCGCCGCGATGCCATCGCGGATGCGTGCCGCGGCCTCGCCAGCCTCCTGCAAGTGGCGCTCGGCTGCTGCCCCGTGGCGCTGCAGGCCACCCTGGCCGGCACTCAGGCGACTCCGTTGCAGCTCGATCCAGCCCTCATATGCATCGACGAGCGGCGAGAGCATCGCCGGAAGCTCGTCGCTGTCGGCTTCGCTCAACGTGCGCATGTCCAGTGCTCGAGCGGCTCGCTGGAAGGGCTCGCTGATGCTCGGATCTTCGAAGTCCACGACGCTCGGCGCTTCTGTGCGCGGTACGTCCTGCACCGGCATCGCGGCGGTTTCCAGCTTGACGCCGCGCTCCGGCGCGTCGATGTCGTGCGTGGCCTGCACGGAGATGCCATGGCCGGTGGCCAGCTCCACGCATGAGCGATAGAGCATCTCCAGCCCCATCAGCTCCTCGCGGTCGATCTGCGGCGTCAGCGCGTCGGTGTCAATCGGGCTCCTCACGAACACCGCCGAGCCGTCGCTGCCCTGGACGGTCAGGCTGGCTTGGTAGCACCAGCTTTGCGGGGACTGACCGTCTGAGACTTCCTGCGTATTGACGAGGAACAGCGTCACCAGGCGCTGTCCCGCTCGCTCGCGCACGAGTCCGCGCACGATCACCTCGGGCTCGTCCTCGTCGGGAGCGAAGGCCTTGATCGGTCCCGGCGTGGGAAGCTCGACCCGGCATGACCCACCGCACTGGCGCCGTCGCCACACGCGTGCGGCGTGCCCGTCCTTGGTGAGGGCCTCATCGCTCAGCGCGCGTGAGTAGGCGCCCCAGGACGCTTTCACGAGCAGGGCCTTGCAGTCGCCAGCCACGCAGAAGGTGAGGCCAAACGCCGAAGGCACGAGCTGGTCGATTGCCGGCGGGCGGTCTTCCGCGGCGCCCTCCCAGCCGCTGTCCGCATACTCGCTGCTATTGCCCAGCGGATCTTCCGGCTGCTGGTCGGCGGCGATCGAGTCGCTGTCGTCATCTGTGGCCGGGTCTTTGCGCACCACCGCTTCCTGCAGGAAGCGCGGAGCCAGCAGTCCGAGCAGATACACGTTTGCGGGCGACTCGCTCAGCTCCTCTTCCTTGCCGCCCCTGGGGCCGATCAGGTCCTCGCGAATCAGCTCCTCGTTCTCATCGCGCAGCTGCTGAGCTGACTTCTTGATGCTCGAATCAGACACCGCCGAAGTCCATCGTCATCGCCCCAGAGGGCGCCGCTTTGCGTGCTGCTGCTTTCTTTTTCTTGTGCAGCCCCATTTGGACCTCTTCTGCATAGCGGGCATGGTTGAGTTCCAGCAGTTTGTCAAGAACCTCCTGGCGAGGGACGGGCGCGAACGTGAAGCGAGTCCCGAACTTCGTGTCGTGGAAGTCGTGCCCAAGGTCTAGGTCGCCCCATTCGTAGGCGGCGGCCACCGCAAGGTCGAGTTCGACGTGCAGCTCGCGCAGGCGGGCGATGTCGTCGGCGTGCTCGTCTGGGTTGTGGACGCGGTTGTAGGTGGTGGTCAATCCCTCCTGACGCGCCAGCATGAGCGCGCTGCGGTGGGCGTGGAGGGCGGCGCCTAGCTCGCCGATTGCTGAGGTGAGGGTTGGCTGGGCGAAGGTTTCGAAGCAGTCCGTGGGGGTGTAGCGGATGTCGGTTCGCATCGTTGATGCGTGGGTCACTGCCCACCACCAATGGAAGCTGCTCGATAGGAGACCGAAATGAGCATCGTCGTCGTAGGCGAAGACTGCAACTGCCTCGGACATGACGATGCCCTTTGGGACGAATAGCGGATAAACGATTCGACTGTGACGAGTAAGTACGACGCTGCGCCCAAGAGACGAGAGACGGCTGTACAGCTCGTCACGGGGCCGTAGAAATCGCCACCAGTGTTCCTGAGCGAGCTTGTCGTTCTGCCTCATACGCTCGGGCTTTACCAGCTCGCTGACACGCGCAAATGGCAGTGGGTACGTCTGTGCTCGCTCAAGCGGCCAGTCCTGAAAATCGATCACATGACGAGAAGGCGATCCGTCAGGCCTGGAATTTAGATCATCGCCGTTCAGGTACGGCTTGATGACCTCCGCATTTCGAGGATCGGCCGCGATGAACATGTCTGCCTGCTCTGACGTAACCAGAAACCCTTGACCAAGAACGATCGATCCCTGAAACGAGGCGCCAGCTGTCATCGCTAGCCGATGCGCATTCCCGCTCACGCGGCTACGCATAGCTAGCGCGGGTGTTATGCCGCTCACCTTTACGCGGTCGAGCATGTGGTCTGACTGCCAAGGCCGATGCCGCGCCCACACTGTGGCCATCTCGAGGTTCGCGCCGCCCGGCCACGGCTCGCTGGCGACGGCACGGTATATCGTCATGCCGCTCTCGACTAGGCGGTCAAGGCCAACCTCACGTGTGTCCCCCTGGGCGAGTGTGTTGGTCGCGATCAGGCCGAAGTCGCCATCGGGACGTAGAAGACTGGCGGCACGCAGATAGAAGTAAGCAACGAGATCGGCGCTGCCGCGCGTGCCGTCGGCGATCCAGCGGACGAGGTAGTCGCGGTACTGAGTGCCGAGCGCTCCGGTGATCTTCTGCCCACCCTGAAACGGCGGGTTGCCGACGATCGCATCAAACCCCTCGTGCCGCACGACCTCGGGGAACTCGATCGCCCAGTGGAAGGGTTTGCGGTCGGTGAAGTCGACCTGGGCAACGTTGCCGATCGCGCGCTTGCGCTCAACGAGCCAGTCTTCGGAGAGCTTCTTCAGTGAAGCGCGCGCGTGCGCACGGTCCATGTCGGCTACCCCCGGATCGAGCACCGTACCGAGCAGCGTGCCGGCGTCGCTCGAAGTGAAAGCATCGGCATCCTCGAGCTGTGAGAGCGCCGCACCCACAATCAGATCCCCGAGCAGACGAGCATCCGCGAGCGCCCCGTCGGACCTATCGAGCAGCGTGGCCTTGCGTTGGGCATCGAGCGCGTCGCGCACGACGAAGCCCTCCAGCTCTTCACGCAGCTCCAGCGCCTCTCGCAGCGCACGGTCGATTTCGTGGACATCGAGGTTGAGGCTCGCCTGACGGTGCCAACTGCGGTCGAGGTGCAAGACGTGGAGTTGTCGCGGGTCCGTGATGCCGAGCAGCGAGTCGCCCGTGCGCAGCGCATGGTCGAGGAACGAGAACGGGCGGTCCTTGGCCAAGGTGAGCAGCCACAGCGACAGCTTTGCCATCTCGACTGCCATCGGGTTTCTGTCCACCCCATACAGACAGCGCTCTGCGATCAACCTGTACGCCAGCAGCTCCAGTTCCAGCGGGTCGGCGGGCAAGGGCTCCTCGCTATGCGGGCCGTGCAGTTTCCATGCCTGCTGCAGCTGTGCCTCGAGATAGCGGCAGGCGGCCACCAGGAAGGCGCCTGAGCCCATCGCGATGTCTGCGATCTTGAGGTCGAGTAGCTCGGAGGCGGGCCGCAGCTTCCACTCGGACTTGTCAGACAGCTCCGCTGGACCGGGGCGATAGACGATTGGGTCAAGCGCATGTTGCACGACCTCCTCGGCCAGCTGGCGCGGGGTGTAGTAGGTACCGGAATCGCGACGGTCGAGCGCCTGCGTGACGAACAGCGATCCGGCGGGCAGCACGAGCGGGTCGCCGCGCAGATCGACCCGCAACAGCGCGTGGTAAGGGGCGATGCGTGCCAGTAGCTCCTCCTCGCCGCCACACGCCGCTCGCAAGCGAGCGTGTTGTTCGTCGGCCAGCTCGGACGCCAGGTCCTTCATGATCGCTTTCACGGAACGTCCGGTGGCCTCCGCCAGTTCACCCTGGAGCTGCTCATCTCCCTGCTCAGCCCAGTGCTCGACTTCGCTGAGTCGCAGCTCGGGCTCGAGGCGCCCGCTGAGCGCCAGCGCGTGCTCTGTGAGACGCACGGCCGTATGGTCGAGCAGCCCCTCATACACATGCCCGATCTGCTCGACGTCGAGCGCACTGTAGGACAAGAGCACGCGGGCGCCCTGCTGTTCGAGCGCCTGCAGCGAGTCGAGCAGGTGCAGCATCGTGCGATCGTCGACCGGTAGCGGCTGCGCCTGTGCGTCTTGCCAACGCGTACCCGTCTTGCGGCCCTCCAGGAACGGATAGCGATCGGGGTCAAACAGCCCACCGCCGTAGGCTGGCAGGCGCAACGCGTCGTGCTCGATGCCGCTGTGCACGGCGCGAAACAGCGCGAGCACACGATGCCAAGCAGCCTGCGAGCGTTCGAGCGGGTCCTCGCCGTCGCGGTCGGCGCGCTCCTGCAGCTGGGCGCGCAGCGTGCTTGCAGCCAGCGTCTCGGCGTAGAGCTGATCCTCGATCGGCAGCAGTTTGCGCTCCTCGGCCACGAACAGGAACACGAGCCGCATCATCACCGTGACCGCCCCGCGGTAGACCTCTTCGCTGCTGAGCTCCGAAAGCAGCTCTCCATGCCGCTCGCGGTCCTCGTGGTCGAGCGTTGCGATCAGCAGCTCAACCGCGCGGCGCACCTGCGATCCGAGCTGGTCGGCGACCTCCTGCTGGCGTTCGGAGCTTTCGCTGAGCAATGTACGCAGGCTCTCCTGCGCTGGCAGAACAAAGAAACGCCTAGCTCCGAGCAGCGTGGTGAATGCGCGCAGCGTGACAAGCTCCTCGAGCCATATCTCTGAGCGCCAGCTGCACATGCCGCGAGCCTGCTCGGCGCGCGCCCACACGAGCGTCCACACGCTGCCATTGGTGACGAGCGCCAGCTCGATGCCGCTGCTGCGTGCAAGCTCACACGCTCGATCGATTGGGCTCGCCACCCACGCGTCGCCACCAAGTGGCCGGTCGAGGTCGGTGTCGTTTGCGTGTACATGAACCAGCATCACCGCCGGTTCGCCATCGCTTGTGC
>Ga0075522_10003613_pt1 | contig 11230 bp, 6 predicted proteins | sample NGEPerA_FD_74796 | JGI IMG/M metagenome (GOLD analysis project Ga0075522, IMG submission 74796) | Arctic peat soil microbial communities from the Barrow Environmental Observatory site, Barrow, Alaska, USA - NGEE PermafrostL2-A | ecosystem: Environmental > Terrestrial > Soil > Wetlands > Peat ... | reverse complement strand
TCGTGGAGGCGATGGTTGCCAGCGCAGGATGGCTCTCCACGATATGCCCGGGCGGCGTTGGTGTCGAGCGGCGGTGCGCGGCGCGGTCCGCCGCGGCGTCAGGATCGCGACGCGATCGCTATTGTGGCGGCAGCGGCGAGTCGGGATCCCACGCCTTGAGTCGGGAGTCGCCGCTCGGGTGCGGCGTCGCAGCTGGTGAGGCGGCGCGTGGACGACGGCGATGGGCTCTCGAGGTCGCGGGCGCCGTCGGGACGGGGCGGGTACCGGCGACCGCGGCATTCGCGGCGGCCGCCGGCGCGCCGGTGGCGACGGCGTCGGGCTGGGGCGCGGGCGAGGCCTGCGCGGCGAGATTCGAGGCCGCCGGCGCCGCGGACGGCGTCGACCCGCCCCGCATCGACCCGCCCGGCGTTCCGGGCGATGCCGCACCCGCGCGCTCCCCCGCCGGAGACGTCCGAGGCTCGACCTCGCGCTCGGCGGTGGTCTTCCATTTCTTGGCGACCAGGCCGCCGGCAAAGGCGAAGACACATGCGAAGGCCGTCAGCGCCAGGACGTTGGTCCAGCGCCGCCCGACCGAGGCCCGGGGCCGGGTCGGCCCGAAGGCGTCGGTGGCGGTGCGCTCTTCTGCGGGCCGACCGCCATGGACCGCGGCCGCCCGCGCGGCGAGGTGCTCGGCCAGCGATTTCCCGGCCTGTTCGGCCGCGCGCCAGGCCGCCAGCTCTTCCGCGAACAGGTCGTGCATCAATCCGCCCAGCGCCACCGTCGAGACGGGCAGGCTGCCCTCGCGCGCGAAAGTCTCCAGCGCAATTTGAAATGCCTGCATGGTGGGGTAGCGGTCGGGCGGATCGGGCGCCAGCGCGCGCATCACGATCGCCGACAGCACCGGTGGGTAGACGCCGGACGCCTCGGGCCAAGCGGGCGCCTTGGCCGCGCCGGTCGCGATCCAGTTCAGGATCTCTAGGTCGCTGTCGCCCGAGAAAGGCGGTGCGCCGGTGGTCAGCTCATAGAGGATCGTACCGAGCGCAAAGACGTCGCTGCGCCGATCGACCGCGCGGCCGCGGCACTGCTCGGGCGACATATAGGCGAACTTTCCCTTCAGCGTCCCCTCCTGCGTGCGCGTGCGCTGGTAGGCCCACTTGGCGATGCCGAAGTCGGACACCTTGACCGCGCCGTCGTAGGACACCAGCACGTTCGACGGCGAGACGTCGCGGTGGACGATCCCCAGCGGCTCGCCGCGCGGTCCGGCGCGCTCGTGCGCGTAGTGCAGACCGGCCGCCGCCGCGGCCACGATCCCGATCGCGTGGGCCAGCGGCAGCGGCGCCCCCGGGCCACCGGCGGCCGCCGCGTTGGCGCGCAGCAGCTCACGCAGGTTGGCGCCGTGGACGTACTCCATCGCGAAGAACGGCGCGTCGCCGTCGTTGCCGACGTCGTGCACCTCGGTCACGTGCGGGTGGGTGAGCGTCGCCGACAGCCGCGCCTCGTCGACGAACATGCGCAGGAGCTCGGGATCGAGCGCGTGCTGCGGCAGGATCCGCTTGAGCACCACCAGCTTCTCGAACCCCTCGATGCCCACGCCCGGCAAGCGCGCCAGGAAGATCTCCGCCATGCCGCCCACCGCCAAACGGCGAATTGGTTCGTAGCGGCCGATCCGGTGACCGGGGCCGGCAGGTGGGGCGGCGACCGCAGACATCCCGCCTCAGAATATCAGAACGGGTCGAGCCCGCCGGAGCGGTGCGCCCGCGCCCCCCCCAGCATTTGGTGTTTCACTGTTGCGCAACCGGAAGCGGAAGCAAATTTCCAGATAAATTACCGCTAGATGGCGGGTAGCCCGGCGCTGATCCCTTGAATCTAAAGGGTTTTCTGGTTGCGCAACCGGTAGGCCGCGGAAGCGTCAGGTTTCGGGCAACCCCAAGCGCGCCGGGAAAAATTTCTCGGCCACGATTGGCCCCCTTATTGCGTAAGCCAGCGAACAAGGAGAGCCGGCATGAGATACAACCTCACCACTAAGACGATGCGGTCGCTTCAGTCGGCCATTCTCGGCTTGTCGCTCGCGGGCGCGGCCGGGGGTTGCAACTCGAACACCACCAACGTCAGCGCGCTGCCGGCCGACGTCAAGGCGATCATGTTCCTCCAGCGGGTGCCGCGCAACGACGACGGCAACGTCTTCGACTACGCCAACTTCGTGGCCGGCACGGCGAAGGCGCCGGGGGCCCACCTGGTGATGCTGTCTCCGCCCTCGGCGGACGGGAAGCTCACCAACCTGACCTCCGATCCGATGTTCGACGGCGCGGACATCATGTCCTACGACCTCTCCTTTGACGCCACGGCGGTGGTCTTCTCGGCGCACCTGGCCACCGCCGACAACTACCAGCTCTTCTCGATGAACCTGGACGGCAGCAACATTCAGCAGCTCACCGAGGGTGGCAACGACTACGTGTACCCGGTGTTCGTGCCGGGCGGCCAGATCATGTTCATGACCAACCGCAACGTCGAGGACACCGATCCGACCTCCATGCAGTTCAAGGACGAGTACGAACGCGCCACCACGGCGCAGGTCGGTCTCATCAACGCCGACGGTTCGGGCCTGACGCTGGGGCCGCGCAATGTCTCGCACCGCGTGTCGCCCGCGCTTCTGCCCGACGGTCACGTGCTCTACACCGAGTGGATGCACATGGGCGAGGTCAACGAAGGCCACCTGCGTATGGTCAACAACGACATGACCGGTATGCGCGAGGCCTTCGGCGACGAGCTCAAGGCCGGCAACGCTTCGACCAACAGCTACCTCAAAGCGCGCTACGTGCAGAAGAAGACCTTCATGGATCCGGCGGCCGGCCCCATCGACGACTACCAGCTGATCGCGATCGGGACCTCGCGCGATCGCACGCTTCAGTCGGGCAAGCTGATTCTGATCGATCTGAACGGCAGCGAGGCCAATTCGACCTCCACCGATCTGACGCCGGTCATCCCGGGCGACAATACGCCGAGCCAGTTGGGTATCGGCCGCTACTACGACGCCGAGCCGGTGAGCGACAGCGCGCCCGGCCAGTTCCTGGCCTCTTGGTCCGACGGGCCGGTCGAGTCGGAGGAGCTGGATCGCGCCCAGAGCACCGCGCAGTTCGGCATCTACGTATTCAACGCCAACACTGGGACGCGGTTCCCGATCTACGACGATCCCAACTACTGGGACATCCTGGCCCGCCCGATCAGGGCCCGCACGGAGCCGACCAACCTGGCGACGCCGATCAGCGGCACCAGCACCACGATTGGCGCCCTCAACGTCTACAACTCCTCGTTGTTCAATGTCCCCGCCGGGAGCGTACAAAAGGTGCGGCTCATCGAAGGGTTCTCGTCCGAAGAGGGGGGCGTCGACATGTTCGGCAGCACCGACTTCGACGGGCAGTCGCGCTACGGCGAGGTCCCGCTGCAGGCCGACAACTCGTTCGCCGCCGTCGTGCCGGCCAACGTCCCCTTCCACATCCAGCTCATCGACAAATTCGCGATGTCGACGCCGGTCAGCAACCCGACGCCCAACGGCACGGCCAGCAGGGCGACGGTCGCCAACGAGGACATCTGGATCAGCGGCCGCGCCGGCGAGCAGCGCTTCTGTGGCGGCTGCCACGAGAACCGCACCGCGCCCTCGCAGATCACGCCGGGCATCGAGCAGAGCGTGCTGCACGGCGCGGTCAACCTGGACGTCCCACGCGCCAGCCGCGTGTCGACGACGGCCTACCTGGCCGACAGCACCGGCGCGTTGCCGGCCGGAAGCATCCCCGGCGACAACGGCGTGCGCGGGGTGCCCTGGGATCTGGCCATCCAGCCCATCCTCGACGCTAAGTGCGCCAGCTGCCACAACGGCGACGCCACCAAGTCGTACAACCCGCAGTATACGGTCACCGACATGACTTCCGGCACCTCGCAGACCTTCGTCTTCGATCTGCGCGGCCAGAAGGTCGACGTCACCGTCGGTGAGCGGATGACCAGCGACTTCACGGCATCGTACCTGTCGCTGATGGGGCTCGGCGAGATCCTGGGCGACGATGTCGTGAGCGTCACGGGCACGCCGCCCAACTACGTGCAGGCCGCCTCGGCCGAGACCAGCCCGCTCATGACGCAGTATCTGAATCCGCCACAGCAGTACCCCACCGTGGACACCACGGTGCGCTTGGTGTCGGGATTGGCGGTGCACCCGGTCGACGTCGGCGGCACGGAGCTGACGCCGGCCGAGTACTACCTCCTCGGCCTGAATATCGACATGGGCGCCGAGTACTTCTTCCGGGAGAACCTGGACGAAGCCGGCGCGGCCACCAACTAACGGGAGCATGAACATGCGAATCAACATGAACGCAAAGAAGCTCGCGGTGGTCGCCTCGTTCGGTCTCGCCCTGGCGGCGGGGCGGGGCGCCCAGGCCGGAACGGGTGGCAGCCCGCAGGCCATCCAGCAAGCCATCGCGGCCAACTCGGTGGACGCCATCAAGGCCGAGTTGGAACGCGCCGAGTTCCTGGTCTGCGCGGTGTGCGTCGACCTGGTCACGCCGCTGGTCGATCACCCCAATGCCCAGGTTCGGCAGGTGGCGGCCTGGTGGTTGGCCCGTCGCGCGGTGGCGCGTCAGGTGCAGACCGCGATGCTCACCCGGCTGTCGCAGTCGGACTCGACCGCGGCGCTCGACGCCGCCGACGTCCTGGGGGAGATGCGCTACGTGTCGTCGATTCCGGCGCTGGGCGCGGCGCTGTCGAACCCGATCTTCTCGGGCGCGGCGCGGGCCGAGATGGCCAAGGCGCTCGGGACCATCGGCCGCCCGGCGGGGACGCCGTTCCTGGCGTCGGCGCTCTCCGACACCGACGCGCAGGTGCGTTCCGCCTCGCTGGTGGCGCTGCGCACGATCCGCGGTAACCGTGACGGCAGCGTCGCGCTGCCGCTGGTCAGCGACGGCGACGAAGGGGTCCGCGCGCAGGCGGTGACCACCATCGGTATGTTCAAGTACGCCGGCGGCGCCAGCGTGCTCACGGCGGCGCTGTCGAGCGATCCCTCGGTCACCGTGCGCAAGAAGGCCGCCTGGGCCTTGGGCGAGATCGGCGCCTCCTCATCGGTGGCGGGTGGTCCGCTGCAGACCGCGGCGACCAGCGATCCGAGCCCGCTGGTGCGCTCGCTTTCGCGGGCCGCGCTGACCAAGCTGAGCCAGTAACGGAAGCCGCGCGCAAGCCTCGGAGCGTAGCAACGTAGCAGCGTGGATCGCCAGCGGACTCCCCGAGAGGCCGGGCAAATGTCCAGGTCGATGTCCCAATACCCGTCGGGAGAGATTTGTCGCCGGGCCCCACAAATGAATCCGTCTTTGATACAATCGACGCCCCCCTCATGCGCACCTCGGCAAAGGGTAGAGCCGTAGCTGCCGGCTTCGATCGGCTGGCCCCGCTGGGGGCGTTGGCGTTCGCGCTGGTCGGTTGCCACGTCAACCAACCGCCCCAGGAGCACTTCTACGACGTCCACATCCAGCCCATCTTCAACAGCTTCTGCGTGGGCAACACGTCGCCCTGCCACAAGATCGATCCCAGCACCGGATTCGACGGGGGCATCGCGGGCCTGACCGCGCTCGGCAACCTCGATCTGTCGTCCTTCGAAGGCGTGCAAAAGCGTCGCGACGTGCTGCGCACCTACGGCAGCTACCCGCAGCCGCTGCTTCTGCTCAAGGCGATCCCCGAGGCGGACATCCAGATCCCCTACCAGCAGAATTTCTACGTCAGCGAGATCCGCCACACCGGCGGCAAGCCGATTGCGCTCAACTCGCAGGCCTACCTAGAGCTCAAGAACTGGCTCGACAACGGCGCCAACCGCGACGGGATCGCGCCCCAGGCCGTCCCCGGTGTGGGAGACGGCCCCTGCAACACCGCGCTGCCCCCGGTCGCCCAGCGGATTCCCGTCGACACCACGACCGCCGCCTATCGGGACTTCGTCAACATCGTCCAGCCGACGCTCAAGACCTCCTGCGCCTACGGGACCTGCCACAGCTCGATCCAGGCCGATCTCTACCTGACCTGCGGCGACACCGACGAGCAGCTCCAGTTCAACTACGCGCAGGCCGCCGGGTTCGTCACGCTCATGCCGATCAACGTTCAGCAGAGCGAGATCCTCCTGCGCCCGCTGGCCACCGCCGCGGGCGGCGTCAGCCACACCGGCGGTACGTTCTTCCAGTCGCGCACCGATCCCACCTGGATGGCGTGGCAGACCTGGGCGACCGAGGTGCAGCAGACGCCGCTCACGCTGGGCCCCAAGACGGCCGGCCAGACGTTCTTCGAGGCGAACGTCATGCCCAAGCTGCTCCAGCGCGGCTGCGATCTGGAGGGGTGCCACAGCCCCGACGGCTTCAACGATTTCCGGCTGCGCTCGGGCGCCTTCGGGTTCTTCGCGCCGGCCGCGCTGACCCGCAACTACCACGCGCTGGCCGACGACTTCATGGCCTTCGATTCGGTCGACGTCCGCCAGTCGAGGGCGGTCAAAAAGAACATCATCGCCGAGTCGGGCGGCATGACCCACCGGGCGGGAGCGCTGCTCGAGGATGAGAACGCCTCGGTCACCGATCCCTGCCCCCAGCCCTTCGACGCGACCACCAACACGCGCGCCTTCTGCGTGCTGCAGGCCTGGCACGCGCAGGAGCGGGAAGATCGGGCCGCCAACGTCTCGCCGATGAACGCCGGTGACAAGCTGCCGCTGGTCTTCGTGTCGCGTCCACCCAACGGCGACGACCTGCTCCACTTCGACACCTACGAGGGGGGCGCCGACCTCAAGCTGGCCGATGCGACCATCGACGCCACCGGGACGGTGACCGCGGTCGGTAACGTGCGCAGCGCGCTGGGCCCCTGCGCGGGCCTAGCGGGCCAGGACGTGGATGTGCGGGGACCCGAATGGAGCTACGACGCCACCAAGGTGGTGTTCGCCGCGCGGCCAGGCGCCGCCAGCGGCCTCGATCTGTGGCAGCTCGACCTGGGGGCCGGTACCTGCACCCAGCTCACGACCGACGCCGGCCGGCAGGTCGGCCCCAATAACGTGCGGGTCGACAACTTCGATCCGGTCTTCGCCCCCGACGGCAGCGTGGTGTTCGCCTCGACCCGCGCCGGCACGCTGACGTTGAAAAACTTCCTGCCCAACGCCGACCTCTTCCGGGTGCTGGCGCAGCCGGGGCAGGCGCTCGACTTCAGCAACCCGCAGCAGATGACCTTTTTGCTCAACTCCGAGCTGGCGCCCGCCTTCATGCAGGACGGCCGGGTCAGCTTCACCGCCGAAAAGGCGACCCCCGAGTTCTACCAGCTCTCCGGGCGGCGGATTAACTGGGACCTGACCGACTACCACCCGCTGCTCGCGCAGCGCGCGCAATCCACCAACACATTCTCGACGCAGCTCTACCCGTCGGTCGGCTACCAGCAGGCGACCGAGATTCGCGAGGGACTGGATCGCAACTTCCTAATCATCCTGTCGGACGTTGGCGCGCTCGGAGGTGGCGGGGCGCTGGCCACCTTCAATCGGTCGATCGGTCCCTTCGAGGCCGATCGGGTCAACGAGGTGACGTTCGTCAAATCGCTGGTGGTCGTCGATCCGGCCGCCACCGGCAGCGGCGCCACCACCGGCGCCTACCGATCGCCGTTCTCGCTCCCCAACGGCGAGATCTTGGCCTCGTACGCCGCCAACGTCGCCAACGCCATGACCGACGTGCCGCACTACGCGCTGGTGGCGGTCGACGGGGCGAGCGGCGCCCGCCGCGCGCTCACCAGCGACCCCACGCTGTCGTACGTGGAGGCCGCGCTCGGCTACAAGCGGGGCGAAACGGAGCTCTTCAGCAACCTGCCCCAGCTGGTCTTCGGGGGGCACTCGGGCGACACGGCCGAGGGGAGCGACGGTGTGCTGCACCTGCCGGACGCCTCGGTGCTGGCCACGCTTTTGGGGGCCAACCTGCGGCAGGGGCGCAACGTGGCGGCCATGGACGCGGCCGTCGCGCTCAAGGTCTATCAGGAGATGCCGCCCCCGAACGCCTCCCCTGCGGGCTTGATGGGGTCTCAGCAAACGTATACCCAACGCATCGCGCTTGGTACCGCCCCGCTGCTCAGCGACCACTCGCTCAAGGTGCTGCTCCCGGGGGGGACGCCGCTCATCCTCGAGCTCATCGACGGCAGCGGCAAGCCGCTCTTCACCATGAGCGAGGAACACCAGGTCACGGCCGGCGAGTACACCACCCCAGGGCCCCCCCGGGCGGTGTTCAACAACATCTGCGGCGGCTGCCACGGCAGCCTGAGCGGCTCCGATCTCGACATCGCCGTCAACGCCGACGCGCTGACCGGCGCATCGGTGTCGTTGTCGCGGGACGCTGTACCGGTCGTCCTTCAGTAGCCGCTCGGCCGCGGGGATCTAATTTACCCCCTCAGGACCTTTTTCTTAGTCGCCAAGTTACCAAGCAATCACGCCGCCGAAAACCGGCCGAAACACGACTCGACGATGATGAGGAGTCGTGCTCCCGTCGCTTCGATTGGTTCCCCGAGATGCCACTGCGCCCGCGCCACCCAACAAGGGTGATGCCAAGGGCGGCGCCGAGAACCGCTCAGCGACGGGCGATCCAATGGTATCGCCGATCGCGAACCGGACGGTGGCGGCGGCCGCCGCCTCGGTCTTGGCGCTCACCGATGACGCAGAGACGCAGGATCTCCTCATGGAGCTGGCCGTGACCGAGGGCTTTGGGGTGCTCTGTGCCGCCAGCGAAGCCGAGGCGGCCAACGTGCTCCACCTGGAGCGTCCCGGGTTGGTGCTGGTCGACCTCGACATGCCGGCGCGCACCGGCGCGAAGTTCCTGCGTACGCTCCGGCAGGGGCCCTTCCGGGACATCCGCTCGATCGCCATCACGGCCACCAACGACCCGATGCTGACCGTCAGCCTCGACGCCCCGGTGTTCTTCAAGCCGGGGCTGGAAGGCCTGGCGGCGGCCCTCGAGCGTCTGTTCTGGCCCGGGCCGAGCCCGGCGCGCTGAACGCCGCGGCAGCCGCGCGTCGGCCGAACTGCGAATCGCGCGTCAGCCGAACTGCACCGACCGGCGGGTGGCGGTACCGTAGGTGAATCCGGAGATGGGAAAACTGGGCGTGGCGGCCGTGTCGTCGATCGCGGCGCCCAGCGCCACCACGACCGGCACGAAGTGCTCGTGGGTGGGCAGCGCCTGGCGAACGCCGGGCGCGCGCTCGCGGTAGTCCAGGAGCGCGTCGACGTCGCGGCGGGCCAGCACGTCGGCGGTCCAGGCGTCGAACTCCTTGGCCCAGGCCGGCGGCGCCGCGTCGGGGCGGAAGTCCATGCTCCGCAGGTTGTGGGTCAGAAAGCCACTGCCGATAATCAGGACACCTTCCTTGCGCAGAGGCGCCAGCGCGCGGCCCAGCCGGAAGAACTCGGCGGGCTCGAGCGTGGGCAGCGAGACCTGCAGCACCGGCACGTCGGCCTGCGGGTACATGCACACCAGCGGGACGTAGGCCCCGTGGTCCAGGCCGCGCTCGGGTGCCTCCGACACCGGCTCCGCCGACAGGAGCCCGCTCACCCGATCGGCCAGCTCGGGCGCCGGCGGCGCCGGGTATGTCGTCTGGTAGTAGCGCGCGGGGAAACCGTAGAAATCGTAGACCAGCGGCACCCGGCGGGTCGCCCCCACCGTGATCGGTCGGTCGACCCAATGCGCCGACAGCATCAGGACCGCGCGCGGCCTCGGCAGCGCCTGGGCCCAGCCGCGAAGCTCGGTGACCCACCCCTGGTCGTCCAGCAGGAGCGGCGAGCCGTGGGCCAGGAAGATCGCCGGCATCGTTTTTGACTGGGGGGACGATCCAATCGTTGGGCGGGACATCATGGCCTTGGATGTCGCCCGACCGCATCCGGTTGCGGCGGTGGCCAACATCAACTTGACGGCAGCCCGGCGCTCCACGCCGCAAGTCTAGCAGCCGGCAGGCGCGGGCTAGAACCGCAGCGCGAAGGCCGCCTGCACGATGTGCGCGTACGAGCGGTCGTAGTTGGGGGCGTTCACCGAGGCCAGCTGGTACAGCAGCAGCTCGTATTTGACGTCCGCCTCCATCTCGACGAACCAGGACGAGCGCTCCTGGTGGGGGCGGCGCAAAAAGGCCAGGCGCCCGCCGACCAGGTAATTGCTCATCGGTGACAGCTCGCGGTCGCCGGTCCAGTACTGTCCGGCCGGCCCTTCGGTTCGGTATCCCTCGCCGTCGCGGTAAAAACTGGCGCCGCTCTGCAGGTGGTAGTGCCCGCGCAGCGACAGCAGCGTCGATTGGGTGATGTACTTGTTCACCACCACGTCGCCGGTGACGGCCTGCAGGGCCCAGCTGTCCTGATAGAGGCGCAGCATCGTGAGCATCGACGCCCGCCACTGGGGAAAGGCGTAAGCCGCGCGGCCGAAGAGCGCGTAACGCTGGCGATAGAGCGGCTCGTTTTCCTGCGGCTCTTGATGCTGGCTGCCAACCAGCACGCTGCGATACGGGTTGGATTGAAAGCCGTCCAAGATCTGGATGGTGCCGCCGCCCTGGACGACCAGACGGGGCGTCATGGTCCAGGTGAGCGACGGCTCGAACTCATCAATGGACAGTCGATGGGTCACGACGTCGGACGCCCCGGTGAAGCAGTGCGCGGAGGAGGTCAGCGGGTGCAGGTCGAGCGGGGTCTGGCTGTTGGCGTTGTTGGCGTCGCACACGCTGTCCCAGTTGTGCGAGTAGGAGAGAGTCAGCGTGAAGTTGTGGTCGTACAGATCGTCGTGGGTGGTGGCCGAGAGCGAATTGGAACGGTAATCGTTCTCCCACCCATAGGCGTAGGAGGCACCGATCCCGGCGTCCGGGCGATCGTAGGTGAACCCCGCGTGTACCAGTTGGCGGAAGTCGTGGAACTCGGTGGCGCTGGTGATCGCGTCGACGCCGGTGTGGGGGCCCGAGACGGCCGGCGTGGCGCCACTCACCGCGTCCGCCTCCCAACCGGCCGCGATGCCCAGCCCGCCACCGACGGGCGCGCTGGCATCGACCTGCGGGTGATACACGGTGATCCCTTTGTTCTGCGAGGACGGCTCTCGAAAGATGGTCAGACGCGACGACACCTCGGTCGGGTTGTCGGCGGCACGCGCGGGCGCCCCCAGGTCTGTTGCGACCAGCCCGAACAGTAAAGCGCCCAGCAGCGCGCGGCGCCTCAGTTGCAACCGCACCCCCCGCCCGAAGTCCCGGTTCCGCCCAC
>Ga0075522_10003612_pt1 | contig 11231 bp, 11 predicted proteins | sample NGEPerA_FD_74796 | JGI IMG/M metagenome (GOLD analysis project Ga0075522, IMG submission 74796) | Arctic peat soil microbial communities from the Barrow Environmental Observatory site, Barrow, Alaska, USA - NGEE PermafrostL2-A | ecosystem: Environmental > Terrestrial > Soil > Wetlands > Peat ... | reverse complement strand
AACGGTCCAGAGAATTTCAAACATGACCAGTACAGCTTGGTCGCAAATCCCCGCCAATCAATCATTTAGATTCTGGACGGAATTTCTGCCACCCACAACCACCTGGAACCGGCTAATCCGCCATGTCAGAGGCCAAGATTTGTTAAGTTTAGATTTAGAAATAAAAAAGGATATATAACTATTTACATATGTTAAACGCCGATATATTGTCGCTATATGCGATCAGCAATACATGATGTTCTACCAACGGGACTACGCCGTTCACTGTCCAAATTCGGCCATGATTTGGCGGTGGCTCGGCGTAAGCGCCGTCTCACGGTCGGGATGATGGCGGAGCGAACCGGCCTCGCAATAAGCACGTATGCACGCCTCGAGAAAGGCGATCCGGCTGTGGGCATGGGTGCCTATGCCATGGCGCTATTCGTTTTGGGTTTCGGCGAGGCTCTTGGCAATTTGACGGACGCTCGTCGCGATGAAGAAGGGCTAATGTTAGACGAAGAACGCCTGCCCAAGCGGGTGCGCATCAAGAAATCCCCCATGTCATTATGAAACGAACGATCAAGGTTTTTGTGGGCGATGAGGCAAGATGGGTAGGAACCTTGCATTATGATGCCGTCGGCTCCCGTGAGCGCTCGGCTTTTGCGTATGCGGAGACGTGGCTGGGTGCAACGGACCGATTTGCCTTTGAGCCGGCGCTTCCACTCGTGGCAGGTCCGCAATTTCATCGCAAAGTCCAAAACGGTTCGGTTTTTCATGGGGCCTTTGCTGACACGGAGCCTGATGGTTGGGCTAGACGGGTCATCCTGCGCGACCATGCCAAGCGCCGCCAATCAGCCCGCCGGGCGGGTCAGGAACAGGAGGCCGTTCAGCTCCAGGCCATCGACTTCCTGCTCGCAGCGGACGATGCCAGCCGTGTCGGCGCGCTACGTTTTCAGAACGAGGCGGGGGTGTTCTGCCGTGCGACAGAAGCCGGCCGCCGCACGGCTCCTTCGCTCATCGAACTGAAGCAACTGCTGAGCGCGACGCGTGCTGTCGAGAACGAAAACGAAACAGCCGCCGATCTCGCCTATCTTCGCGGGCGTGGCACGTCCTTAGGCGGCATGCGTCCCAAATGCACTGTGGTCGATGATGACGGCCGATTGGCCGTGGGCAAGTTTCCCAGCGTGAAGGATGAACGTCCCGTGACCAAAGGCGAGGTGCTGGCCATGCAACTTGCCAGCGCCTCCGGGTTGCAGGTGGCGGAAGCCCGGCTGGTGGACAGCGACGGGGTGCCGGTCGCGCTGATTCGGCGCTTTGACCGGACGGGTGGTGGCGGGCGAATTCCGTATGTGTCAGCTGCAACGCTTCTGGGGGCTGACCCTGCCGACTCGCAGGAACATTTCTACACGGAGATGGTCGATGCCCTGCGGATCCACGGCGCTGACCCCCAGCCCGACATCGAGGAGCTTTGGCGAAGGATGGCTTATTTTGTCTTGATCACCAACGTGGACGATCATCTGCACAACCATGGGTTTCTCCATGCGAGCCGCGGACAATGGCGGTTGGCTCCCGCCTTTGACCTCAACCCTTTCCCAGATCGTGTGCGTGAGCTCAAGACTTGGATTTCCGAGGAAGCCGGCCCCGAGGCCACCATCGAGGCGCTTCTATCAGTGCTGCCATATTTCCGAATTTCACGGGTGCGGGCGAACGAGATTCTAAGCCGGATGGAGCGCGCCCTCTCCCAATGGCGTGAAACAGGCTTGGCTCTCGGCATGACGAACCAAGAATTGGATCAATTCGCTGACGCCTTTGAGCACCCCGAACGTGAAGCCGCACGACAAGCGGCACAGAGGGGAGGTTGAGCCTGTTCCGCTTCGATCGGAATGACACTTTTGTGGGGGTACGCTAAGTTACTTTTCCTCAACCAGGAAAAGTAAATGAGCAACGATAAAAAGAACGAAAATCAGAACGGTCGGAGGCACTTCAGCCCCGAAGACAAGATGAAAATGCTGCGGCTCCACTTGCTGGAGAGGGTGCCGATCTCGGAGGTCTGCGAACAGCACCAGATCATTCCCACGCAGTTTTACCAATGGCAGAAGACCTTCTTCGAGAATGGCGCGGCGGCCTTTGCCAAGACCGGCAGTCCTCGCGCGGCCAGCCAGATGGAGCAGAAAGTGGCCAAACTGGAGGAAAAGCTCAAGACCAAGGACGAGGTCATCGCCGAGATCATGGCCGAGCATATCCAGTTAAAAAAAGAACTTGGGGAAAGCTGAGTGTGAACTGGGTCGCCCATGACATTCGAGACCAGGTGGTGGATTTCGTCCGCCACTGGTCCGACCGCGCCGAGATCTCCGCCCAATGGATGCTCCGCCGGATCGAGCTTTCCCCGCGAAAATACCACCGCTGGCAGGAACGTTTTGGCAAAGCCAACGAACACAATGGTTTGGTGCCGCGCGACCACTGGCTGGAGGGTTGGGAAAAACTCTCCATTGTCGAGTTCGCCCGAAAATATCCGCTGGAAGGCTATCGGCGGCTGGCCTTCATGATGCTCGATGCCGACGTGGTGGCCGTGAGCCCGAGCAGCGTTTACCGGGTCATGAAAGAAGCCGGGCTGATCCAAAGTTTCTGGCAAAAACCCTCGCGCAAAGGCACCGGCTTTGTGCAACCGCTCCAGCCGCATGAGCATTGGCACATCGACTTTTCGTTCGTCAATATTGGCGGCACCTTTTATTACCTGTGCTCGATTCTGGACGGGGCCAGCCGTTATATCGTGCATTGTGAAATACGCGAGTCGATGAAGGAAGCCGACGCCGAGATCGTGCTGCAAAAAGCGCGCGAAAAACATCCCCAGGCCAGGCCCCGGATCATCAGCGACAACGGGCCGCAGTTCATCGCCAGGGATTTCAAGGAATTCATCCGGCTCTGGCAGGCCAGCCATGTGCTGACCAGCCCGTATTATCCGCAATCCAACGGCAAACTGGAGCGCTGGCATCGCACCTTAAAGGAGCAAGCCATCCGTCCCAAGACACCCTTGGATGTGGAGCAGGCCCGGCAGGTGGTGGCTCAATTCGTGGAGCATTACAACACGGTGCGTTTGCACAGCGCCATCGGCTACCTGGCACCCAAGGACAAACTGGAAGGCCGGACCGAGATGATCTGGCAGGCGCGGGAACGCCGCCGGCAGAAACGGGCGGAGATTGATCTCTCCACACCCACCAATCCCGCTTGCAACTGACCATGAACGAGAGCAAAAAGAATCTGTCCATCCGGAGGATAGGGATCTGCTGGGAAGCAACCCGAGCGCCGCGAGGGACTCGAATACCGCAGGCCGGAGCGAGGGGCAACCTTCGCTCTGGCATGCCTGCCTGCGGGATCGATAACAATGCGATAAATCCAGGGCAAAGGGGAAAAACGTCAACAAAAACAAAACGGATTAGTAGCTTAACTGCCGTCCGAGAAAGTGACATTTACGCTGAACCGGTACAAGCCCGACGCAGAGTGGCTTAATTGGAAAATCTGTGGCCCGGAGATGGACGATTTCAACTTATTTAGGAAACTCATTTGGAAATTGAGTTTCGTAAGTTGTTGATTTTGAGAGCTGTTTTAGGAAACAAAATTAGCGCCGTGCAGCGCCTGCGTTTGCCGTCCTGTACTGCCAAATAACTCGGACGACCGGATTAATTGGCTGATCACGCGGCCTCCCGATAGTAATAGTTCAACATTCCACCGATTTCCTTTTGGCATCGGACGCGCCCGTGGTTGGGCAACAAAGTGGGCGGTTCGATGAGTTTGTTCTCGATCCCTTGGTGATTGCGCCGATGGCGATAATAGTCGGCGAAGGTCGAGATTGTGGTCCGCAGATGTCGTTCGCTCAAGAAGATCAGGCGACTCAAACACTCTTCCTTGATTGAACGAACGAATCTTTCGGCATAGGCATTGCATTGAGGAACGCGGGGAGGGCAAAGGACAATTTTCACGCCGGCGGAATCGAGAATGTGCCGAAAACCGTCCACGTACTTGGTGTCGCGATCGATGGTCAGGTGGGTCTTGCCCGGGGCGAAGCCATCCACCGCGTCGATCAGTTGACGAGCGACCTGTCTCATCCATTCCGCGTTGGGGGACACCGTCGTGCCGCAAATCTGGACGGAGCGTGAGCGCAGTTCAATGACGAACAACGTGTAAAAGGTGACCAATCCATTCCAGGACAATACCTCTGTCGTGAAAAAGTCAGCCGCGATCAAGGTTTCCCACTGGGCCTGCACAAATCGGGACCAACTGGTGGACTGGCCACGCAGTGGAGCGGGATCAAAGCCGTTGCGGCGGCGGATGCTGTCGACAGTCGAATCGCTAATCTTGAATCCGAGATTGTCCAGGGCACCCACGATGCGCTGGCTGCCCCAGGTCGGGTTGTCTTGGATCAGTCGGATGACGAGTTGTTCAAGTTCCGGCCCCACGGACGGTCGACCGACTGGATTTGTCCTGGCAAAGGTCCACTTTTTGGCGACCAGGACACGGAATCAACGGAGCAGGGTGTCGGGAGTGACGAGCGTGGCCAATTGGCCGAGGCGACGTCGACCGACAAACTTGGCTTTTCGCGCAAGCCGAATACGTTGGGCCTCCGTGAAGCGTCTGGGTTTGCCGCCGAGTTGTTCGAGGAGAACGCGATTTTCTTCCTGGAGGTACTCGATCACGGCCTGCTGGTGTCGATTCATTCAGCCGGCGACGGCGACAAGAAAGAATTGGAGTTGAGTTGTCACGCAGAAGAGAATCCTTCAAAAGTCCCTGTAGCTCAATCCTGATTGCCTCGGCTGAGTTTTTTGGTAGTACACCCTAAAACCGTGAGGCTTCGCAGTTTCATATCTCATCAAATCATCCGCGTATCGACAAAGCAACTGTGGAGATCCCTATTATTGAAGCCGGAAGTAGCGCTGGGGGTCCGTGAAGAGATTGGTGTAGGGCCCTACGACAATGCCTGGGATGTTGGTGAAGGGACCGGAGACCGAGGTGGCGGTTTGCAAATAGAAATTTCCTGACCAATTCAAAACGGTATTGACGCCAGATTGGCTGACGGTCATCGCCCCGGGGGAAGGAAGCAGCGAGATAAATCGCACAGCATCCGCATACCAGCGTCCGGAGCTGAGGCCGCTGACCCAGGTGAACGTAATCACGGGATTGGAGACGTTTGGTGTGATTGTGCCGATTGTTTCCCAGACGTTGTTGGTCTTGGCACCTGAGCCGCTGGAGAATGCCGATGTAGTGGGGGGAAACGTGCTGGTGGAAACGCCGGTGGCAGTAGGTTTGACGACGACGCTAGGGGTTTCGTCGTAACTCAGATCGCTGCTGTTGTAACCCCAGGTCACGGCCACCGAATAAGTTAACCCGACAATCAAGCTAGGCGTGACAGAAAACGACGTGGACGAGGAAGCGGTAGTGGTATAACGGCTGCTGCTGGAGGTGGTGCCGGAGGCGCTGCTTTTGGTGGCGGAGATGGTGCTGCTAAAACTGGTATAGGAAAATGCGGGGTTGTTCGCGCCCGTCGTGCTGTTGCCGGAACGGCTCTCCACCACATTGGTCATCTGATAAACCGCGACATTGACCACCGAGATCGTGCCATTGCTCGCCAGAGAATTTGTATCCCAACCCAGATACAGGCCAGGATGAGCCGGGGTAATCGTGGAAAATGCGCCGGAGTAGCTCGCCGCGTCGAATAGTTTAAAGGTATTGCCGGCAGCGAAGGAGCCGGATCGATTATTCATGGCCAGCGTTCCGCCGTAAGTAAGCTGCGTCAGGCCCACTGCGCTGGCGCAAGTGTTGTTGTTCGCATCGACGTTCATCTCGGTGGTGCTTCCGGGCTGAAGGGTTAGCGTATTGCTGATCGCCAAACTGCTGAGGCCAACACCGGGAGAAAGAGCGCCCCCATAGGCTATGATAACAGGACCTGTTATAACGCCGTTTCCGGCGAGGGTTCCCTGATCACTGACAGAGATAGGCTGACTAATCACGCCGTTGGCCTGCAACGTCCCATTGGTGACGCTGATGGCGCCGGTGGCGGAATTGGTGCCAGCCATTGCCACCATGCCGTGTCCTGTGGTTATTAAATTGCCCGAACCCGAGATATTGCCAGTCACGGTCAAGGCCAGGTTGAGGCCAACGGACCAGGTTTGGTTTGAGCCAAGGAGGACAGGAGTCGTGATTGTGGCGTCGTCGATAGCCGAGTAGAGATCGATGCCGCCGTCGTTCACGGTGAGGGTGCCTCCGGAAATGGTGACGGGAGCGCATTCCTGGATGGACAGGCTGTGAACTACGGTGTTCGAGGGGATGGTCACACTTTCGTTTCCCATGCTCAGGTAGTCAAAGACAACGTCGCTGGAGGAGGCGGGAATCATATTGGAAACCCAGTTGCCGCCGTCGGTCCAATCGCCGGAATCAGCGCCGGTCCAAAAAACCATGGTAGTGGGAGCAAAGTAACGAACGTAGTCGACATACATCCGAGTGGTGCTGTCCGCCATATCGCCGTAGCCACCGGTGGGAACATTGCCAGCCCAGCCATTGCTGGCGACTTCTTGGCTAAACATGAAAATCTCGGTGCGTTCTGAAAATCCTGAATTGGTCGTCCAGACCGGCGCGTCATCATAATTAAAACTGTAATTGGTCGTGGTCCAGAGAAAGCCATAGGTATGAAAGCCGGCTCCCAGACCGGAACCGATCACGCCGGTCGTGGCGGTCTTCTCGCTGCCGGAATAACCGTCCCAGTGGACGCTGGTTTGGCCTCCGTAGTTGATGTTGGTCGCGTTGCCGCTATCGAATTGACGATGTTCGCAGACATCCATTTCAGCGCCGGATTCGGCAGGGTTGCCGATAAACTCGCCTTCGGTCGGGGATTGAATCCAGTAGGCTGACCATTCGCCGGCGGTATCGAAGAACTCGATGCTCGACTCGAAGTAACCGTAGCGCGCGCGGAAAAGTCCGTCGCTGGAAATGATGCCGCTGTAATTCTGGCCGTCCGAACTGTAGGTGTTGATAATAAGATCGCCGTTCGTGACGGCAACGGCTTCGGTCGTGTTAATGGCACTCTGACTGGGACCAATCCAGCACCACCATTTGGATGGATCGAGTGAAGTTCCGTTGAATTCGTCTCCCCAAACCTCGTAATAACCCGGCGGCGGGGTAGCCACGGCAATCAGGGCTCGAAGGGAGGACATAACAACCACAAACAGAAGAAGCCACTGGCGGACTGCTCTCCGGTCTCCTCCTTTACGCTGGCATTGAGACGCTAAACTTTTCAAAGAAAAAGAGTAGCTCGGGTGTCCAACGCTGTCAACCCACCCACCCACGGGGTTTTCGGCGAGCCAGACACCCCCATTCCAGTCTGCGCAACACCATACGGGTTTGATGATTTCACAGAACGATGATCGCGAATGGTGGCCCATCAACCAAGTCGTGGTTTAAAAACCAAGCTTCAGCAATCCGGTTCCCAGGATTATTCCACCCTTTTCCAACTCGTGCCACCCATGCTGTCCTATAAAGGTGCCAAGTCAGGATCATCAACAGCCATTTGCATGACCGTTTTCTCATTCAGGCTGGGGCGAGAGGGCAGGTGTCGGAAACGGCACCTGGATGGAACCGTCCCCGGGCGGGGACTGGACCACATTCCGAGGCTCCAAACCTAGTCTCAAATGTTACCAATGGTAACATTCTTTGATTTCAAAAGGAGAGGAAATGTCCACAATTGTGGACAGATTGGCTCGTGGAAAGCAGCTGTGGGTAGCGAAAACCCCATCGCGGCGCGATTGGAATACAGTCCGCGAAATTGTAGAGTCATCGGCGTGACGAAAAGTGGACCTCGCCCCGAAAAACGACCTGCCTGCCATTGGGCAACTGCCCGCAGATCTTCCGGCAGAAGATCGAAGTTTGACCGACGATCCGAGCGCACCGCTTGCCACCTTGGGGAACGCAGCATCAGGCGGCCTGGCGAGAGTAACGATGATGCAGTCCGCCTAAGAGCGGCAGTTCGATGATTTTGCCCTGGTTAGGAGGTTCAACCGCCCGCGATTCCGGGCAGTCTTGGGCCAGAGACCTGTGGGGGGCGGTGACGATGATAATAGCTCAGATAGTCGGTGAGAATGCGGCGCAAGTGCGGCAGAAAATCTGGCATATGTCCGCCCGGCTCTTTTCCAGCAAGAGCAAACGCATGGCATTGAGACGAACGTAAGAACGCTTGTTGGGCGCAGCTTCCATGGCCACCTTGAGTTCCTCCAAGGTGGCGTTCTCTGGGTTAGGCTGAACCTCCAGCGCGCGCAACGCCATAGTTCAACCATAATCTTTTGTAAAGTACAAGGACAATTTTGCCCAGTTCGATTCTTTTTCGGAAATTTATTTCGGCAATCGCTCTAGTTGCCGTAACCTGGCCGCTGGTTCCGCTTGCATTAGCTCACATGCGATAACCACGGCACCACAGTCAGATTTAGATATGCGCTAGTTCTTTCCGCTGTTCACCGGCGGTTGGTTGGCGGCGAAATACTCACGACGCAGGACTGTTATGCAATAGTAGATCGCCGCAGATTTCAGCATCAACGGACAGCGGCAAGAAAACTGCTGTCGGCACGTTTGCTTCCCCGCAGCTCTGCTGTCGGGATGCCGCGTTTTCTGGCCAAAGGATCGATATACCAGCAATAATCGCCAGCGTCAGAGGCGAACAAGTAAGGTCGATTGCCTTGCCACCATGAGGTCCATTGGTCGACGCCGCCCCCTTTTGGTCCGCATGGGACATATCGTTCCAGCAATCGGCGCGCTCTTTCCGCTTCCACAGCGGAACCTTTCAAAGCGGCTATTGTCTTCTCAAAGAATTGCGGCTGATCGAACGGCCTTCCGATCGCTTTGAGGTCTTCGTCGATGACAAGCTTTTGGTTTTCGTCAGGATGCAGAAACTGCCGCTCTTGGGGTGGAAGCTTGGAACGCGACCGCGCGGACGCTACTTCGCCGGCGAAAACGGATGGTGTGACCGCAATGGGTCGATCTTCGGTAAAGTGACTAATGTAAGCGATGGAATTGAGTAGAAGTTTTTGTCCAAGTTCATTCATTTCCATAGGCGATTGCTCGAAGCCAAAATGCAAAAGATTTCCCTGCCGCCAGAGGGCGGCCGACGTGGGCGTCTGGTGATTCACCCCTCCGGTAAAATATTCAACGTCCGGATACAGGGCGAAATCGCGAGCATGAGTTGACCAGCCAGGGTTCCAAGTGCGATGGATGTCATGCACCAAGGGTAGAACGTCGATTTCTGTCGCTTTAATTTCGTCGCGAAAGTCCGCCGGCGTAGGAATGCGAACCGTTTTTGTGCAGTCAATTTGGAACGGTTGCTGATAAATGGGGTGGTTACCCTCGACTCCGAACAGCACCCGCTTCTCCACCAAGTCCGCAAACACAGTCACATAATTGTGCCCCTTGCGACGGTTCATTTCATCGGCCCCCACCCACACCACTTCCGACCAGTCGGCCCGCGCGCGCGCCGCCGCCACATGCGCGTGCAGCATCCGCCACAGCCGCTGGTCGGTCTCCCCCAAAATCTCCCCGGCTTTCTTGACCGGCATCTCCCGGGTTAGGGTCAGCGCAAAAGCCTCGAACTCCTTGGTGAAATGTTTGCTCCGCCCTTCCCACGGCGGCGTCACGCGATAAACCGTCCCGTCGCCCTTGCGCTTGCCGCGCGGCAGCGCGCTGACGATCACGCATTCCTTGTTGAACACGTTGAGATGACGCCACTGCATCGGTTCGACGTGATCATAACAACTCACCTCTTGGCCGCAGCGCTGGCTTTCTTCCGGCCAAAGTCGCTCGGTCTCTTCCACGCAAATCACAAAGGTCTGCTCCTTCTGTTCAAATTCCGTTCGGACCACTTTCCAACCCTGGCCCAAACCCAACAATTGATGAAACGTTTCTTCTGGCGTCATCACCCAATGCTGGTCAATTCCAACCTATCCATCCACTGAAAACATCGAGGAACCTTAAAACAGTTCTTCGTTGGGAAACAGCTTGGGATCGAGGTCTTTGAGCGCCAGATCAGTTGGTAGGGTATTTCGTTCATATTTCATCTTGTTTTTTTTGATACTCCGAAGCTTGCTTCGGTCTGATATTTCCCATTCCGGGTTCCCGGAAATGCCCCGGAGCTTGCTCCGGGGTGGTTTACGTCCAAAGTGTATCAACCGGGCTTGGACAACGGCTGTCTAAGTGGAATAACTCAATCCGCCTTTTTTCTCGCTAAAGGAAGGGTTTTTGTTAGACAGGACAAACAAATGAAACAACGAAAACTTGGGACGCAGGGACTAACGGTTTCAGCCGTCGGCTTGGGCTGCATGGGAATGTCGGAATTCTACGGGGCGCGCAACGATGAAGAATCCATCGCGACGATTCATCGGGCGCTCGACTTGGGAATCAACTTTCTCGACACAGCCGATATGTATGGTTGCGGGGACAACGAACGACTTCTTGGTAATGCAATTAAAGGTCACCGAAACCGAATAATTCTGGCCACCAAGTTTGGAAATGTCCGAGATGAACAGGGCAAGTTCGTTGGGGTCAATGGCAAGCCTGAATATGTTCGTCAGTGCTGCGATGCGAGCTTGCAACGTCTCGGGGTTGACATGATTGACCTTTATTACCAACACCGAGTGGACCCTCAAGTGCCTATTGAAGAAACTGTCGGGGCAATGGGTCACCGCCAGCACCAGCTTGCGAACCGCTGGATCCAGTTGCAAATGCCAATGCTTTTCCATCGCTCGGATCAGGTCGGGAATCGCCGCCTTCAAGCGTTTGCCGCAAATCCGGTCCGCCGCCTCCCAGAGGATAACCAGGGCAGCCTTGACGGCCTCGTCGTAGACACGCCTGCCCGCCACCATGGTTTTCACCGGCACTTTCAGCAGTGAACTCAACAATCGAATCGCATGTTTACGATGATATCCGAATACTGCGGTAAACTCACCGAGGATCAGGCTCTTTTCCAGTTTGGATGCTTGCCCATAGCGCTCTCGCAGGGCTTCGACGATTTCTTTTCGGGCCGTTTTGCTCACAATATTCATGCGTTGCCTTTTTTGGGTAACATTCTATTGAGGCAACGGTCCCGACTCGGTAACAATTATTATCACAGCCATCCCATAAGGAAGGATTCGCAATGCTAACCCGTTGATTTTCAAGGGCGGCCGCCTCGTTTTGGCCAAATCGTGTTCTGGAGTTTTGGTGGGTCTCAGCGGCGTTTGGTTCGT
>Ga0075522_10003611_pt1 | contig 11234 bp, 12 predicted proteins | sample NGEPerA_FD_74796 | JGI IMG/M metagenome (GOLD analysis project Ga0075522, IMG submission 74796) | Arctic peat soil microbial communities from the Barrow Environmental Observatory site, Barrow, Alaska, USA - NGEE PermafrostL2-A | ecosystem: Environmental > Terrestrial > Soil > Wetlands > Peat ... | reverse complement strand
GTCGAAGCTCGAAATCATCGCCGTCAATTGCGGCAGGTCGAACTCGTCGAGCGATCGGCCGGCATGGGGCCCGGCCACGATCTGGCCCTTCAATTCGCCGCTGTCGTGCTCCAGCCGCATGTCGAGAAATTGCGAGCGGACCTGCGAGGTCTGTCCCGCCGAGCGTCGCGCGCCAGCGCCGCCGAACAATCCACCGATGTAGTTGAAGCCGGAAGTGCCCATCGGCGACCAGCCGAGCAGCCCGGCGCCGAAAATCCCGATCGGGATTGCGACCGCGAGTTCGCCCCGCAGACCGGTAAAAGCCGCCACCGCCAGCGCAACCACGCCGCCGACGACCTTGACCGCACGCGCCAGTACGGCGGGATTGGCCGCGCGAACCATCTGCAGCAGCATGTAGAGCAGGAAAACCGCGACGGCGCCGGCGATCAGGGTAGGCATGAACCCTATATAGCGCGGCCGGCGCCAAAAAGCATACCAGCGGCGCAGCGGCGCTTCGTGGCTACGCGAGACCGAAGCGCGATCACTTCATCTGCCCGATCAGCGTGGCCGCGCCGCCGCCTGATTTCGACAGCCGCAGCAGCGCCTCGCGACCGCCCGCGGCATAGGCCGCAGCCGCCCGCAACAATTCCCGCAGCTGGGCCGCTGCGCCCGGGTCGAACCGGCACCACGCGCCGCCGGTCAGGCGTGCGATCTCCCGGAACGCCGGCTCGGCCACCTTGTCATGCCCTTCCTGGAACATGAACACGGGAACCTTGAGCAGGCCGAGCTCGCCGGCCTTGACGCAGAGCTGATCGATCGGCTCCTCCATGGCATCGCCGACAAAGACCACCGCGCGCACGGCGGAGGCGACCGCTTCACGCCGCGCCTCGGACAATACCTTGCCGATCTGGGTATTGCCGCCACGGCAATCGATCCTGCTCATCAGCTTGGCCAGTTGCGCGCTGTCGGAGATCCAGCCGGAGGCGCGGCACTCGTTCAGCCCGCGATAATAGACCAGACGGATATCGAGGCTGCCGAGCGCTTGCGCCTCGCGAAACATGTCGGCCTGCAGCGCGCACGCCATGTCCCAGGTCGGCTGCCGGCTCATGGTGGCGTCGAGCGCGAACACCAGCCTGCCCCGGGCGCCCGCGGCATGGGGCGACATTGCGCGCGCCTTGGCGACGAACGCAGCGATGTCTTCCGAGGCGGAGGAAACCTGGTTCGCCTTCCCGGCGGCAGCCGCTCTGGCTGGCGGCTCTTTCGAAGTGGGTTTGACGGGTTCGCCGGACATGCTTGCTCGCTGATTGCCGCAAGCTCATGTGGCGTGCGATACGGCCGCGGTCAATCCGCTACCGCGACGCGGCCCATCCGCGACGAACCGGCACCAACGGAAGAGATTTGGACGTCAATTCTTGACCGGCGCATAGAGCGCGACCGGACCCGGCTCGGTGGCCTTCGGCATGTCGGTCCGAACCGGCGCGAGCGAGCTGTCGTCCGCGAGGAACTGGTCAAGCATGCCCTCGATCGTGGTCTTGACCTCGTCGGGGCCGCGATCGCTCATTTCGGTATGCTGGAAGCCGGTCTGCACGATCTTGATACCCGATTTCTCGCAGATCGCGTCATCCGGCACCACGCCGGGATCCGTCTTGTATTGCGGATCCTTGGAACGGAACGAGAGAATCTTGAACTTGCCGTCGGTGATGAAGGGCACGCGCAGATTGTCGAGCGTAACGACCTTCTTGATTTCATCGGGATACATCCTGGCGAAATACATCGAGATGTCGCCGCCGTTGGAATGACCGACCATGGTCAGGTGATCGTAATCCGCATTCGGCTCCAGCTTCTTCATCTGGTCGACGGCAAAGCGGATGTTGGCGACGCCGCGCTGATATTGCGGCAGACGGCCGACGTAGATCTCGCCGACCTTCGTCACCATCGGCGCGTCGGTGGGCAGGTCGTGCTGAATGCTGACGACCATATAGCCGCGCGCCGCGAATACGTTTGCCAGGAAAGAATATTCGGTGAACTTGACCGTGTTGCCGTGATTGAGGATCGCGACCGGCAGCGTGATCATGTCCGCATCAGCCAGCATTTCCTTGTCGCGCCGCACCGCGACATCGACCGCCACGGGGCGGTTATCGCGCGCCGGATCGTTGAACGTGATCGTTTGATGACGGATCGCCCATTTGCTGGCGGTGAAATATCCGACCGCGACCAGCACGCACAGCGAAAGCAGAATGCAAATTCCACGTTTCATGTTCTTCCTCGACGCATCGCCTCTGTTGCGAACAGAGGCTCCCCTGAGGCTCTGTGGCCCCTTTTTCTTTTCGCTAATATACGTCACAGCGACGTGACAGGAAGGCTAAATGTTGTGAATTGACCGCCCGATCATTGTGCGGCGCACCCGCTTATTGTGCAATTGCACAATCAGGGGTGAAAAACATCGCCTTCCCACCCGCATTTCGTACGACGGTGCGAATGAAGGTTGGGTTCAGGTCTTAAGTAAAAGCCTGGTAAAAACCGGCTCCAGGGGCCTGCCGGCTCGCTCCCCGACCCGCGATCGCTGCCGGGCGCAGGTATTAGCCCACCACAGGTTCAGCGACCCGAACGTCACGCGCCGATGATGTCGTGGAGTTCGAGCGGCTTGTCGACCTGGTTGAACCATTCGGCCCGGTTGGCGGCGCGGCGGCGACCGCGTTCGTCGAGCGGCAGCTTCAACTGGCGCAGAAGGCTGGTGACTTCCTCGCGGGCCGTGACATGGCCCATGCTCGGACGGGTGCCCAGCGTGGTCTCGTCGAGGTCGTCGAGCGCGGTCAGGCCGCGCGGAAAGAATTCGCGGTAGACCACCCGCTCCGCAAAGCCGTCGATCGAACGGAAACCGAGCCGGAACGACAGATCGTTGAGGCTGTCGGCGACGAGTTGCTTGTTGCGCGAGCCGAGCAGCGACAGGCGATTGCGGACTACGATCCAGTCGCAGCTCGCACCATCGAGCTGGCGGCGCTTGCGCCTGGTATCGCGGACCATATCCGCGTAGTGGCTCTCGCCGGTTACCGAATAGGTGGCGGGGTCGACGGTGCCCAGCACGTCGAAATCGAGGAAGCTGTCATTGATCGGCGTCACCAGCGTATCGGCCATCGAGTGCGCCAGCCGCATCAGGTAGGAATCGGAACCCGGCGTGTCGATCACCAGGAAATCGAAAGTCCGTTCCACCGCGCTCACCGCCTCCATGAATTGCTGGAGTTCGGAGGATTCATTGTCGGCGATCTGCATGGTCTCGCCGAGCTTGATGCAGCGATGCACCGGAACTTCGAGATCGAGGCCGGTGCGGCGGGCCCAGGCGCGCCGGTTGCCGATATAACGGGTAAAACTTTGCTGGCGACAGTCGAGATCGATGGTGGCGACGCGCTGGCCCGCTTTCATCAAGGCGACAGCGATGTGCAGGGCGGTGGTCGATTTGCCCGAACCACCCTTCTCATTACCCAGCACCACGACGTGCGCCGAGCCGGATTGCCCTTGGGTACTCTGAACCAACATCCTTCGACCCCTGCCGATATCTTCAAATTACGCGCGACTGCGGTCAAGTGAAATGCGCGTTTGCGGCGAACGATCGGTTGTCTGTCTTAATCATGAATCGCGCGCGCGTGAGTCGAGGGAAGCAGCAACAGGCTTCGCGCCGGGCACAGCCGAGGCCGGCGCATCGGCTGGCAAGGCAACGCCGGCCTTGATAGAATTGCCTCGATAGGATTGGAATTCCCCCGCGAAGCAGCGCCTGCGGCCTGCTTGCCCCCGACAGATCGAGCCGCCATGCCGCGAAGCCCCATTATCGCCCGCACGATCCCCGCGTTGCACCGCGCGCTCGATCGCCTTCGCGCGAGAAAAGCCACCATCGCGCTGGTGCCAACCATGGGAGCGCTCCATGACGGCCACGTGTCGCTGGTCCGGCTGGCCGGGCGGCGCGCCACTCGCGTCGCGGTCTCGATCTTCGTGAACCCTACCCAGTTCGCGCCATCAGAGGATTTCGGCTCCTATCCGCGCACCTGGAAGTCCGACGTCGCCAAGCTCGCGGCCGAAAACGTCGACCTGATCTGGAATCCAGACGTCAAGACGATGTATCCGGACGGCTTCGCCACCCGGATCGTGCCGGAGGGGCCGGCCACCGCCGATCTCGAGGATCGGTTTCGGCCGCACTTCTTCGGCGGCGTCGCCACCGTGGTCGGCAAGCTGTTCACGCAAGTGCGGCCCGACTTCGCGATGTTCGGCGAAAAGGATTTCCAGCAATTGCGGGTGGTGGCGCGGATGGCCGGCGATCTCGATCTCGGCGTCAAGGTGATGGGGTCGCGCACCGTGCGCGAGCGCGACGGCCTCGCGATGTCGTCGCGCAACGTCTATTTGTCGCCGCAGGAGCGGCTGAAGGCGCCGGTGCTCTATCGCGCCATGAAGGAGAGCGGGCGGCGGCTGCGGGCCGGCGACGATGTCGAGGCTGCGATGGCGTATGGCGCCGAAATGATCAGGATGGCAGGATTTGCTCTCGACTATTTCGAGCTTCGCCATGCCGAGACGTTGGCGAAGGTCGCCTCGCTGAAGGATGGCCCGATGCGGATATTGGTGGCGGCGAAGCTCGGCAAGACACGACTGATCGACAATGTCGCGGTGTAAGCCGTGCTTTGAACAGTTCCGCGCTTCGTTACGGCCGATGCGGCCCTGAGGATCACGCGCTACTTTACAACAAACCGAGATCGCGCAGTTCGCGGCGCAACGGTTCGGGCAATTCCGCCACACCCGCCCCCGCCGAACCCAGATCCAGCGGAGCGTCGTTTGGCGCGAAATAGCGCCAGCCCTGGAAGGCGCGCATCGGCCGCGGCATCACGGCGATCACCTTGGGCTGCATCACCAGGCGGCAGCGCCCGATGCCGTCCTTGTCGCGGAACGGTTCGATTGCAATGACCTTTTCCCGCGCCGCGATCTCGCCGCGGATCACCCAGTAAAGCGAGCCGCCCGCCAGCACCTCGTCAACGCGCTTGGGCGTCATGCGGGTGATATGGATGTGATGGCGCGGCAGACCCTTGCTCTTGGCGGTCCGCATGCGTTCGGCGACCCAGCTCTTGAGTTCCTTGACGGACTCGCAACCGACGGCAAGCTTGATCAGATGAAGCGGCATTATTCTTGAGTTTCTTCGGAGTTTTTGGCTTTCGAACTGGCCGACTGAGACGCCGGCTTGCGACGTTAGCGGCCGCAGCCTGCGTTTGGAAGGATCAATCGCTGGACGCCGCGGGTGCCGGCGCGATCTGGACCGGCGCAGCCGCGGTACGCGGTTTCGGCGCCGGCTTCTTGGCCGCCGGACGCGGTGACGGCGCCGATGCGTTCGCCGCCGCGGCAGGCGCGCGCGCTACGCCTGCCGCTGCCGGTTCCGGATTCATGATGCTGACCGGCGGGGTTGAGGCCGCGCTGGGAAACTCGGCATTGGTCGGCCTGCCCGTGGGCATCGACGTCGGGAAGCCCGCGAGCGGCCCGGCTATCCCGGCAGGCATCGGAGACGGCGCGTTCCAGGACGGCGCATAGCGCGTGACCAGGCCGTCATAGATGCGCTCATCCATGTTCGCGACGATCTGGTTGCGGTCCGTCAGCGAACGGAACGCCGCGCAGTCCGACGGCGTGCAATGGTCGCGCACCAACAGGACGTAAGCCGCCAGCCCGTAGCGATCGCGTTCGATCGAGCGGCGCAGCGCCTGCAATTCGGGGGTCATGTTGCGGTTGGCGCTAGCGACGTCGCCAAGCGCGGTCAGCCGGCCGATCCGGGCGGACGTATAGGATACCGCCGCTGCGACCGACTCGGACGAGCCGAACAGCACCTTCTCGCAGGCGGTCAAAACGGTTTCTCCGGCCATGTCGTCAATGCACGACAGCGCCGGCAAAGAGGCATTCACCTGCAGCGGCAGCCGAGTCTCGCTGGGCCCCGCCCCGCCCACGGGACCGAACCCGCGGATGGTGGCGGCCACTGCAACACCGATCGCCAGCAGCGTGACGACGGTCAATGCGCCGTTGGCGACCGATTTCTCGGCGCGCACCAACGTGATCAGAACGATGATTCCGAAAAATCCGGCAGCCGCCAATGTCAGCCACATTGGAAAGGCTGGCGAACGCCAGACTTGATCGAGCGATGTTGCCCAGGCCCAGTTCATGCGCGATGCCCCTCAGCGCAGCATAAAGCGCTTTCGTCGAAAGTGAATGCCGATTTCACGTTGCAGAGTGATGCCGCGAACGGACCTTTTGACGAAGGATGAAACCGGAACCGGTTCATCCGATCAGGCACGATCGTCTCAGGAGAGGTCGAGCTGGCTTTCCTTCGCCACCCGCTCGAAGGCTTCGGTCGAGCTTTTGATGCGATACTGGCAGTCGTCACCGTCGGTCGGAAGCAGCCGGATCACCTCATAGGTGCCGCTGGCGGCCGGACGCGCAACGTTGCTGGCAGTGAAATAAACAGTCTCTCCAACGGTGAATTTGTGTTTCAACGCCCTCTCCATCACGCAAGAACGCCGGCCACGCTCACGGTCCCGCTAGCGATCGGCCGACTGAAAAACCCGGGAACTATGTAGCAGGAGAGAGCCCGTTTGGCCAGTCCATCCGGACATGGCAAGTACGCGAATCTTGCAGGTTTTTCAGCGCGGTAATCGCGTTTTTGCCGGTTCCGGAAGAATTAGCAACGGTTCCGGAACCGGACGCTTGAGCGCGTTATGACGAGGCCGGAAGCTGACCGTTCGGGCTCGCATTGTCGACGGCCTTGGGCAGCAGTTGAGCCAACACCGGGCCTAGCTGATCGAGCGGAATGTTGAACTTGGCGGCCAATTGCTTGGCGGTGTCGCTGCCCAGCGCCTGCTGCAATTGTTCGGCCGTGATCGGCAGGTTCTGGCCGTTGCCGAGCCAGGATTTGACCTGATCGCCCAAGCCCGCCTGCTGCAGCTTGGCGACGATCGCGTTCAGCCCGCCCTGGCTGCCATTGCCGAGAACTTCGCTCAGCACGACCGGAAGCACGGCGCCCTCGATCTGTCCGAGCGCGCCCTTGAACGCGGGTGAGTTTTCCAACGAATCGAGAATTCCCATGGTCAGGCCCTTTTCGCGTGAGGTAAGTTCCGGATTCAGACCGCTTTAGCGACGGCCCGTCAAGGCTTCATGACGGCGGTATCAACCGACCGACGATTCATACCGTTTCGGCCCGCTCGATCACGAGGGTTTCGGCAAGCCCGGCGCGTGTCCATTCCTGGACCGCCCGATGCGCCATCATCGTCGCCATGTAATCCGCCACGTCAGGCGTCACCTCGATCGCGTAGGTGTGGAAGCGATACACCACCGGAGCGAACATCGCGTCGGCGCCGCTGAAGCCACCGAACAGAAACGGTCCGGATTTTCCATGAAGCTGGCGGCATTCGCTCCATATCTGCTGAACCCGCGCGATGTTGGCCCGCGCATCGTCCGATAGCGCGACAGGCTTGATCGGCCGGTGCAGGTTCATCGGACATTCGTTGCGCAGCGCCATGAATCCCGAATGCATTTCCGCCGAGATCGAGCGCGCATGGGCGCGGCCGGCGCGATCCTCGGGCCACAGCCGCGCCTGTGGAAACCGCTCCGCCAGATATTCGATGATCGCGAGCGAGTCCCAGACGGTGATGTCGCCGTCCACCAGCGCCGGCACCTTGCCCGAACGTGTGACGCCGAGAATCCGCTGCTTGTCGGCATCGCCGGTATAGAGCGGAATGAAAATCTCCTCGAAGGCGATGTCGTTGGCGCGCAACGCCAGCCATGGCCGCATCGACCACGACGAATAGTTCTTGTTACCGATGGCAAGCTTCAGGGTCATGCGCGCGTGTTCCTTTTCGTCCGCCGCCTTATGCCATACTCCGCGACGGGCTTTAGCTCAAACAAGACGCGCGATCATGAGGCGCCGGTGAGATCCTGCGGGGTGAAAGTGAGATCCAGAACCTTCCATTCCCGATAGCGGTCCGCCGGCAACATTGCGTAGGGCTGGCAAGCCTGCAGGGCATGGATGGCGCTTTGCATCAGCAGCGGCCCCTTCATCGACGCGCTGGCCTCGATTAGGACCGGTTCGGCGGCGAGCCGGCCCTCGGGGGTCATCAGGACCCGCAGCTTGATCGCCACCTTGTCGGAAGGAGCGATCTCCTTGGGCAGTGTCGCGCACGTCTTGAGATGACGCCGGAACTCCGAGATCGAGTCGGTCCCGACATCGGCCTTCTGTGTCGCTGGGGCATCGAAGCCATCGCCGGGCCGATCCTGGGGCAGACCGAGCAGCACGTGGTATTTGACGGAAACGTCAGGCTGCGCCGGCACGTAAGCCGGCAGAGCCGGCATCGGTAAAGCCGCCTGCTGCTGCGCTGCGGGCGGCTGGCCGGGAGTTAGCGCAGGAGTTGGCGCGGGATTTGACGCAGGCGTTGCTGCAGGCGGCGGCGCGGGTGTCGAAGGCGCCAGCGCGGCCTGCTTTTGCGGCGGCGGGGCAGCAGCCGGTGGCGGCGCGGCGGCCTGCGGCGGCTTGGTGGCCTGCGGCGGCTTGGCGGCAGGTGGGGGCGAACTCGCGGTCGCGGCTTTGGCGGAACTGTCCTTACTCGAGGCAGGATCGGCCTGTAGCGGGAGGTCCAGCAAATCCGGGCTTTTTTGCTTTTCCTCCGGTGGGAGCTGGGGCGGCTGGGGCGGTTCTTGGGGCTTCGCCACCACCTCTTCCGGCGCGACGATATCGACCGCGATCGGCTCAGCCGTCACCGAACTGAAGGGATGAACCTCAGCGAAGAAAATGACCAGCAGCAGGCACGACAAATGAACGAGCGCCGACGCCGTGATGCCTGATCGTAGGATCTGCCGTAGTTCCACCGTACTCGGTCAACGTTTCGATGCCGCCCTGCCCGCGCCCACCATATCTCAATCCCATTTCGGCGCGAAACCGAAATCGGTCAGCCGGCCCCTGGCGCTGCCCATCCGGGAGATCTGGGCCATTTCGTCGCTGGACAGCTCGAAATCGAAGATATCGATATTTTCCGACAGCCGCTCGATCCGCGAGGTCCGCGGGATCGCGGAAACATTTTGTTGCACCAGCCAGCGCAGGCAAACCTGTGCGGCGGTCTTGCCGTAGGCCTGTCCGATTCCGGCCAGCGCCCGGTCGTTCTTGATCCGGCCCTTCGCCACCGGGCTGTAGGCGACGAGCGCCATGCCGTTTCGCGCGCAGGCCTCCCTGACCTTGGTCTGGTCGAGATAGGGATGGAATTCGACCTGGTCGCAGACCAGCGGCTCCGGGCAGACCGCAACGGCCTCCTCGATCAGGGCGACGGTGAAATTCGAAACGCCGATATGCCGCGCCAGGCCGAGCTGCTTGACATGCGCCAGCGCGCCGAGCGTCTCGGCCAGCGGCACCCGCGGATTGGGCCAGTGCAGCAGCAACAGATCGACGGCGGACAGATGCAGCTTGTTCAAGCTCTCCTTGGTCGAACGCTCCAGATCGTGCGGCGCGAAATGCGTGGTCCAGACCTTGGTGGTCACGAACACATCGTCACGCTTGATCCCCGAGGCGCGCAGCCCGTCGCCGACCTCGCGTTCGTTCTCGTAGACCTGCGCGGTGTCGATGTGGCGATAGCCGAGCCGCAGCGCCTGCTCGACCAGACGCGAGCAAGCGCGCCCGCGCAGTTCCCAGGTGCCCAGTCCGATCGCGGGAATGACGGCGCCGTTGGCCTCGACGAGGAGTTGCATGGCCGGAGACTCGAAGGTTCGAGCCCATTATGTCGCGCAGCCGTGGCGCTGCCAACTCAGGGTGGCCAATTTCAGCTAATTTGGGGTTCCACCGCCAAAGCGGCAAAAACGGTATCGGGCGCATGCGCGATGACCGCGAGTAGCGCCCGTGCCGGTCCGCGTGGCATGCGTTTGCCCTGCTCCCAGTTGCGGATGGTCTCGACGGGAACACCGAGCCTTGCTGCGAATTCAAGCTGGGTCAGCCGCGCGCGGCGGCGCAGATCGCGTACCGCGGGCGAGGAAATCGCTTCGTCCGACGCGGGTGAAGCTGCTACCGGCGCGGTGGATGCGGTCACCGGGGCAAGCGGAAACTCGCGCCCGTCCCGCAATTCGACAATCCGCCCGTCCGCTTTCAACCGCAAGCGTTGCATGGTCTGCCCCTGATCTCTGGGGCAAGTGTCGGCGATGCGCGTTAAGGCTTGATTAACGATAAAAGGGCCGGGCCCAGCGGGCTATTTCAGCCCGAACCACAGCGTCGCGATCCCCAGAAACGAGAAGAAGCCGACCACATCGGTAATCGTGGTGACGAAGGTGCCGGACGCCACCGCCGGATCGGCCCGCACTCGCTCCAGCACCATTGGGATCAGGATGCCGCCGAGCGCGCCGGCCACGAGGTTGCAGATGATCGCAAGACCAATCACGATGCCAAGCCCGGGAATCCTGAACCAGGCGACCGCGGCGACACCGGTGATCACCGCAAAGGCAAGCCCGTTGACGAGACCGACCAGGCCTTCGCGCATCACGACGCGAAAGGCATTGTTGGAGCCAAGTTCGCGGGTGGCGAGCGCCCGGACCGCGACCGTCATGGTCTGGGTCGCGGCGTTGCCGCCCTGGCTTGCGACGATCGGCGCCAGCACCGCCAGCGCCACCATTTGTTGGAGCTGCCCCTCGAACAGGCCGAGCACCGACGAGGCCAGGAAGGCGGTGGCGAGATTGACCAGCAGCCAGTTGAAGCGGCCTCTCGCGATGGTCCAGACGCTGTCGGACAATTCTTCGTCGCTGGTGACGCCGCCGAGCGCCTTCAGGTCTTCGTCGGCCTCTTCCTCGATCACGTCGACCACGTCGTCGATGGTGATGACGCCGACCAGCCGGTCGGTGGTGTCGACCACGGGGGCTGCGACAAGGTTGTATTTGCCGAACAGCCGCGCCACCTCTTCCTGGTCGTCGAGCACCGACACCCGGCGGCGGTCTTCATCGATCAATTCGGAAAGCGGCACCGGCCGGCGCGCGCGCAACAGCGCATCCAGCGACACTGCGCCCTGCCAGTGCTGCGCCTGATCGACCGCGTAGATTTCGTAAAACCGGTCCGGCAGGTCCGGAGTATCGCGCATGTAGTCGATCGCCTGCCCGACGTTCCAGTCCGGCGGCACCATGATGAACTCGGTCTGCATGCGGCGACCGGCTGAATTTTCCGGATAAAGCAGGCTGCGTTCGAGCGTATCGCGCTCCTTGGCCGGGAGCTTCTCCAGGAT
>Ga0075522_10003610_pt1 | contig 11234 bp, 14 predicted proteins | sample NGEPerA_FD_74796 | JGI IMG/M metagenome (GOLD analysis project Ga0075522, IMG submission 74796) | Arctic peat soil microbial communities from the Barrow Environmental Observatory site, Barrow, Alaska, USA - NGEE PermafrostL2-A | ecosystem: Environmental > Terrestrial > Soil > Wetlands > Peat ... | reverse complement strand
CGGTTGAGGCGGATGGTGGCGCGCGCGCCGTCGAGTTCGAGGACCGGCGTAGAGGCGGTCTCCGTGGCGTCGGACATTTTCGTCTCCATTATTTGTTTTCGAGCTCGCGCCGTTTGGCCTCGGCGTCGATGGTTTCGGACAGGTCAGGATGCCGCGCCATCAGCACGCGGAAATCGACGAGGTCGAGCACCAGCAGCTTCGAGACCCGCGTGGTCGTGATATTGGCGGAACGCAGATGATTGCCGAGCAGCGCCATCTCGCCGAAGAATGCGCCGTCGCCGAGCGTGACCTTCTTGCCGGGCAGGTCGACTTCGACCTCGCCGGTAGCAATGAAATACATGCAGTCGCCGGTCGCGCCTTTGCGGATGATCATGGTGCGTGCCGGCAAATCCATGGTGCGAAGCATATGCGTGACGTCGGCGATCGCCGCCGGACCGAGTGCGGCGAAGAATGGCACCTTGCTGACGGATTCCCAGGTCTTCAGGAAATTGTCGCGGCGGGTTTCCGCGGCGAAACCGGTGGCGAGAATGCCGGTCCAGAGACCGAACACGCCGAGGCCGCAGATCATCACGAACGCCGCCACCACCCGGCCGAGCGGCGTGATCGGCACCACGTCGCCATAGCCCGTGGTGGTCAGGGTCGCGACCGCCCACCACAACGCCGAGGGGATGTTGCCGAAGGTCGCGGGCTGAACGTCGCGCTCAAGGAAGTAGACCACGACGGAGGCAAGAAACAACACCATCAGGAAGATCACCAGCACGCTCAGCAGCGGCCCGGATTCCTGCACCAGCACCCGGCGCAATTGCCGCAGTCCCGGGATGCCCGGGATTACCTTGAGCAGCCAGAGCACGCCGAGCAGCCACGCCGTCTTGGGGCTGGTGCCGAACGCCAGCGCCGCCGGCACCGCGACAGCACCCGCGGCATCCACCATCCCTCGGATCGAGAGCAGATAGGCCATGACCCGATGTCCGAGAATGGCCTGGCGCAGCCGCACGACCCATTCGAAAATGAAGAAGACCAGGCAGGCGAACAATAGCACGTCGATCCAGATGTGCAGCGCGTTATAGGTCGGCTCGATGCTGAGCAGGATCATCAGAACGACGCCGGTCACGACAGCGACATAGGCGGCCTTGGTCATGTTGCGGCCGGCGGTTGCGGTCACAAATTGCGCCAGGGCAGGGAATTCGAGCGGCTTTGACATCGAAAGACGGGTCTGTCGGTGAACGGAAAATGGGCTGCGCCCGAGCCGGGCGCGACCGATCCTGCAAAGTGCCCAAGCAGGGTGAGGCCGTCAACGACCGCCGGGAAACAGAGTTATCGGCCGGGCCGGGCCGAGGCCTCCGGTTAAGGCTTTGGTCTAAAGGCCGGGAATAGACCTTGCGACAGAACGATCTGGAAAGGGCGCCAAAGCGTCATTTTGGCCGGCATGGCCTGGAATTCACGACAAAACGTCGCTTTTTCCCCGTATATCAAAAGCCGGCACGAACATTATGATAGTTGGCGCGCCGGACCAGTGCCCGGCTCGATTGCCTCAAAATTGGTTGGCCACGATGGATACCTCACATCTCGCAGAGCATGCCGGCACGGCGGGCACCCTGTTTGCTTCGGTCTTCGTGGTGGCGACCACCACGATGCGGACCATGATCCCGCTGCGGGTGTTCGGCATCCTCACCAATATCGTGCTGATCATCTCCTCGATTCCGACTCACAACTACCCGACGGGCCTGTTGCACTGCGTGTTGCTGGTGATGAATTCCTATCGGCTGCACCAGATGCTGCAACTGGTGCGTGACGTGAAGCGATCGGTCAACAGCGACCTCTCGATGGACTGGCTGAAACCGTTCATGACCGAGCGCAACTGCAATTCGGGCGAAATCCTGTTCTACAAGGACGAGAAGGCCGAGGACATGTTCTACATTGTCAGCGGCCGCTTCAAGCTGGTCGAATCCGGCATCGAACTGCCGGTCGGCGCCATCGTCGGCGAACTCGGCATGCTGTCACCGGAAAACGTGCGGACCCAATCGCTGGAGTGCATCGAAACCGGCCTGATCCTGAGCGTCAGCTACCGCAAGGTCGAGGAGCTCTACGTGCAGAATCCGGAGTTCGGATTCTATTTCCTTCGGCTCGCCAGCGCCCGGCTGTTCCAGAATCTCGCCAAGGCGGAGCAGCGGCTGGCGGAGTTGACCGCGCCGGCCGCGGCCGAGCCGAAGCCGGCCTGACGCGCGGGGATGTCAGGGGTGGCCGGCGTCCTTTCATCGCTTCGTTATCTGCTCGCCGACATCATCGGCGACGACGACGAGCCTGCGCCGTCGCTGCCGGAAAATCTCCCCGCGGGCGCCGCGCCGGTTGTCACCGAGGCCATCGCGCGGCTGATCGACTATCAGGGTCCGAGCTATGCGCAGCTCTATGTCGATCGTCTGAAGCGTTTCGTCGGCCGGCCCGGTGTCGATGCTGCCGACCTCGATGACATCGCGCGATTGATGGCGGCGCGCATGGCTTACGAGGATCCGATCCGGATCGCGCAATTGAAACTCGCCGAGCACGAGGCGGCGGCCGGCCCCGCGCCGGTTTCAGCCGGCGGTGACCGCAAGAGATTCCGGATCGACGAGTTGATCGGCGCGCTTCCGGCGCTGGCCGCCGAACCCGTGCTCGATGTGCTGGAATGGGTCGGCTGGACCCATGCGCCGGTGTCGATCCGGTTTAGTGCCGCGAGTCGCTGGGGGATTCGTCGCCTGAAGATCGAGGCGGCGCTAAAGCGCTGGCGGCTGTTCTCGGTGCGCTACGCCAAGGAGCGGGTGTGGGTCGAGCGCTGGCTGCACATGATCGACCGTGCCTTGACCAAGCAGCCGCAGGCAGCAGCAGCGATTATCCGGACCGCGGACATGATCCAGGGGTATGGCAGCGTCTATCGCCATGGGTTGGCCGACTGGGACGCGATCATCGATGGACTGGTGAAACCGACCTTCGACGGCGTGCTGCCGCTGGCCGATCTCGCCGGCGCTATCGCGGAAGCGCGCACCGCCATCCTGCCCGATCCGCGCCAGGTTGCGCTCAAGCGCAAGATCGCCGAGATCAGGGCAGTATCGTAAATGTCTACAAACGAACGATAATTTTTGTCCTGCGAAACAAATATCGTTGTGCAATGCGCCCTTGGGCAGCTATCGCCGTTCGGCCACAGTCGAGGTTTTTCCGGTTCCGCAGAGGTGCATTCCGGCCCCGGAGATGTCATAAATGACGTCCCGGTGGAGTGATCCGGATTGGAGAAGATATTGCGCTGACGTCTTGGATATCTCGTTTTCAATGAGCCGTTTCAAATCAGTCCCAGCAAAGGGCGTCAGCTTTGTTGTTTCCCTCGCTATCATCCTCGGTTCCGGTAGGCGCGCTTGTCGGATGGATGCTCGTTCTCACCTTCAAGCACGTCATCGCGGATTTCGTCCTGCAGACGTCCTGGATGGCGCTCGGCAAGGATCAGAAGACCGGATGGGCGTTGCCGCTGCTGGCGCATTGCCTCGTGCATCTGGCGGTTGCGCTGGTGCTGATCCTGATCATCGCGCCGAAGTTCTGGTTCCTCGCCTTGATCGATTTCGCGATCCACATCACGGTCGATCGCGCCAAGGGGCTTTGCTCCTCCACCTTCGATGTCAATCTGGAGCATCCCTGGTTCTGGACGCTGATCGGGGTCGATCAGGCGTTGCACCATCTGACCGATTTCGGACTGTCGATTTTCATGGCGGCCAACGGCTGATTGTGCCGGCCCCTGCGATTCCGATTCGCGATATCGATTCAAGCCCCCCGTACGACTACCGGCCCCGGTGGTTAACCTTTCGTTAGAGAATTGCACTGCATCCTCGCGACAGGGGGAAACTGCGATGTTTTCGAGCCGCGAAGCCTTTGAGAACGATTTCTGCCCGGTCCGGGACGAATTGCTGGGCGAGATGTATCGTGCCCATGAAAATGGCCTGCAGCAACTGGTAGAGAGCGTCTCTTCCGAAGTCCGGGCCATGCTGGCGCTGTTCTGCTATCGCCGCAGCCATCTATATTCGCTGGCGCTCTCGATCGCGGCAAGCTGCAGCGAACGCGAGCTGATCCAGTTGGGCGGCCGCGTCGGCTCCACCCTCTACGGGCTGTCCCGGGAACCGGCCGCGCGATCCGCGCCGTCGTCCGCCTACGGCCACCGCAAGCCGATCACGCTGTCGACCAAGCCGCTCTCTACCTTCTCGCCGATCGAGGATGAGGCGGACGACGATCTCGCCGAGGTCGTGACGGCCTGAGCGATACTCGTCGCCCCCGCATTTTGCGGGGATCGCGAGACGAGTCACCCCAATACCGGCAGCCCGTGCCGCTTCCGCGCCATGCCGCATTCGACATCGCCAGGCATGCAGGTGCGGCAGACCTCGGGCCGCACCGCGTAGATGCCGCATGACGTCGCCACGCCGACCTTGCCTGTCAACGCCGAACAGCGGTCGCCGTCGCAGCGCATGCCGGACAGCCGTTCATTGACGAATTTCGCCGGAATCAGATCGAGCGCCGCATCGTCTTCGGTGGTGAAGCGCGGCCAGTTCGACGAATAGGCACAGCAGGCCCCGCAGGCCTGGCAAGGGCTTGGTTCGTCGATGGTGAGGCCGGTTGTCTCCATGGTATTGCTTAGCACAGGCGCGCGCGATTCAAGTATCCGCGGGATGTTCCCAGACCAGGCTTCGGCGCCATTTCGCCCGCAGCGCGGCGCGCCGCTCCGGATAGGGATCGTCGAGATAATCGGCAGCGATCACCCGGTCGGTACGGAAACTGCGGAAATCCTTCCGCAGTTCGCACCATGCCGCGAGAATCCGCACTGCCTCGTGGTAGCCGATCGCGATCGGCCAGATCGTGCGCTGGCTGTCGCGGCCGTGTTCGTCGCGGTAGCGTAGCGTGATCTTCTTGCCTTCGTGAATCTGCGCCCGCGTCCGCGCCATGTCGATCCGGTCGGGCTCGCGCTGCCAGCTCGGCCGGGCGCGGCTCGCCGGCTCCAGCACGAACGGCCGCAAGCGCTCGGGAACGGTATCGGCTATTTTCGCGATCAGATCCTGGGCGGCGCGCGACAACACGGGATCGGAATGGCCCGCCACCCATTGCGCGCCGAGCACGGCCGCCTCGATCTCGTCGGGCGTCAGCATCAGCGGCGGCAGGTCGAATCCCTTTTCCAGGATGTAGCCCATGCCGGCCTCGCCGCGGATCGGCACCCGCTGTCCGATCAGGGTGGCAATGTCGCGGTAGATCGTGCGTTTCGAGGTTTCCAGTTCAGCGGCGATCGCATCCGCGGTCAGCGGTTGGCCGGTGCGGCGGAGCACCTGGATGATCTGAAACAGCCGGTCGGCGCGTCTCATGCGAAGTCTCTTTTTTCAAGGTGCCAAAATCTTCAGATGACCTGCTGGATGCTGACAGCATGTTGGCAGCAGGTGGCGGCTATACCGGGGACAACATTTCAACTGAAGGGAATTCGCCCATGACCGTTCTTCATATCCCCGCCGGCTGCCAAGGCTTTGGCCCGCTCTGCCGTGTCCAGACCTTTGTACTGGCGCGCCTGACCTCATTCAACTGCGGCGCGGGCGATCTGCGCTGGACCATCCTTGCCCTGGCCTTGCACGCCCTCGAGGCCGCCCTGGCCTTCGCCGAGCGCCAGCTGGCCCGGTGGGCGCGGGGCGTGCTGCGCCGCGCCTGGCAGGGCGCCCGTTTTGCCGGCGAGCTGCGCCATGCTGACAGCATGGTGGCAGCAGGGGGCCGCTAGTCTCCGACATGATCAGCGACCGGGAGAGATTCATGATTACGCTTTATGGCTTTGGCGCGGGCTTCGGTCTGCCTGAAATCAGCCCCTTTGTGACCAAGACGGAAGTCCAGTTGAAGATGGCGGGGCTCGCGTACCGCAAGGAGCGCGCGATGCCGCCGGCCTCCCCCAAGGGCCAACTGCCCTACATCGACGATGGCGGCGAGAGCATTGCCGATTCCACCTTCATCCGCGCCCATATCGAACGCAAATATGGCTTCGATTTCGACGCCGGGCTCGATCTGCGCCAGCGTGCGCAGGCCTGGGCGTTCGAGCGGATGATCGAGCACCACGTCTATTGGGCGCTGGTCGGCGCGCGCTGGGTCGATCCAGACAATTTCGCCAAGGGACCGACGCATTTCTTCGATGGTGCACCCGAACATTTGCGCGACAAGCTGCGCGAGGACGCGCAATTCCGGGTGGCGGAGAACTATCTCTTGAGCGGCCTCGGCCGTCACGCACCGGATGACGACGTCGACCTTGCGATCCGCTCGCTGTTTGCACTGTCAGTGCAGCTTGGCGACAGGCCCTATCTGATGGGGGATAGGCCCTGTGGCGCCGACGCTACCGCGTTCGGGGCACTGGCCGGAATCCTGACGCCATTCTTCGACTCGAAATTGCGCGATGAGGCGGAGCGGTTCGATAATCTCGCAGCCTATGTCGACCGGCTGATGCTGCACTATTACCCCGGCTTCGGCTGGACCGCGCAGCGGCAAGCCGCGTAAACACAGAAACGCCGGCTCCGACGGATCGGGGTCGGCGCCTTGATCTCCAGCCTATGTCTCAGTGCGCCGGGACCGGCTCGCCCTTCAAGGCCGCGAGTTCAGCCTCCAGCTCGGCGATCCGCTCGTCGCGCATCGCCAGCGCCTGTGCCACATCGGCTGCGTCGAATTTCTGTGGAATGTGCTGCGGGCAGTTGGTGTCCCAGGCCTCGATCTTGAACAGGATCACCTGCTCCGGCCGCGCCTTGTAGCCCTGTGGCATCAGCGACCGCGTCAGCGCCGGATCGTCGTCGACGACCCGCGCTTCGCCCCAGATCTTGACCCGGCGGCGATGGGCATAGTCCATCACGAAAATATGGGCCTTCGGGTTCTCCGACAGATTGCCTTGCGTGATATACTGCCGGTTGCCGCTGTAATCGGCGAACGCAAGCGTCGTCTTGTCCAGCACCTTGACAAAGCCCTTCGGCCCGCCGCGATGCTGGATGTAGGGCTGCCCCTCCGCGTTGGCCGTGGCAAGAAAGAAGCTGTTTGTTTCCGCCAGAAAGCCGGCAAGTTTCTCATCAACTTCGGTGCGCCAGCCGCCATTCCGTTCGACGTTGGCGTAGCCGTCGCGCGACCCCTTGCGGCTCTGGATCGCTTTCACCGCCGGGGTGAACGCGACATCGCTGGAATAGGTATGAACGTCTGCCATTGGAGCATCCTCCGGTCGTCCCCGGGCACTCAGGTCCCGTGTTCGCCAGCTAAAATGGACCTTTTCAGGAATCCCGCAATCTGTTGAATTGACACTTCATTGTTGCAATATATGAAATAATGCCATGGACCGACTTGACGCCATGCAGGCCTTTGTCGCGGTTGCGGATTTGCAGGGCTTTGCGCCGGCGGCCCGCAAGCTCGGCCTGTCGCCTTCCGGCGTCACACGCCTGATCGCGGCGCTGGAACAGCGCCTCGGCGCCCGGCTGCTGCAGCGGACCACGCGCTCCCTGACCCTGACTGATGTCGGCACCCGCTATCTGGAGCGGGTCCGGCGCATCCTCGCCGATGTCGAGGAGGCCGAAAGCTCGGCCGAGGGCGAACGCACCCGGCCGAGCGGACGGCTGGTAGTGTCGGCGCCGATCGGATTCGGCCGCCTCCATGTCAGTCCGGTGATGTCGAAATATCTGGCGCGCTATCCCGAGGTGTCCGGCGAATTGCGGCTGTCGGATCGGATGATCAACCTGGTGGAAGACGGCGTCGATCTCGCGGTCCGGATCGGGCACCTGCCGGATTCGACACTGGTCGCGCGCCATGTCGGCGAGATGCGGCGGATCATGGTCGCATCCGGTGCCTACCTCAAGCGGCGCGGCGAGCCGAAGACGCCGCAGGCGATCGCGACACACGACACCATCCAGTTCGGCGCCGCGCCGGACTGGCGCTTTGTCGAGGACGGTCGCGAAATCCGCGTCGCATCGACGCCGCGCTTTTCCACCAACAGCGCCGACGCCGCGATCCAGTATGCCGGGCAGGGCGGTGGCCTGACCCGGGTGATGGCCTACCAGGCCGCGGAAGCGCTCAAGCGCGGTCGGCTCAAAATCGTGCTGGAGAAATTCGAGCAGCCGGCGTTGCCGATTCACATCGTCTACCCGACCTCACGGCTGCTGTCTGCCAAGGTCCGGGCCTTCATCGATCTCGTGACCGAAATCGACGCCTGGCATTTCGGGTAGCTACGCTGCCTTCGGCACCACCCGAAACGTGGCGTTGGCGCGTGCGATCACGGCTTCATCGGCGGTGACCAGGCATTGCGCGAAGCAGATCGTGCTGCCGGTCTTGACGACCTCGCTCTCGACCGTGAGCCACTGTCCGATTTTGGCCGAGCCAATGAAATCCACCGCAAGCCCGATCGTCACCAGCGACGATTTGTTGCCCATCCGATGCGCGCAGCTATAGCCCATCGCGGCGTCGGCGAGGGCTGCGATCAGTCCGCCGTGAATAAGGCCCCGGCTGTTGGTGTGCGGTTCGGCCAGCCGCAATCCGATGATGACGGCCGCGTCGGTCGTTCTGGCGTAGATCGGTTGCCAGGGTTCGGTGAGCGGACTGCGCCGCGCGAGCGGCTCGAAACCCGTGGGAATATCGAGAGCGGTCATGCGGTGCTCGTTCGATGGCATTATGGTTGGCGCCATTGAACGCGAGCCTGGCGACGATTGCACCGCCTACAAAGTTTTAAACGGAATTTCGGCGGATGTTTAAAACGGAATACGTTGCACCGCTTGTTTCAGAACGGCAACCCGACGTAATTCTCCGACAGCGAGGTCGAGGCCGCCTTCGAACTGACGAGGTAGTTGAGTTCGGCGAGCTGGATTCGCGCGCCGAACTCGCCCTGGTCGGGGAATTTGTGCAGCATCGAGGTCATCCACCACGAGAAGCGCACCGCCTTCCAGACCCGCGCCAGCGCGGTCGCCGAATAATTGTCGATGCCGGCAGAGGATTTTTCTCCGTAATATTCCCGGAACGCACCCGACAAATAATGCACGTCGCTAGCGGCGAGGTTCAGCCCCTTGGCGCCGGTCGGCGGCACGATGTGGGCGGCGTCGCCGGCCAAAAACATCCGGCCGAACCGCATCGGCTCGGCGACGAAACTGCGCAAGGGAGCGATGCTCTTCTCGATCGACGGCCCGGTCACGAGTTCGTCGACCGCCTTCTGGTCCAGCCGCCGCTTCAATTCGTCCCAGAACCGGTCGTCCGGCCATTGGTCGATATGATCGTCGAGCGGGCACTGCACGTAATAGCGGCTGCGATGGGTCGAGCGCATGGTGCAGAGGGCAAACCCGCGTTCATGGTTGGAATAGATCAGTTCATGGCTGACCGGCGGGGTTTCCGACAGGATGCCGAGCCAGCCGAACGGATAGACCCGCTCGAAGGTCTGGATCGCAGAAGGATTGATGCTGGCGCGGCTGACGCCGTGAAAGCCGTCGCAGCCGGCGATGAAGTCGCAGGCGATCTCGTGCGCGATGCCGTCCTTGACCCACGAGACGCGGGGATGATCGGTATCGAAATCATGCGGCTTGACGTCGGCGGCCTCGTACACGGTGGTGAGGCCGGCGGCCTTGCGGGCGTTCATCAGGTCGAGCGTCACCTCGGTCTGGCCGTAGATCATCACGGTCTTGCCGGTCGCGCCATGCATGTCGATGCGATGCCGCGCGCCGCCGAACGCCAGTTCGACGCCATGATGCACCAGGCCCTCGTGGTGCGCGCGCCGACCGGCGCCGACTTCATCCAGCAGCGCCACAGTGCCTTCCTCGAGCAGACCGGCGCGGATGCGGCCGAGCACATATTCCGGGGTCTGGCGCTCCAGGATGACGTTGTCGATGCCGTAAGAGTGCAGCAACTGTCCCAGCAGCAATCCCGCCGGGCCCGCGCCAATGATTGCTACTTTGGTCCGCAATACTTGCTCCCTCGACTATTGTAGGTTGGCCGGCGGTCGTTGCCGCCTGTACTTGCAATGATAATTATATCATATAACAATATCCGCAAAGAAGCCTACCAAAGCCTGATGCCGGGAGGGGAAACGATGTCGATGAGGAAAGCGTTTTTGGCGTTGCTGCTGGCCGCCAGCGTGACGCCTGCGTTTGCGCAGGACAAGACCGTCAATCTGAAAGTATCGCTCTGGGTGCCGCCGGCGCATCCGCTGGTGCCGGCAACGCAGGCCTGGGCCGCCGATATCGAAAAGGCCTCGGGCGGCACCATCAAGGTCACGGTGTTTCCATCCGAGCAACTCGGCAAGGCGTTCGATCATTACGACATGGCGCGCGATGGCATCGCCGACGTCACCTATGTCAATCCCGGCTATCAGCCCGGCCGCTTCCCGATCGCCGCCGCCGGCCAGTTGCCGTTCGTGTTCGGCGACGGCAAGAAGGGCACGCTGGCGGTGAATGAGTGGTATCACAAATACGCGCCGACCGAGATGAAGGATACCAAGCTCTGTTTCGCCTTCATCCACGATCCCGGCGCGCTGCACGGCAAGAAGAAGATCCTCGTCCCCGAGGATCTCAAGGGCGTCAAGGTACGCCCGGCGCAGAGCACGATCGGCGAAATGGTCAAGATGTTCGGCGGCACCAACGTGCAGGCCTCGGCGCCGGAAGCCCGCGACGCGATCGAGCGCGGTGTGGCCGACGAGATCACCTTCCCCTGGGGATCGATGTTCCTGTTCGGAATCGACAAGGCAGTCAAATACACCATGGACGTGCCGCTCTATACGACCGTGTTCACCTACAACATCAACCTGGCCAAATATAACTCGATGTCTCCGGCGCAGAAGAAGGTCATCGACGACCATTGCACGCCGGAATGGGCCTCAAAGATCACCGACCCCTGGACCGATTTCGAGTTCGCCGGCCGCGCCAAGATGAAGGCCTTGCCCGATCACGAGGTCTACCAGTTGACCCCGGATCAGCTCGCCCAATGGAAGGCGGCGGTGAAGCCGCTGCACGAAAGCTGGGCCGAAGCGGTTAAGAAGGCCGGCGGCGACCCCGTCGCGATCGACGCCGATTTGCAGGCGACGCTGAAGAAATACAACGCGGGGCTTTAAGGCGGCGTGGCCAAAACAACAGTCGTCATGCCCGGGCTTGTCCCACGGCTGTCCGGTTCGATTTTTATGGACAGGGTGCATGACGTGGATTCTTCTGTGTTTTGAGCGCTTCGCACACGTTCGAGACACCGAAGGAGATCCATGCCATGCG
>Ga0075522_10003609_pt1 | contig 11235 bp, 9 predicted proteins | sample NGEPerA_FD_74796 | JGI IMG/M metagenome (GOLD analysis project Ga0075522, IMG submission 74796) | Arctic peat soil microbial communities from the Barrow Environmental Observatory site, Barrow, Alaska, USA - NGEE PermafrostL2-A | ecosystem: Environmental > Terrestrial > Soil > Wetlands > Peat ... | reverse complement strand
GATCCTGGCGCTGCCGGCCGGCTTCCACACCATGACCACGAAGATCTGGAGCCTGTTCCAGTATCCGCCGAAGCTCGAACTGGCGGCCGCCGCCGCGGTGCCGCTGCTGCTGCTGACGATCGTGCTGCTGCAGGCGCAGAAATTCATTCTCGGTCGCCGCGGTTATTCGGTGGTGGGCGGCAAATATGGCGCGCCACGCCGGGTCGAGATGAAGCAATGGCGTTGGGTGGCACTGGCGTTTTGCCTGCTGGTGCTGCTGAGCCCGGTGTTCCTGCCGTATTTCGCGCTGCTCAACGCCGCGTTCTCGCCGAACGCCACCACGCTGGTGACGCCTTCGACGGTGACGCTGAAGAATGTCGTGTTCGTGTTCACGGAATTATCGGCGACGCAACTGGCGTTGAAGAACACCGTGATCCTGGGCACCGCGACAGCGACCATCGGCACCATCCTCGCGTTGGTCGTCGCCTATATCACCACCCGCCGCGCTATCGCCGGCCATCGCCTGCTCGGCTTTCTCGCCACCGCCCCGGTCGCGGTGCCCGGCATCGTGCTCGGCGTCGGGCTATTTCTGAGCTACACACGGCCGCCCTTCGTGCTGTACGGCACGCTGTGGATCCTGTTCGTGGCGTTCCTCACCATCAATTTGCCGTCGGCCTATCAGCAATTGCAGGCGGCGTTCGCGACCATCCATCCTGAACTGGAGGACGCCAGCCGCATCCTCGGCGCCACCCGGCTACAGTCGCTGCGCCAGATCACCGCGCCCTTGCTGCGCACCGGCGTGATCGCGACCTGGTGTTTCATCTTCATCGGGGTGATGCGCGAACTTTCGGCAGCGATCGTGTTGTTCACCTCGCAGACCAAGGTGATTTCGGTGCTGATCTACGATCTCAACGAAAGCGGCGACCTCGCCGCGATTTCCGTGCTCGGCATCGCCATGCTGGTGATCACGTTTGCGGTGGTGCTTGCGGTCAACCAGATTCCGGTGTTCGGCGCAGGCGCCGAAGCAAGGGGGCGGAATTAGTTTTCGTCGTGCCCACCGTCCAAGCAACCGTCCTGATGGATGGTGGGCACGGCGCGAAGGGCGCCTTTGCCCACCCTACGGATTTTCCGCCACTCGATACGTCTCCACCTGCGCCTTGAGCTTTTCCAGCGACGCGGTTGGGGTGGAGCGGTCAACGACATAATCTCCCGCCGCCAGCCAGGACAGCACCTTCAGGTCGACCGTGGGCGAGTGATGGATCACGTCGCCGTAATTGTTGAGGTCGTGTGTCACCTCCTGCACCGCACGGAAGTCGGATAGCCGAACATTTGGCAACTCAGCCAATCGCCGCGCTAGATAGGCCGTGAAATCGTAGACGATCTGCAAGGTCGCGGGCGAGGCGTCGCGCATCGCGACCCATTGCAGGATCGAATAGGGCGGCAGATAGATATCGAATTGCACGTCCGGATGCTTCGCGATGAGGTCGACCATGTCGCGTTCGAAATTCCCGACCATGGCATCGGTATTGTATCCCTCTGCGAGGTAAGCGCGGCGTACGGGATCGGTGATGTCGGCGAAGGCGGCGCGCGCCTTCGCGGCGTTGTAGCTTCCGGGCACATCGGCGTCAGGCGGAAGGCTGTTGATGTCATCGACGCGGGAAAGCGGGAATTTGAACAACGCCTCCCTGGTCGGCCGCGCCAAGATCGGCTTGCCCGGAAAAACCGAGCGCATCAGGATCAACGCCGACTCGCGCGCCATCGCGCCCGACAACAGGTAGCTGGCGATGCCCCTGGCGTTTCCGCGGTAGAGATCGGCAGGAAGATAGACGTCGGAACCGATATCCGGCGCGTTGCAAAAAATCCAGTCGTCGACTTCCCAGATCACCCGCCGCGCACCGGTTGCGAGCGCCGCTGCGACCACAAAACTCTGCTCATGCGAATTCGAGCCGGTCATTGAAAGCTTCAACGAGTGCACGCCGAGCACCCGATCGATATCGCGCTGCCTGAAGTGGATCGCAAGCGAGGTACCCATGAAGACGGTATCGAATGGCTGGCTGCGGATCAGCCCGGCGTCCTGCATGCGGGTGTCCGACGAATACATCGCGGGCGTGAATCGCGCGGGGCGGAAGAGTTGCAGCGGATCGACCGCGAAATTGAGCGTCGCGGCGGCGGCGACGATCAACGCGCTGACACATAGAAGCCGGATGATGGCTTTGGCCGGGGTGCGCATCAGAACCTGAAGTAGATGAATTCGCTGTACTGCTGGATGCCGAGAATCCCGAACGCCAGCACCGCCGCGGAAGCGTAGAGAAACAAGGGGCGCATCGGCCATGCGCCCAGCCCCTCGCCGACCGTCCTTGTCTTGTGATCGTAGCCCATGATCGCCTGCGTATTCGGCGCAAACCAGGCGAGCGCGGCGTAGCAGGCAACGAAGGCACCCTGCACCATCTCGGCGCGCCCAAAGGCGGTGTGGGACGGATCGGCCATCCGCGACAGGATGTGGAACGCCGATGAAATATTGTTGGCGCGAAAGAATACCCAGGCGACGACGACGGCGAGGAACGTAACCATCATGGCCAAGAGGTTTGCCGCCCCCGCGAACCACGGTGCGACCGGCGGCGCAAAACGAATCCAGGCGTGGTTGATGCAGAGATAGAGGCCGTGCAGCACGCCCCAAATGACAAACGTCCAGGCCGCGCCGTGCCAGAGGCCACCGAGCGCCATCGTGATCATCAGGTTGACATAGCGCAGCACGGCGCCGCGGCGATTGCCGCCGAGCGGGATATAGAGATAGTCACGCAAGAACTGCGACAGCGTCATGTGCCAACGACGCCAGAAATCGATGATGTTTCGGGCCTTGTAGGGCGAGTTGAAATTGAGCGGCAGGAAGATGCCGAACATCAGGGAAATGCCGATCGCCATATCGGAATAGCCGGAGAAATCGAAATAAAGCTGGAAGGTATAAGCCAGCGCGCCGATCCAGGCCTGGTCGAAGGTCGGCGTGCCGGAGCCGAAGGCGAGCGAAACCAGCGGCTGAATGCCGTCGGCGAGGCAAGTCTTCTTGAACAGGCCGATCGCAAAGATCATCAACCCGCACAGGATCAGATGCGGGTTTGGCCGTTTCGCCGCGGGCTGCTCGAATTGAGGGATCATGTCCCGGTGGTGCAGGATGGGGCCTGCGATCAAATGCGGGAAGTAAGTGACGAACAGCGCGTAAGGCGGCAACGCGTAGCCAGCGACATGGCCGCGATAGGCGTCGACCAGGAACGCGATCTGGGTGAAAGTGTAGAAGGAAATTCCGACCGGAAGCAGGATGTCGACCTTCAGTCCGGCCGAGAAGATCGCATCGAGATTGACGGCGAGGAAGCCCGCATATTTGAAGATGCCGAGCACGAGAAGATCGCCGGCGACGCCGATCGTGAGCACCGCGAAGCGCTGCCGACCCTGCAGCTTGCTTGCGATCAACAGCCAGCCGATCAGGTAGTTGAACGCGACCGACGTCACCAGCAGCGGCACGAATTGCCAGTTGCTCGCCGAATAAAACACCAGCGACGCCAGCGCCAGCCAGATCACCGCGGCCCGATTGCCGAGCCGCCCGCAGAGGAAATAGCCCGCGAGGGCTGCGGGGAGGAACAGGAAAATGAAGAGGTAGGAATTGAAGAGCATCCGGCCTTTGTCTCGGCTATCCGTCCCGTCCTCAGTTGCGCGTCATGGCCGGCATAGCCGTCCGAAGGACGGCGTCGCTTCCGCTCGCCTATGCCCGGCCATCCACGTCTTTCTTGCGTTACGGGAAGCAAAAAGACGTGGATGCCCGGCACAAGGCCGGGCATGACGGGCTATTTCTGAGCCTAACCATACAAGCCGCGAGTCAACAAGCCATTGCCCCGATGCGGCCATCCTTCGAGACGCTTGCTTTGCAAGCTCCTCGGGATGAGGTCCGTTTCCGGGTCTGGCGCGGCGGCGGCACTTCTGGCAATCCGCTTTTCAGCACCGATATGAGGACGACGGCCAGGTCCGCCGCGAATGAGGCATCCATTGACCCGAGCAAAAGAACAAGAATCCTCCACCCCGCCGATCGCGCCGCAGCGGCCGCGGCCCTTCACCCGGCACGGCATCACGGTTGCCGACGACTACGCCTGGCTCAAGGATGAAAACTGGCAGGAGGTGCTGCGCGATCCCGCGGTGCTCGATGCAGGTATCCGCGATTATCTGGAAGTCGAAAACGGCTATACCGACAGCCTGCTCGGCCACATCGCACCCTTGCAGAAGAAGCTGGTCGCGGAGATGCGCGGCCGGATCAAGGAGGATGATTCCAGCGTGCCGTCGCCGGACGGCGCCTTTGCCTATATGCGCAAGTTCCGCGAGGGCGGCGAGCACGAACAGTTCGGCCGCATGCCGCGCGATGGCGGCAAGGTCGAAATCGTGCTCGATGGCGATGCGATTGCGGCCGACCACGATTATTTCAAGTTCGGCGGCGCGCGGCATTCGCCGGACCATCGGCTGCAAGCCTGGAGCGCCGACGTCAAGGGTTCGGAATATTTTTCCATTCGCGTGCGCGACTGGGCCGATGGCAGGGATCGCGACGACCTCGTCGAGGAGACCGATGGCGGGGTGGTGTGGAGCGAGGACGCCGACAGCTTCTTCTACGTCAAGCTCGACGACAACCACCGCCCGATGCAGGTCTGGCGGCATCGCCTCGGCACGGCGCAGGCCGACGACGCGCTGGTCCATGAGGAGAAGGACTCCGGCTGGTTCACCCATCTGCATGAAAGCTCGAGCGGCCGCTTCTGCGTGATCGCGGGCGGCGACCACGAAACCTCCGAGCAACGGCTGATCGATCTCACCCATCCCGACGCGCCGCCGCGACTGGTCGCTGCGCGGCAGGAAGGCGTGCAATATGCGGTCAACGACCGCGGCAACGAGTTGCTTATTCTCACCAATGCCGACGGCGCCATCGACTTCAAGGTCGTCATCGCGCCGCTCGCCGCCCCCGGGCGCGCCAACTGGCGCGACCTGATCCCGCATCGGCTGGGCGTCTACATCATGGATGTCGAGCTCTACGCCGGCCACATGGTGCGGCTGGAGCGCGCCAACGCCCTGCCCGCCATCGTGATCCGCGATCTCGCCAACAGCGAGGAGCACGCCATCGCCTTCGACGAGGCGGCCTATTCGCTCGACACCATGGGCGGCTACGAATTCGACACCACCAATCTTCGCTTCTCCTATTCGTCGATGACGACGCCGTCGGAAGTCTGGGATTACGACATGGCGAAGCGGACGCGGGTGTTGCGCAAGCGGCAGGAAATTCCCAGCGGGCACAATCCCGCCGACTACGTCACCACGCGGATCATGGCCACCTCCCATGACGGCGCGGAGGTGCCGGTGTCGATCCTGCACCGGCGTAATCTCGTGCGCGACGGCACCGCGCCGCTATTGCTCTACGGCTATGGTTCCTACGGCATGGCAATGCCGGCTTCGTTCAACGCCAACCGCCTGTCTCTGGTCGACCGCGGCTTCGTCTATGCCATCGCGCATATCCGCGGCGGCACCGACAAGGGCTGGGGCTGGTATCTCGACGGCAAGCGCGAGAAGAAGACCAACAGCTTCGACGATTTCGCGGCAAGTGCACGCGCGCTGATCGACGCCAAATACACCAGCGAAAAGCGCATCGTCGGCCATGGCGGCAGCGCCGGCGGCATGCTGATGGGCGCGGTCGCCAACCGCGCGGGCGAATTGTTCGCCGGCATCGTCGCCGAAGTGCCGTTCGTCGACGTGCTCAACACCATGCTCGACGACAGTCTGCCGCTGACGCCGCCGGAATGGCCGGAATGGGGCAACCCGATCGAGAGCGAAAAGGATTTCCGCACCATTCTGTCGTACTCGCCCTACGATAATGTCGCGGCCAAGGCCTATCCCGCAATTCTCGCGATGGGCGGCCTCACCGATCCGCGTGTCACCTATTGGGAGCCCGCCAAATGGATCGCGCGATTGCGCGCCACCATGATTGCGGGCGGCCCGGTCCTGCTGCGCACCAATATGGGCGCCGGCCACGGCGGCGCCTCGGGCCGTTTCAACCGTCTCGACGAAATCGCCATCGTCTATGCGTTCGCGCTGTGGGCGGTGGGGATGGCGGAGAAGGGCGCGGCGTGAATATGCCGAAATATACCAAAGAGGATTTTCCGGTCGATAACGTCCGCCGCTTCCTCGAGCCGGGGCCGATCGTGCTGGTCAGCTCGGCTTACAAGAGCGAGACCAACATCATGACCATGGGTTGGCACATGATCATGGAATTCCAGCCTTCCCTGATTGGCTGCTATGTCTGGACGGCGAACCACAGCTTTGAGATGATCCGCAAGAGCCGGCAATGCGTCATCAATATTCCGACCGAGGATATCGCGGCCAAGGTGGTGAAGATCGGCAACAGCTCGGGCCGCGATATCGACAAGTTCGCCGAGTTTGGCCTCATCCCGAAGCCAGCCACCCTGGTCCGTGCGCCACTGATCGATGAATGCTACGCCAATTTCGAATGTCGACTGGTGGATTCGAGCCTGATCCGCAAGTACAACCTGTTCGTGTTCGAGGTGGTGAAGGCGCATGTGGCGACGTCGCCGAAATACCCGAAGACGATTCACTACCGCGGCGACGGCGAGTTCATGATCTCAGGCGAAAATACCCGCAGGTTTCGCAGGCTGTTCAGGCCGGAGAGGCTGGAGAACTGAGCCGCAGCGTTGCAGATGCCGGACCCGGTTACAGCGTTCTTCACGACGCGCCGCTCTCTCGCTCCCTGTCCCGCCCTTCGTGGGGGAGGACTGGGATGGGGTGCCGCGGCATCATTGCCGCCGGAGTTCGCGGAGAGATTTCCCCCACCCGGCGCACTCTAACGAGCGCGCCGACCTCCCCCGCGAGCGGGAGAGGTCAGGAAGGAATCACCGCCCCGTCTTCTTCCGCCACGCGGCGAAATCCTTCAACGCCGGCTCGTCGGTCGCGGGATAGAGCCCGAAGATGCCGTGGAACGCCCTTGGCGGACGACCTTTTCCCGCGGCCGTCTTCCTTCACCGCCCTCGATCTGGAACGCGGAGGTCGCAACGCCCCAGCGGAATCCATCCGGAAAGGTCGCGGCGACACCAGCGTCAGGGCTCGGCTGACTTTGCGCCGGCGTCTGGGCTAAAGTGCTCGCGGCCACGCCGCCGAGGGGGTGGCGCCAACGATCCGGGGCAAGGTCGCGCCGGGTGAGATTGGTGGACATGTTCACCTAAACTTGCGAGTGAGAAAACTGGGCGGGATCGGTCAGCTTCCTTTGCAAAGCCGGCCGAGGTCAAGCAAGCCCGCGCAACTTCAAACTCAGGCTTCTTCAAGGCAAGCATACCGGCGGCGACGAAATTCAATGCCACTGACCGTCAAACAACTCCGCAGTCCGTTCGCCGGCCCGTTCGATCTGGAGCTTGCGGCGGGCGCCTGCGCAGCGATCACCGGCGCATCGGGGTCGGGCAAAAGCCTCTTCCTGCGAATGATCGCCGACCTCGATCCCAACGAGGGCGAGGCTTGGCTGAACGAACACGAACGCCGCGCCATGCCGGCCCCGGAATGGCGCAGGCAGGTCACCTATGTGTCAGCGGAATCGGGATGGTGGGCCGATATCGTCATCGATCACTTGCCGGCCGACAGGCGAAGCGAGATCGTGGCGCTCGCAACCCGGTTCGGCCTTCGCGGCGAACTTCTGGACGCGCCGGTCGGACAATTGTCCACCGGCGAGAAGCAGCGGCTGTCTCTACTCCGGGCGCTGCTACAGAGCCCGCCGGTGCTGCTGCTGGATGAGCCGACCGGCCCGCTGGATGAAATCTCGGTCACTCAAATCGAGGCACTGCTGAGGGAGCGCATGGCCGGCGGAACGTCGATCCTGCTGGTCACCCACGACCCGAACCAGGCCGCCCGACTCGGCGCCCGGCCCTATCGCATGATCGCAGGCCATCTGGAGGCGGCATGACCCCGATCCTGCTGACGCCCCTCGACATCTCGATCGCCGCTTCGCTCATCCTGCTCGACGCGGGGCTCTCGATCTGGCTCAAAATCCGCCTGCACCGGCAGCTTGCGATCGCGGCCGCACGAATGGTCGTGCAACTGGTCGCGATCGGCTATGTGTTGAGGTTCATCTTCGCCCTGAACAATCCGGCGGTAACGCTGATGCTCGTCCTCGTCATGGTGCTGGTCGCGGCGCGTGAGGTTGCGGCCAGGCCGGAGCGGCGCTTCAGGGGAACCACGAACTTTCTCATCGGCGCGGTCAGCGTCGGCTTCGCGACCTTCGTCACCGCGATCCTCGCTTTGACCACTGCGATCCGCCCGCAGCCATGGTTCGATCCGCATTACGCGATCCCGCTGGCCGGCATCATCCTGGGCAATGTCCTGAACTCCGCCAGTCTGTCGCTCGACAGTTTTCTGGGATCGGTCAAGCGCGAGCGGCCGGGGATCGAGGCAAGACTAGCGCTTGGTGTCAGCTATCGCGAAGCGATCGCACCGCTGGTACGCGAAGCCGTCCGCCGCGGGCTGCTACCGATCATCAATCAGATGTCGGCGGCGGGGATCGTCACGCTGCCCGGCATCATGACCGGACAGATTCTGGCGGGCCTCGATCCGCTCGAAGCCGTCAAATACCAGATCCTGCTGATGTTCCTTTTGTCCGGCGGCAGCGGACTTTCCGCCTTGGCGGTGTCCTATTTGACGGCATGGCGCCTGACCGACGAGCGCCAGCGGCTGCGCCTCGACCGGCTGCAATAGCGGTCATCGCCCGCAAGCTAAATCAGGATGATCCGGTCAGGTTGAACCGTCAGGAAAGCGGCAAGGATCAGCCGAGCCGCTTGATCTGCTCTTCCGTCACCACGCGCTCGACATTGTCGGTCTTGCTCTTGATGCGGTAGCGCGGCCGGCCATCCGCCTCGATCGGCAAGCGGCCGACGATGGTGTAAACGGCGCGCTCCTTGATGACGGCACGGCCCTGCGGCCCCTGCTGCTGGTGATGGACATCGTCATTGATCGCGAAATTATGGGCCATCGCCTGCTCTTTCCGGTGAGGAGCGGCTTTTAGGCGCTTTGGGCCGAAAGCGCAACAAACTTCGACGGTTAACGGGGTCTGGAAGGCGAGAAACATGGCGGCCCACGACCGACGATGATGAGCACTATTCTACGCTATAGCCCCTATGACGAGGCTGGCAGTCATACGACGCACCTCGCCGAAAGTCGCGATTCCATGCTACAATACGTCTTGTTCCCTTGGAACAAACGTCAAACTCGGCAGGCGCGGATCAGGGAATGGCGCGAAAGAAGCAGTGGATGCCGTCGAGCCACGCGCCCCGTCCGGGGCCGCCCGACGCGTCGGAGAAGGCGGTCATCGTCGCCGCTTGCGAGGCCTTCATTGACGCAGTCCTCAAACCGCGTTTCCTGCCGCAGATCACTCCGACGCAATGGAACTACGTGATTGATATCCATGGCGCGTGGGCGGCGGGACGATACCGGTTCATGCAGCGCTACAAGTCGGGCATGGAGCACAATCGCGGCGACGAGTTCGATGCGCCCTTCGCCCGCATCGACCGCATGGGGCCGGACCGTTTCGATATCTACTGGATGCGGCACACGGGCAAATGGTGGCGCCTCCATGTCGGCGTGACGCTTGCCGAGGCGCTTCGAATCCTCGAAACCGACGAGGTCCTGTATCCGGTCTGACCAGACCAGCCCGCTGGACGTAAAACCTGTCTTCGTCCTCGATTTGTCGCGACGGCCGCCGCCATGAGCGAATACCAGTATTACGAATTCCAAGCGATCGACCGTCCGCTCAACGAAGCGGATCGTCAGGCCCTTCGGGATTTATCGACACGAGCGCGGATCACGGCCACCAGCTTCTCGAACTCCTATGAATGGGGCGACTTCAAAGGCGATCCAGCCAAACTCATGGAGCGCTGGTTCGATCTCCATCTCTATCTCGCGAACTGGGGTTCGCGCCGCCTGATGATTCGGCTGCCTAAACGGCTGGTCGATCGGCGCCACCTCGACACCTTCCTCGGCGAGGTCGATTGCGTCACGTTGTCGGTCTCTGGTGAGAACCTGATCGTGGACATCAGCCGCGACGAGGTTGAATTCGAGGATTGGGATGATGGCTCGGGCTGGCTCGCCGCTTTGGCTCCCCTCCGCGCCGAGGTTCTCGCGGGTGACCTGCGACTGTTCTATCTGCTCTGGTTGACAGCGGTCCAGGCCGAGGTTTTCGAGGCTGACCTGCCGGAGCCCACGCCCGGGATTGGGCCGATGTCGGCAAGCCTGGAAGCTTTCGCAGAATTCTTCGGCATCGATACAGACCTTGTCCGGGCGGCGGCCGAACGCTCCACAGTGGCGATGGCGAGCACCATGTCTGGGGAGGCCGTCGAGGGGAGCATTTCGGCGATGACCGATGCCGCCAAGACGACGATGCTGTCGCGGCTGTTCGACGGCGATCCACACGTCGCCGCCGAACTGCGGGCCCAGGTCAGGAACCGTATGGCGAGCGACGCCGACGCCCCGCCGATCGTCGCCCGAACCGTCGGTGAGCTGCGTGCGCGAGCCGCCGCGATCGGCCTTGCGCGCCAGCAGGCCGCCGCCGAGAAGCTCACCGCCGAGCACAGACGGCGCGTGAAAGAAGCCGAGAAAGCCCGCCAAGCCAGGCTATTAGCGATAGCGCGGCGAGGTGACGGCGTCTGGCGCGAGGTCGAGGCCGAAATCGAACGGCGCAACGCTGCGGCCTACGATAGGGCGGCGGGGCTTCTCCTCGATCTTCAAGCGGTCGCCAAGGAACGAGGCACGATCGCGGACTTCCTTCGTCGACTTCACGCGATTCGTGAGAAGCATGTCCGCAAGGAACGGTTCATCGAACGGTTGGCTGCATTGGAATAGTGTATCGCGCCATGGGGTAAGTTTGGCGGGCCACGCCCGATGAGATGGATACTATATCTACGCCACAGCCCTCCATTGATCCGCAGGCTGGCCGGAATCTCTCATCCCTGAGCTAGACAAGCGTGAGCTAGACTAGCGTTGCACTGGCGCTCGAGTGTGTATATAGTGATGTTTCTATACACAACGATCGGACCGGCTGCGGTGCGGACCAACATCGAAATCGATGATGAGTTGTTATCCCAAGCCATGATGGCGACGGGCTTGGCGACCAAACGCGCCACGGTTGAGGAGGGTTTGCGGCTCCTTGTCCGGCTACGCAAGCAGACGAAGGCGCTGACGGAACTC
>Ga0075522_10003607_pt1 | contig 11236 bp, 11 predicted proteins | sample NGEPerA_FD_74796 | JGI IMG/M metagenome (GOLD analysis project Ga0075522, IMG submission 74796) | Arctic peat soil microbial communities from the Barrow Environmental Observatory site, Barrow, Alaska, USA - NGEE PermafrostL2-A | ecosystem: Environmental > Terrestrial > Soil > Wetlands > Peat ... | reverse complement strand
ATAATGATTCGGGAGTTATTTCCCAGGCTCTCAAAATTTCTTACCTGAAATACAGGAAGCTATTCCTAGCCCTTGGCCTTGGGCGCAACATATCCTTCGGGTAGTTTTGCGCCCTCCCCAAAGAAATACTGTTCCATTTGCTCTTCCATGATTTTCTGCGAGGCGGGGTCCAGAGGATTCAGCCGGTATTCATTCATCAGCATCTTGGAATACTCGATCCACAATTTCCACGCGTCCGCCGATACATTTTCGTAAACGCGCTTGCCCAATTCTCCCTTCCAGGGGATGCGTTCAAGGCCGGGCATATCCTTATCAAACTTTACGCAATGGACCACGCGTTGGCCTGGCTTCGCGGGAGTACTGGGAGCCGTGGGCTTTTCTGGGCCACAGGATTCATCCACCATCTGCATCCTCCACCGGGAACTTGGGCAATCTGTTCTCATCCACGATACTGCAAGACGGCAAGAAATCCAAACCGTGGAGGATCCCAATGTAAGCCAATGGAGCGCTGGCTGGCACGCCGGTAAGGTACCTGCACAGGAAAAAGATTTTCGAACAGTACAGCGTTTCCTGGCTCGGTTCGCTTACAATACTGGGGTTACGCGGCCGGGTCAGGGGGCGCAATGTCGGAAGTTACGGCGATATTTTGGGATGTGGGCGGCGTAATCCTGTCGAATGGATGGGACCGAGGAGCGCGCGCCGAGGCCGCCAAGAAATTTGGCATCGACTGGGAAGAATTTCAGGATCGCCACGAACTGGCGAGTCCCGCCTTTGAAACAGGGCGGATCACGCTGGACACGTATCTACAGCGGACAGTCTTTTACCGGAAGCGCGGCTTTACGCGGGAAGAATTCACGGAATTCATGTTCGCACAGTCGTCGGAATTTCCGGAATCGCGCGCGGTGCTGTCTGAACTCGCTGCATCCGGAAAATATTTGCAGGCTACCATTAATAACGAGCCGATGGAGCTCAACGAACGCCGGATCCGGCAATTCAATTTGCGGCGTGAGTTTAAGGCGTTTTTCAGTTCCTGCTATTTGGGCATGCGAAAGCCCGAAGAGGGAATTTACAAGCTGGCGCTGGAAGTCACCCAGCGCAGTCCCGACGAATGTTTGTTCATTGATGACCGCGAGCTGAATCTGGAATGCGCGCGGCAACTGCAAATGCGCACCATTCGTTTTCAGGATGCGGCGCAGTTGCGGCGGGACCTTGCAGCAGACGGCGTAGTTATCGCAGAATCGTAAGGCCGGAGGCGGAGATGGAACTCGGAATGGTGGGGCTGGGGCGAATGGGCGCGAATATGGTGGAGCGACTCGTGCGCGGCGGGCATCGTGTCGTCGGTTATGACCGGGATGCCGGGGCCGTGGCGCGCGTGACTGCAGCCGGCGCGGGCGGCGCGGATTCGCTGGATAGCCTAGCTGGAAAGTTGGGCAAGCGCAAAGCCATCTGGATCATGGTTCCGTCCGGCGCGCCTGTGGACGATACGATTGCCGCGCTGCTACCTCACATTTCCAAAGATGATATTCTGATCGACGGCGGCAATAGTAACTATAAAGATACCCAGCGCCGCGCCGGGGCCTTGAAGGCGCAGGGTTATCAATTTGTGGACGTCGGGACCAGCGGCGGAGTTTGGGGACTCAAAGAAGGCTACTCGATGATGGTGGGAGGGGATGTAGCCACGGTCGAGTATTTGCGCCCGCTGCTGGAAACGCTGGCGCCCGCAAAAGATCAAGGCTGGGGCCGCGTCGGGCCGTCCGGGTCGGGCCATTTCGTGAAAATGGTGCACAATGGCATTGAATACGGAATGATGCAAGCGTACGCGGAAGGTTTTGCGATCCTGAAAAAGAAAAACGAATTTGACCTGGACATGCACCAGATTTCTGAAATCTGGCGGACGGGAAGCGTGGTGCGTTCCTGGCTGCTGGATTTGTTGAGCATCGCGCTGAAGGAAAACGTCGAGATGGCCGGCATTGCGCCGTACGTGTCGGATTCGGGCGAAGGGCGCTGGACGGTGGCGGAGGCCATTGATCTTGATGTGCCTGCACCGGTCATTACATTGTCATTGTTGCAGCGTCTTACCTCGCGCGACAGTGAATCGTATTCCGACAAGCTGCTGGCTGCGATGCGCAATCAATTTGGCGGCCATGCCATAAAAGCGGAAGGAAAAAAATGAGGGCCGGGACATGACCCCAGAAAAAGGCGCGGTGATCGATATCCCGGAGCCTGGGAAACAAAGCTCAATCACCCCGGCGGATCCATGCACGATCGTCATTTTCGGGGCATCGGGGGATCTTGCGCGGCGGAAGCTGGTGCCCGCGCTGTACGGCTTGGCGGCACAGAATTGCCTGGCGCGGCGATTTGCAATCATCGGATTCGCGCGAACGCCCATGACGGATGAGGCGTTTCAGAAGACGGCCGTCGAATCCGTAAAAAAATTCGCCGATGCCAACACGCTGCGGGAAGCGGAATGCAAGGAATTTGCAAATGCCCTGGCATACGTGTCCGGCGATTACCATCAACCGGATGCGTTTGAGAAACTGAAAAAGCGGCTCGAGGATCTTGATCGAGAGCACAATTTGAACGGGAACCGCCTCTTTTATCTGGCGACACCACCTGATATTTATCCTATAATTATAGAACAACTTGATAAAGCAGGGCTCAGCAAAAACCCCAACGGGAAATCCTGGACGCGCGTCATAATCGAAAAACCCTATGGCCGCGATCTGGCTTCGGCCCAGAAACTGAACCAAACCGTGTACAAGGCCTTCGACGAGCCGCAGGTCTTCCGCATTGATCATTACCTGGGAAAAGATACAGTGCAGAACCTCATGGTGTTGCGCTTCGGCAACGGCATTTTCGAGCCGCTGTGGAATCGCAATTATGTGGACCACGTACAGATCACGGCGGGCGAAACGTTGGGTGTGGAACAGCGCGCGGCCTTTTACGAAACCGCGGGCGCAACGCGCGATATGATCCAGAGCCACGTGCTGCAACTCACTTCCCTCGTGGCTATGGAACCTCCGGCGGTTTTCGATGCTACCGCCGTGCGCAACGAAAAAATCAAGGTCCTGCAATCGATTCGTCCATTTACCCCGGAAAGCATCGAGACGGATATTGTTCGCGGGCAATATGGTTCAGGAATCGATCCCTCGAATGCCTCCAAGCTGCCCGGCTATCGTGATGAGCCTGGTGTTGCTAAGGACTCGGCAACGGAAACATTTGTCGCGTTAACCGCGCAAATCGATAACTGGCGCTGGGCAGGAGTCCCCTTCTACCTGCGCACCGGCAAGCGGCTACCTTCTCGCGTTACGGAAATCGCCATCCAGTTTCGCCGTGCACCCCATCTGGTATTCCGCGGGCAGGACTTATCTACGAATGCACTGGTGTTGAATGTTCAGCCCGATGAAGGAATTTCGATTTCGTTCAATGCAAAACTTCCCGGACAGGCAATGAAACTGAAAACAGTTAAAATGGATTTCAGTTACCAAGTGGAATTCGGCGGGGGTGAACGGTCCGCCTACGCAACTTTAATCAATGATTGCATGCGCGGCGACGCAACGCTGTTTGACCGCGCCGACGGTGTGGAAGCGGCATGGGCCCTGGTGGATCCGATCCTGAAATATTTTGAATCGAATAAACCCAAATTTCCAAATTATGCGGCGGGCACATGGGGCCCACAAGAAGCCGACGAATTGCTGGAGCGAGATGGCCGACACTGGCGGAATACGTAAGAGCGTCCCCCCGGGGAATGCCACGGATGTACAAGTGTTCTCCAACCCCGCCGAAGTGGCGCGCGGAGCGGCACGCCTGTTCGTGGACTATGCCTGGCAATCCATTGCCAAGGATGGGCAGTTCATGGTGGCGCTCTCGGGCGGAAATACGCCGCGAAAGATGTTCGAACTTCTGTCATCGGATGAATTTCGCGGCCAGGTGGATTGGGCCAAGATACATGTTTTTTGGAGCGACGAGCGCGCGGTCCCTCCGGAAAGTGACGAAAGCAATTTCGCAATGGCGCGCCGAGCGTTGTTGATTCGAGTTCCAATCCCCGAAGGCAACGTGCATCGAATGGAGGCGGAACGGGCCGGGATTGGCCGCGCCGCGCACGATTACGAAGAGGTTCTGCGAAAATACCTAGAGTTGGACGATCGAGGATTTCCGCGATTCCACCTGATCCTCCTGGGCGTGGGAAAAGACGGCCACACTGCGTCCTTGTTTCCAGGTACGCGCGTGCTGCGTCAAACGTCCCGCTGGGTCAGCACTCCGATGGTTACCAAGCTGAATATGCGCCGGATGACGCTGACGTTGCCCGTGCTCGATGCGGCCATGCGCGTGGTCTTTTTGGTGACGGGTTCGGAAAAGGCGGAAATTTTGCGCGACGTGGTAGAGGGAAAGGCCGAGCCGCCGTATCCCGCACAACTCGTGCGGCCGCGGCATCAGGGGATAAAAATTTTTCTGGTGGATAAGGCGGCTGCGGCGCTGCTCACATCCAATGTGACGGATAAAGCCGTTCCTCAGGGTAAGCCTGTGGAGGCCACACGCGCGAGACCGGGGAAAAGCACGTGATCCTGGCCGGGGACATTGGAGGCACTAAGTGCAATCTGGCGCTATATGAAATCCAGGGCACGTCCCGCCAAAAAATTGCCGATCATCGGTATGAAAGCCGCGCCTTTCCCACGTTCGATGAAATGATTGCGAAATTTTTGCAAGATTCCCACGCACAGATAAAAGTGGCCGGAGGTGTTTCGATTGCAGCGGCGGGCTTCGGTGTGGCCGGGCCAGTGATCGATCGTCGAGTGAAAGCGACCAACCTGCCCTGGGTTGTCGATGCTGCCGCGCTTTCCACGCAGCTCGGAACAGAGCACGTTGTAGTCCTCAACGATTTGGAAGCAACAGGTTACAGTTTGGCGCATCTCGAGCCATCGGAGATATCTACCCTCAATCCTGGCACGGCTTCTCCGCATTCCACGCAGGCGGTGCTTGCAGCAGGGACGGGTTTGGGCGAGGCCACTTTATTTTGGGATGGCAGGCGGTATTTGGTAGCTGGGTCCGAGGGTGGGCATACGGACTTCGCGCCTCGCACGGAACAGGAAATAGGGCTGCTGCGTTTCATGAAAAAGCAAAATGAATTTGTAAGCATGGAATTGATTCTCTCAGGGCGCGGCTTTCATACCATCCATACTTTTCTGAATTCGTCGGTAATCCATCAATCCTTCGGGGGCCCGGAAGCAGATGCTGCCCCCGAAATTACGCGCCTGGCACTTTCAGGCGAGTGCCCGGTTTGCGTGCAGACCTTGGAACTCTGGGTAAGTATCTATGGCTCCGAGGCGGGCAACTTAGCGTTAAAGGTGCTGGCACGTGGAGGAATCTGGATCGCGGGCGGGATTGCCGTGAAGATCCGCAAGAAGATGGAAGACGGCACGTTTTTTCGGGCGTTCTGCCAGAAAGAAAAATTTGCCAAACTACTGTCGCAAATTCCAATCAAACTGGTGTTGAACGAAGAAGCGCCGCTGATCGGCGCGATGTCACAAGCAATCGAAGCCGCCGGAATTCGTTCCACCTAAAAAGAGCCGAGTTTTTGGTAGCGCAGGCTTGAGAGGCTACGGAAAAGTGTTTTATTTTGTTTCCGAGCGAAGCGAGGAATCTCTCTTGGATTTAAGTCCAATGAAAGAGATACCTGGGCGAAAAACACGCCTCGGAATGACCAAATAGGAGTTTTTCCGCAGCCTGTTCAGCCTGTGGGTTCTAGCCAGCAGCGACAAACTCGCGCAAGAGCAGCCCGCGCCACAGTCCCGTTCATTGCCCGCGTGAATCACAAAAATCCCACATTAAATAGTCAATCATTCACTGGCGCGGCTCTCCCGCACTTTGCACGTGGCCCGCGGCATGAATGTCGATCCTAACCACATCACTGACGTGCAGGAAAAAATTACTGGGATTCTTCAGTCCCCATTGTACGTAAGGAATGTCAAGGTGAGTAGTGACGCGCAGGTTCCGGCTCTCGTTCGTAACCTCAATCGGAATCGTCACGTCATGATCCTGGCCGTGCAGGCGCAGGCGGCCCGATACTTCCACTTTAGATACCCCTTCGGAAGCCACCGCGCCTCGGATCTGTAACGGCGTAAAAACAATTTCCGGAAACTTGGCGCTTTCCAGGATTTCGCGATGCATGCGCTGGTCGCGCCCAGTGTTCCCACTATCTCCACTGGTCGCATCGACCACAAGTGCCCCATTTATTTTTCCACTGGACGGATCGAAACGAATCTCGCTGCCCTTCATGGCAAACGTTCCATGAACGATGTGCATGGTTGCACCGAGCGAAAATTCAATTCTCGAATTCGCCGGATCAATTCGATAAGTGAATTCCTGGGCGCGCGAAGCAGGCGCAAGTCCCAGCGAGGCCAGCACGAAGAAGCAAAAAACGCGAAAAAGAGGAATGAATTTCCGAAAGGTATATCGATTGCGAATCATGGGCTCTGGGCCCGCAGGAATTTCCAGCCGAAACCCGCAATTTCCGCCATTCCAACCGAGGAGAGTGGAGCCGTCCCCGTATGAATGGTCAACAATCGCGCGAAAAGGCCGGGCGATTTTTGAAACATGCGAAGCGTCCTGCCGCGTACCCAATCGCTATGACTCATGAGCATCATGAGGCGTGACATGATCACGGGCACACGGGCAATTTTTTTGTGAGCCGAGTCATACTGGCCGAGGTCGCCTTGTCGCAGTGCTTGCCCCAGCGCGATGGCCTGTTGAAAGGAGAGGCTGAGTCCGTGTCCTGTTACCGCATCCACCGTTCCGGACGCGTCTCCCACTAGTGCAACGCGGCCGCGCGTGACCGTAGTTAAGATTCTCAAACTCGTTGTTTCACCCGATTCGCGCGACGTCGCCCCGGCTCCCGCAAGCTTTTCAGCGAGAGCCGGAAATCGAGGCAGAGCACGCTCGAGGCGAAGTGCGGGTTCGCGTGAGAGGACCGCGACTCCAACCTGCTTGCCAGCCATGGGCGTAATAAATATCTGGCAGCCTTTCGCCCAATGGACTTCCGCCACGTCCGACCATGGCGCCACATCAAAGTGAGTGCAAAAACCGAATCGTCTGTATGAACCTGATCGGGGATCGAGCCCTGCCCATTTGCGTATTTGCGAATTTTGCCCGTCGGCCCCGATGAGCCACTGGTAGCAGAACTTTCCTTGTGCGGTAATCACCGCATTTGGATCGATTCCCGTGACGCGCGCGCCCCAAACGAATTCCACGCCTGCATCGATTGCCTGATCGATCAGAAGTCGGTGAAGCGTGACGCGGCGCATGGAGAGCCCGGATTCATTCGCAAAATCGGCGCGCGCCCAATGCAGATCATCCACAAACTGGATTCCACGAAATGGAAACGCATTTTCGGAAGGAAGGGAAATGCCCAGTGTTCTGAGCGCCGCGACGCCCTGAGGCAAAATACCTTCTCCACAGGGCTTGTCAATCGGTGGCACTCGGGCATCCAGAACCGTTGCCATTAGTCCTTGTGCGCGGGCAGCGATCGCCGCAACAATTCCCGCCGGCCCGCCTCCGTCAACGATTACATCACTTCGCTTAGTCACGATTAGGGTTTCAGATGCGCGCTGGAAATAATGAGTTGTTTACGATCACTGAGATGCACAAGGCATTTTCTCCAATCTGCATACATAAAGGTCGTATCGCCTTGCCTGGGATTTGAAGCACATAGACTGCAACCGGTAAAGGGTCAGGTTTCCACCCGTACCTGGGCAGCGACCATTGCCCTCTCCAATTCTGTACCACAGGACAGGAGATTCAACGCATAAAACGGAATAGTGTCTTCCTCCAGACGTGGGCCTTTCGGGGGAAAGGAGAGCACGTTTGATTGAGGCAATCTTCTTTATTTTCCAAAGATAGGGATTGACCCCATTCGAATAAATTGTTCGACACGGTGTTAATAAAGCAAGGCCCGATTGCCAGGGAGGCTTCCCAGCCCGCACTAAAAAAGGGAGACGGCCATGAAAAGATACTTTGAAGGTCCGCCGAGCGGCGATCCGAGCTCGGCTAGTAAAAGCAATTCAAAACGTGCTTTGATTCTTCGTAGTTTGTCTTTGCTGACTTTTTTTCTCGCGTTTGTCTTCGCCGTACAGGGACAGAATACCGCCCGCGATCCAGGTCCGCGCACAGGGTCACCCGGCGCAGGCAGCTTCATAGGCGGGCTGACATCGTCGCAACAGAGCTATTATGCCGACGGGCAGGCGAGATTTCAAAACGTAGAAAGTGTGCAAAACGGCAAAAATAATGGTCTCGGGCCCACCTTCAATTCCAATTCTTGCTCGAGCTGTCACGCCCAGCCTTCCTTCGGAGGATCAAGTCCGTCGGTGAATCCGCAAATTGCAGTCGCCAATCTGGAAGGGGCGGCTAACAGCATTCCAACGTTCATTACGCTGAATGGACCCGTGCGCGAGGCGCGCTTCAAACTTGCCACTGATGCCAATGGAAGGATGACCAACGTTCCAGACGGCGGTGTGCACGGCCTTTTCACAATTAAGGGGCGAAGTGACGCAGCAAGTTGTCAGCTGGCTCAGCCGAATTTCGAGCGCATGTTGGATGAGAACAATATTTCCTTTCGGATCCCCACGCCTGTCTACGGTGAAGGGCTGATCGAAAGTATCTCGGAAGATACGATTATGGCCAATCAGAACGCGGAAAATAATGCAAAGCAATCCATGGGCGTCGCCGGAGCGGCCAATCGCAGTGGTAACGATGGATCCATCACGCGATTTGGCTGGAAGGCGCAAAACAAATCCCTGCTGATGTTTGCAGGCGAGGCATACAACGTGGAAATGGGAATCACAAACGAACTTTTCCCCGATGAACGCGGTTATCCTCCAACGAAAATTCCCGCGGGTTGTTTGATGAATCCCACACCCGAGGACACCACAAATTTTGATGTCACCTCCACCGTCGCGGGCCCTAGTGACATTGTGGCCTTCGCGAATTTTATGCGCTTTCTTGACCAACCCGCGCCATCCTGCACCGGCACAAACTGCTCGCAATCGATCCAGAATGGCAGACATATATTTATCAATGTAGCTAAATGCTCAGTCTGTCATACTCCAAGCATGACAACGGGCGCTTCTTATGTTCCCGCACTTAGCAACGTGCAGGCTAATCTCTTCTCCGATTTATTGATCCACCATATGGGAACCGGCCTGGCTGACGGAGTTTCCCAGGGCGCGGCGGGCCCCGATCAATTCCGCTCCGCTCCGCTTTGGGGAGTGGGGCAGCGGCTGTTTTTCCTTCATGACGGGAGAACCTCCGATTTGTTGCAGGCCATCGAAGCGCACGCCAGTCCTGGTTCAGAAGCCAACGCCGTCATTCGGATTTTTAACGGACTGACGGAAACGCAAAAACAGGATTTGCTGAATTTCCTGCGCTCGCTGTAATCGGTGCGATGGGCGGCATGTGGGGAACGTCAGGGCCTCACATGCTGCCCCGCGATCGACGCAGAATCGTTCGCGTTGGGGAAACGATAGATTATTTTGTCATTCTGAGCGAAGCGAAGAATCCCTCTTCGATTTAACCTCACTCGAAGTAATAAAGAAAATAAGACTCCGCTATCATTGTCGCGGGACTCTAGCCGGACCCCCACACTTTGCGCGCCGTATCCACAACCAGCGCAAGTTTTTTCCATTGTTCATCCTCGGTAAGCAGGTTGCCCGCGGCCACGGACGCGAAGCCACACTGCGGGCTGAGCGCCAGATTTTCCAACGGGACGAATTTGCAAGCCGCGTCAATTTGCCGGCGCAATTCGCTTTGCGATTCCAGTCTCGGCTCTTTCGTGGTGATCAGGCCGAGGACCACGCTCTTTTCTCGCGGAACAAGACGCAGCGGCTCGAAGCCGCCGGAACGTTCGGAGTCGTATTCAAGTAGAAACCGGTCCACTTGCAGCTGGCCGAAAAGTTTTTCCGCGATGGCGTCGTAGCCGCCTTCCGTGTACCAGCGGCTCCTGCTGTTTCCGCGGCATACGTGCAACGCAAAGGTCACGCCGTTGCGCGGCACATCGCGCATCGCCGCATTGTCGCCGTCGATCGCGTTTCCCAGTTCCTTATACGGATCGAGACCTGCCTGCCTCATGCGTGCCTGCTGCTTTGGGTCAAGATAGTGTGAATAGTAAGGGGCGTCGAATTGAATATACTGGACGCCTTCCGAAACCAGCCACTTCACGTCATCGCGAACGATTTCCACGAGATCTTTCAACAGGTCGCCACGCGTGGGATAAAATTTGTCGGTGATGCCCTCCTTGTAGCTTGCCAGCATAAAATTGGATGGGGCGGGGAGCGTCACCTTGAACAGCGCGCGTGTGTTCTTCTTCAAAAAGGGAACTTCGTGCCCCGTCATTTTGCGGATTTTGAGAAGTTTTGCGCCCGCGGCGTGGGCCGTGCTGCCCTCCACTCCACCGCCCGGTCCTTTCCATTCGAGCGGCACGCGCCCGGAAACAAATCCATCGACCGCGTCAGCCATATCCGTGAGCCAGGACCCTCGCCGCAGTTCTCCATCGGTCACCACGTCCAGTCCCAGTTCGCTTTGCTTTTCGAGCACACGCAAAATAGCGCGGTCTTCCACGGCGCGAAGTTCTTCCAGAGACAGCGTGCCCGCAGCGTGCGCTGCACGAGCCTGCAACACCTCGGCAGGCCTAAGAAAACTCCCGACGTGCTCCGCGCGGTAGGATTTGGTCATGGTTAATTTTTTCCTTCCCGGAGAGTCCTTCTTTCCTGAACAGTATCGAAGCGGGACGTAGAGGTCAAGCACAGTAGGACAGCCACTCCTTGCTGGCTGCTTTTTCGGGGGATTGACACGGTGAACGACAAACGCAAGTGGCGGCAAACCGTCAGAGGACAGCCAGGAGTGGCTGTCCTACTAGTCCAGTTTTCGCGAAAGCTCATCCAGCCATACGTCCAGCGTCGAGCGCTGTTCGCTGGTTAGCTCGGCGAAGGCTACGCCCATGCCGAATCCGACATGAGTGTAGATGACCGTGCCGACAAATTCGCACGTGCTACACCCGTACTGGATGCGCATGCGGATTCCGGTATCTTTGGGGAGCGGGCGAATGGAGTCGATGTAGCAGCCACGCGCGCTCAGTTCCGAAACACGCGCGCGATCCTTCATCCCCTCGATTTCCGCCTCCGCGATAAACGCGAATCGGGGAGTTGTTCGAGCCACTGTATACGAAGTGTCGCTCATTTTCTATGAT
>Ga0075522_10003603_pt1 | contig 11255 bp, 7 predicted proteins | sample NGEPerA_FD_74796 | JGI IMG/M metagenome (GOLD analysis project Ga0075522, IMG submission 74796) | Arctic peat soil microbial communities from the Barrow Environmental Observatory site, Barrow, Alaska, USA - NGEE PermafrostL2-A | ecosystem: Environmental > Terrestrial > Soil > Wetlands > Peat ... | reverse complement strand
GCGTCGTCTCGTCAAGATTCGTACCGTGCTCGGCGAGCGTGCTGCCGGCGCCAGCAAGAATCGCAAGTGGCGTGCGCAGGTCGTGTGATATCGACGCCAACAATGTATTGCGCAGACTCTCGCCTTCGGCGGCTACCCGCGCGCCTTCGGCGGCTACCCGCGCGCCTTCGGCGGCTACCCGCGCGCCTTCGGCCGCTTCGGCGAGTCGCGCCCGCTCGAGCGCGAGTGCAATCTGGCCCGCAAACGTCTCCAATAGATGCCGTTGCTCGGGCAGCAGCACGCGCCGCGGATTTTCCGGCAGCACCGCCAGTACGCCGAGCGCCGGCCGCGTGTCGCCCAGCGGCAGATACAAACCCGGAGTGGCGGGCAGCGTATCCGACCCCAGGCCCGCGCGCCGTCCATGGTCCGCGACCCATTGAGCAACGGCGAGATCCGCGCCGCGCAAAGAGTGCTCAAGGGCAGGCCCGCGCGGATAGTGCACGTTACCAAGCTTATCCGGCAGCAGTACCACCGCCTCGCAATTGAAGACCTCGGCCACGTGTTTGACCGCCGCTTGCGCCATGTTGTCAGTCCCGCGGATCGATGCGAGCTCCCGGCTCATGGCGTACAAGAGTGCGGTGCGGCGCTCGCGGGCGCCCGCCACGCGCGTCTGCTGGCGCACGCTTGCCATGAGATTGGCGATGACCAGCGCCACCGTCAGCATCACACCAAAGGTCACGAGGTACTGAGCATCTGACACGGCGAACGTAAAACGCGGCGGCACAAAGAAGAAGTCAAACGCCGCGACGTTGAGCATGGCTGTCAAAACAGATGGGCCGCGGCCCAATCGCAAACCTGCGAGGGTCACGCCCAGGAGGTACACCATAATGAGGTTTGACAGCTCAAATCGTGGGTAGAGAAGAAAGGCCGCGGCGGTACAAACCGTGCTCGTCGCCAATGCCCAACCATAGCGTCCCCAACGAATCGGTATCGAGCCGTCGGGCGCCGTGTAGGCGGATGCGCGCGCATGCCGCGGCGGCATTTCATTCGCAGCGGCAACCGTGATCACATCGAACCCCTCTGCCCGCAGCACAAGCTCGGTGGCAGCCGACGGCCGCAGCCAGACGCGCCAGCCACGGCGTTTGGGGGCGCCGACAATAACGCGCGTCGCACGGCGGGTCTGGGCGTATTCGACCAGGGCGGCTGCGGGTGACGGACCGTCGAGCGTCACCGTCTCCGCACCAAGTGATTCGGCGAGCCGCAACAGGTCAACGCGCCGATTACGCTCCGCTTCCGCCAGACGCAACAAGCGCGGGGTTTCAACGTAGACGACGCTCCAGTCTGCATGCAGCGCATCCGCGAGCCGCTTGCCGCTGCGCACCAGCTGCTCGGACTGCGCATCAGGACCCGTCGCAACCAGAATGCGCTCTCCGGCAAGACGCGACCGGGAGATCCGGTCACCCACCGCGCTACGGGCGGCAGCCTCCACGCGGTCTGCTGCACGCCGCAGCGACAATTCGCGCAGTGCCATCAGGTTTGGTTTGCGAAAAAAGCGCTCGGCCGCGTTGGCGACTTCGTTCTGGACGTAGACCTTGCCTGCGTGCAGACGCGCCAGGAGGTCATCGGGTGGCAGGTCGATGAGTTCGACTTCATCGGCTTCATCAAAGACACGGTCCGGCAGCGTCTCGCGCTGCCGCACGCCTGTAATCTGTGCGACGAGATCGTTCAGGCTTTCCAGATGCTGGACGTTGACCGTAGTCCAAACGTTGATCCCCGCGTCGAGTAATTCCTCCACATCCTGCCAGCGTTTCGGATGGCGCGGCGCAGGCTCGCCGCCGACAAGGTTCGAGTGTGCGAGTTCGTCAACAATAAGAATGGCCGGATGCCGCTGCAGCGCCCCATCAAGATCAAATTCCTGACGCACGATGCCACGATACGCGATGGCAAGCGTGGGCAGCCGCTCAAGACCCTCGAGCAGTCGCTCCGTTTCGATGCGGCCGTGCGGTTCGACATAGCCAACCGCAACATCGATCCCACTGGCGCGCGCCGCGTGCCGCTTCGAGCATGGCATAGGTCTTGCCGACACCGGCTGAGCTGCCGAAAAAGATTCGCAAACGGCCGCGCCTGGCGCGCGCCTCTTCGGCCGCCATGTTTGCGAGCAGCTGATCCGGATCCGGCCGTATCTGCATCATCTGACAAGACTACAGAATGGAGCACGGGGCTCCCAGTGCATCGCGCTTCTCAAGGTTTCCCATGCCGCGCGCTCAGATCGTCGAGTGCAAGATTCAGTTCGAGCACGTTGATGCGTGGCTCACCGAGGATGCCCCACAGACGATTTTGCGTGTACGTCGCCACAAGTCTCTGCACCACCGCCGCGTCGAGGCCGCGCGCACGTGCGACACGCTCGCTCTGGTACTGCGCCGCGGCAACGCTGATGTCCGGGTCGAGGCCACTCGCCGAGGCGGTCACCAAATCGACCGGCACCGCCGCATGATTCCGCGGCGACGCCACCTGCAGTGCGGTGAGGCGCGTCTTTACCGCGTCGGTCAGGGCCGGATTCAACGGCCCGAGATTCGAGCCACCGGAGGCGGTAGCGTTGTAGGGCTGCGGTGCGGTCGCAAATGGCCTGCTCCAGAAATAGCTGTTGTCGCTGAAGCTCTGCCCAATGAGTCGCGATCCAACCGGCTTGCCGCTGCGAACAATAACGCTTCCGCCGGCCTGCTCCGGAAAGGCAACGCCTGCGATGCCGGTGACAACGGCCGGATAAATGAAGCCGGTAAGAAGCATGAGCAACAGGAATAGCACGACGGTGGGACGAATCATTGAGTTCAACGCGCTGCACTCCTTTAGGTGAGGTGGCCGAGCACCATTCCCATGTCGATGAGCTTGATGCCAATGAACGGGATCAATATTCCACGGAGTCCATATACGACCAAGTTGCGGCGCAAGAGCGCCGCCGCACCCAGTGGCCGGTACTTCACACCCTTCAAAGCGAGCGGAATGAGAAATACAATGATGATTGCGTTGAAGATCACAGCGGACAAAATCGCCGAGAACGGGCTTGCGAGCCGCATCACGTTCAGGGCATTGAGCTGCGGATAGGTTGAGGCGAATGCCGCGGGGATGATCGCAAAGTACTTCGCGACGTCATTGGCGATGCTGAAAGTCGTGAGCGAACCGCGCGTCATCAGCATCTGCTTGCCGGTCTCGACGACCTCGATCAGCTTGGTGGGGTTCGAGTCCAGGTCCACCATGTTGCCGGCTTCCTTGGCTGCCTGCGTACCGGTGTTCATGGCAACTGCCACGTCCGCCTGCGCGAGTGCCGGCGCATCGTTGGTACCGTCTCCAGTCATCGCGACAAGCCTGCCCTCGCCTTGATGCGCGCGGATCAGACGCAATTTTGCCTCCGGGGTTGCCTCCGCCAGGAAGTCATCGACGCCCGCCTCGGCCGCGATAGCGGCGGCCGTCAGCGGATTGTCGCCCGTGATCATGATGGTTTTGATGCCCATACGGCGCAATTCGCCGAAGCGCTCTTTGATACCGCCTTTGACGATGTCCTTGAGCTCAATGACGCCGAGCACTCGTTTGCCGTCGCTTACGAGGAGCGGCGTGCTGCCGCGGCGTGCCACTTCCTGCACCGTTGTCAGTATGGCCTTGGGAAACACCTCGCCCAGACCTTCGACCTGTTTTTGAATCGCATCCGCAGCGCCTTTACGGATTTGGCGCTCGCCGATGTTCACGCCACTCATGCGCGTGTGCGCCGAAAATGCTACGAAGCTCCCCGCCAGCGCCTGCAGGTCCCGCTCGCGCAATTTGAAACGCTGCTTCGCGAGCACGACGATACTGCGTCCCTCGGGAGTCTCATCCGCCAATGAGGCGAGCTGCGAGGCGTCCGCGAGTTCCTCCTCCGTAACTCCGGGCGCTGCCAGAAACGCGGACGCCTGACGGTTACCGAGCGTGATTGTGCCGGTCTTATCGAGCAGCAGCACGTCGACATCACCCGCGGCCTCGACCGCGCGTCCGGAAGTGGCAATCACATTCGCCTGCATCATGCGACTCATGCCGGCGATACCGATGGCCGAGAGCAACGCGCCGATGGTTGTGGGAATGAGGCAGACGAGGAGTGCAATCAGCGCCGTAATACTGACCGCTGTGCCAAGCTTCGTTGTTTCAACGCTATATAGTGAATACGGCAGCAGCGTCGCGGTTGCAAACAGAAAGACAAGCGTCAGCGCCACCAGCAGGATCGTGAGTGCAATCTCATTCGGCGTCTTCTGGCGCTTGGCGCTTTCGACCATCGCAATCATTCGATCGATGAACGTCTCCCCTGGATTCGCCGTAACGGCGACCACGATCCAGTCCGAAAGCACGCGCGTGCCGCCGGTCACCGCTGAGAAATCGCCGCCGGATTCGCGAATGACGGGCGCAGATTCGCCCGTAATCGCACTCTCATCAACCGATGCAGCGCCCTCGCGGACTTCACCGTCGGCAGGTACATAGTCGCCCGCTTCGACCAGCACGAAATCGCCGCGGCGCAGCTCCGTCGCCGACACGCGCGTATGCCGCGCCCGATCAGTCTTATCGAGAAGTTTCCGCGCCGATACGCTTTGTTTGAGTCCGCGCAGTGCCGCCGCCTGAGCTTTACCCCTGCCCTCCGCCAGCGCCTCCGCCAGGTTTGCGAACAGCAGTGTGAACCAAAGCCATACGGTAACATTCAAGATGAACCAGCCGGGTGCCTCGCCGCGACCGGCGGCGGCCTGAATCCACAGCACGGTCGTTAAAACGGCGCCGACGTGGACAACGAACATCACGGGGTTGCGCCATTGAACGCGCGGATCGAGTTTTCGAAACGCATCGAGCAGCGCCGGTTTGAGGAGCGTGCGGTCAAACATGGATAACTTCTGACACGTCATGGATTGCGGCCTGCGACTCTTCTCAATGAGCCCACAGCATCAAATGCTCGACAACCGGGCCCAACGCAAGAGCGGGCACGAAGGTCAGCGCACCGACAAGCAGCACCGTGCCAATGAGCAGAATCACGAACGTCGGCCCATGCGTCGGCATCGTTCCGGCAGTTACAGGTACGCGTTTCTTAGCGGCCAGCGAACCTGCGATGGCCAGCACCGCGACAATTGGCCAGTAGCGACCGGGCCACATCGTCACGCCGAGTGCGATATTGTAGAAAGGCGTATTCGCCGCAATTCCGGCGAAAGCGCTGCCATTGTTGTTGGCAGCGGATGTGAAGGCATACAGAATTTCCGCGAACCCATGTGCGCCGGGATTTGCGACGCCCGCTTTGCCGGCTGTCACCGAGACCGCAATGGCGGTGCCGACGAGCGCGATGAGCGGCATGACAAGGATGGCGATCGAGCTCATCTTCATTTCAAACGCTTCGATCTTCTTGCCAATGTATTCGGGCGTGCGGCCGATCATCAGGCCCGCAATGAAGACGCCGATGATGGCGAAGATCAGAATTGAGTAGAGCCCGGTGCCGACGCCGCCGAAAACCACCTCACCCAGCTGCATGTTGAACAGCGTCACGAGCCCGCCAAGCGGCGTGAATGAGTCGTGCATGGAATTGACCGCGCCGCACGAGGTGGCGGTGGTAACGGTTGCGAACAAAGCCGACGCGGCGATGCCAAAGCGTGCCTCTTTGCCTTCCATATTGCCGCCCGGCTGTACCGCGCTCGCCGCTTGGTCAACGCCGAGTTTTGCGACCAGTGGATTGCCGGCCTGCTCGTTATATACGGCAACCGCGAGCAGCCCCACGAGTAGAACCAGCATGGCGGCAAATACAGCCCAGCCCTGACGGGTATCGCCGATCATCCGCCCGAATGTGTAGGTCAATCCGGCCGGAATAAGCAGGATTGCAAGCATCTCGAGGAAGTTTGAGAGCGCCGTAGGATTCTCGTACGGATGAGCCGAATTGGCGTTGACGAAGCCGCCACCGTTGGTGCCCAACTCCTTAATGCTTTCCTGTGACGCCATCGGTCCCATCGGCAGCGTCTGAGTGTGGGTAGTAAGAGTGTCTGTGACCGGCTTGCCGGTTGCGTCCTTGATGGGACTGCCCTGGGCATCTGCCTTGGGCTGCTGATAGGTCAGCGATTCAAGCGGCGTCACATCTTTGTAGCCGGCGAAGTTCTGCACGACGCCCTGCGAGACCAAAGCGATCGCGAGGAGAGTGGCAATCGGTAGCAGCACGTACAGGGTGACGCGGGTCAGATCCACGAAGAAGTTGCCGATTGTCGTCACGCTGTGCCGCGCGAGTCCACGAATCAGGGCGACGGCTACTACAATTCCGGTGGCGGCGGAGAAAAAATTCTGCACGGCAAGCCTGGCCATCTGCGTGAGATAGCTCATGGTCGACTCGCCGGAATAGCCCTGCCAGTTCGTATTGGTTACGAAACTGACGGCCGTGTTGAACGATGAGTCCGCAGTGACAGCCGAAAAATGCTGGGGATTGAAAGGCAGCCGCGCCTGCAGCAGCTGCAGCGCGTAGAGCGTGAATGCGCCTAAGACATTGAACAGCAGCAGCGCGCCCACGCGACGCTCGTTACTCGCCGCATCCTGCCGCGAACTCGACAAACTCGCGCGAGGCTGACAGAGCATCTAGATTCACAGGCGCAACACGAGGGCGAAGCGACAATTACGCCAATGCACGCGTCGTGGCCCGCCCTGAACTCTGCTAGGATCGGCTTTGGAGTTTCGAAGCGCGTTGCAGCCGATGTTCGAACGTAGCCGGTCCGAACTCATTGCTTGCCCTGACTGCGGACTTGACCAGTGGTTACCAGTCATCAAGGCGGGTGAAGTCGCGCAGTGCGTGCAATGCGCAAAAATGCTGACGCGCCGCAGCCGCGGTGGGATCGACGTGCCGCTCACCCTTGCACTGGCGGCGCTGGTGCTTTTTATCCCCGCCAATCTCGAGCCTCTGATGAGTGTTACCGAGCGCGGCGCGGAGCGTCAGAACTGGCTCTCCACCGGAGTTACGATCCTTTGGAATGGCGGGTTCGAGATCCTGGCGGTCCTGGTCGCCGCCTTTACCATCGTCATTCCCTTCTTATATCTGGGGCTCCTTGTGACCGTCCTCGGCAGCATTCGCCTCGGCGATCCGCCGCGCCTCGGTCGTGTGTTCCGCTGGACCGAGCACCTGCGTCCGTGGATGATGGTCGAGGTCTATCTCGTCGGCTCCTGCGTTGCTTACAGCCGGTTGCAGAAAATCGCATTTGTGAACATTGGTATCGGCGGCTGGTGCCTGATGGCCTCAGCATTCGCGTTGCTGCTGTTCACCGCCAAGCTTGATGAGCGCCGCGTCTGGGACGCCCTCGCTCCGCGCCGTCCGCTTGCGCCGGGAACGCCCTCAATTAACTGTATCGCGTGCGACCTTGCAGTCGCCGCGGCACACGCGGGTGATCGCTGCCCGCGCTGTGACGACGTCTTGCATGCGCGCAAGCCCAACGCCTTGAACCGCACGACCGCCCTCATCATTGCAGGGTTCGTGCTGCTGATTCCCGCGAACGTTCTGCCGATTCTCACCATTCAGGAGCTCGGCAGCGTCGATCCGAACACGATTCTGGGCGGTATCCGTGAGCTCATCCGCGCCGGCTTATGGCCGCTCGCGGTAATCGTATTTGCTGCCAGTATTATCTTGCCGCTGATGAAACTCTTTGGACTTACGTGGATGCTGCTCCTGACGCATCAGCGTTCAAGCCGTTTTCTCGTTGGCCGCACGCGTCTGTACCGACTGATCGACCTCATCGGACGCTGGTCCAACATTGACATATTCATGCTCTCAATTCTGACGGCGCTGGTGCAATTCGGCACTTTGAGCGAGGTGCGCGCCGACTTTGGCGCACTCGCCTTCGCGGCGGTCGTTGTCTTGACGATGATCGCCTCACGCGCCTTTGACGCGCGCCTGATGTGGGATGCCGCGAGAACTCCAGCATGAATGAGCCTGCCGCGGATAGACCGCGCGCGCGGGTGAGCCATGCACGTCGGCTCTCATTGGTATGGGTGGTGCCGATCATCGCTGCAGCGGTGGTCCTCGGTCTTGGCTGGCGCGCACTCGTGCAGCGTGGCCCCGCAATCACGATAGCGTTCGATGCCGGAGAGGGGATCCAGTCCGGTCAAACAAAAATCCGGCGCAAAGACGTCGACCTTGGCACCGTGGAATCGATCAAGCTCAGCCGCGACCTGTCGCACGTCATCGTCGGTGCGCGCATGCTGCGTTCCGCGGCGCCCTATTTGAACGAGCGCACGCAATTCTGGATCGTCCGACCGCGTGTCAGTGCCGAGGGCATCTCCGGACTCTCGACGCTCGTTTCGGGCGTCTATATAGAAATGAACCCGGGCGACGGCGCGCCGCGCGAGGATTTTGCCGGCCTCGAGGAGCCGCCGGTACAGCGCCCCGACGGAGCCGGACGCAGCTTTACGCTGCATGCAAGCCAGCTGAGCTCTCTGAATCAGGGCTCGGCCATCTTCTACCGCGGCCTGTCGGTCGGAGAAATCCTCGGCTACACGCTTGACCAGAAGACGCAGAAGATCGACATCTATGCGTTTGTGCGCGCGCCCTACGATCGGCTCGTTCATAAGGACACGCGCTTCTGGAATGCGAGCGGGCTTGATATCGCCTTGGGCGCGCAGGGAGTGCACATGGTCGCCTCCTCCTGGACGCAGCTGTTAAGCGGCGGCGTCGAGTTTCATACTCCGTCGAGCGACTCCAGTGAGCCGCCGAGTCCCGCGGGCGCTGAGTTTCGGCTGTACGACGACAAAAATACCGCCGAGAAAGATCCGCGCGGCAATGCCCTCACCTACGAAATTGACTTCACCGGCCCGGTGTCCGGGATCGAGCGCGGCACGCCGGTGGAGCTTCTAGGCGCGCAGATCGGCCAGGTAAGGAGCGTGGAGTTGGAGTACGACGATGCCAGCCGTCGGCTGCACACGCCGGTACTGGTGGCGCTTGATCCGGTGCGTGTCAAGGTCGTGAACGGGCCGGAGCGCTCAGCGGATGAGCGCGCGCGGGACTTCGCTGCGCTCATGCAAGATTGGGTCAAACACGGACTGCGGGCGCGGCTCACGTCGGCAAGCTTTCTGACCGGTCAGCAGATTGTATCCTTGGCCATAGTCCCCGATGCGCCCGCGGCGCGCATCGAGCAGGCGGGTGGCCAGCTGCGAATCCCGAGCGCGCCGTCGGTTGACGTCACGCAGGTTCTCGAGTCAGCACACAACGTGCTTAAGCACATTGATCGCGCCACCGCCGGTCCGCAGCTTACGCATGCAATCCAGGAGCTCGACCGCACGCTTACCCATCTTGATCAGTTGACGGCAGAACTTGAGCCGCAGCTGCAACCACTCATCGCGAGCCTGCGGCAGAGCGCAGATGCCGCGCAGCGCACGCTGCAACAGGCCGGCAACGTGCTCGGCAGCAATGCACCGCAGGGGACCGACCTGCCGCGGCTCCTGCAGGAATTGACGGACGCGGCGCGCTCGATCAAGGCCCTCGCCGACTACTTGGACCGACATCCTGAAGCGCTCATCCGTGGCAAGAAGAAGGAACAGGAACCATGAGCGCGAAGGCCTATCAAGGCTTGGCCGCAATTGCCGGCGTGTGTCTAGTGACTGCCTGTCAATCAACCCCCGCGACGCATTACTATACGCTCGCGGAGATTGTGCCCACAGCTGCGGCTGCAGGCGCGGCCGCCGCGCCGCCGATCCGCGTCGAGCGCATCACGATCCCCGGGGAACTCGACCGTTTGGACTTAGTACGCCACGACAGCGGCAATCGCCTGCAGATTGCAACTTTTGAGCGTTGGGCGGCGCCGCTTGATGCCATGATCCGCACGGTCGTGACAGCGGACTTGGCGGCGCGACTTGCCGTCGGCAGCGTCGCCGGTGCCAATGAGCCTGCCGTCGGCGAGCCACGGCGGCAACTTTACATCGATATCCGGGAATTTGCCGGCGACGAGCGCGGTGCTGTCAAGTTGCGCGCCACCTGGCTCTTGCAGACGCCAAATAAGGCAAGCGAGCGCGGCAGCGCGGATATCACAGCCCAGGCAAGCGCTGCGAGCGCAGATACGCTCGCATCGGCGATGAGCCGTGCGCTTGCGGATCTGTCGGCACAAATTGCCGCGACCATCACCGCTCAGCCCGCAGGCGAGAAATCCGAATAATTGAAGGCGAGGAGATCCGCTATATGCTCGATCGTCCGATCGGGCGGCGGGCTTACCGGCGCGTCCTTGCTCCTGAGCGCGTAATGGCCCTGGCGCGGGAAAATCGTGGTCAGCTGCGCACCCCAGCTTTTCTTCATGGCGCTCAGGATCCCCGGCTTGTCGTCGACCATGACGTAGCGCTGCGCCGCATACAAGGCCTTCACGTCCTCCAACATCCGCTCCTTATGAACATAGATCAGCACGCGTGCTTGCACAGCATCCCAAATACCGGTACGCCGGACCTTGCGCGGCTGCAGCACGGCATCACCGTCAGAGAGGATGACGGTTGGACCCCATTGCCCCACATGCATAAGCGTATCCAAAGCACGTGGATACAACCGGCTTGCGACCGGATATTCGAGCAGGAACGAGCCGAGGCCCAACACGCGCGGATCGTGCAGGGCCTCGAGGCGATAGCGCTGCACAGCGCCCAGATAATCCGCAAAGCCAAGCTCGGCGCGGAGCGCCTCAAAGATCGCCCAGAAACGATCACGACCGCTCGCGCCGCACTCCTCCTCAATATGTTGGCTGATATCCGCTTCGATACGATCATTGTCGAGCAGCGTGTTGTCGACATCGAAGAGAAAAACGGTCTCGGCAAGCGGCGGCATTGGACTACAAGTCCAAAAGTGCGCGGTGCACGAGCTGCACGCTGATGGAGCCCTCGCCGACTGCGGAGGCGACACGCTTGACGCTGCCCGAGCGCACATCACCGACTGCAAAAATACCGGGGACGCCCGTCTCCATGAGGTACGGGGCGCGCTTCAGCGGCCAGTGCGCCGCAGCCAAATCCTCCGGCCGCAGATCTATTCCGACGCGCACGAAGCCGCGATCATCAAGGGGCACGCAGCCTTGTAGCCAACGGGTGTTGGGAACGGCGCCGGTCATGAGAAACGCGTGCCGGATGTCGCGCTTCGAGTCCTCATCCTCGGCAGCGCTGCGCCATACGACTCGCTCAAGCCGATCGGTGCCGTCAAGTGCGGTAAGTTCGGTATGCACGTGCAGGGTGATGTTGGGGGTTTCCTCGATGCGGCGAATAAGGTAGCGCGACATGCTTTCGGAGAGCCCATC
>Ga0075522_10003601_pt1 | contig 11255 bp, 9 predicted proteins | sample NGEPerA_FD_74796 | JGI IMG/M metagenome (GOLD analysis project Ga0075522, IMG submission 74796) | Arctic peat soil microbial communities from the Barrow Environmental Observatory site, Barrow, Alaska, USA - NGEE PermafrostL2-A | ecosystem: Environmental > Terrestrial > Soil > Wetlands > Peat ... | reverse complement strand
TTTCGTTTTCTGTTCTCCCACTTTCCGCCGTTCGCCCCCCCGATCATGTTCTTATTTCGCGACATCGCGCCCGAGGATCTCGACGATCTGCAGCGGGCGGCGGTGCACCTGGACTCCGTGAACCTGCCCGACGATCGGCCGTCGCTGACGGCCACCATCGAGCGCTCGCGCGCCTCGTTTGCCGGTGAGCTGCCGCTGGCGGACCGCTGCTTCGTCTTCGTGGCGGCCGACACCGGCACCGGCGAGGTGGTGGGGACCTCGATGATCTTCGCACAACATGGCAGCCGGCGCGCGCCGCACGTCTTCTTCGACGTGCTCGAAGAGGAGCGCTATAGCGAGACGCTGGACCGCCACTTCGCGCATCGGGTCTTGCGCATCGGGTACAACTACAAAGGGCTTACCGAGGTCGGCGGGTTGGTGGTGCGGCCCGAATTCCGCCGCCACCCCGAGCGGTTGGGTCGGGCGCTGGCCTCGGTGCGCTTCCTCTATCTCGCCCGCCACCGACATCTGTTCCGCGACCTGGTGCTGTCGGAGCTGATGCCGCCGCTCGAGCCCGACGGGACCAGCTTGCTCTGGGAGTCGCTGGGCCGGAAGTTCACCGGCCTCGACTATCAAGAGGCCGATCGGCTGTCGCAGGTGAACAAAGAGTTTATCCGCACGCTGTTCCCGCAGGATCCGATCTACGTGAGCCTCCTGCCGGCGCACGTCCAGGCGCTCATCGGACAGGTGGGGCCCGACACCAAAGGGGTCGAGCGGCTGCTGCGTGAGATCGGGTTTTCGTACGCGAACCGAATCGACCCCTTCGACGGTGGACCGCACTTTGCCGCCAAGACCGACGACATCACCTTGGTGCGGGCGACCCGCGTCGCGCACGTCGCGGGAGTGATCTCAAAATCGGAACCCGCGGGCCAGCCGCGCCGGATGTTGGTGTCCCGCGAACGACCGACGGCGCCCCGCTTCGCGGCCGTGCAGGTGTTGGCTTCACCTCCGCCGTCCACCTTAGCCGGCGGAGGTGACCTGGTCGCCCTGTCCGACGATGTGAAGCGCGTCCTCGGCGTCGCGCCGGGCGACGAGCTGGGCGTTCTGCCGCTGGAGTGACCCGGGGCCCGGGACGGGCGATCTCGACCGACGATCCCGACGGCCAATCTCGTCGCGGCAGGCCGCGAAGCCTGTTAGGGTTCGAGGCGATGCCTTCTACGATCTTCATCGTCGACGACGAAAAGAACATCCGGCGTACGGTGCGGATGGTGCTGGAGGGGGAGGGGTTCACGGTCGAGGAGGCGTCGAGCGGCGAAGAGGCGCTGGCGCGGCTGCCGGAGGTGGCGGCCGACGTGCTGCTGCTCGACGTGCAGCTCCCCGGCATCTCGGGCCTCGATACCATCGAGCGGATCGGCAAGCTCAAGAACCAGGAAGCGCAGCCCACCATCATCATGATCTCCGGCCACGCGACGCTGGCCGACGCCGTGCGCGCCACCAAGGCGGGCGCCTACGACCTGATCGAAAAGCCGCTCGATCGCGAGCGCCTGATGGTGGCGCTGCGCAACGCGCTCGAGCGGCGCGCGATGGCGCGGGAGGTGGAAGGTCTGCGCGCCATGGCGGAGGAGCGCTTCGAGATGGTCGGCCGGAGCGCCGCCATCACCGCGCTCTTCGCGCAGATCGCCAAGGTGGCGCCGACCCGGACCCGGGTGCTCATCACCGGGGAGTCGGGCACCGGGAAAGAGCTCATCGCGCGGGCTCTGCACCGGGGCAGCGCGCTGGCGGACAAGCCCTTCGTCAAGGTCAACTGCGCGGCCATCCCCAAGGAGCTGATCGAGTCCGAGCTGTTCGGGCACGAGCGCGGGGCCTTCACCGGCGCCACTGCCCGCAAGCGCGGCCTGTTCGAGATCGCCGACGGGGGGACCATCTTCCTCGACGAGGTGGGCGACATGGTGTCGTCGGCGCAGGCCAAGGTGCTGCGGGTCCTGCAGTCGGGCGAGTTCTCGCGGGTGGGCGGCGAGCAGGCGCTCAAGGTCGACGTGCGGGTGGTGGCCGCCACCAACCGCGATCTGCAGGCGGCGGTCGCCGCCGGCGAGTTCCGCGAGGATCTCTATTTCCGGCTCAATGTCGTCCCCTTGCGGGCCCCGCCGCTGCGCGATCGGGCCGACGACATCCCGCTGCTGTCGTCGGCCTTCGTCGAGCTGGCCTGTCGCGAGAACGGCATGAAGGTCAAGGTCATCTCCGACGGGGCGATCGCCATGCTGTCGGCCTATCCCTGGCCGGGCAACGTGCGCGAGCTGCGCAACGTGATCGAGCGGCTCGTGATCCTCTCGGAGGAGAGCATCGGCGTCGGCGATCTGCCCGAGGAGATCGTGGCCGAGGTGACCCGCAAGCAGCGCGAGTCGACCACCACGCCGGCGATGCTGCCGCGGGTCGAGCTGCCCGCCGAGGCGCGCGCGTTGCCGCTGCGGGAGTTTCGCGATCACATGGAGCGTGAGTACATCCGGATCAAGCTGGACGAAAACGGGTGGAACATTTCGCGGACCGCGACGCTGCTCGGGATCGAGCGCACCAACCTGCACAAGAAGATGCGCGCGCTCGGTCTGTCCCGCGAGAGCCAGGGCCAGTCGACGTGAAGCGGGTGCGGGTCTGGCTGGCCGGTCCGCGTCCGGGAGCAGGGCGGGCTTGGTCGTGGTGAAGCGCGGCGGCCTCGCCATCGCGGGCGCGCTCGGTTTTTCGGCAGTGGCGCTGGGGGCCTTCGGTGCGCACGGCCTGCGTGGACGGTTGACGCCCGCGTTGCTCGAGATCTATCGAACCGGCGCGCTCTATCATCTGTTGCACGCCGTGGCGGCGCTGGCGGTTGCGCTGGGCGGGGAGCGGTTACGGCGCGGCCGCCTGATCCTGGGCCTCTTCGCGGCGGGGGTGGCGGTGTTTTCGGGCAGCCTCTATGCGCTGGCCCTGACGGGCGTCTCGGCGCTGGGGGCGGTGACGCCGATCGGGGGTCTTCTGTTGCTGGCGGCTTGGGCGATGGTGATCGCGGAGGCCTTCCCGTCCCGCGGCGGATCGGCCGGAACGCCTCCCTGAGGCGGTGGTCGTCGGTCGCCGGGAGCGCTACTTGAGCGCGGCCCACAAGGCGGCGGCGGTGACCAGCAGGACGCTGGTGAGGAGGCCGACGCCGGTCCAGAGCTTGCGCTGATCGTAGTGCGCCTGGCTCTGCTCGATCGCCGCGATTTGGGCGCTGCGATCGGCGATCGTGTCGTCCAGTCGATCGATGTTCTGATAGGCCGACAGCAAGACGCCGTGGGGAGGGCGCAGCTCGTTGGCCGTTCGGCCGATCTGTTCGGTCAGCTCGGCCGCCTCACGCTCGGCGGCGGCCCGATCGCGCTGCCGACCCGCGATGCTGGCCGCCATCGCCCAGGCCGCCTCGCGCCGCGAGGCCACCGCCTGTTCCAGCTTGGCCTTGGCCGCGGCAGCGGTGGCGCGCGCGGCGGCCGAGCTGTCGCGCAGATCGGCGAGCTGCCGATCGAGCCGTTCGATCTGCTCTTCGAGCGCCCATTGCTCGTCGGAAAGGCCGAGCGCCTCGTGCGCGAGCTGGGCGGCCTGGCCTTCGCCGCCCGCTTCGTGGTTGGCCCGCTCGCGCGTGAGGCGCGCCCGCTCGTCCTTGAGCCGCGCCAGCCGCGTGGCGGCCGTGTTCCGATCGGCGGCGGTGGCGCGTAGGATCTCGTCGGCGTCTCGGCTGGCGCGATCGCTGGCCGTCCACTCGGTCTCGGCCGCCGCTTCCTGCGCCCCCAGCCGGGTTGCCTCTGCCTGCTGCAGCGTGGCCGAGGCCGCCATGTCGGCGGCGGCCGATTCCCGGCGGGCGTGGGCCCGCCCAGTGGCCTCCAACAGGCCGGTCAGGTCCGCGTGCTGCACCCCCTCCCGCAGCACAATCGTCGCCAGCTCGTTGAGGGCCCCCGACAGCAAAGCCTCGGCGCCCTGGCGCTCGGCGACCAGGCGACGTCTCCGTTCGCCGGCGTCCAGCTTGCCACGCAGGAAGACGTAGATGTAGCCGATCGATCCGGCCGCCCAGCCGATGCCCGATCGCGGGGCCGTCCGATTGCCGAAGTCGCCGGCTGCCCCGGCGGCCGCGCCGCCCATGATCCGGGCGCCCCCGGCGACTGTCGGATAGCCGGTCGCGCGGGCTCCGCCGGGCGTCGCGACCAGGGTGCGCGAGAAGGCCGCCGTGCCGTAGGCCCGATCGAGCCCGCGTGGGCCCAGCGCAGCCAGCGCCGGCAAGCCGGTCGTGGCGGTGGCGAACCGGTGGCCACACCGCGAGCAGAAGCTCAGGTGGTCCGCGCTCTCGTGGGCGCAATGGTGGCAAGGACGCATGGCGGTGGTCAGTTTACTTTATCCGTGATACCGATTTGGATATGAACGCCGCTGCGAAGACGAGCTGCCAGCTCATCGAAAAGACGCTCCGGAAGAGCCCCGCGTTCAAGAAGGTCGACGAGGGCCTCTACGTCGTCAAACAGGGATCGTCGATCGTCATGATCAACGTCATCGCCTGGAACCCGGATCGGGCGGTCGTACGCTGCGTGGCCCAGCTCGTCAAAGGGGTCACCATGGAGGTGCCGCTGGCGCTGCAGCTCCTCGAGATGAATGCGCTGCTGCGCTTCGGCGCCTTTGCGTATGTGCCGGCCGGCGACGTCATCATCTTTTCGCACACGCTGCTGGGCGGGGCGACGCTCGACGAAGAAGAGCTGACCACCACCATCCGCGACGTGGCGATCATCGCCGACGAGTACGACGATCGGATCGCGGCCCGCTACGGCGGCCAGACCATGCAGGATCTGCTGGAAGAGAGCGTGGTCGAGCACTTCCGGTCGGCGCACGGGCGCGATCATTTCAAGGCGTAGTGCGGGTGTGAGGCGCGCGTCGTGACGGGCGCCAAAAACAACATCCTCGAGGCGGTCGGCGGAACGCCGATCGTCAAGCTGCAGAAGCTGGCGCGCCACGTGGCCGCCGACATCTACGTCAAGTGCGAGTACCTGAACCCGGGCGGCTCGATGAAAGACCGGGTGGCCGGCCACATCGTGGCCGACGCCGAGCGGCGGGGGCTGCTCGGCCCGGGCGGCACCATCGTGGAGGCCACCAGCGGCAACACCGGCATGGGGCTGGCGCTGGTGGCGGCGCTGCGCGGTTACGCGACGGTCTTCGTCATGCCCGACAAGATGTCGCCCGAGAAGGTGGCCGGGCTGCGCGCGTTCGGCGCGCGGGTGGTGATCTGCCCGACCGCCGTCGAGCCAGAAGATCCGCGCAGCTACTACCAGACCGCCAAGCGAATCGTCGCCGAGACGCCCGGTGCCTACTACGCCAACCAGTACCACAACCCGGCCAACCCCGAGGCGCACTACCAGTCGACGGCGCCCGAGATCTGGGCGCAGACCGCCGGCGAGGTCGACGTCTTCGTGGCGGGTATGGGGACCGGCGGCACCATCTCGGGCTGCGGCCGCTTCTTCAAGGAGAAGAAGCCGGGCTTCCGGCTGGTGGGCGTCGATCCGATCGGGTCGCTCTACTACGAGTTCGTCAAGACCGGCCGGATGACGCGCCCCTTCGCCTACTACGTCGAAGGGATCGGCGAAGACTTCTTGCCGAGCACCATGAACCTCAAGATCGTCGACGAGATCGTGCGGGTCGACGACAAGGAATGCTTCCTGATGACGCGCGAGTTGGTGCGTCAGGAGGGTCTCTTCGTCGGCGGCAGCTCGGGGGCGGCGGTGGCGGGGGCCATCAGGTACGCCGAGGCTTCCAAGCGCAAGGAGAACATTCTGGTGCTGCTGCCCGACGGCGCGCAGAAGTATCTCTCCAAGATCTTCGACGACAAGTGGATGCGCGAGAACGGCTTCCTCGACCAGGTCGATCCGCTCGGCACGGTGGCCGAGCTGTTGCGCCGCAAGAAGCAGCGGCCGCTCGTGACCGCCGAGAAGAGCGAATCGGTGCGCGACGTGATCGCCACCATGCGCGACACCGGTGTCTCGCAGATGCCGGTGCTCGACGGCGACGGCGGGCGTCTATGCGGCATCGTGGCGGAGGTCGATCTGCTCGACTTCCTGGTCAAGGGGGAGGCCGGTCTCGATTCGCCCATCGAGCCGCTCATCGAGTCGGACTACGCCACCGTCACGCCCGGGACGCGGGTGCACCTGCTGCGAAATATCTTCAACGACGCGCAGATCGTGGTGGTCGAGGCCGGCGACGCCATCATCGGGGTCATCACCAAGATCGACCTCATCGAGTTCTTGGCCGAGCGTCGGACGTGAAGCGCGCGCGGGCTTCGCGCGGCTCCCGACAGCCGGCCGCGCCGCGGATCGAAACGCTGGCGGTCCATGCCGGCCAGGCCCCGGAGCCGGTCACCGGCGCGGTCATGACGCCGATCTTCCTGACGTCGACCTACGCGCAGAAAGGTCCAGGGGTCCATACCGGGTTCGAGTATTCGCGTACGCAGAATCCCACCCGTTTCGCGCTGGAGGCCAATCTGGCGGCGCTCGAAGGGGGCGCTTGGGGGATGGCGTTCAACGCCGGGGTCGCGGCCTCGACCGCGGTGCTGGCGGCGCTGCTGGAGGCCGGCGACCACGTGGTGGCCGGCGACGATCTGTATGGCGGGTCTTACCGGCTGTTCGACAAGATCTTCCGGCGCCTCGGCGTGGGCTTCACCTACGTCGACGCGCGCGAGCCCACGGCGGTGGCGGCCGCCATCGGCCCCCGCACGCGCCTGTGCTGGGTGGAGACCCCCACCAACCCGCTCCTGCGGCTGGTGGACATCGCGGCGGTCGCGCGCGCCTGCCGGGGGCGTGGGGTCAAGCTGTGCGTCGACAACACCTTCATGACGCCGTTCTTCCAGCGGCCGCTCGATCTGGGCGCCGACCTGGTGGTGCACTCGACGACCAAGTATCTGAACGGCCACTCCGACGTGGTGGGCGGGGCGGTGCTGGGTCGCGATCCGGAGCTGAGGTCGCGCCTGGCCTTCGTCCAAAACTCGATGGGCGGTAGCCAGCCGGCCTTCGACAGCTTCCTGGTCTTACGCGGGACCAAGACGCTGGCGGTGCGGATGGAGCGCCATCAAGAGAACGCGCTCCAGATCGCGCGCTGGCTGGAGGCGCGCCCCGAGGTGGAGCGCGTGTTTTATCCGGGGCTTCGCTCGCACCCCCAGCACGCTCTGGCGCGGCGTCAGATGTCGGGCTTCGGCGGCATGCTCAGCTTCGTGCTCCGGGGCGGCCCCGGGGCGCGTGGCGCGCTGGCCCGCGCGCGTTCATTCTTGCGCCGGCTACAGGTCTTCACCTGCGCCGAGTCCCTGGGCGGCGTCGAATCGTTGGCCGAGCACCCGGCCATCATGACCCACGCTTCGATCCCGCCCGAGCGGCGGCGCGCGCTGGGGATCGGGGACGGGCTGGTGCGACTGTCGATCGGCATCGAGCACGTCGACGACCTGATCGCCGATCTCGAGATCGCGTTCGGGTAGGCCTAGAAGGTGGACTGGCCCCCGCGGCTGGTCGAGCAACCCGCGGAGGTCACTTCTAGACCTTGCGGATAATTGTGGCTATTGATGTAGTTCTGGCAGGCTGTGCCGTGCAGCGTGAGGCCCACCGAGTTCCCGGTGTCGAGCGTCCAACCGTCGTTCTTGTCCTGGGCGATCGGCGAGCCAAAGAAGCTGACGGAGACCTGAGTGGGATCGTTCGGTGGCGTGCCGAGGGTGAGGTGGCACGCGGCCGACGCGATGACGTTGGTGATGCTGGCGAGATCGTCGTTGAGCCCATTCGGCCCGGGGAAGTAGTAGTAAAGCGTCCCATTTTGTCCCTGTCCCGTGGCCAGCTCGTGGAGGCAGTCGTTGGCGTCCGACTGCATGCCGAGATCGACGATGACCGTCTGTACATTGTTGTTGAGCCCGTGGAGCGTGCCGACTTCGTTCTCGGCGTCTGCGCAGTCCCCCTTGGCGTCGCCGCACTGGCCGCTCGGGTCCCCGTCGGTGATGAGGAGAACGAAGCGCCCTCCCGTTTGCGGATCTCTTTGATAGTAGGACACGCAGCTTTGCAGCGCGGTTTCGGTGGGGCGCGCCGCGGAGGTCGGACAGGTGAACCCCCCGGTCCCCGGCGTGTTGCAAACGTAAGCGGCGTCGTCGAATACCGTGTAGCTCGTCGGCATGGCGGGCGGTGGCGTCAGCTCGCCGATGCAACAGCTGTCCGGACAGCTCTGCAGACTGTCGGGGAAGTCCACGAAGCCGAAGCGGATGACGTTCTGATAGCTCTCCACCTCGGGAACCAGGGCCGCCAGCACCGTCGCGATCTGCGGCGCCATGGTCGACGAGCGATCGAGTGCCACGATCACCTCCGGCGACAGCGGCTTGGGTGTTTGCGACTGTCCCGCGCAGTGGCCGTCAGCGAAAGAGCCGTCGCTGGAAGAGCCGTCGTTCCCCGCCGAGGCACCGCCGTCCGGCACCCCCTGCTCGAGCACCACCGTCTGGGCGCAGGCTGGCAGGGCGGCGAGCAGCCACAGCGTGAACGCGTGGGAGGACGACGTCCGGCTTCGACGCTGCACGGCTGTCTCTACTGGGCGCGCGCGCGTCCGTCGGCGGCGTGGGCCCCATCGACGACCAGCGCAGCCGCCTCGCTGCGGAACCGCCCGCTCGGATAGGCGCGCAGGTAGGCGCGAACGGCGTCGGCCCCCGCGGCGTCGCCGAGCCGGACTAGGCAGGCCGCGCGGTGGAAGTTGGCCACCTCGACGATATCGCGCGGCCGTGAGGCGCCGAGCACGATCTGATAGGCCGCGATCGCTCGGCGGCAGTCGCCGCGCGCGCGGTAAAGATCGCCCGCCAGGCGGGCGATCTCGGCGCGCCGTTCGCTGTCCGGGCGTCGGCGCAGGAAATCGTTGGCCTCGCCGAGCGCCTCGTCGGCTGAACCGGCACGCACCAAGGTCTCGATGATCGACACGTCCGCCTCGGCGCGCAGGATTCCGTCGGGATAATCGAGGCGGTACCGGCGCCAGGCCGCGACGGCCCCCTCGGGTTGGTCCATCTTTTCGTTCAAGACCTTCCCGACCTCGTAGGCGGCGTTCTCCGCGACCGGCCCGGTCTTGAGGGCCAGGGCCCGGTAGATCTGCAGGGCCTTCATGGTGTCGCCGCCCGACAGCGCGGCGCGGGCCGCGGCCGACGCCCCGTCGTTGGCGATCGTGGTGGCCGCCGTGCCCGATGCACGCCCACCGCCTGCGCCTTCGCCAGGCGTGGTCAACGCAAGCGTGCGCGCAGCCGCGCGCGCAGCGCGCGCGTGCCCGTGGATCGGCGCCGCCAGCCGTGCGGGCGCAGCCGCGGGCGACGAGACCGCCGAAATTGGCAACGGCGGCGCCGGAGATGCCGGCGGGGGCGCGGCGCTGGTCTCGACGGAAACCTCCCCGCTGCGCCAGGCCTCGCCAGGGCTCAAGCGGGCCAAACGGCGCTGATCCGAGGTACGCCGAACCTCGACCACACCTTCGTTGACGTCGACGCCGACGGCGCGGCCGTCAACGGCCACCCCGAATTTGGTGCCGACGACCACCACGCTGTAGTCGTCGGCCCGCACGATGAAGGGATGTCGGGGCGGCCGGTGCGGAACGCTGAACCGCACCTCGCCTTTTTCGATCCGGGGCGCCCCGTCTTCGATGCGCATGACGCTGGACGAGCCGAGCTGCGCCTCGACGCCCCCCTCCAAGGTCAGTCGGCGCGTGCCCAGCGCGACCTCCACCTGGGCCGGCGCCGGCCGGCCCGGAGAGACCAGCGCGAACGTCGCGACGGCCCGCGGCCAGACCCACAGGCCGCCGATCAACACCAGCGCGGCGGTGGTTGCCACGCCGCCCGCGAACCAGGCCCAGGTCCGCGTACGCGGCGTCTTCACCGGCTCGGCCACCGCGGCCCAGCCACGGCGCAGCGTCACGTCGTCGGGACCGCGCAGCGCCGCATCGTCGAGAGCGCGGCGCAGGAACTCGTCCGCCGGATCGGAATCGGACGTTCCCGGCCAGCTGCGCCGGTTCATCGCACCCTCTTGCGGGCCATCGCGGTCAGCTCCGCGCGCGCGTAGTGCAGCCGAGACCAGGCGGTGTTCTCCGGGCAACCGGCAATCTTGGCGACCTCCTCGATCGGTACGCCTTCGATCTCGAAGAGGACCAGGACCAATTTCTTCTTGGGCGAAAGCTTGGAGATCAGCTCGTCGAGCACCTGTAGGCGCTCGCTGCGCTCCGAGGGATCCGGCGCGGGCGGCGGCGGCGGTTCGCGGACCAGCAGCGTCGAAAGCAGGCCGCGGACGCGGCGGCGGCGCGCCGTGCGCGAGGCGTGGCGGGCCGCGATTCGGTAGATCCAGGTGGACAGCCGCGCCTCGCCGCGAAATCGCCCGAGGCTCCGATACACGGCCACGAAGACTTCCTGGCAGGCGTCCTCGCGATCCTCCATCGGCACGCCGAAGGCCGAGAGGAAGCGGTACACCACCGGCGCGAAGCGATCGTATAGCGTGCGCCACGACTGGGTGTCGCCCCGGCGGCAGCGGGTGACGATCTCCATGTCGGCGGAGGGGCTGGCGGTGACAGGAACCGCGCGCAGTAGGGCAGGCGTATTCACGGGGCCTTCTCGCATGATTAGTGACCGCTCTGGTTTAGCTTCATCACGGAAACCAAAAACCCAATTCTAGTCCAAGGTCGAGGTAAACGCGGGGCGTGCTCCAGAATGGACTTTGGTTTCCAGTGGTTACGAACCGATACGGCACTTCGGTCCCGGCGGCCGCGATGAGACGAAAATAGAGGTTCGTCCGAAAGCGCACCGACCAGCCGAGTGCGGCGTCTCCGCCGGGACCGGCCGACAGACGGGTGTGGGTGCCCGACGGGTCGCTCACGGCCGCCGAGATGACGTCGAGGTCGACGCCCACCCCCGGCTCGAGCTGGCCGGGTCCGAGGGGGATCGACAGGTAAACGCCCATGCGGAGCGGGACCTCGCGCAAGGTCGCACGATCGGTCACGTTCGGCTCCGCGGTCCAACTGTAGGTCGTGCCGCGATCGGCGCCGGCCGAGAGCCGGAGCCCGATCCGGCGTGTCCAAAGCGATCGCTCGACGGCAAAGGCGATCGAGATCGTCGCTTCGCGGGTGCCGGCGTCGCCGAGCCGCTCGCCGCCGACAGCGCCGATCCAGGTCCGCGGCGGGGGCATCGGTGGCGGTGGTGGTGTCTCCGCGGCTTCGACCGCCGCCGTCTCGGTCGGTCGGTTGGTCGGCCGATCGATCGGCCGATCCATGGG